>Ga0194132_10010398_pt1 | contig 12393 bp, 9 predicted proteins | sample TA2KigOf80mmetaG_FD_148612 | JGI IMG/M metagenome (GOLD analysis project Ga0194132, IMG submission 148612) | Freshwater microbial communities from Lake Tanganyika, Tanzania - TA2015054 Kigoma Offshore 80m | ecosystem: Environmental > Aquatic > Freshwater > Lake | place: Tanzania: Lake Tanganyika... | reverse complement strand
ATTTTCTTTATAAGCCTTAAATATAGATTTTACAACGGAACCTCCTATTTGCATGATAATTCGGACTAGAAATTGTTTAACCATTTCGTTTAATGATTTTTAAAAGTATTAAATTAATATTATAAAAATCACCAAGAATAATTATAAAAAATAAATAATTGAAAAAAAAATTTTATTTAAATTTAAAAATGACACTTAATTTTAAATCATTGAATTCCCTTTAGTAATTTTACAAATTTCTAACTTATTATTTTAATAATTTACTTCAAAATCATTATTAGCATTCAAAACTTCCTAATAATCGACCTGATTTCCAAAACAATGATACCAAGGTTAAATATCACCATCTGGTAGATCTAAATTCAATAAATCTTTAGTTTATTTGATTGCAGCTAAAGCTATTATTAATGGTTCATAAATCAAACATAAATTTGGTCGATAAAAATCTTAAGTGATCATTTTCAATTTCTCATAAAATACTTTTTCAGTATTTTTATCACACTTCAAATATCTTTAGATATAATTTATTATTAAAATTACTCTTATTTTCTAAATTAAGCAATGTATTTTAAACTGGATTCAACATCCAGATCATATCCTAACATTTTTAGTATATGAGATTCAGCTAAACATATTTTATCGGAAATTATTTAAATTTGTTCTTAATTTATTTTTTTATTAAAATTATCTATTTATTCCTGACTAACTATCACCACACTTCCTTGATTATTCTTATGCATTTCAAGTGCATGTAAATATTAAATTACAGTATCTTTTAAATATCTTGGTTCATCATCATCCTTCGATGCTAAAAATAATGAGGTAGCAGCATAAAGAAAATAATCAAATTTTTTAAATGTTATATGCGCAGAAAACTAATGAAAAATAATGATAGCCTTTATTAATGTTTGGTGTTTAATTCGTAAAAGATTATATCCTAATTCTTGAATAAATTTAATAATTTCATTCATCATATTTGCTTCTTTTTCAGGAGTAAGACCATCTTCTTAATTTCTTATAGTTATCTATTAAAAATCATCAAGTGTAATAAGTCTCATTTAAATATTTTTTAATAAATTAGTGAAAATTATTGATAAAAAATATAATAAAATTAACAATCATAATTAAAATAATTATCATAATTAAACTTAATAATATAAATAAAATAATTAATTAAAAAATATATATAAATTAATTTTTTTCTAAATTTTAAATTATTTTATTTATAAAAAATTAACAGCATCATTTGATAATGAATAAATGGCACCATTTAAAAATTTACTAGGAAAGGAATAAACATAAAAATAAACAAAATTTATTCAATTTTATATTTAGTTAATTTTTTGCTTTAATTTTATATATTTAGATATAGGCTATAAAATTAATTTTCTTCTTTTATCTTCGATATCTTAAAATTTATGATATTGTTCTTTTGGTAAATTATAAATATCTTTTTCAAATATTTATAAATTCTTTTTAAAATTCGTCATAGTTTTTTTTTACAGATTGGCCTAGTAGACTTATAAATTCTAATATTAATTTTTGAACATTTATTTAGCTGAACTCGTTTTTTCAAATTATTAATTATTTTAATTGTTTATATCTAAACTATCTTTGTGCCAATCTTTTTTATCTGAAATTGTTTAGTAAAATTTTCGTTATGGAGTTTCAGATTTATCTTATTCTTATTTCATTTGTAAATTGCTCTGCTTAACATGCAAACTTCTTAAATTTTTTTCTCTACCTCTATCATATTTATTAGAATGTATTTGAAAATCATTTTTTTAATTATCATCTATCTTTATCTTAGAATCATTGATTTCAAAAGAATCATCTAATTTTTGTATCACAGATTAATTAAGAGAATTAATGACATTAGTTTATTTGATAAAAGTAGAGATACCAACTCTTTTTAGAACTGATTCATACAAGTCTTTCCCTAATGATTATGTTAATTATTATGAGGACTATCTCAAAGTTTATAATTAAGATTATGTTGATCCACCACTTAGATAGAATTCCGTAAATTAATCCTTAAATTTATAATTCTTTATATTGAAATTAGGATTTAAAGAGTCTTTAATCAAATTTTATACTTCCATTTATGATTTAGTCTATTTATATCGTTCTCTAATTGTTTCTGGCTTTAGTCTTGATGTTCCTTGAATAGGTTAAGATTTTTATTAATTTATTTTTATTGTTTCTATATTTTCAATGACATTACATAAAGACATCATTTCTAGATAGCATGATTCACATATTGTTATTTCTTATGATAAAAACTGAAGGATTATATGAGATTATAAAATACCTCTGGGCTGGTTTTTTTTTCATTATAATATTATAAAGTAATGGAAGGATAAATTTTTTAAATCAACTTTGGAATGTATTGATCAGCCTCTATAACTATAGCTGAATTTTTTTCATGAATATTATTTGATTATTTCTTTTCCGAATCTATTTTATTTTATTATTCTTTTTCTTATGGTTGATTTTTAACTTATTTATTCTTATATAATTCCCATGATTTCATTATAAATTATATCTTAATTTTATGGATGGCCTAATAATCTATATATTTATTACAATTTAAACACTTTTATTCAAATCTAACATTTGTTGGGGTTGAATAGAATAATTTATATTAATTAATGTTGTAAGGAATTCCTATTTCAACAGAATTTTTTTTCTATTCCGATTTTTCTTTATTTATGTTTAATATTTAGTCTTTTTTATCAACCACATTTATACCACAACAGCTATCAAGATAAATAGTATTTTTACTATCTATCTTAAATAGCAGAACCATACTTTTTATTGTAAATCTTTCTATATCAATTTTTTTTATATGTTCACTTATTTCATAGCATATATTTTCAAGCTTATGACATAAAAGAGTATTTTTTATTTGTTAAAGTTAAGAATTTCCATAATTATTAGTTTCGAAAGTTATAACTCTCTAATAAATATCTAAATCAGTATCATCAATTTTATTGATGTTAATTATTTTTTCAAAATAGCATATTTTATTTGTCCATATAGTTTTAATTATGACTTAATATAAATAATAAAGTAAATACAATTGTTGCTACCTTTAGATTAAATAAATTTTTGAAGAATTCCTTCTCTTTGTACTCCTATTTTTGTCGAATCTTCCATAAATTATACTAAAAATATCGATAAAATAAATGAAAATTACCAAACTAATCTTCATCCATATATTAATATATTAATTATTCAGATTAATTATTATTCAATTATTTATTTATCCAACATGCAACAACACCAGATGAATTTTTTTTCCTTAAAAACTTTTACATTATACAATCTTTATTTAATTTATTCACTTATTTCCGTTTTATAGTATTTTTTTGAGTAAAGTACCAAGAAAATATCTAATTATTTTTATATATAACTGTATCTGGGATATTTATATATAAATCTTATATGTTAATTATATTATTTAATTACTTTCATTATAAATTTAGTCCGCCATCCACAAGTAAATGAAAAAATTATCTACATATTTATCCATAGTTTATAACTCTTCCATTTATTTTGATTTTATTAAAAATAAATTGTAAAATATTTTATAAATATAATATAAATATAAAAACTTAAAATTAATTAACTGAAGGAAAATGCATATTTAAATTAAAAATTGAATTGTTTTTAATTTATATAAATGCAAATAAATTTAACTTAATGTCATTATTTTTTTAAATCAGATTTCATCTTATTACAACATTTAATTAATCTTTAATGAAATTTATCACTTTTAAAAAATGGGTCCAAAAATTCTTTTGCAATCTAATCTGTGCAATTTTCAATCATAACATCCTTGAATTTCTATTTATTTCCTATGCATAAGCAATTTATAACACATTTTAAATTTGCATTATCCTCATTATCTTTAAGCTTTGTTAGTTATGAAGCACCTGATAAAAGTGTTAGAATTGCTATTTTTTGATTAGGTCTTTACTTCAATAATTTTTATAAAGTCTTATTCAATAAATCTTCGAAAGATTATTAGTAAAATGGGATACAGATTATTAGAATATTATTTTTTGATTCATCTTATTATAAATCATCGACTTTCGTCATGAATTCTCTCAAATTTTGAGGTTCGATTTATGATAAATCTATATTCTCCAATTCACTTACTTTTTTTAATAGTTAAAAACTTATTTTGCAATATTCTTTTAACGTTTTTAACAATTTTTTTAATGTAAATTTCTCATTAAAAGTATTGAAACTATTTTTAATTTCCCTTTTTATTTCATCAGAATTGGGATAAAAGAAATGTATTTTTTTTTATTATTATTCTTCTGTCATTGTGAACTCTAACTTATTTTCAATAGGCATTAAATGATCCCAACCTATTAAATTTTCAAGAGGCTGGACCACATCATAAAAATAAACTAGTTCTTTCTTGATCATTTACTTATAAAATCCTATGCTTTAAGATTTTTATTTTAAATATTAGACAATAAATGAAACAGCTACCTTATTTATTTAAATTTAAAATTTACAGAATTATTTATGGACCCTGGAACAATCAAATCAGCATAATTCATAGTAGGCTTAATATATTCATCAAAAGATCTCTTAACGAATCTATTGTATTAATATAAAACATCTTAAACCTTAAAAATGATTTTTTAAAATTATTACTTCTCTACCCCGCTCATTTAAATCCCTTTTTAGCCTTCTGCATAATCTGATATCATCTTTTAATTAGAATCAAAAAAATACCATCTAATAATTTTATTAGATTTATTATTACCACAATGCATAAATATCTTATAATTCATTAAATTTCTTATCCTCTCATCATATAACCCAAATATACCCTCTATCATTATTACATCCGTAGGGATCAATGTTTATGTTTCTTGTTGTCTACTATGGGTAACAAATGAATATCTAAAAAAATAAATAAAAGCGCCAAAAATACGTCGGTATTTTAGTTATATTCCCATTAAGTAAATTTAAAAGATCTTCATACATTTAATCAAAATCTAATGCATCAGGATGATCAAAATTATAATCTTTGACATCGATCAAACTCCGGTTCAAAGTTTTATAATAATTATCTATACTTATTTATAAAACATCAACTTCTTCATCATATTGGAATTCTTTTTTTATGTTGTTACACAAAGTTGTCTTTCCTGATGCAGAGCCGCCAGCTACTCCAATTAGAATTCTTTTTACATCAAGAGAATCTTTTCTTTTCATGAAATTTGACATTGAATTGATTATAGATTTGTTAAATTTAATTTATATAATAAATTCTTTTATAATAATTATTAAATATATTTAATTTATTAAATATAATAAATTCAGATATCATCATCTAATATGTCTTTTTTTATTTCTTTTGTTTTAAACTTGTACCTTAAACATTTCTCTGCATTTGGTAGGTCTTCTAGAAGCAAGGCAACTGAAGATTGACTGATACCAAATCGATCTGGACCAGAAACAGTCACTTTTTCTTTTTTTTAATCAGATAGCTGATTGACTTTCTCGCAGACATAAAGCCAGCATCCACTACAAGATTCTCGTACAATCGGATGTTCTGGATCTTCCTCTGAAGTCACCCTGAAAAGGGGTTTTCCTTAATTACCCTCTAATATTTCGCAAGTATAGTCACACTTACCACCCTTTATCATCATACTAGCATGAGTTCTGACACTTACATACCCAATAGGAAACAAATTCTGTTCACTATGATAGCCTTGTTATTGCCAATTTATTTCACCTAATTTTAGAATTTTTAAACTTTATGATATAATAATTGGATAAACTATGTTCCCACTATCATCTTTATTAGTCATTATTTTTTACTTTTTGTTTAAGATATCCTTAAAGTCTTTCTCAGCTTTTCTTTTCTTCGGAGCTGATTTATCTTTTAATTCTTTGAAAGTTTAGCTAATCCAATCTATCCTATCTATTAATTTTTGATATGAAAGTCCTTTATCATGAAGATTATATTCTTGTAAAGCTTCTTCTTGATTTAATCTAGAAAATCCTTTTTTTGAAAGTAAATTTAATAATGACCTTTTTAAAAATTTAATGGTAAAATTACAAATCATGTATTCTTGAAATGTATTCAGGGTGCTAAATATAAGCAGGATGGTCTTAATTCATTTGACTGCTGGCTTTCTCAATCTCATCTTACAAAGCATAGAAGTTTTAATTTTAATTAAATAAAATTTGTTTTTTTATAAATTCGAACATATTTGTATTTTTATTAAAAAGTAAAGCTTCTTTACAGCTTATTACAAATTCCTCTTTATTTGTTTCTTAATTAATTTGCTAATCTGTAGTTTAATTTGTTTATTCTATCTAACAGTCCTCTTGGACTATTAACTCTTGACATTAAAGCCTTATTTTTTAAACCATCTTTTCAATCTAACTAACACTCTTGTCAAATTATTCTAACCCCTTTTAATTCTTTATTTCCTCCCTAATTTCTAACCAATTACTCCTTCCTTCAGTATTTAATGGGATTCCATCATTTTTTAAATAGTTGAACAATATTTTTTTCTCGAGATATGACCAACCTTTTTCTAAAAAAAAGTTTTAATATAATATACCTTCATCTTATGAACTTGCACTAACATCGAAATCTATTTTCCCCTTGTCCTCTTCACTTTTAATGATTGTGGAAATTAATTTTTTAAGTCTTCTTGTTAAAGCATCTGATGTAGGAAAGTCGGAATAAGAATTGGCTGATATAATATGATTAAATAATACTTTTTTCCAATTCTTGAAATCCATATTCTGGTGCTAATTTAATAGTTTAATAATTGGCATATCCGTATTTGTACACTCCTCTAAGCAAAAATGTATCATGTTTCTTTGTCCACCAATTATTTGGTCTTTGACCATATACTATTGAATTATTATAGTAAAAATTACAAGCTGAATTCGGCAAAAAATTGAGTAAATTTTCCCAATTTAATTTATCTTTTGTTAATCCATTTTTTAGCTAATCCTCTTAAAATCTTTTTATCAAAACTTTTATTCTATAAAGAAGCTATAGTCTTTTAGTATATGGGACAGCTCTTTATTTTAAATTTTGAATATCCCAATCTTTCGAATTCGGCTATATGTATGGATCATCTGTATATTCCTCCACAATACTATATAGAAATTATTTTAAATCCATCAATTCATTGCCAGTATCTTCGGCCAAGCTTCTAATAAGAGAATTAGCAAATGCTCTAATTTCATTTTTCGGTTTTTCACTTAGTTTACCGCCTAAACTCTGGGATTGGCTTTGATATTTTTTCCATCGACCATAACCATATAAAAGTATGAGCCGTTTTAATACTTCTCTATCCTCTGTTGACCACTTGCTCCAAATAACTTTATCATGAATTTTATTTCTAGGATTTGACATATTTTAACTTATCGAGAGTAAAGCCGTAGGTTTCATATACAGAGTCTCGCTTTTTTAAGTTTCTTTATCAGGTAAAATAAAATAGAAAACATGTGGTATATCGCATTTACTACAAAATAAAAATATTTAAGAAAAATTATCAAGATAATAAATATATTCCTCATATTCATCAAAAATCAAAAGAGTACAAGAATTCCTTACTTTTTCATAGAGACCTTTATAATCGAAGTATAACTTACATTCTTAATGATCTATATATGTCTTTTGAAAGGCTATAATAGCAAATTTTTTTTTAGACATTGAATAAAATAATATACAATGATCTTATGTTATTTCAGGACATTTAGTTAGTCCTAAAGAATGGGGAAAAGAATCATCCTTTTGGTCTGAATTTATAGTTTTGCCTAATTTTACTGGTATATTTCTGATATAAACTTCCTCTGCAATTAGGCTTTATAATTTAGCATAAGCATATTCTAATTCCATTTAATCTACTTTTATAGCGAGCGAAATTAAAATAAATTAAAAAAAAATTAAATATTTATAAAGATTTCTTCTATATAAAAAATTATTTTTTTATGGAATAAATAATAAAATCAGTAAAAAATGATTGCAATCGTTTAGTTGATATTAATAATGTTTTAACTAAAATGATTGAAAAAAATTATATCTAATAATTATCCAGTTTTTTGGAAAATATATTTAGGCAGGAATAAGCATTTACAATTTAAGAACTAAATAGATTAATGAAAGATTTACCTCAAGACCGTTTTTTTGATTTAAATATATAATTTAAAATGAATACATAAATTTTTAAAAGTAATTTTGAAGTGATTATAAATAGCTTAAGTAAAATTATATTATAATTAATTTAAGTTAATTAAGTATGGAATTAAATTTAATAAGAATTTATAGTAAAATATTTTATAATTAATAATTTAAGGGACAATAATTGCAAAAAGATAATAATTAATCCATATAAATTCTATAGCAAGAATAAGTTAGTTAAAATAAATTTGATGCTAAAGATTTTGATTCCAATCTATAATCAAATTCGACCAAATTTTTAGAAAAACCAAATTAAAACTTAAAAAACAATCAATAATTAATAACTATTAATTAAAAGTAATAATCATACCAATAAGAGTGATAATCTCTCTAAAAATTTAAATATTTTGATAATTTATTTAGGAGTCTGAAAAACTCGGAGAACTAATCATTAGTTCAAAATTAAATTAAAAAAAAAAACTCAATAAAAAAAAATTAAAGTTTTTAAGTTATTAATTAAGAATAAAATTCAACAAAAAAATCAATTTCCTCCTAGAAAAGTATATTTGAATAATAATTAAATAAAACTGGTGGGATTGTACCTTTCGTAATTTAAAAATTTTATAATATTAGAGCGAAATTTCGGATATAAAAAGCAGTCCATGTTCATTTTCTAGAGCAATAAGAGATATAGAACGGTCATCAACGATAGACAATATTCCGGGTCCGACTGATTATAATTTAAGTAAAAGTTTAATAGTAACAAACAAATAATCCCCATAAGTCTAATTTAATAAAAATAAAAAAACATCTTGGATCGATGAAAAATTAAAATATGACACATCAACTTAAAGTCCTGGGCCCAAATACAATATATAAAAAAATGTTACATCAAAACCAATAAAGAAGTAAAGTAACCAATGATAATTTTAATCTTTTATATAATTCATTATAATTTAAAATTTAATTAATTTTTATTAAAAAATCTTTCTCGAGGTAAGTATATTTTTTAACCTATATTTTTATACATTTTTATTCGGTTATTTTCGTTTATTTGATTCTTTATAGATTAATTTTCAATCTTGTCTGCTAATTCTCTGGAATTTTGCAAAATAAATGGAAATGTTTTTTTTTATATATTTTTTTATATATTTTAGATTAATTTAGATAATTGACTAGAGGTCGTGACCCATTTATCCCATTATTTTTCATTTTATAATTTGTTATTTTTAATTTTTATGGAATTATCATTCAACTATTAATAAAATCCTGAATAGATAATATTTTTTAACGTTTTTTGGGAATTGTAATTTAAATTAGTGCCTTATGCATTATTGATTCAATGTGATATCGAACTAATTTACTATGATTAATTTAATTATTATAAGTTTTTAATTTATTCATTTTTTTAGACATCACAGGTATGAACAGTATGTCTTCCTGATTTTATTTTCTTTTAATTATTTTATAAACTCTTATTATAAATTTATAATCTTATAAAATTACTTATTCTTCTTTTTATAATTATTCAAACAAGCATGATTATTCATTCTTTGAATTTAATTATTCTTCTTTAGTTTTTTCAGGGCTTTATTAGAGATATTTTTAGTGTAATTTTTTCAAGTCACTTGTTATAGATGAGTAATTAATTTTTTTATCAATCAATTAATTTGGAGTCTTAATTTTTGTTTAATCTCGAATCGACTTAAGATAAATGTATTTTGAATTTTCCAGGTTTTCATTTCAGTTTATGTTATTTGATAATTATGACAATATATTTCTGAACGGGTAATTATTAGAATTCTAAATATTATTATGGTAATTATTTGAAGATTCATAATTTTAATTTTCTTCCCATCCTTAAATTAAAGAATCATCTGCCAGAGAATTTTCTATCTATATTAAATTATCAGATTTTTTATCCTTATTGAAAGAGATTTGAGGGGCATCTTTCATTTTATTTTTAATTCCCTTTTATTTAATTTTGCTAGGTATAATGTTTTCTTTAAAAATTTGTTGAGTATTGCATTTATTCCTTGTTTTTTTAATAATAATTGTTGGATGTTCAGTTTATTATTTTGATGTATTTGCAAGTTATGAAACTATAAATTTATTTTCTATATTTCTAAATTCCATTCTTATTATTTTATGTCTGTTAATTTATAATATTATTATATTTTATGTATTTAATAAATATTATATATATATATTTGTTTTAATTTAGGATTTAATGAAATATTTTATTTTAAATAATAATTTAAAAATCTATAAATAAATAATCATTTTATATGAATCTATTATAGGGTATTTTTAAATTTATTTATTTTTTTTAACTTTTCTTCTTTTTTGTATTCATTATATCTTGAGTCATTAGACATTGAAGACACTGATTTTCTTGCACTAGAACCAATATAATTTATTATTTAATTAATTTCTTATCTATTTGGACTTTTATTATCGATACTTTCAACGGTATATGTGTTTCTATCACTCGATTATAAAATATCTTGATTATGATAATTAATTCTTTAATTACTGTTATATTAAGATAATTGTTATTGTTTTTATTCAAAAGTCATTTACCACGTTAGTGGAAGTTAGTTCTTATATTGTTTTTGTTTTAAAGCTCTATCGGATAATTATTTTTTTATTGGACTGAAAATTTTGTTAACTTTTGTTTTATTTAGATAAATCTAAGAAGAGGATTCTGCCAATTTTTTATTATTTAATTTTTATAATGTTTGCAATTCTATTTAATAAAACTTTGAATTTTGCAAATTTTCTAATTAATTGCATCAGTTTAAATTTAATTCTTTCGATTTTATCATATCGATATCATCTTCCATCTTATTAATTTTTGATGCTATTGATTCTCTTTAACAAACAAGTAAATTTTTGCTAGATTTATTAGATATTTAAGGTTTGAATATAGCACCATATATATCATAGTTAGAATTTAGGTCAATAGACTTTGTTATATAATTGTTTTCTGCAATTTGTTAAGATTATTAGTTTTAAGGAAATTTATATTAATTTAAATTATTTGCTAAATCATATAAATTGTCACATTATTTGAATTATTCAACAAAATTTGTATAAGGATTTTTTATACATTCATTTTGTTATAAAAATTATTTAGGATCTTTAGATCTCTCAATCATGATTTTTGGAGATTCAGAAATATTAATAATTTCATTTTTAATTTATGTCATAGAAATTGGTTTATGTTCTTAAGGTTAATCTTGTTATAGGACTTCTTAATTTTATTATATTTCATCATTTTTTTCAATTGTTTAAGGACTTTCTTTTATTGATGGATCAAGCTTATTGGATTTATGATTTTTTCCATGTCTTTTTATAGTTTCTTAAGGCTCTTGCTCAGTTATTTTTTATTTTAAATCTTTAATTTCATATTATAATTCAGCAGCATGTTATTTGAATTTATCACATTCCTTTGCTTTCTCATCTCTTTGACTTAAGATTAATTATAATTTTTCCTCAAATTCCTAATCTTTTTCAGTTATTTTTTATTTTAAATCTTTAATTTCATATAATAATTCATTAACATGTTATTTGACTTCATCACATTCCTTTGCTATCTAATCTCTTTGATTTTAGGTTAATTTTAATTTTTCTTAAATTTGCTAAAAATCAATATTTCTTTATTCGAATGCATTATTCCATTCATCTTTAAAGATAATTTATTCTTAATTTTAATCAATCTATTAGAATGTTTTAATAATTTTTTAATCATCAGTATTTTCGAATGTTTTTAGCAATATATTGAAAATATTTTGAAATTAATTAAGGTTTATATGATTTTCATCAGAAAATTCAATTAAAGAATCATTTGTATTATCATTTTTGTTAATAATTTTTTGTAAAAGTTCTTAAACCTCTTATTATAAATTTTATAGTAGTTATTCTTTTTTTAAAATTTATTAAACGTCTTATTTTAAATTTTGTTGTCTTTATTCATTTTGTAAATGTTATATAACATCTTATTCTAAATTTTATTGTTGATATTCTTGATCTGACATTAAATAATAAAATTTATTTATCAAATATAAAATTTACTAAAATATATACTTTTTTATTTTATGTTTTTAAATAATAAAAAATGATTAATTATCTAAAAAAAAATTATTATTGTTTATTATTTTATATTTTATATAATAAACTTAATTATAAATCTAAAAATTCAAATATTCGAC
>Ga0194132_10010397_pt1 | contig 12393 bp, 9 predicted proteins | sample TA2KigOf80mmetaG_FD_148612 | JGI IMG/M metagenome (GOLD analysis project Ga0194132, IMG submission 148612) | Freshwater microbial communities from Lake Tanganyika, Tanzania - TA2015054 Kigoma Offshore 80m | ecosystem: Environmental > Aquatic > Freshwater > Lake | place: Tanzania: Lake Tanganyika... | reverse complement strand
TTGCAGGAACTGTGCGACGGCTTGTCGGCCGACAAGATCGACGGCCTGCTGCGCAAGTGGCTCGCGCGCTTGCCGCATCCGTTCCCTGCCCCGGACCGCGCTGCCGGGTACCTTTACGATGTCTCCAGCCGCGATTGTCGAACACCAGCGTGCCACGCTCGCCGTAGATGATGACGCCCCAAGACTGGCCCTCGCTGCCGGTGCGCGACCAGATGCGATGTTCCCAGGTGACGGCGCAGCCCGGAAAGTCGAAGGTCGCAACGTGGGTGTCCGGCGTCTCTTGATCGTCGTCGTAAAAGTACTTGCCACCGCCGGACGAAATGCGCACCGGCGCGTCCAGGCCCATGACCCAGCGGGCCACGTCGAGGGCATGAATGCCATTGTTGCCCAGTTCGCCTGTGCCATAGTCCCAGAACCAATGCCAGTTGTAATGAAAGCGGTTGACGTTGAAGGGCCGCTCCGCTGCCGGTCCCAGCCACAGGTTATAATCGACCTCCTTGGGGAGCGCGCTATCTTTTTGGCGGCCGATGCTCGGCCGATTGCCAGCGATCCACGTCCGCGCGAACGGCGTCTTGCCAAGCTTGCCCGAGCGCACGAGTTCCGCGGCGCTCTGAATGTGCGCTCCGCTCCGCCGCTGCGTGCCCACCTGAACGACGCACTTGTGCCGCCGGGCCGCCTCGACCATGCGCCGGCCTTCGACCAGGTTGTGCGAAACCGGCTTCTCGACATACACATGCTTGCCCGCCTGGCAGGCCCAGACGGTTGCCAGGGCATGCCAGTGATCCGGAGCCGCGATGACCACGCCAGTGATGTTCTTGTCCTGCAAGACGCGACGAATGTCCTTCTCGACGCGCGGCTGCTGCTTCTGCCTGGCCGCCACCGCCTTGAGCGCCGCCGGCACGACCCGATCGTCGACTTCGCAAATGCAGCCGATGTCGACGCCATCGATGGCCGAGAAGCCGCGCACGAGGTCCTTGCCGCGGTTACGAACACCCATCACAGCCAGCACGACACGCTCGTTGGGCCGATCGGCCGCCTTCGCCGCCGCCAGGGCCGACATCCCCGCCAAGCCCGCCGACCCACCCAGAAACCGCCGCCGATTCATACCCATGATGACATCCCCTCAGATTTGCTCCACCTACTACCTGACGTTCAGAATACCCCGAGCGGTTTTCGACCGCAAGTTTTCGAGGACGAAATTCACATCGGGGCGTCCGCGCCGTGGCTTTGGCGCGGAGGATGGCGGCAGGCTTTTCGAGCGCGATGCGTGGAAATTGGCCCAACGATGACACGTGCATCGCAATTGGGTTTTTCCGAAAGTTTATTCTTGACAGCCCTTGCAATTCCTTCATAATGATCCTGTTAACCCCCAAAGGCTATACGAAGACCTCATTTCTTGTCTTGGAGGCTTCGCCGATCTTTGCGAACGCAGGAATGGGCAATGGTGGTTCAACTCCAATTCCGTTCTTCAAGCCACAACTCACACGAGTTGGGCATTCTGAAATCCCTCTTTTCTATTACTTCATTGCGGAGGTCGTCATGCCCCAACAGCGATTCGTTTTTCTTCGGAGGCGTGGATTCACCCTGATCGAACTGCTGGTTGTTATTGCCATCATCGCCATCTTGATTGCTCTGCTGGTACCTGCTGTGCAGAAGGTTCGAGAGGCGGCAGCTCGAACACAGTCGACGAACAATCTGAAACAGATCGGCCTTGCCCTGCACGCGTGTCAGGACCAGCACGGCAGGTTGCCAACAGTCCATGGATCGTTCCCGATCGGAAATGATCCAAACTGGGGCGCCTCATACTCGCCATCACATTTCGGCACACAGCAGTATTTCCTGCTGCCGTATATCGAACAGGATCCGATCTACAAAAGCCCAGAGGTAAGTGGCGGCCCCGGTGACCCGGCGGGGCAGCCTCCGCATCAATCAAATTCGTGGTGGTCACACGCCGTGATCTCTGTTTACCAGGCTCCCAGCGACCCGACATTGCCGGCGAATGGCAAAACCTGGGGAGACCGCGGAGCGACCAGTTACGCCGCCAACTGGCATGCGTTCGGGGGAGGCTGGGGTGAAGATTGGCAGATTGGCGGCAAGGTCAGCATTGCCAGATCGTTTCCCGATGGAACTTCCAACACCATCGGTTACTTCGAGCGCTACGCAGTCTGCGGCGGTCCCTTGTACATGGAGCGCATTTGGGGCGAGGACGGACAGAATGCTGGCCCGCTTGCTGAAAACTGGAACCCGAACAATGTTTGGTCGGTTCCGGCCTGGTGGGCGCCGAATCCGACGGGCTTTACCAGTCTCGACAGTCCGCCTCCGGGCTATCCCCAGAATTACATAACTCTGCCGCAATTCGTACCGAGGGACGTCGATTGCGACGCCAAGCGACTTCAGGGATTCTCGTTGGGTGGGATTCAAGTCCTGTTAATGGACGGCAGCGTGCGCACCGTTTCTCCCACGATTACTCAGCGCACCTGGGCGTACGCCATCATGCCCAAGGATGGCCAAGTTCTTGGGTCAGACTGGTAAACATGAGGAGACACTGACATGTTTTCCAAAAGCCATTGGCTCTGGGCAATTGGCTTGATTCTTGCCTGCGGGCTTGGCTGCTCGCAAAGCGGGAACCCCCATACGCCTGCTCACCTGTCTGGAAAGGTCACCTACAAGGCCAAGGCGGTTACAGGTGGTACGTTGCGATTTGATACCAAGGGCGCCGGCGTGTATTCCGCGACAATCAAGGCAGACGGCACTTACTCAGCTGCGGATCTGCCGACCGGCGAATTGCTGGTGACCATCGAAACGGAATCGCTCAACCCGGATTCCAAGAAGGTGAAGTATGGGGAGGGGGAGGGTGGCGACAAATTCAAGGAGAGTCCCATTCCCAAGGGACGTGAAGGAACTGCCGGGGTGTACGTCAAGATCCCGGCTAAATACTCGAAAAAAGACCAATCCGGATTGACCGCGATCCTGACCACTGGAAAGCAGGTAATAGACTTCAACCTGACGGATTGAATGTTGTTTTTTCCTCTCCATCCATTTCTTGCCCTGTCGTCCACAAGGGCTGGCTCATGGCCGCGCTTCGTGGCAAAGACTCTTCGAGCGCGCCCCAAGACAATCATCTTGGGAATCTTGCTGCTCATGGTAATGGGGGCGGCGGGCCTCTATGGCCGTGCTGTTCATCAGTGGCATGCTGCCAGGGTGGCGATCGAAAAAGGGGAGCCACAGGTTGCCCGCGGAAGCCTCAAGATTTGCCTGCTCGTTTGGCCGAACAACGCCGAGGTGCAACTGCTGGCGGCAAGAGCTTGTTGGCTAGCCGGCGACTTTGAAGGCGCTGAGGCTCATCTCAAGGAGTGCACAAAGCTCCACAACGGTGCGACCGAAGAGACCCAGCTGGAATGTCTGCTCATGCGTGCGCAAACGGGGGAAGAAGACGAGGTAGCGCCGGCGCTGTTTATCCACGTCGACAACAAACATCCAGATAGCCCGCTGATCCTGGAAACCCTTGCACGAGCCTATATGCACCACCTTCGCCACGGCCAGGCTTACGACTGCCTGAGTCGGTGGATCCGTGAGGTGCCGGATTCAGCCAGAGCCTACCATTGGCGCGGCTGGACGTTTGAACGGCTCAACAATCACCTTGCCGCGGTCGAGGATTACAAGAAGGCTCTTGAACTGGATCCTGACCTTGGGCCGGTTCGCATGCGACTGGCTGAGATTCATCTGGATCGGAACCTCCTCCTCGAGGCGGTTCCGCATCTGGAACGGTTGAAGAAGCAGTTTCCAGGTCGCCCGGACATCATGGTCCGACTCGGACATTGCCGGTTGCTGCAAGGCCAAGGTGTGGAAGCCCGACAGCTGTTAAATGCGGCGATGAAAGAACTACCCGACGAACCAGCGCTCCTCCTCAACCTGGCCAGGCTGGAAATGCAGGAGGGTCGGCCCGCCGAAGCCGAACAATGGCTACGACGGTGCCTGAAAACGGACCCGGGCGACTCGGTGGCTCGCTATATGTTGGTCACGAGTCTCATGAATCAGAATCGCCGCGACGAGGCCAACGTCGCCTTGACGCAATACGAGAAGAACAAGGCGCTTCAGGATCGTGTCAATCAGCTCCTTCGCGATGAGGCCAAACGTCCTTCCAAGGACGCCCGTGCGCCTTCGGAATTGGGTGCCCTGCTACTCGACATTGGTCAAGAGCGGTCGGGGTTGTACTGGCTGAACCAGGCCCTGCTCCGCGATCCAGGCCATCTGGCAACGCACAAGGCGCTGGCTGAACATTTCGACCGAAAGGGACAACCTGAAAAAGCGGCGGCCCACCGCCGCCGACTCGGTGGCTCGGCGCAGGCTCGGTGATTCTCAGGCAGCAGTTACCTGAGCAAGGTCAACAGGGCTTGCGCGATCACGCCAGGGTCGGACGGCAAGTCACTTCCAGTCATCATGACCTGGCCATCGCGAAACGGCACTGAGCGAAACGCTGCAACCGCCTCGTTGGTTTCCCCTTCCTCCAGGGCGAGGAGCCCGAGGAACAGAGTCGCGTTGGCTTCTTCGTTCAGATTTCCCACCATACCCGCGAGGCGCTTGCGCATGTCTGTCTGGCGAAGTGCTTGCCAGCACAGGCGCAGCACCGACTCTGCTCCGGGCTGCTCATCCAGAACGGCCTGGCCAACTAGCAGGGCCATCTGCTCCCGAACGTGCATTCCCCGCAATGCCAGCACGAGTTGTGCGAGTTCCCTTCGCGCTTGCACATAATCTGCCGAACAGGCCAACGCCTGGCACCGCAGCCAATGATACAAGGGAGCCCCCAGTAGAGCTTTTTGCTCGGGCTTCATCCATTCCAGGACTTCGTGGACACGCCCTGTCTTCAAGAGTAGTTCCAATTCCAAAGCCATGCCTTGGCGGCCGAACATGGCGATATCCGATGCGAGCAGCAAGTCACGAGCCTTGCCGCCCAGTCCCAGCCTGACGGCCAGGAGCGCTCGATCCAGCACGCGCAGGCGCGGCGCTTCCGCGGCATATTTCTTTTGCTGATACTCCACCACCTGAGCAAGCCGGCCGGTATCTTTGGCAAGTTGAGCTTCTTGCTCGTTGAGTTGTTCGGTGCCGATCCCTGGCAGGGGGGAGGCTTCGCGAACCAGCTTGTGGTGGTCCTCGAGGTGTTTCAAGGCCAAGTCGAGATAACCCATTTCCTGGTAGAGCCGGCCGAGATTCAAATGCGCCTGAGCAAGGTCCGGCTGGATGGAAACAGCCTGATTCAAGGCCGCACTTGCTTGCACCTGGCGCAGCTGCATCCATTGCTTCAATTGCGCACCCCACGCTCGTTCGCGAGTGCTGTGCAGCAATCGCAAGTAACTCTCGCCGAGCACCAGGTTGGCCCGAGCGTCATCCGGGTTAATCGCCAGCGCCCGTCGGGCCGCCCGGACAGCCAGATATAGCAGCGCAGGCGACATATCATCTCGCTGCAAGACGTACATGTGTTGACAGGTCAGTACGAACCGGGCGACGGCCGGCATGTTGCCGGTCGTCAAAGTCTCTGGGTGTATCAGGGCATGGAACAGTCCGAGTCGTGGTTGAACTTCCATCAACCCCGAGGGCCCCGACCAGCCGACGGCGGCGGCAACAAGGGCTGCCACTTGACCAGCGGCCCAGGATACCTGATGCCGGCGAGGCGCTGTCCGCCGCAACACCTCGGCATGGAGCAGGTGCAGTGTGGCCTCATCACGGTGAACGGAGCGCTGCGGGGCAAGCTTCCAGAATGCATCCCACCAGAACCGTGGCTGCGGCTCGCGCCCGTTCGCCGGGGGAGCTTTCTTGTCCGCGGCCGGACGGAAGGCCAATCGGTCAAGATCCAGTTGCCAGCCATCGAATGGGTCCTTTGCTCCCGCCCTGGCCGGATCGCGCCAGCCAAAAACCGCCAGATTCCCTTCCAGGTACAGTAACGGCCATTGTTCCGGATCGGCCAGCAGCCGTCCCAGTCCCGTGAAGAGGCGGCTTCCATCCGGGCCATACACAATCAAGTGGTTGACCCTTGCTGATCGCAAGCGCTCGGCCCAAGTTTGGGTCGCCCCGTGGTCATTCAAGATGGCCGAAGTAAGGCCATCGTCGGCTGCGATCTTCTGCTCGGGACAAAACCAGGAGAAGGCTTGGGCCGTTTCCTGCGACAAATGCAGGCCATGCGCCTCCGGTCCCAACCTCCCCTCTTGATGCCAGCGCCTGGTAACAGCGGCGCCACCTTCCACGGAAGCAGGCACCTCAACGGCCCAGCGGCGGGGCTCGAAAGGAGGCGCCTGCAACCAACCCGGCCAGGCAGCAAGCAGACAGCCCGCGCCAAGAATCACCGTGAGCCGGCGCCAAAGCACTTGTCGTCTTACAAAGCCATCCAGCTGTGGCTGAGTACGCTGGGCAAGTATCTCCTGGAGGTTCCACGCCAGCACTGGGCCCGCCAAAACCGCAAAAAACGGCACCGACCGCACTTGAAACGCGCTCACGAGGGCGAGCCCGAGCCAAGGGAGGAAACGCTGCCAGCGCCAGCTGGGAGAATTGACGAAGAATGTGACCAGGCCCAGCCCCAGCAACAGAAAATAGGCCAGGCCAGCAGGCGTCGGTCCGAAGTTGCTCAGGTAGGGAAACTGTAATGGAGATGCCGCTTGTCTCCACGCCACCGGCAGCGCGGACGAATCAGCGGAACCGAGCCATGCCAGCTCCGGAGGAAGTGCGAAAACACTCAAGTGCGCTGGATTCAGGAGGCAAGCAGCGGTCAAGACAACCAAGGAGAAGGCGCGGCGGATGAAGCCTCGAACTCCAGTCCCGTCCAGGGCCTCGCCCAGCCACACTAGCGCAACCGTTCCCAGGCCGAGCAAGACACGACGATCCACATTACTCCAGACCACGAACAGGATCACCAGCTGCCACGAGGGCCAAAGCGAGGGACGTGATGTTCGGTCGCAAGGACGCAGGAAGCAAAGCGTCAATGCCAACATTAGGTAGGAAGCGGTTGCCGGCTGCAGCAAAAGTCGTGTGCTCATGGCAACGAGCGTCATGCAGGTGCAGACTACTGGAATCAACGTGGCCGGATCCTTCGGTCCAAGACGCAGCAGCACCAGGCCGAGCCAAACCACCAGCAATGCTTTGCTGAACACCAGCACGGGACCGCCGGCCAGGGAATACAATCCGTAGCAAACAACATCAAAGAGCCATGTTTGACTACTTTGATCGGACATGATATGTGAAATCGCCTGGACCGGATCCTGAGCCAGCTGCCTTCCCGAGCTCAAGTGCAGCCAGAGGTCGCTGTTCCGCGCCGGGAACGATGCCAGCAGAAATGCAAACACGGCGACAAAGAGCACCATTCCCAGCGCAGCGGATTCGGTTCTGTTTCCCCGTTGGGCGCCAGGCAAAGGATCCAGGTGATTGTCAGGTTGCCCCATGGGAGTGTCCGACACAAGGAGATCGGGATGAAGTGTAAGCTAAACGAGAGGGTTGGACCTGTCAACTAGCCGTGTTCGTCAGGAGCCGTCATTTGTCTTTTTTCTCGGCCTGCCGCCACAATTGATGCCAGCGGGCATCGCGCAGGTCATGGGCGTCGTCGTGGGGCAGCCACTGGCTCAGGGTTTCTCGGGCACCGACGCGGTTCTTGGCCTCAAGTTGCTGCTGGGCGAGTTTCAGCGCGATTTCGTACGTTGCGGCCTCGGCACGCCGCAATTGTTCATCGGCATGTTCTTTTTCGCGCTGGGCTTCCCTGCCAGCCTGTTCCGCGGCCCTCTGGGCTCGTGTCAGCATTTGTAGCGTGAAAAACAAGATGCAGATGGCGCCGATGGCCACCAGACAGCTTATGATCGCGATGGCCCGCTGATACCTTGAGCCGTTCCAGGTTGTGCCGCGCGGCAGCGGCCCGGCCTGGATGGGTGTCCCTTGCAGAAATCGGTCCAGATCGGCGCGCAGCTCGGCGGCGCTGGCATAGCGACGCTGTGGCTCTTTCGCAAGACATTTCAGGCAAATAGTCTCGAGGTCGCGCGGCACCTTTGGTTGCAGCCGCGCCGGGGGCACTACGTCTTGCTCAATAACCTGCACGACCGTGTCCCAGGGCGTCTCCGCCTTGAACGGCGGCCGGCCCGTCAGCATCTCATACAGGATTGCCCCCAGGGCGTAAATGTCGGCAGCCGGGCCGATCTCGCGACTTTTTCCGGCCGCCTGTTCGGGCGCCATGTAACTGGGCGTGCCCAGGATGATACCGCTCTGGGTTTGACCGGCCGACGAGTCAAGCTGCTTGGCCAGACCGAAATCGCTAATCTTCGGTATCGTCAGTTGCCATTCGTCCATTGTCCGTTCCGAATGAGCGCGATTGTCGTTTGCGCCAACTGACGGCGTACCACTGACGACAGACAACAGCACGTTGGCTGGCTTGAGATCGCGATGGATGACGCCATTGACATGGGCATAGTGGACCGCCCCGGCGAGGGTCCGCACCAGTTCGGCGGCAGCGCGGGGATTTTGCGGGTTGCCGGCCAGCTTGCGACTCAGGCTCCCGCCGCTGACGAATTCCAGCGAGCAGTAGGGCAGGCCGCCGTGTTCACCAACCGCAAAGATCTGCACGATGTTGGGGTGCTGCAGGCGGGCGACAGCTTCGGCCTCGGCGCGAAAACGCGCCAGCACTTGCGGGCCGGGGTGGCTGCCCGAGCCGATCATCTTCAATGCCACCAACCGCTTGAGTGCCAGGTGCCGGGCCTGATAGACCACCCCCATGCCTCCGCGTCCTAGGACTCCCAGGACCTCGTAACCTGGAATGTCCGGTAAGGGTAGCTCCGACTGGCGAGGATCTCTGTGGTCTTGCGTTTCCGGCAAGAAGTCGGCCTGTTTCATTGACTTCGAGGCTGCCGAGTCCTCGCTCCCAACCTCGGGCCACTCACGGAGCAGATCCGGCGTTGGGTTTTCTTTTTTCAAAACCTCGTTGCAATGCAGACAGGTTTCAAGATGCTCGGTGATTTGCTCGGCGCGGCCCGGCGGCAGCGCCGACGGCGACGACAGGTACTGCCTCAACTCTTCATCAGATGGATGAAGCTCATGGGAGGGCTCGATCATGGCTTTTCCTCGTCAACCCTGCGCCTTTTTCTTGATGATCTGCCGGATGATCTGGTTGACGCGCCACTTGGCCTGGTGAATCGCGCCTACCTTCTTTCCGAACAACCTCCCGATCTCTTGATCGGTCTGCCCCTTGCGCGAAGCCTGCCACACCCGCCAATCGTGAGAGGAAGCTAGTTTTTTCGCCTCCCGCAGAACTTCCTTGACCAGCCCGGAGATATCCTCCTCAAGCTGATCGACCATGGAGTCCGCCAGCTCATCCGGGGCCTCGGCCAGCAGCTCCCGATAGGTTGTGCCTCCCTTGGCCAGGTCGCCATGCCGCAGCCGCAGCTTCAAATGATCAAGAAAGTCCCGCAGCCGGTTGTTGACAATGGTCCGCAGCCAGCCGCGAAAGCTTCTCTTAGGGTCGTAGCGAAACGTGCGGATGGCCCTGGCGATTTTCAAGAGGACGTCTGGCGTCAAGTCCTCGACGTCTGGGTCTTTGACTTTCTGCCTGACAAGCCAGCCACGGATCATGGGAGCGTAGCGCGCATGGAAACGCGCCCATGCCTGCTGATCGCGCGGATTGGCGATCTGCTTGAGCAAGGTCACGCTGGTCGGTTCCTCATGGGGCTCAGGCATCGCCGTAGCCGGCAGGCCAGGGAGCTTAGTTGCGAGTGATTCTACTTGTCTTCCCCGCCCTCTGCAACAATGGTTTCCTTATTCTTTATTCTTGATTTTGGAATTTTTCCCGTAAGTTCTGGACATTCGACCGTACTTCCTATGACCCCAAGCGAGCGCTTGCGGCTGGTTTGCGAGGAAATTTTGGCAGAGGCTTCTTGACACCTGCATTTTTGCGACGAAGATGGTAGTAAGTTTCAACTTTCCAAATTTCCAAGCTTGCCGGAACAAGCTGCCGCAGAGAAGGGGCAGAGGTCGGGTGGCTTCTTGGTTGCGCGTACCAAGGGGTTCAACGATGAAATTGCTTACTTCGCTGTCGTTTCTTGGCCTCGTTGTCGTTTCCCAGGCGGGGGCAAACCAGGACGTCGCCAGCTCTGCGTCTTGGTCGCTGCCAAAGCAGTCTGGGCCCCGGTGTACTCGATGGAGGGATTAGAATGATCAAGCAGAGGAAGGCGAGAATGAACTGGACCGCGTCCACAATTCGGCAGCTGCGAGAGGATCTCGGGTTGACCCAGCCGGCGTTCGCCGAGCTGGTCGACGTCTCCGTTTGGACCCTGCGCCATTGGGAACAGGGCAAGGGTCCGCCAAGCCGCTTGGCGCAACGACGGCTCGAAGACATCAGCAACACCGAGCGGCCTCAGCTCATCCCAGCGTGAAAAAACGAGCGTGCCATGGGCGTTACTGCCAGTTCGCGCTGCGCGGATGGCGTCCAGCAGCCTCCTCGCAAATAGAAGGTCGAACTCCAATGCACGTCGCCTGTCCGCGCTGCACTCAAACGCTTGAGATCCACGATGCTTACCAGGGCCAGATTGTTGCTTGCGGCAACTGCGCCGAGGAGTTCCAGGCTCCGTGGCTGCCGCGGCGGCCCGAGGAGCGCTGGCGCGAAGCCGTCGAGGAGCCGGCAACGGTTCCGCGGTCCAATCCCTGGTTGGAAGACTTGCCCAGGAGGAGGCAACCGGCGCCCATCGCTTTCGCGCTTGTCGGCTGGCTCCTCGCCCTAACCACGCTCGTCAGCCTGGCCGTCGTGCTCATAGCTATCCGGCCATGGGATAAACAGCCACCGTCCAAACCGTCCAAACCGTCCAAACCGTCCACGTCTCCGACCGTCGGCGCCGACAAGCCAAAGCCAAAGAAACAGGACGACAAGAAAATCAAGGGCTTGCTCGAGCTCCAGCAGCTGGACCAGCTCTACAAGGACGGGAAATACGACGACCTTATCGGACTGGTCGATCGGCTGGAGGAAGGTGGCGGCCTGTACCAGGAAGACATGGGCGAGGCCTACTTCTTGTCCGGCGCGGCGTTCTTCAAACTCAGCGAGGCGAACGACCGGCTCAAACAGGAGTTCCGTGTCAGCGGGACCAAACAATTGCTCAAGGCGCGCGAGTGTTTCGAGCTGGCCGGCAAGCTGGCCAAAGTCAACGAGATCAACCGGATGTTCAAAAAGCCTGCGCCGTGACTTCGCCTTTCGTGTGAAAAGCGAAATTGGGCTAGACGGATCCCCCCTTCACACGAGACGATGTGAAAAGAGGAGCGCCCCACGCATTTTTCACGCTCCTTCCACGCATTTTTTACGCTCCTTCCACGCATTTTCCTCCACACGATGGCCCGCAAACTCCCCACGTTCTTCTCGCGCGACGAGGCGATTCGCCTGGTGGCAGCTGCCCCCAGCCGGCGTGACCGGCTGATGATCACGCTGATGCTCCTCACCGGTTTGCGTGTGAGCGAGCTGTGCAACCTGCGCATCGAGCACCTGGACTTCATCGAGAAGCGCTTGCTCGTCTACCAGGGTAAGGGGGCCAAGGACCGCATGATCCCCTTGAGTCGGAAGCTCATCGACCCGCTGCGGCACTGGATCGCCGGCAGGACGCACGGCCTGGTCTTCCCGTCGAAGCGGACGAAGGGGCCGATCTGCCCGCGCACCGTGCAGTACATGATCAAGAAGGCCGGCGCGAAGGCCGGCATCCAGAAGTGGGTCAAGCCGCACGCCTGCCGGCATTCGTTCGCCACGCAGCTGCTGTCCAAGGCCGGCGCGAACATCCGCCAGGTCCAGACACTGATGGGCCATGCCTCGATCGGGACCACGGAAATCTACACGCACGTCACACCCGAGGAGCTGGCGCCGATCGTGGACAACCTGTGAGGTCGCCTCAGAGGAACTATTAAGTGTCGCTTAATAGTTCGCGGCGGATCCGGGATCTTCAGCATGACCAGTTTTGTCGCCGCCTTGCCTCGTCGCTTGCGGCTCAGCATCAGTGGCACTTCACCTGCACGGCATCGCCGTGATGGTGCTTCCAGACACGCCGCCGCAGCTGCCTGGTCGCCTGGTCGTGACTCGCAGTTTGGTTCCCATCTCGCAATTCTATTCCTCAAATCCAAGGACTCCCCATGCCAACAAAGAAGAAGCCAAGCCGCTGGCCGTGCCGATCGACACCGTCTCTCTCGATCCGAAAAACTCCGGAGAATCGTAGGGGCTGTACAGTAGTCAAAATCAAGCCCGCGGCGATAATTGAGGCAGAATTTGGCGATTTCGCCCTGACCACGATCCCCATCATCACCCAGTTGTTGCCGTAGCGAAATACTTTGTGCTTCTTACTACTCAAGACGGCATCAAGGAAAATGCCTCCGAACGCCACTTTAGCCCCGCGCTTGTGACAT
>Ga0194132_10010394_pt1 | contig 12394 bp, 6 predicted proteins | sample TA2KigOf80mmetaG_FD_148612 | JGI IMG/M metagenome (GOLD analysis project Ga0194132, IMG submission 148612) | Freshwater microbial communities from Lake Tanganyika, Tanzania - TA2015054 Kigoma Offshore 80m | ecosystem: Environmental > Aquatic > Freshwater > Lake | place: Tanzania: Lake Tanganyika... | reverse complement strand
TCGCGCGTGAGCCGGGGGCGGCGCGCCTCGACGACAGTGGCATCGACGATCTGCCCACCCATCGCCAGATAGCCCTTCTCCCGTAGCGCCGCATCGAACCGGGCGAACAGCCGGTCGAAGGCACCAGTCCGAACGAGTTGCTCGCGGTAGAGCCAAATCGTCTTGGCATCCGGCACGGCATCGTGCAGCGCCAGCCCGACAAAGCGCATGAACGACAGCCGATCCCGGATCTGATACTCGGCCTGATCGTCGGACAGCGTGTACAGCGTCTGCACAACCAGCACCTTGAACATCAACACCGCGTCGTATGGCGGCCTCCCGCCCTTGGAGCGGTCCGTGCGCGGCACCGCCGCCTCGAGATCAGGGCGGAACAGCTCGAAGTCCACCACCTTCGCCAGCCGCTCCAGCGGGTCCCCCGCCGCCGACAGCCACGCCAGCCGCTCGTCCGTGTCGAAGAAACCAGCCTGTCCCGCCATCCCCGCCTCCGGCCATCGCCAGAGGTCAGAGAATCAACCCGCGACCCTCAACGCCAGAGGTTCTCGAGGTGTCCAAGCGTCACGCGGTCGAGCGCCGCCTGCAGGTTGTCGGCGCGGCGGTCCAGCACCGCCTCGCCCTTGGCCAGCCGGGCATTGTAGGCAAACAGCGCCTTGCGCGCGCCGTCGTAGCGAGACTCCGAGGATTCCGTGGGCAGGAACGAGGACGACAGGTCGAAGATCCAGATCGTGCCCGGATATTGCAGTTGGCCGGCGGCCCGCTGCAGGTCGCTGTCGGTCTGGCTGGAGCCGCGCAGGCGGCCAAGCTGATCGGCCATGGTGAAGGCGAAGCGGGCCAACGCCTCCACGATGCCTTGCTGGTAGTTGGGCATGTTATCCAGGATCGAACCCGGCAGGAACCAGGGATCGTTGGCGATCCAGGCATGCTCGTTCACCTCGCGCCGCAGCAGGGTCGCGGCCATGGCGACGGCGCGACTGCCGGCGACGTCGGCCGGCAGCTCGACGCTTGCATCGTCGTCGATCGTGTGCAGCCACAGGGCGCCGCCGAGATAGTAGACCGACAACAGCGCGAGCGAACCGATGCCCAGCCACTTCGCCACCCGCCACAGGGCGCGCCGCCAGCCTCCCGACCCCGCCACCGTTGCCATCGCCTCGCTCATCGCTCGGGTCGCCTCATGCTCAACAGGTGGCGATGCCGGCCGGATTTGGCAACGTCGCTCAGGGCCGCAGGAAGCCGACGATGTCCTGGGCCTGACGCAGCACCGGCTCGGCGATGGCATTGGCGCGCCGGGCCCCGTCGCGCAAGATGCGGTCGACTTCGGCAGGGTCGGCCATCAGGCGTTGCATCTCCTGGCCGATCGGTCCCAGCTTGGCCACCGCCAGATCGGTCAACGCCTGTTTGAACCGGGCGAACGGCGCGCCGGCGAACTCGGCCAGCACCGCGGCCCGGGTCCGATCGGACAGCGCGGCGTGGATGCCGATCAGGTTGTCGGCTTCGGGCCGCGCCTCCAGCTCGGCCACGGTGTGCGGCAAGGGATGCGGATCGGTCTTGGCGCGGCGGATCTTCTGGGCAATGGCGTCGGCGTCATCGGTCAGGTTGATACGGCTGAACTCCGAAGGGTCCGACTTCGACATCTTCTTGCTGCCGTCGCGCAGACTCATCACCCGCGTCGCCTCGCCGAAGATCAGCGGCTCGGTCAGCGGAAAGAACTCGACGCCGAAGTCGTGGTTGAACTTCTGGGCGATGTCGCGCGCCAGCTCCAGATGCTGCTTCTGATCCTCACCGACCGGAACATGCGTCGCGTGATAGGCCAGGATATCGGCCGCCATCAGGTTCGGATAGACATAGAGGCCGGCGGAGGCGTTCTCGCGATCCTTGCCGGCCTTTTCCTTGAACTGTGTCATGCGGTTGAGCCAACCCAAACGGGCAACACAGTTGAAGATCCAAGCGAGTTCGGCATGCGCCGGCACTTGGCTCTGGTTGAAAATGATGTGTCGCCTGGCGTCGATGCCGGCGGCCATGAAAGCGGCCGCCACCTCGCGGGTGGAGGCGCGCAGTTCCTTGGGGTCTTGCCAGACCGTGATGGCATGCAGGTCGACGACGCAATAGATGCACTCGTAGTCTTCCTGCAGGCGCACGAAATTGCGGATGGCGCCCAGATAGTTGCCAAGGTGCAGGTTGCCGGTCGGTTGCACGCCGGAAAAGATGCGCTTCATCGGGGTTGTCGGGGCCTGGCCGGTTGCGGGCCGACCTTATCGCCGACCGGCGGCGCTCGCGTCAAATCAGCGCCGGCGGCGGAGTTCTGTGCGCAGGCGGCGCCAATCGACCGCTCCGGTTGCCTGCGTCAGGCCGAGGAACAGCAGAAGGCCGGCCGCCACCAGCGCCCCGAGCGCCGCCCAGCGCACGGGTTCGGAGCCGGCGAGCGGATCGGCCAATTGCCGGGCCAGCAGCAGGCAGGCGGCGCCCATGGCAAGCGAAGCCACCAGCGTCCCGCCCAGCGTGCGCTTGAGCCGAGGATCGGCCGCCAGCAGACCGCGCCGCCTGAGGCCCAATGCCAGGATCGCGACGTTGAGCCAAGCGCTTAACGCGGTGCCGAGCGCCAGCCCGGCATGCAACAGGAACTGCATCAGTATCAGGTTCAGCACCAAGTTGGCCGCCATCGCCCACAGACCGGCGATCACCGGCGCGCGCGTGTCGGCTTGCGCGAAATAGGGCGGGGTCAGGGCCTTGGTCAGCAGGTAGGCGGGCAGGCCCACGGCATAGGCCTGCAATGCCAGCGCGGTGGCGGCGGCCTGGCGCTCGCCGAAGGCGCCGCGCTGAAACAGCGCGCCGACCAGTTCCGGGGCGATCGCCAGATAGGCGACCGTGGCAGGTGCCGCCAGCAGCACACAAATCTCCAGCGCGCGGTTGAGCTGGTGACGGGCGCCTGCCGCGTCGCCCGCCGCCACCAGCCGGGACAGCGTCGGCAACAGCGCCGTGCCGACCGCCACGCCGACCACGCCGATCGGCAACTGGTTCAGCCGATCGGCATAGAACAGATAGGAGACCGAGCCTTCGGGCAGGAAGGAGGCCAGCACCACGTCCACCACCAAGTTGATCTGCACCACGCCCGCGCCCAGCGCCGCCGGCAGGATCAGGCGCAGCAATTCGCGGACGCGCGGGCCGAGCCGCGGCCAGCCGAGCCGCAGCGCCACACCCGCTCGCCGGCAGGCCAGCACCAGGAACAGGAACTGCGCCATGCCGGCCAGCGAGACGCCCCAGGCGAGCGCGTGTCCGGGGGTCGGGGTGAAATGCGCCAGCACGGTGACGGCCAGGATCAGCATCAGATTGAGCAGGATGGGCGTCGCCGCCACCGCGGCGAAGCGGTCCAGCGCGTTCAGCACGCCGCCCAGCAGCGAAACCAGGCTGATGAACAAAAGGTAGGGAAAGGCGATCCGCGTCAGCGTCACGGTAAGCTCGAACTTGGCGGGATCGTCGGCGAAGCCAGGCGCCAGCACGAACATGAGCCAGGGGGCGGCGATCTGGAACAGCGTCACGAAGCCGAGCAGCACCGGCAGCAAGACCGAGAGGGCCGCTTCCGCGAAGGCCAGCGCCGCCGGGCGCCCTTCGCGCTGCAGCAGGCGGCTGAACAGCGGCACGAAGCCGGCGCTGAAGGCGCCTTCGGCGAACAGCCGGCGGAAGAAATTCGGCAGCTTGAAGGCGATGAAGAAAGCGTCCGCCACCGGCCCGGCGCCCAGCCCGGCGGCAATCAGCACATCGCGGGCGAAGCCCAGCACCCGGCTGGCCAGCGTGAAGCTGCCGACGGTCAGGACCGGACGGAACAGGCTCACCGGCGGCAACGGCGGTCGGCCGGCAAGGCCCGGCTATTCTGCCGCGCGCTGCTGCGCCGGCCCACGCTCGGGCCCCTGCAGCACTGCGATCAGTCGTTCGCGGATCTGCGCCAGCTTGCTCGGATGCGACACTTTCAGGCCGAACAGATCCTTGACGTAGAACACGTCGACCGCGCGCTCGCCATAGGTGGCGATGCAGGCATGGCTGATCGACAGCGAGAGCTGGAACAATGCCCGCGTCAGGTCGTGCAGCAAGCCCGGCCGGTCGCGGCCATTCACCTCGATGACGGTATGCGTGTTGGAGGCGGCATCGTCGATCAGCACACGCGGTTCGACCGCAAAGACATGCGCGCGCCCCGGCAGCTTGCCGCGCCGCTTGGCCAGCGCCTCGTGCACCTTGAGGTCGCCGGTCAGCGTGCGCTCGACCGACCGGCGCAGCCGCTGCAATTGCTCCTCGGCCTCGAAGGCGCGACCTTCCATGTCCTGCACGTTGAAGATGTCGAGCGCCATGCCGTCGTTGGTGGTGAAGATGCGGGCGTCGACGATGTTGGCGCCGGCCACCGCGAAGGCGCCGGCCAGCCGCGAGAACAGACCCGGATGGTCGCCGGTCAGCACCGTCACCTCGCTCACGGCGCGGAAGCGGTGCACGCGGGTATCGACGGTGAGCGGCCGCGTCGCCGTCTCCGCCTCGCGCATCAGGGCCAGTAGCCGGGCGAGCTGCTCGCCGTCGGTCGACAGCCAGAGCGCATCGGGGGCCCGCGAGATCGCGCGTTCCAGCGTCTCGGCGGGCCAGCCGACAAGCCGGCCCCGCACCTCCTGCTGGCGCTGCGCGATGCGTTCCTTCCGCCCGGCCATGGCATGGCCGCCCAGCATCGCTTCCTCGGCCCGCCAATAGAGCTCGCGCAGCAACTGGCCCTTCCAGCCGTTCCAAATGCCGGGTCCGACCGCGCGGATATCGGCGACGGTCAGGATCAGCAGCAGTTTCAGGCGCTCGGGGCTTTGCACCAGGGCGACGAAGTCGGCGATGGTCTTGGGATCGTCCAGGTCGCGTTTGAATGCGGTGGCGCTCATCGCCAAGTGCCAACGCACCAGCCAGGCAACGGTCTCGGTCTCGTCCGCGCTCAGGCCCAGGCGGGGGCAGAGCCGGTGCGCCACCTGCTCGCCCAGCACGGAATGATCGCCGCCGCGTCCCTTGGCGATGTCATGCAGCAAAACGGCAAGATAGAGCGCGCGACGCGACTTGATCGTCGGCAGCAGTTCGGCCGCCAGCGGATGGTCTTGGGCGTAGGTGCCGTCCTCGATCTTGGCCAGCACGCCGATGGCGCGGATGGTATGCTCGTCGACCGTGTAGACGTGATACATGTCGTGCTGCATCTGCGCCACCACCCGGCCGAAGTCCGGCACGAAGCGGCCGAACACGCCGGCCTCGTTCATGTGTCGCAGCGTGGCCTCGGGATTGCGCCTGGCGGTCAGCAAGTCGAGGAACAGCCGGTTCGCCTCCGGGTGCTGGCGCAACTGCCCATCGATCAGGCGCAGGCTGCGGGTCAGCCGGCGCAGCGCGTTGGGATGCACGTCCAGCTCGCGTTCGTGCGCCACGTGGAACAGGCGGATCAGCTTGACCGGGTCGGTCTCGAAATCGTCTTCGCGCTTGAGGTCCAGCCGTTCGCCTTCCACCCGGAAGCCGTCGATTTCGCGTCGGCGCAGGCCGATCCGCGGGAAGCGGAAGCGCGGCTTGCGCTTGTGCTGTTCCTCGAGCGCCGCGCAGAAGATGCGGGTCAGATCGCCGACGTCCTTGGCCACCAGGTAGTAGTGCTTCATGAAGCGTTCGACGCCGCGGCTGCCGGTGCGGTCGGCGTAGCCGAGCCGCTTCGCCAGTTCCGGCTGCAGGTCAAAGGTCAGCCGTTCCTCTGCCCGGCCGGCCAACAGATGCAGGTGGCAGCGCACGGTGCGCAGGAAATTCTCCGCCTTGGCAAAGCTGCGATATTCCTCCGCCGTCAGCACACCGTGCTCGATCAACTGGGCAACGTCGTCGACGCGGTAAAGGTACTTGCCGATCCAATAGAGCGTGTGCAGGTCGCGCAGGCCGCCCTTGCCTTCCTTGACATTGGGCTCGACCAGGTAGCGGCTGTCGCCGTATTGCTGGTGGCGGGCATCGCGTTCGGCCAGCTTGGCCTCGACGAAGGCCGGCCCGTCGCCGGCCTGCACCTGGGCCTGGAAGCGTTCCTTCAGTTCCAGCAAGAGCGCCTGGTCGCCCCAGACATAACGGCTTTCCAGCAACGCCGTGCGAATGGTCAGGTCCTGCCCCGCCAGGCGCAAGCATTCGTCGACCGAGCGCGTCGCGTGCCCGACTTTGAGGCTCAGATCCCACAGCATGTAGAGCAGGCTTTCGACCACCTGCTCCGACCACGGCGTCTGCTTGTAGGGCAGGAGAAACAACAGGTCGACATCAGAGGAGGGCGCCAGTTCGCCCCGGCCGTAGCCGCCGACCGCGACCAGACTCAGCCGCTCCGCGGCCGAAGGGTTGGCGACCGGATAGACGATGCCGGTGACGAAGTCGTACAGCGCCCGGATCGCCTGGTCCGCCAGGTAACAATAGGCGCCGACCGCCGCCGTCCCGGTCAGGCCGGCCTCCAGCCGACGGCGAATTTCCGCGCGGCCCTCGCCCAGGGCCTGTTTCAAGATCGCCTTGACGGCCTGCCGCAGTTCGGTCGATTGCGGCTCCTCGTTCGCCGCCTTCGCTTGAATGCTGGCGGCAAGCGCCAATCGATCGACGATGGCGCGCCGATCGGCCAGTTCGCTCTCGCCCACCCAGAGCTTGCGACGCGCCACGGCCATGTTTGATCAACCGCTGCTAGTGGCCGGCGCCGGCGCAGACCCCGCCGTCGACGACAAAGGTCTGCCCGGTCGTCCAACTGCCGGCCGGGCTGGCCAAGTATACCGCGATGCCCGCCAGGTCCTCTGGCTCGCCCAGCCGGCGAAGCGGCGTCTCCAGCTTGCGCTTTTCGGCGATCTGCGGGTTCTCGTAAAGCGCGCGGGCGAAGTCGGTCTTGACGAGGCCCGGCGCGATGCAGTTGACCCGGATGTTGTCGGGTCCGTATTCGGCGGCGAGATTGCGCGCCAGTTGCATGTCGGCCGCCTTGGAGATGCAATAGGCCCCGATCACCGTGCTGGCGCGATAGCCGCCGATCGAGGAAACGATGACGATGGCGCCGTCCTTCCGCCCGCGCATTTCCTTGGCCGCCATGCCGCACATCTTCAGGTTCATCTTGATATTGACGTGCATGATCTTGTCGAAGGCTGAATCGGGGATGTCGGCGCCAGGGCCGTAATAGGGATTGACGGCGGCGTTCAGCACCAGGACATCGATCTTGCCATAGGCCGCATGCGTGCGCTCGAACAGGGCCACCACCTCCGGTTCGTTGGAGATGTTGCAGGGCTGCGCGATCGCCTGGCCGCCCGCCGCCCGGATGCCGGCCGCCACCTTGTCGCAGGCCTCGGCCTTGCGGCTGGAGACCACCACGCCGGCGCCATGCGCCGCCAGCGCCTCGACGATCGCCTTGCCGATACCCTTGGTCGATCCGGTCACCACCGCCACCTTGCCGGACAGATCGAACAGCTTGCTCAAGTTCATGCGCGCAACCCCCGCAAAGGGGCCGAAGCATAGCGGAAAGCGGGCGGCCGCGCCTTCCGGCCGGGAGCCGTCGGCGCAGCGAACGGCCGGCGCCCCGCCGCCAGGAACCGCTGGTCCCGCGCGTTCGCGCTGCTCGGACAAAAGGCTCGGTGCGCGCCAGGCCGCTCCCGGCCGCGCTTCTCGTTCGGGTCCTCGCACGGCGTTCGGTCGCCGCCGCGGGCGGTTCGGCGGGTTCGCCGCCTGTGGCGGATGGGCAACGATTCGATCAGGGCCGCGCCGTGAGATGTCGCCCCGGTTCTCGCATTCCCCGGGTTTGTCATTGGAATCTTGAGTACCGCGAGGCACTTGGTACAAAGCTGGGATGCGTCGGTCGGTGCCGTCGGCTTGCGGCAATCCCGGTCGCCGCCCCAGCGCCGCGCCCGCGGCTCGGACCAGCGCAGGAGGACGGCAGGGTGAACTGGCAGGAAAACTCGCAGAAGGCTGCGCGGCCGAACCGCCAACCTTTTGCGGCACGAGGGGGCCCCGAGATGACCACCAACCTGACGATCACGCCCTATCGCGAGCCGCCCGACGCGGTGATCGCCGCGCTCGGCTCCGACGGCGGGCAGGGCCTGAGCCGGGCCGAGGCGCGAGGGCGGCTCGAGCGGTATGGACCCAATCGGCTGGGAAGCGCCCCGGACACGCCGTGGTGGGAGCGGTTGCTTGAACAGTTCCAGAACTTCCTGGTGATCATTCTGCTCGTTGCCGTGGTCATTTCGATGCTCGAATGGCTGCTGCAGGAGCCGCGCGAGAGTGCGCTGCCTTACGAGGCCATCGTCATCCTGGCGATCGTCGTGCTTAACGCCCTGCTTGGCTTTGTCCAAGAGGCGCGGGCGGAGAAATCGGTCCGGGCGCTGATGGCTCTTGCCGCCCCGGAAGCCACGGTGGTGCGCGAGGGCGAACGGCAGCGTGTCGCCACCCATGACATCGTGCCGGGCGACATCGTGCTGATCGAAGCCGGAGACAAGATTCCAGCCGACGCGCGCGTGGTCGAGATCGCCAATCTGCAGACCGACGAAGCACCGCTGACCGGCGAGAGCCTGCCGGTGGCCAAGGAGGCCAAGGCGATCGACACCGAGGTCGGCTTGGGCGACCGGCGCAACATGCTGTATTCGGGCACGATCGCCACCTACGGGCGCGGCCGGGCGGTCGTCGTGGCGACCGGAATGGGGACGGAGGTTGGCCGCATCGCGGGCTTGCTGGACGCGGCCGAGAAGGAACCGACGCCGCTGCAACAAGAGCTCGACCGTACCGGCAAGCGGCTGAGCATCGTCATGCTGGGGATCTGTGCCGTCGTGTTCGCGACCGGCGCGCTGACCAGCCCGGTGTTCAATCTCAGCATCGTGCTGAGCCTGTTGCTGTTCGCCGTGGCGTTGGCGGTGGCCGCCATTCCGGAGGCGCTGCCGGCGATCGTTACCGTGGGCTTGAGCCTTGGCGTGCGGCGGATGGCGGCGGCGCACGCCATCGTCCGCAAGCTGCCGGCGGTCGAGACGCTGGGGGCGGCGACGGTTATCTGTTCCGACAAGACCGGCACGCTGACGCGCAACGAAATGACCGTGCGCGCGGTCTTGACGGCCGATGCGCTGGTCGAGGTTGGTGGCAGCGGCTACGTGCCGGAGGGCGAATTCACCATTGGCGACAGCAAGCTTGCCGAGCGCTCAGGGGCCGCCGCGGCCGTGGCGAAGACGCTCCGCGCCGCGGCGCTCGCCAACGATGCGGCGCTGGCGGAAAGCGACGGGCGCTGGACGGTGCAGGGCGATCCGACCGAAGGCGCGTTGTTGGTCGCGGCGCGCAAGCTGGGCATAACCGAGGACGAACTGGCGCGCTTTCCCCGGGTCGCGGAAATCCCCTTCACCTCCGAGCGCAAGCGCCACACCACTGTCCATGTCGATCGCGAGAATCCTGGCGCGCTGCATGTTTTCGTCAAGGGCGCGCCGGAAGTCCTGCTGGCGAAGTGCGGACATCTGTGGCAGGAGGGCAAGGCAGTGCCGTTGGGCGACGGCGGCCGCGCGGATCTCTCCCGGCGCAACGACGCGCTGGCGGCACAGGCACTGCGCACGCTGGCCATCGCCACGCGCACCGTGCCGGCCGCGCTCCTGGGCCTGGATCCCCTGACCGCCGCCGAGCGCAAGTCGGCGATCGACCTGCCGGCCGGCATCGAGGACGAACTCGTGCTGCTGGGCTTGGTCGGCATGATCGACCCGCCGCGTGCTGAAGCCAAGGCTGCGGTCGCCGTCGCCAAACGCGCGCATATCCGCTCGGTGATGATCACCGGTGATCATCCGGCGACGGCCGAGGCGATCGCCCGCGAACTGGAGATCTACGAGCCGGGCGCGCGGACAGTGACCGGCGCCGAGCTGCGGCACATGGACGACGCCGCGCTCGATCTGATCGTCGAACAGGCGCGCGTGTTCGCCCGCGTCGATCCAGAGCACAAGTTGCGCATCGTCGCCGCGCTGCAGGGCAAGGGACATATCGTTGCCATGACCGGCGACGGCATCAACGACGCGCCGGCGCTCAAGTCCGCCAATATCGGCGTCGCCATGGGCATCACCGGCACCGACGTCTCGAAGGAGGCGGCGGACATCGTGCTGACGGACGACAATTTCGCCAGCATCGTCAAGGCCATCGAGGAAGGTCGCGGCGTCTATGACAACATTCAGAAGTATCTAATCTATCTTCTGTCGACGAATTCCGGCGAGTTGCTCACCATGTTCGCGGGCGTGATGTTCGCGGGCGCGCTCGGCCTCGTGCCGGCGGAGCCCGGTGTGTTCCTGCCACTGCTGGCCGCCCAGCTGCTCTGGATCAACCTGATCACCGACGGGCCGCCCGCCCTGGCGCTCGGCATCGATCCCAAGCATCCCGAGGCGATGACGCGCCGGCCGCGGCGGCGCGGCTCCGGGGTGCTCTTGCCGGAGGATTGGGTGGGGCTGCTGTGCGTGGGACTGCTGATGATGGTGGGGACGCTGGGCGTGCTCGATGCCTATTACCCCGGCGGCCTGATCACGCTGTTCGCGACCGGCACGGAACCGAATGCGGTCGATGAAGTTCACTCGCGCACCATGGCCTTCACCACCCTGATGATGTTCCAGTTTTTCCATGTGTATAACTGCCGCTCGCGACGGCGCAGCGCCTTCACCGGCCTTCTCGACAACAAGTGGCTGCTCGTCGCCGCCGCGTTGTCGCTCGGCACGCACATCCTGGTGATCTATCTGCCGTTCCTGCAGGCGGCCTTCCATACGGTGGCGCTGTCGCTGTTCGACTGGGTGGTCTCGACGCTCGTCGCCTCGACGCTGCTGTTCGCGATGGAGGCGGTCAAGCTGCTGCTGCGTCACCGGCCGCCCAGCTGGGACCGCAACCGATAGAGGATCTCCAGCGCCTGTTTTGGGGTCAGGTCGTCGGGGTGCAAAGCCGCCAGTGCCGCTTCCACAGCGGACGGCGCGGGCCGGGCGGCGGCGGTGCGCGGCCGGGCGGCGCCGAATAGCGGCAAGTCTTCCGCCAGCTTCTGCGCCAGCGCGGCCCCCGAGGTCTCCTGGCCCTCCAAGGCCGCCAGCACCGCTTCCGCCCGGGCGAGGACGGCAGCGGGCAGGCCGGCGAGCCTGGCCACCTGGATGCCGTAGGAGCGGTCGGCGGCCCCCGGCACCACTTCGTGCAGGAACACCACCTCGCCCTGCCACTCCTTGACCCGGACGGTGCGGTTGGCGAGCGCCGCCAGCTTGCCCGAAAGTGCCGTCAGCTCGTGATAATGCGTGGCGAACAGGGCGCGGGCCTGGGTTACCTCGTGCAGATGCTCCAACGTCGCCCAGGCGATGGCCAGGCCGTCGTAGGTGGCGGTGCCACGACCGATCTCGTCCAGGATCACCAGACTGCGGGGGCCCGCGTTGTTGAGGATGGCGGCGGTCTCCACCATCTCGACCATGAAGGTGGAGCGACCGCTTGCAAGATCGTCGGCCGCGCCGACCCGGCTGAACAGCCGGTCGACCGCGCCCAGCGTGGCGGAGCGGGCCGGCACGAAGCCGCCGATCTGCGCCAGGATGGCGATCAGCGCGTTCTGCCTGAGGAAAGTGCTCTTGCCGGCCATGTTTGGGCCGGTGACCAACCATAGCCGCCGCTCCCGCGACAGGTCGCAATCGTTGGCGATGAACCCGCTGCCCCGCGTCTTGAGCGCCGCTTCCACCACCGGGTGGCGACCGGCGCAGACGCGGAACTCCAGGCTGTCGTCCACGACCGGCCGGCACCAGTCGAGCGCCGCCGCGAGCTCGGCATGGCTGGCCAGCACGTCGAGCAGGGCCAAGGCCTCGGCCGCGCGACCGATGGCGGCGCTCCTGGTCAGCACGGCCGCGGCAAGTTCGGCGAACAATCGCAGTTCCAGCGCCAATGCCCGTTCGCCGGCGCCGGCCACGCGGCGCTCCAGCTCGGCCAGCTCCAGCGTGGTGAAACGCATGGCACTGGCCATGGTCTGGCGGTGGATGAAGGTGGCAGAGAGCGGCGGCTGCAGCAGCCGTTCCGCCCGCCTGGCCGGCAGTTCGATGTGATAGCCGAGGACCTGATTGTGCCGGATCTTCAGCCCCTCGAGACCGAGCTGGCCGCGATAGCGCTGCTCCAGTTCGACGATCAGCCGCCGGCCGCCGTCGCGGTCCTGGCGCGCGCCATCCAGTTCCGCGCTGTGGCCGTCGGCGATGAACTCGCCCTCGCGCGCGCCGAGCGGCAGTTCCGCCCGCAGCGCCCCGCCGAGCAGGCCCACCAGATCATCGTGGCCTGCCAGCGTTGTCGCTGCCTGGGCGAGAACCGGCGGCTGGCCGGCCGGCACGCGGGCCAGCGCGGCCGCCAGCTCGCCCGCCCGGGCCAAGCCATCGCGCACCGCCGCCAGGTCGCGTGGGCCGCCGCGCTGCAAGGCCAG
>Ga0194132_10010390_pt1 | contig 12396 bp, 12 predicted proteins | sample TA2KigOf80mmetaG_FD_148612 | JGI IMG/M metagenome (GOLD analysis project Ga0194132, IMG submission 148612) | Freshwater microbial communities from Lake Tanganyika, Tanzania - TA2015054 Kigoma Offshore 80m | ecosystem: Environmental > Aquatic > Freshwater > Lake | place: Tanzania: Lake... | reverse complement strand
GCATCAGCTGAGCGACCTGGCGCACGTGATGGAATGCGACGTGCTGGTGAGCGGCGACAGCGAAGAGGCGCGCGAGGAAGTTATCAAGCTGGCCCATGATGCCGGCATGCGCGGCGTCCACGCCGGTCCCCTCGTTAATTCCGCCGCAGCCGAGGCGCTGACCTCGATCCTGATTTCCATCAACCGCCGCTACAAGGTCGAAGGCGCGGGCATCCGCATCACCGGCCTGAAGTAGATGGTCCCGCGGCAGGTGATGCAGCAGTCGGCGCCTGGGGCAACAAAGCGGGCAACTCAGCGGGACTTGCTACTGAAGGCGCTTCCGGGCATCCCGATGGTCGAACCAGGCGATGATGTCGCCGCCATGGTCACGCAGTCGCTGGCATCCTGCGGCGAGTCGCTCGTTTCAGGCGACGTCGTGGTGATCGCGCAGAAGGTCGTTTCCAAGGCCGAGAACCGCTACGTGTCGCTGGCTGCGGTCAGGCCCGGCGAGCGCGCGCGGGAACTGGCCCGCATCTGCGGCAAGGACCCGCGCTTCGTCGAACTGGTGCTGCGGGAGTCGGTGGAGGTGGTACGCTGCGCGAAGAAAGTGCTCATCACGCGAAACCGCCGCGGCCATGTGTACGCCAATGCGGGGATCGACCAGTCGAACATCGAAAGCAAAGCGGCCGACCCGCGTGTGCTGCTGCTGCCGGTGGATTCGGACGCCAGCGCCGAGCGCCTGCGCGCCGCCTGGCGCGAGCGCTGGTCGGCGGATGTGGCGGTGATCATCAACGACAGCGCCGGGCGTCCGTGGCGCATGGGCGTCACCGGCATCGCCATCGGATGCGCCGGCCTGCTGTCGCTAGTCAGCCGCATCGGCGACGCCGACCTGTTCGGCAAGCCGCTGCAGATCACCGAGATCGCCGTGGCCGATGAACTGGCCGCCGCCGCATCCTTTCTCATGGGCCAGGCCGACGAAGCCCGCCCCGCGGTGCTGATTCGCGGCGCAACCTGGATTGCCGCAGACAGCGGCACTGCCCCGCTGATCCGCCGCCGCGAGCACGACCTGTTCGCCTGATGCCGCGATGAGCGACGACAATCCATCGCGGAAGATGATCCTCACGCTCTCGGGCGGCGTGGGCGGTGCGAAGCTAGCCGCCGGCCTGGCTGCCGTGCTGCCGCCGCAGGAACTCGCGGTGGTCTGCAACACCGGCGATGACTTCGAGCATCTCGGCCTGCCGATCAGCCCCGACCTCGACACCGTGATTTATACCCTCGGCGGCCGCAGCAACACCGCGCAGGGCTGGGGGCTGGCCGACGAATCCTGGCGCGTCATCGGCGCACTGGCGGATCTCGGTGGCGACACCTGGTTCCGCCTCGGCGACCTGGACATCGCCACGCACCTCTACCGCCTCAGCCGGCGGCGCGCCGGCGGGTCCTTGACCGACATTACTGCCGAGCTCTGCGCAGGCTATGGCGTGCGACACCCAGTGTGGCCGATGACGGACGATCCGGTGCGCACCATGGTGCAGGTCCCATCGGGGCCGCTGCAGGGCGAACTGGCCTTCCAGCACTACTTCGTGCGCGAGCGTTGCCAGCCTCCGGTGAGCGCCTTTCGCTTCAACGGCATCGAGCACGCCCGACCGCAGCCACGCATGATGGAACTGCTCGCAGGCGGGAAACTGGGAGCAGTCGTCATCTGCCCGTCAAACCCCTTTGTCAGCGTGGACCCCATCATCCGGCTGCCGGGCCTGCGCGATGGATTGCGCGCCAGCGGCGTACCGGTCATTGCAGTATCGCCCATCGTCGGTGGTCGCGCGATCAAGGGCCCGGCGGCGAAAATGATGCAGGAACTGGGCATGCCGGTGACCGCGCGCGCCGTTGCCGGCTATTACGGCGACCTGCTGGACGGCTTCGTGATCGACCATGCCGACGCGGCCGATGCCGCCGCCATCGAATCGCTCGGCCCCGTTGTGCAGGTCACTCGAACGGTGATGACGGGCGCAAGGGAACGCATGGCCCTGGCGCGGGACGTGCTGCGGTTCGCCGCGACTCTGGGCCGGTAATGCGCGTCCTGGTACCGGTCAAGACGCCGACGCGCGCCAAACAGCGACTCGCCGCCATCCTGACGCTGGACGAGCGGCGCGAACTGGCGCGTGCCATGGCACTGGACCTGCTCGGCCTGCTTACCAGCCATCCGGGCATCGGCCCGGTGGTGGTCTGTGGCAATGACGCGTCAACGGAGGCACTCGCACGCGTGGCCGGCGTCGACTATCTGCCGGAGGCTGCGCTGGGCGCCAGCGGCCTGAGCCTGGTGGTGAATGCCGCAGCCGCGCGCTTCGCTGCGGACGCAGAAGCGGAATTGCTGGTGATACACGGCGATGTGCCGCTGCTGTCGCACGCGGAACTGGAGCGCTTTTTGTCGGCGCACCGTCGGGCGGACCCGCATGCCGTCACCATCGCGCCGGACCGCTGGCATGGCGGCACCAATCTCCTCGCCTGGCGGCCCATCGCGGCTTTCGAGGTGCACTACGGCGTGGGGAGTTTCCAGCGCCACTGCGACCTCGCCCGCCGGTCGGGCGCCAGTCTTGCCATCTGCGAGCTGCAGGGTGCCGGCATAGACGTCGACGAGCCAGCCGACCTGCAGGCCGTCCTGGAGTCGGCCGGCACGGAGCTCGCCCCGCTTACGCAGGCGTTTCTCAGCAAATCGGGGGTCGCGCCGAAACTGGCCGAACTGCTGCGTCGGCAGCAGGGCGACGCAAGCGCCTGAGGAAGTCAGGCCCGCTGCGCCGGGGCGGGAATGGCGCGGCGGACTGCCCCAGCACCCGGACGCGTTGCTACAGGTTGAGGACCAGCCTCGCCGACTTGGAGCCGGAGCAGCAAATCATCATCTTCTTGTTGGCCGCCTGATCCTGCTTGGTCAGAAACACGTCACGGTGGTCCGGGACACCTTCCAGCACGTCGGTCACGCATTCACCGCAGGTTCCCTCCATGCACGAGTACGGCGTGTCGATGCCGAGGTCCAGGATGGTGTCGAGAATGGCCTTGCCCGCGGGCACGAACACTTCCTTGCCGGACTTCGCCAATACCACTGTAAAGCCACCCTCCGAAGCCGGTGCATCCTTGGCGCTGAAATACTCCACATGGATCTCCTGTGATGGAAGTGCAGCTGCAGCAGATTCGAAGGCGGCGAGCATGGGCAGCGGCCCGCAGCAGTACATGTGCGTTCCGGGAGGCTGCGCCGCGATGACCGGCCCAAGATCAAGCAGTTTGCCCCCGGACTCATGGTCGAAATTAAAATGCACGATGCCCTGCCCGCCTTCTCCCGCCGCCTTCAGCGGTGCCAGCAGTGCCGCTTGCTCGCGCGTGCGCACGCAATAGTACAGCTCCCACGGGCGGCTGAGATCCTGCAGGCGCTGGATCATGCACCAAAGCGGGGTGATGCCGATGCCGCCGGCAATGAGCAGCGACTTGGCAGCATCCTCCGCTACGGGGAAATTGTTCTTCGGCCGGCTGATGTGCAGCACGTCGCCGACCTTCAACTGCTCCTGGATGTACTTCGAACCGCCGCGCGTCTTGGAATCCAGCGCCACGGCGATCACGTAGCGATGGCGCTCGTTCTGCGAGTTGAGCAGTGAATAGCTGCGTACCATGCCGCCCGGCAGCTGCAGGTCCACGTGGGCACCCGCCGCGAAAGCCGGCAGCTCACCGCCCGACACCGGAACGAATTCATACGACAGGATTCCCTGCGCCTCGGTGTTGATGGCGTTGATCCGGACCTCAAAGGTGTTGCTCATTTCCACAGCATTGGCTCCAATCCTGCACGCGTTGAACGACAACGCCTATTTTAAGCGATGACGCCACCCGCCTGTGACCGAATTGCCGTCCTCTCAGGGGCGATAACCCGCCTTCAACGACAGGCGCGCGGCCATTTCCCCGTTCATGATCAGCTCACGGGAATGCGGTCCCTTAAGGCGGCGAAGGCGTGTCCTGTGACCGAATTGCGCATCCACAACACCGGGCCGCCAGCAGGTGCAGGTTTGACTTCGATTCGCCGGCTTCCCGCTTGCGGGTGACCGGCCAGCGGATGCACGGGGCGCAGCGCCCTCAGTGTCGTGACCGATAGATCATCACGGCAAAAGTGATGAACAGGATGACGAACCACGCGAGCGACCATGCGGGAATGGACAGGCCGAGGAACGACCACGCCTTCGGCACGCAGCTGCCGTCGTACTGCAGCAGCGGCGGAATCATCTTCCCCAGCTTGGTCGCATCCAACCCGTGCTCCAGCCAGCCGCCCATGCATTCGAGCGCGCGCCTCGGGTCGCTCTGGATGTGCAGGTGCCAGGATGCGGCGGCGGCACCCGCGAGGCTAAGCAGCCCGCCGAGTACCGAATACACGATGGTGCCGGCGTTGCCCGGGCGATGCAGCGCGGCAACCAGCATGACCAGCGTGATGGCGATGAAATGCAGGCGCTGCACGATGCACCAGGGACAGGGATCGAGGTTGTCGACATGCTGCAGGACCAGCGCATAGCCCAGCAGCCCGAGACAGATCAGGAAGATGATCGTGAACGCCTTGGGCGACACGCTGGGTGGTGACTTGGTGGCCACGGGTTGCTCTGGAATCGCGGGATCGGAACTGCCTGATAGACGCCTGGAAAATCTCCGGGAAAAAGCGGCCCGAAGGCCACGCCGCAACGATTGGGTTGATGCGCGCCGGCAGCCGCTGTGAGGGCGCTGCGCCGGGTTATAATTGTGCCTTTTCCGGGCCCCGAATGGAAGCTGAACGCATCAACGCCATCGCCAACTCGCTCGCCGACCTTGAAACCAGGGCCGCCGAGTTGCGGAGGTATCTTTGACTTCGAGCGCAAGCAACGCCGCCTGACGGAAGTCTCGGCGCAACTCGAAGACCCCGGCATCTGGGCAAACGCCCAGCGAGCCCAGGAACTCGGCAGGGAAAAAAAGCAGCTCGAGGGCATCGTGACCGCGCTCACGACGACAGGCACGCAATTGCGTGACCTTGGCGAACTCTTTGCGATGGCGCGCGCGGAAGACGACGACGCCACGCTGATCGCGGTCGAGTCGGACCTCAAGTCGGTGGACAGGATCGCCGCGGAGCTCGAGTTCCAGCGCATGTTCTCCAACCCGCAGGATCCGAACAACTGCTTCCTCGACATCCAGTCGGGCTCCGGCGGTACCGAGGCGCAGGACTGGACGCAGATGCTCACGCGCATGTACATCCGCTACTGCGAGCGCAGGAAGTTCGTCGTCGAACCGCTCGAGGAGTCTCCAGGCGAGGTCGCCGGCCTGAAGAGCGCCACCCTGAAGATCAGCGGCTCCTACGCCTTCGGCTATCTGCGCACCGAGACCGGGGTGCACCGCCTCGTGCGCAAATCACCCTTCGACTCCAATGCGCGCCGGCACACCTCCTTCGCCAGCGTGTTCGCGTATCCGGAAGTCGACGAGAGCATCGAGATCACCATCAACCCGGCGGACCTGCGCATCGACGTGTTCCGTGCCTCGGGCGCCGGCGGCCAGCACGTCAATAAGACCGAATCCGCGGTACGAATCACACACCTGCCGACCAACATCGTCGTGCAGTGCCAGAACGACCGCTCGCAGCACCGCAATCGCGCCGAGGCCATGGCGATGCTGAAATCCAAGCTCTACGAACACGAGCTGCGCAAGCAGAACCAGGCCAAGCAGGCCGCCGAGGACGCCAAGACCGATATCGGCTGGGGGCACCAGATCCGTTCCTACGTCCTCGACCAGTCGCGCATCAAGGACCTGCGCACGAATGTCGAGATCGGCAACACCCAGGCGGTGCTGGATGGCGACCTGGATCCCTTCATCAGCGCCAGCCTCAAGCAGGGCGTCTGATCAGTACCGACAGTCATTCGGAAGCCTACAATCGAACATTGATATCCAACGTCATATCCTGACAGAAATTCCTGCCGGATGACCCCTACCAGAGCCGGAGACCGCATGTCCGCAGACCGCAAGCCCGATGAACAGGCCAGGCCCGCGCCCGCCGAACCCGCCGACGCGGACCACCTCATCGCCGAGCGTCGCGCCAAGCTCACAGAACTGCGCAAGTCGGCCAATCCGTTCCCGAACGACTTCGAGCGCCGTGATGTCAGCGCCGACATCCATGCCGTGCATGGTGGCCGGAGCAAGGAGGAACTCGAGGCAGCGCCGGTGGCGGTGCAAATGGCCGGTCGCATGCTGCTCAAGCGCGTTATGGGCAAGGCCAGCTTTGCCACACTGCAGGACATGGGAGGGCGCATTCAGATCTACGTCACCAACGACGTCACGGGAGCGGAGGTGCACCAGGCCTTCAAGCACTGGGACATCGGCGACATCCTCGGCGTCGAGGGCACGCTGTTTCGCACCCGCACCGGCGAGCTCACCATCCAGGCGCGCTCGCTGCGCCTTCTGGCCAAGGCGCTGCGCCCCCTGCCGGAAAAATTCCATGGCCTCACCGACCAGGAAGCACGATACCGGCAGCGCTACATCGACCTGATCACCAGCCAGGAGGCGCGCAACGTCTTCCAGACGCGCAGCCGCGTCATCCAGGAGATCCGCAACTTCATGGTCGGCCGCGGCTACCTCGAGGTCGAGACACCCATGATGCAGCCGATCCCGGGCGGGGCCAGCGCCAAGCCCTTCGAAACCCATCACAACGCCCTCGACATGAAACTGTTCCTGCGCATCGCGCCGGAGCTGTACCTGAAGCGCCTGGTGGTCGGCGGGTTCGAAAAGGTGTTCGAGATCAACCGCAATTTTCGCAACGAGGGCATCTCGACGCGCCACAACCCCGAATTCACCATGATCGAGTTCTACGAGGCCTACCGGGACTACCGCTACCTGATGAGCTTCACCGAGGAGATGCTGCGGACCGTCGCGATGAACGTCCTGGGCACAACGAAGGTGAAGTATGGCGAGCATGTGGTCGACCTCGGGCAGCCGTTCGCGCGCCTCACGCCCAACCAGGCTATCTGCAGATTCAAACCGGAGTACACGGAGGAGAAGCTCGCCGACCGCGAATTCGTGGTGTCGGCGCTGAAGCGCCATGGCGTGGATACGCCAAACGCCGCCGGGCTGAGCGCACTGCAGCTGATGTTGTTCGAGGAAACCACCGAGCAGCAGTTGATCCAGCCGACCTTCATCGTCGACTACCCCGCCGAAGTCTCGCCGCTGGCGCGACGCAATGACGGCAACCCAAATATCACCGACCGCTTCGAGCTCTACATCACGGGCCGCGAGATGGCCAACGGGTTCTCCGAGCTGAACGACCCGGAAGACCAGGCCGCGCGCTTCGAGGCGCAGGCGACTGCCAAGGCCGCCGGCGACGAGGAGGCCATGTTCTTCGACGCCGACTACATCCGCGCCCTCGAGCACGGCATGCCGCCAACCGCGGGCGAAGGCATCGGCATCGACCGGCTGGTGATGCTGCTGACCGACAGCCCGAGCATCCGCGACGTGCTGCTGTTCCCGCACCTGCGGCCGGAAGGGTAATCCTGTCCCGCGCTCAATAAGAACGCCCGGAGCGTCAGCCCCGGGCGTTTTTATTTGCCCCCGCGCTTTCGCGAGGTCCTTCCGAGCGAAAACGTAGGCGGCAGGCAACAGCGCGGCCGAGCCTGCGGAGCGTGCCGTGCGGTCCCCGCTTGCGCAGCGCGGCCGAGCCCGCGGAGCAGGCCGTGCGGTCCCTCTACAGGCGCTCGAAGATCGCGGCGATGCCCTGTCCGCCGCCGATGCACAGCGTGACCAGCGCGTAGCGCTTCTGCGTGCGCTGCAGCTCGTACAGCGCCTTGATGGTGATGATGCAACCCGAGGCGCCCACCGGATGGCCTAGGGCCACGGCACCGCCATTCGGATTGACCTTCGCCGGGTCCAGGTCCAGGTCGCGTACCACGGCCAGGGCCTGGGCCGCAAAGGCCTCGTTCGACTCGATGATGTCCATGTCGGAGGGCTTGAGGCCGGCCTTCTCGAATACTCGCCTGGAGGCCGGAATGGGGCCCAGCCCCATGAGATGCGGCTCGACGCCGGCATGCGCATAGGCCACCATGCGTGCCAGCGGCTTGAGTCCCCGCTTCGCGGCCGCCCCCGCATCCATCAGGACCACCGCGGCGGCAGCGTCATTGATACCCGAGGCGTTGCCGGCGGTCACGGTGCCGTCCTTCTTGAATGCCGGCTTGAGCTTGGACATGTCCTCCAGCTTGGCGTCCGGGCGGACGTGCTCGTCGGTGGCGAACTGGACCACGCCCTTGCGGGTCTTCAGTTCATAGGGGACGATCTGGCTGGTGAAATGGCCGTTGCGCTGCGCAGCGGCCGCCTTCATGTGGCTGCCGAGCGCGAACTCGTCCTGCTGCTCGCGCGTGAAGCCGTACTTCGCGGCGATGTTCTCGGCCGTGACGCCCATGTGGCCATGACCGAACGGGTCGTGCAGGGTCGCCGTCATCATGTCGACCACCGCGGCGTCGCCCATGCGCTGGCCCCAGCGCGCGGCGGGAATGATGTAGGCGGAACGACTCATGCTCTCGGCACCGCCGCCGACGGCGCAGTCGATGTCGCCGAGCTGGATGTGCTGGGCGGCCGACACGATGGCCTGCAGACCGGAACCGCAGAGCCGGTTCACGGTCAGGCAGGGCGTGCCGACCGGCAGGCCGGCGTCGATGGCCGCGACGCGCGAAAGGTAGATGTCCCGCGCCTCGCCCTGAATGATGTTGCCCATGACCACGTGGCCGACGGACGCCGGGTCGACCTTGGCGCGCGCCACCGCCTCGCGGATCGCCGTGGCGCCGAGCGCCGTCGCCGGCACATCCTTGAGCGAGGCGCCGTAATCCCCAATCGCTGTCCGGGCGGCGCCCACAACCACCACGTCGCGAATTGCCATTTTCGTTCTCCTTGCTGGGGTGCTGGAAATGTTCAGCCCGTGCGGCGACCGGCGCGTGTGACGGGCTTGGTCGCCGCCGGGGTTTGCCTTGCTGCAGGTGTTCGCCTCTCTGCCGGCATTCGCATTGCGGCCGCCGCTCGCCTCGCGGCCGGCACCTGCTTCGCAGGACTGACCGGAGGTTGCTTGCGAGCGGTAACCGGGCGCGCGTACAGGTCGTGCGCATCGGCCGCAAGCACTTCGACCTCGACGAATTCGCCGACCTTCAGGCCGCGTGCGTTCTCGATGCACACCACGCCGTCGATCTCGGGCGCGTCGGCAGCGGAGCGCGCAACCGCACGCCCCGGCTGGGCCTCGTCGACGAGCACGGTCATCCGCAGGCCGATCTTCGCCTGCAGGCGCTCCGCGCTGATGGACTCCTGCAGCTGCATCAGCCGCGCGCGCCGGTCCTCCCGCACTGATTCGGGCAGGGCGCCGGCCAGCGCATTGGCCTGCGCGCCCTCCACCGGCGAGTAGGCGAAGCAGCCCACGCGGTCGAGCCGCGCCTCGGCGAGGAAATCCAGCAGCTCCTGGAACTCCGCCTCGGTCTCGCCGGGGAAACCGGCGATGAAGGTGCTGCGAATGGTCAGGTCCGGACAGATCGCCCGCCAGGCGCGGATGCGCTCGAGGTTGGCTTCGGCCGCCGCCGGCCGCTTCATCAGCTTGAGGATGCGCCGGCTGGCGTGCTGGAAGGGCACGTCCAGGTAGGGCAGGATCCGGCCGTCCGCCATCAGCGGGATCACGTCGTCCACATGCGGATAGGGATACACGTAATGCAACCGGACCCAGGCGCCGAGGCTGCCCAGCGCGCCGGCCAGTTCCGTCATGCGCGTGCGCAGGGGCCTGCCGCCCCAGAACCCGGTGCGGTAGCGGACATCGACGCCGTAGGCGCTGGTGTCCTGCGAGATGACCAGCAGTTCGCGCACGCCGGCGTTGACGAGGCGCTCGGCCTCTTCCATCACCTCGCCCACCGGACGCGACAACAGGTCGCCGCGCAGCGACGGGATGATGCAGAAGGTGCAGCGGTGGTTGCAGCCCTCGGAGATCTTCAGGTAGGCGTAATGCCTGGGGGTAAGCTTGACGCCGACGCCCGCGGCAGACGCGGGAATCAGGCTGATGTAGGGGTCGTGCGGCGCAGTGTTCGGCAGGTGCTCGTGGACCGCCGTCATCACCTCGTCCAGGGCATGCGGCCCGGTGACTGCCAGCACTTTCGGGTGCGCTTGCCTGACCACATCGCCCTTGGCGCCAAGGCAGCCGGTCACGATGACGCGGCCATTTTCAGCCAGCGCCTCGCCGATCGCGTCCAGCGATTCTTCCACAGCGGAGTCGATGAAGCCGCAGGTGTTCACGATCACGATGTCGGCGCCGGCATAGGTCGGCGAAACAGCGTAACCCTCGGTGCGCAGCTGCGTCAGGATGCGCTCGGAATCGACCAGGGCCTTGGGGCAGCCGAGTGAAACGAAACCGACCTTCGGGTTTGCTGCCATGTGCTGGGCGACTGAAGCGGGCGGCGGACGAATGAACTGCGGGCCCGCGGCCTAGGCCTTGTCGTCGGGCTTCTTCTCGCCCGCAGCAAGCTCAGCGCCTGTCAGAGACGCCGCCTTGCCGCCCGGCGGCGTCGCTCCCGGCACGAGGCCCGGAAAAGGGAAGCCCACGAACATGTTGCGGGTCTGGTTCTGCAACTGCTCCTGCATCTGGGTGAACATGCTCTTGCTCTGTTCCATGTAGGAAGTCACCAGGCTCTGCATGGCCGGTCCCTGGAAGGTCAGAAACTGCCGCCAGAGGTCCTGGTTCATGTTCGGGTTGGCGCCGTACATGGCCTTGGACTGCTCCTCAAAGCGCTTCTGCACTTCGTTGAACAGTTCGACATTGCGCTCGAGGTAGGTCCCGACCATGCCCTGCATGGCGTTGCCGTAGAACCTGATGAACTGCGACAGCACGTCGCACGAGAACATCGGCGCGCCCGCGGCTTCCTCATCCAGGATGATCTGCAGCAGTATCGAGCGGGTCAGGTCATCGCCGGTCCTGGCGTCGACGACCTGGAACGCTTCGTTCTCCAGGACCAGCTCCTTGACGTCAACAAGCGTGATGTACTCACTCGTCTGCGTGTCGTAGAGCCGGCGGTTCGGGTACTTCTTGATCAGGCGGAGAGCGCTGGTATCGGCCATGGAATTTTCATGAAACCCTAGGATTCGTAACGTTTTTCAAACCGGGCGGCGCCTGATCACCCATTCCGTTCGCGGATTTCAGCGAATGCGCGCACGGGCGAATGCGCGCGCGGGCACGTCTCTGCGTCTGGCGCGCCATTCTACCGCGTCGCACAATAAACGGGTATGGCCAAAGAACTGGCAGCCGCCAGGCTCGACCCCGGCCCACCCCGGTCTAATGCATGTGCTGGCCGCCATTGATGGCGTTATTGGCGCCATTCACGAAGGCAGCCTCCCGGGAACAAAGGTAGATGATCAGGCCGGCCACTTCCTCCGGCTTGCCCAGGCGCCCCACCGGGATCTGGGGAATGATCTTCGACTCCAGGATTTCCGGCCGGATGGCCGTGACCATCTTGGTACCGATGTAGACGGGCGAGATGGTGTTGACGGTGACCCCCTTCTTGGCGACCTCGAGAGCCAGCGGCTTGGTGAAGCCGTGCATGCCGGCCTTGGCGGCCGCGTAGTTGGTCTGGCCGAAGGCACCCTTCGAGCCGTTTACCGAGGACACATTGATGATGCGCCCTTAACCGCACTCGACCATGCCGTCGCAGACCTGCTTGACATGTTGAAGACCGAGTCGAGGTTGGTCCGCAGCGTGATGTCCCAGTCAGCCTTTGTCATCTTGCGAAAGGTCATGTCGCGCGTGATGCCGGCGTTGTTCACCAGGATGTCGACCGTGCCGACCTCCCTAGCAATGCGCTCTACGCAGCGCTCGCAGGATTCGTAATCGGCCACGTCGACCGGATAGGCCTTAAACGCATAACCCCGCGCCTTCATGTCCTCGAGCCACTTCTCGGCATTCTTGTTGGACGGCGAAAAGGTCACCACGACGATGTAGCCGGCATCTGCCATCTTGGTGCTGATGGTTTCACCCAGTCCGCCCATGCCCCCGGTGATGATTGCGACCCTGTTCGCCATCTCGCCCCCCCCAATTCGTTTAACCCCGGAAAAACCAGGAGCGCCAATTCGAGGCGGAACATCCCCTTGCGCTCTCCGGGGCAAGGGCGCCCAACCGCAGTCATCCCAGGCGCGCTAGCGTTCGATGGCCAGCGCCACGCCCATGCCGCCGCCGATGCATAGCGACGCCAGCCCGCGTTTGGCATCCCTTCGGATCATTTCATGAATCAGGGTCACCAGAATCCGGCATCCCGAGGCGCCGATCGGGTGGCCGAGGGCGATGGCGCCGCCATTGACATTGATCCTGGAGGTATCCCAGCCCATCTGGCGGTTCACCGCGATGGCCTGTGCCGTAAAGGCCTTGTTTGCCTCCAACAG
>Ga0194132_10010388_pt1 | contig 12398 bp, 10 predicted proteins | sample TA2KigOf80mmetaG_FD_148612 | JGI IMG/M metagenome (GOLD analysis project Ga0194132, IMG submission 148612) | Freshwater microbial communities from Lake Tanganyika, Tanzania - TA2015054 Kigoma Offshore 80m | ecosystem: Environmental > Aquatic > Freshwater > Lake | place: Tanzania: Lake... | reverse complement strand
TGATCCCGCGCTTCCCCATTGTTCCTAGGTTCCCCCCGCTGAACCACGCCTCGATTGCCTCAGACCCCACTGGCTGCTATCCTTAGCTGCACCCCGCAAAACTCCGTATTCAGGAGGCGGCTCTATGCGGTTCCTGAGGATGCCACCAGATACCCAGCGCCTGACCAGCGTGCTTGGCCCCATTGACGAGGATGTGAACACCCTCAGGGAGCTTCTGGTCCAGTTCACCGAAGTCAGTGAACCGGAGCGGGCTGAGTATCTGCGGCGTATGACGGGCCAACTGGCGGAAATGCCTGCCCGTATTGAGGCGCTGCAGGGACTGCAAGAAATATATGGCGATATTGCCAGAGAACTGGAACGCGTCCGCAACCTCTTGGGGCATCTCCAACGCGAGTTCAGCATCTGGTCCGAGCAGCCCACTCCAGATGCGGCCGAAGGGCTGGCGCAGATTTGCAGGAACATTTTGCGGGAGATGCGGCTGCTATGGATTCCCTGGACTGTCAACCGCAAGTGCCTGGCCCCCCTGAAGGTCGGCAAGACCTTTGACTTTTACCAGGAGTACGCCACCGAACTGAACACCGATATAGGTGAAGACATCCGGCGCAGCGTGTTACTCCAGCTACAGAAGAACAAGGACCTTTGGGGGTGGGTGGATGTGGTGGCAGGGATAATCTACCGGGCAGCTGCCGAAGCCAGGCGCAGAGCTCTCAGCATCTTTCTGGTGCTTGGTTTGCCCTTGCTGGGCCTGCTAGGCTACATGCTATTTGCCCCCGCGCTGCATCCCCAGGGCCCTGAGTGGATACCCTGGGCCATCGGTGTGAACTACCTCATATTCTTCGCAGGGTATGTGGCTCACATCATCAAGAAAGCCACCGAAAGCACCAAGGATCCTTTGTTAGGGGATATCTTGGGATGGATTCACGTCCGTGAGACCCAGCTCTTGTGGCTGGGTGTGAGTATGTGGATAGTTTGGGGGGCCCTGGGAGCTTCCTCAATTTTCCCAGGGTTGGACCTGTTCCGCAAAGTGGACGCCAGCACTGCCATGACGGCATTCACCGCGGGCCTGACCGTGGACACCTTCGCCGCTATAGTGCTGAAGCACTACCAGCGCCGGATTTCCAGCCAGGTGGAGACGCTGAAACAGAAGGCCGAGGAAGCGTAAATGGTTGCAAGAGGGGCCAAATGGAGTGGTGGCAACGAGTGGGATCGAACCACTGACCTAGCGCTTATGAAGCGCCCGCTCTGCCGCTGAGCTACGTTGCCACCGGGGAGCGCCCCGGCCAGCCGTCGGCGGCGCTCCAACCCAGCTATACTACCTGCGGCTCTGGGCGTCTGTCAACGCTGAACGCGCAACTACGCGGGCTGATTCATTTCCGATGAAGGTAGGGGCAGACCGGAGCCTGCTCTGAGCCAACCGAAGGGTGTCGCCCCCATGCCAAGGATACCATCGAGGGCGCACAGGCAGGTGCGCCCCTACGGCTATCGCAAGAATGAATCAGCCCTGAGGCAGCTACATCATGGTGTAGCCGCCACTGACACTGAGCGTCTGGCCAGTAATAAAGCTGGCGGCGTCCGAGGCCAGAAACACCACGGCGTTGGCGACCTCACTGGCCTTGCCCATCCGCCGCAAGATATACCCCCGCTGAACCCGCTCCAGCACCTCATCCGTGAAAATATCGCGCATCTGGTTCCACATGCTCTCGGGACTGATGGACTCGCCTGCGGGCGGCACAATCAAGCCTGGGCAGACAACGTTTAGCCGCAGGCCATAGCGGCCGGTCTCCCGCGCCACTGCTTTGCTCAGGGCAATGATGCCCGCCTTGCAAGCGGAGTACACCGCCTCCCGGTATTCACCCATGCGCCCGGCATCGGAGCTAATGCTTACAATGGCTCCCGACTGCCGTTCAATCATGTGCGGCAACACAGCGTGGATGCAGTTGATGGCCCCCCACAGGTTTACCTGGACCTCTTTTTCCCATTCGCTGCGGGGCTTCTGCATGAACAACCGGTCCACGGTCCAGCCCACGTTATTCACCAGCACGTCCACGCCCCCCAGGGTTGCAATAGTCTTCTCCACCATATCGCCCACCTGCTGGGGGTTGGTTACGTCGGTGGCAATGACCTGGACCCGGCCGCCGGCGTTCATAGCCGCCACTTCCGCCGCCACCTTTTCTCCCTGGCTGGGCGAAAGCTCCGCGATGGCGATGTTGGCGCCCTCCGCAGCAAAGGCGTGGACGATGGCGCGGCCAATGTTGGAGCCGCCGCCGGTAACGATAACGTTCTTTCCCCTGAGGCCCAGGTCCATGAGACAGTCTCCTTGGTCGAGATTCAGGCCCGCGGCCGGGTGGCCTCCGCGGAAGACTCAGCAGATGCAGCCAACCGGCTGGCGGGAGGCTCCACCTTGGGCACGTCCCCAAAACGGAGCCGCAGCAGGCCCTTGATATCTTCCGTGGCGGTGCGCACCACTTTAACCGTGCTGGTGGGATCATCCAACCACAGCACCGGCACCGGCAATATCCGGTAGCCGTTCTTGGCTCCAATAATCAGCAGTTCGGTATCAAAGAACCAGTTGTTGTTTTTGATTTTGGGGACAATGGCGTGGGCTGCCTGCCGTGTAAGTGCCTTGAAGCCGCACTGGGCGTCCACAAAAGAGGTGAAGAACAAGGCCTGGATCATCAGGTTATAGCTTCGGGAGATGAACTCCCGCTTGAAGGAGCGGGAGACCCGCGACTCCTTGCTCAAGCGGCTGCCGATGGCAATGTCATAGCCAGACTCCAAGGCCTGGATTAGCTGCGGCAGGTGGGCCAGGTCGGTGGACAGGTCCACATCCATGTAAGCCACCAGATCGGCGTTGCTCTCCAGCCAGGCGGTGCGCAGGGCGCGGCCCCGGCCCTTCTGGGGCAGGTAGAGGTAACGGACTCCAGCAAACTGGCGGGAAAGCTGCTCCCCGATGCGGCGGGTGCCGTCGGTGGAGGCATTGTCGGCAATCACCACTTGCCAGGGGTTCGTAACGTGCTCCTTGAGAAAGTTGGTGAGGGTGAGGATGCTGCGGGGCAGCGCCTGCTCCTCATTGTAAACAGGCACAACAATTTCGATGGTGGCGCTCATGGAGTCCTCCCAAAGGGCACGGGCTGGCCGCCAGGCGGCAGACGACCTGAGTGTGGAACTATCTTAACCGGCAGAGCGTCCGGCCGCCAACTGACGGAATTCCAATTAACGGCCTAATGGCGGAAGTGCCGCACGCCGGTAAACACCATCGCCAGGTTGTGCTGGTTGGCAGCCGCGATAATTTCTTCGTCACGGATGGAGCCGCCCGGCTGCACAATGGCGGCAACACCGGCCTGGGCCGCCAGCTCAATATTGTCCGGGAAGGGGAAGAAGGCGTCGGAGGCCAGCACGCTATTGTGGGCCTTGTCGCCTGCGGCCCGCTGGGAGAGGTGAACGCTGACTACGCGGTTGGGCTGGCCAGCCCCCATACCCACCAGGGTCCGGTCCTTGACCATGACAATGGCGTTGGACTTGATGTGTTTGACAGTCTTCCAGGCAAAGGCCAGGTCAGCCATTTGCGCGGCAGTGGGTTTGCGGTTGGTGACAGTCTTCCAGGTGGAGGGGTCTTCCTGAATAGCGTCCGGGTGCTGCACCAGCATCCCCCCGGTCACAGGCCGCAAGTCATAAGCCAGGCTGGGCGAATCCTGGGCGGGCTGGACTGCCAGCACGCGCAAGTTGCGCTTCTTCTTGAGCAGTTCCAGCGCCTCTGGCTCATAGCCGGGGGCCACCACTACCTCGTAGAACACCGGCCCCATAGCTTCGGCGGCAGCCAAGGTCACTGGGCGGTTGAAACCCACAATGCCGCCAAAGGCGGATACCGTATCGCCGTCAAAGGCCCGCCGGTAGGCTTCCGCCACGTCGGAGTGGCTGGAGAGGCCGCAAGGGTTGGTGTGCTTGATGACCGTGACAGTTGGTTCCGAGAAATCGCACACGGTGGTCCAAGCGGCGTCGGCATCCAGCAGGTTGTTAAAAGACAACTCCCGCCCGTTAAGCTGCTGGGCGTGGGCCACACCGCCCGCCGCGCCTGGGGCAGTATAAAGCCCGCCAGGCTGGTGGGGGTTCTCGCCATAACGCAGCTCGGCCAACCGGGTCAGGGAGATGTTGACTGTTTCAGGCAATGCGGCCTTATCCCCAGAGCCAGCCGCCAGATATCCTGCCACCGCGGTATCGTACTGGGACACGTGGGCAAAGGCCTTGGCGGCCAGCTTGCGCCGGTCCTCCAGGCCAAGGCCGCCTTCGGCCAGCTTGGCGGCCACCCAATCGTAGTCCGCCGGGTCCACCACCACCGCCACTGAAGGGAAGTTCTTGGCGGCGGCGCGCAGCATGGTGGGGCCGCCAATGTCAATGTTCTCCAGGGCGTCGTCCAGGGTGACGTTGGGCTTGCTAATAGTGGCGACAAAAGGGTACAGGTTGACCACCACCAGGTCAATGGCGTCTATACCCTGTCGCGCCAGCTCCTGCATGTGGGCAGGCAAGTCACGCCGCGCCAGCAGCCCGGCGTGAATCACGGGATGCAGAGTCTTGACCCGGCCGTCCAGGATTTCCGGCGAGCCGGTGACTTCCGACACTTGCTTCACCGGCAGATTGCCTTCCTGGGACAGGGTGCGGTGGGTGCCGCCGGTGCTGATGAGTTCCATGCCCAATCCGTTCAGCTTTTTGGCGAACTCCACCACTCCGGTCTTGTCATAGACGCTAAGTAGTGCCTTCACGTTGCCAGAACCCTCACTTAACCCCAAGAAAGATTGACGAGAACCTACCCCAGAATTACCTGCGCGTCGTCCCGCCGGGGGATAATCCGTCCCACCACATGGGCGTCTGGCACAACGGCTTGCAGCCGCGCCACGTTGGCTTCCGTGCAGACCGCCACCATGCCCAAGCCCATATTGAATACCCGGTACATCTCTTCGTTGCTAATCTGTCCCACTCGCTGGACAATGCGAAAGATGGCCGGGACTTCCCAGCTTCCCGTCTGGAACTGGGCCGCCACCGTGGGGGGCAGTATGGCGGGCATCTTGCCGGGCAAGCCGCCGCCAGTGATGTGGGCCAGGCCCTTGATCAGGCTCAGGGTTGGTTGGAGCAACGGATAGTAGCAACGATGGCGCACCAGCAGTTCCTCGCCCAGGGTGTGGTGCAGCTCATCGAACCGCTGGAACAGGGCCGACGGCCGCTCATCCAGCCCAAACACCTTGCGAACCAGGGAGTAGCCGTTGGTGTGGAGGCCGCTGGAGGGGATGCCCACCAGCAGGTCGCCAGGCGCTATCTGGCTGCCATCAATAACCTGGTCCCGCTCCACGGCGCCCACCACAAAGCCCGCCAAATCAAAATCGTCTCCGGCATACAGGCCAGGCATCTGAGCGGTCTCGCCGCCAATCAGGGCGCAGCCCGTCTCTTTGCAGCCCCAGACTATGCCCCGCAGCAGGGTCTCCATACGCTGTGGGTCCAGCTTGCTGAAGGCGATGTAGTCCAGGAAGAACAGGGGGCGGGCCCCCTTGGTGAGGATGTCATTGACATTCAGACTGACCAGGTCCTGTCCAATGGACTCAAAGTGGCCCAACTGGGCAGCTACTTTCAGCTTGGTGCCCACGCCGTCGGTACTGGCCACCAACACCGGCTGCCGGAAGCCGGACAAGGCATATAGGCCCGCAAAGGTGCTGCCCCCGGCCAGCACTTCTGGCCCGTGGGTCAGGGCGGCAAACCCCTTGATGCGGTCTTTGAGACCTTCCATGGCATCCAGATGGACGCCGGAAGCGCTGTAACTGTTGGGCAGCAAATGAACTAATACTCCGTGAACTTGGTCAGCCATCAAGCAGCTTCGGGATTGGGCATTGCATCAGTTTACCCCAAGGCTTAACCCGTCGCACCCCGACGAGTCTGGGTGCCCAGATACTTACATAGTTTAGGTGTTCTCCTGGATTCCGGCCCCGCAGGAATGACGAAAGGCTAATTGATGCACTACACGGGATTGATATGGCTGTTATGTCAATTCAACCATCGCCGTCGCGGACTACTGCGTTTGCCAGAGACAGCCCACCCCGTTACCCCGCTACGGTTTCTCCAGGGCCAGCTTGTCCCACTCCAACTGAATGGGAACAGGGTAGTTGCCCGTAAAGCAGGCATCGCAGAAGCCGCCGCGATTCCCCCGCACCACCTTCATAAGCCCTGCCACGCTCAAGTACCCCAGGGAATCGGCCCCAATCATTTCCTGGATTTCCGGGATGGTCTTGTTGGCGGCCACCAGTTCCCGGCGGGTAGCCATGTCCACACCCATGTAGCAGGGATGACGGATAGGCGGGGCGCAGACTCGAAGGTGGATTTCCTTGGCCCCGGCCGCCCGCAGCAAGTTGACCACATGGGGGGTTGTGGTGCCGCGGACTATGCTGTCGTCCACCACCACCAGCCGCTGGCCCTCAATAACCTCCGGCAGGGGGTTGAACTTCTGGCGCACGCCCAAATCCCGCAACCGCTGTTCCGGCTGAATGAAGGTGCGCCCCACGTAGCGGTTCTTGACCAAGCCTTCGCTGTAAGGAATGCCCGACTCCCGGGCGTAGCCCACCGCCGCAGCTATGGAGGAGTCAGGCACGCCAATCACCAGGTCAGCATCCACCGGATGCTCCACGGCTAACTGCGCTCCCAGAGCCTGCCGCACTGAGTGGACTTGACGCCCATCCAGAACGCTGTCGGGACGGGAAAAATAAATCATCTCGAACACGCACAGAGCGCGCTGCCCTTTGCTGCCGGAGTAGTAAGCCGAACGCGGACCCTGTTCGTTGATGACAATCACTTCGCCCGGATCAACTTCCCGAAGAAAGGTTGCGCCCAGGTGCTCTAAGGCGCAACTTTCCGAAGCAACAATCCAACCGCCGTTGAGTTGGCCCAGACAGAGTGGCCTGATGCCCAGGGGGTCGCGCACCGCCATCATAGCCGTGGGAGTCAACGCGGTGAAGGAGAAGGCCCCCTCCAGATTGCGCATGCAGTAGAAGGCGCGTTCCTCCCAGGTCTGACCTGGGGCATTGGCCAGCAAGTAGGCAATAGCTTCCGAGTCAGTGGTGGAATTGAATTCGCAAGCCCACTGGTCCTGGAGCTGGTGTTTCAGTTGCAGGGCGTTAATGATATTGCCGTTGTGGGCCAGGGCTAGTACCCCGTGCTGCCCCCGCACCAAGAGCGGCTGGGCGTTGCAGGCCCGGGAGGCGCCGGTGGTGGAGTAGCGGGTGTGGCCTATGGCAAGGGGACCCCGCAACGGAGCAAAATCGGTCTCACGGAAGCTCTGAGTGACCAGCCCCATGGCCGTGTGGACGTTTACATCGTGACCATCAGCGGCGGCGATTCCTGCGCTTTCCTGCCCCCGGTGCTGCAGGGCGAACAGGCCAAAAAAGGCAGTCCGGGCTGCATCGCCCCCCGGCAGATACACTCCCACCACCCCGCACTCTTCCCGGGGGTGATCGAGGGGTCCTGCTTGGTGCTGCCAGTCTGCCCCGTGAACCACATTCATATTTTAAGTGGCCTGCATAGTGGGGTCAACCGGCCATGCCGCTGCCGCATTCCGGTTACTTTTTGCGCCGGGGCATGATGGTTACTTTACGATTTTCGCCGACACCTATACTTTCGGTGGTCACCGAGGGGTGGCTGGAGAGGGAGGTATGGATAACCCGCCGGTCTGCTGGCGACATTGGCTCCAGGGTGATGCTGCGTCCAGTCTGGGCCACCCGTTCTGCAACTTTATTAGCCATATCCCGCAGCGCTACTTCCCGGCGGTTGCGGTAACCCTCCACGTCCAGCACCACCCGGGAAACATCGGAATGGTGGGTCCGGACAATGGAAGTAACCAAAAACTGTAGAGCCTGCAGGGTCTGGCCCCGGCGGCCAATCAGCAAGCCCGAGTCCTCGCCGGTCAAATCAATGACCGGACCATCGGCCTCGCTATCGTGAGACGCCCTAAGTGTACCCGAAACGTTCACATTGGCGGCAGCCAGAATCTTCGTCACGGTCTCCAGGGCCAGGGTTGCGGCATCACCATCGGGCGGTGCCTTTTCCACGGGCGCTGGCGCAACTGCGGCGGGCGCTGGGGCGCGCTCCTGGACAGCGCCTTTCCGTGTTACTTTGACCCGCGCCAACTCCGCGCCAAGGCCCAGGAACCCGGCCTTGCCCCTACTTAGTATTTCGACCTCTACCTCGCTGCGGTCGGCGTTTAGCTCTTTCAGCGCTAATTCTTCGGCTTCTTCGACGGTTCGGGCGGTCAGGATTATTTCGTCCATTCTCCACTATCTCCTTGGGAGCTGCTTCTGGAGCCGGCGAGACCGCCGCTGGGGCGGGCCGTGCCTTGGGAAATATGGGGAAGAGCGGCCCCCAACCTGTAATAAAATACTGGATGGCGATGCCAATGACGTTGGAAATGATCCAGTATAGAGAGAGGCCCACCGGAAATTGAAAGGCAAACACCCCCAGCATTATCGGCATCATCCAGAGCATCATGTTCTGACTGGACTGCTGCCTGGCATCCATGGCCGGTGTGGTGGTCATCTTCTGCTGGACCCAGGTGGAGGCGCCCACCAGCAGGGGGACAACAAACAGGAAGAGGCGGGGGTTGGCCGCCAGGTCCAGGCCAACGAATTTGTGGTTCAGCGGCGCCGCGGCGTGCACCTGGTCAAAAGGCATCCAGGAATACAAGCGCGAGGACAGATTCACCAGGTCGTTAGGGTTGCTGTAAAGAGTCTGAATCAGTACCTGGAACAGGCCAAACAGGATGGGCATCTGGATTATCATGGGCCCCAGACAACCAATGGGGCTTACGCCGGCCTCTTTATAGAGCCGCATGGTCTCCTGAGACATGCGGGCACGGTCCTTGCCGTGCTTTTCCTGAAGTTCCTTAAGCTTTGACTGGATGCTGGTCATGGCCTGCATCTGCCGAATTTGCTTGAGGGCCAGGGGCAGCGTGACCACCCGCACCAGCACGGTGAAGCCGAAAATAGCCAGACCCATCTGGCTGAACAGGAGCACATACAACACCACTAGGGTGTTGAGCATGGGCCGGATTATTACTTCGTTCCAGAGGAACGCCAGAGCCTCCAAGGAACGCTACCTCTTACTCTCGAATCTTGAGCCGGCTATTCGCATTGAGTCTGACCATCTTTGGGCTGGGTCCGGAAGCACCATACCTGGGTCTGCGCTTCCTTTATCTGAATACGGCGGACGGTGCTATCTTGGGCGCCAACGTAAACCGAATCACCCCACGCAGACAAGGGAGCGGTTATGGTGGCGTTGCGCAAAGTCCTGGTGGCTAGTTCCCGCGCCGGCCCCCGGTCCACCGGGGCGGGATCCAGCAGGCTAATCTTGCCGTCCTTGCTGGCTACCACCAAGCCGCGGGGAAGCATCACCGGAGTGGAAACTATAGGGGAATCCATGCTATGTTGCCAGAGCAATCCCCCCGAGGCATCCAGGGCGTAGACGTTGCCGTCCATGGATGGGGCGAAAATGATTCCCTGGCCTCCAACTGCCCCGGCCCAAAACCAGTTCTTGGCGGCGAACTGCCACCGCAATTCCCCGGTTTTAGCCTCCAAGGCATACAAGTGCCGGTCGAAGGAGCCCACTACGATTAAATCTTTGAACAGCAGGGGCCGCGCAACCACAGTCCCGCCGGTGGTAAATCGCCAGAGCTCCCGGCCGTCGCTCAGGGAGACTGCATAGACGTTGTGATCGTGGGAGCCAAAATACGCTACTCCATTGGCTACCAGCGGACTGGACCAGATTTTGTCGCTAGTTGAGAAAGGAGACCAGGCCAGCTCCGCCCCACTGTCCGCATCATACCCGTACAGGTTGCCATCTTCAGAACCTATTACCACCACGCTGCCCTTCTCATCCAGTTGGGGCGCTCCAACCAGGGCCGCCTTTGGCTGAACCAGCGGACGACGCCAACCCCGCTCCCCCAATTGGCCAGTGTCTTTGGGAACAGCGTAGAGGTACCCGTCGCGGGCAGTCACATACACAAACCGGCTGCCAACGGCGGGAGGGCTGTAAATACCAGGAAGGGTCTCCCCACTGGACTCGGCGGGGAAACTCCAGAGGAGGGTTACACCGTCGAACCCCTTATCGGCTAAAGCGCTCAGGCGTCCCTGACGGGTCCCCACATAGACCACACCTTCCCCAGCACTTACGGGGGACCACCCGCCAGCCGCCGCCGTGCTTTGGGCCGATTGGGGCGTGCAGGCCGCTGCTGCAACCAAAAAAACTCCCAACACAGCCAGCCACACTGCCAACCCTCTCCCCTTCACGAGAAGCTGGGAAAGGCCATAGCAGCGACGCCACGCGGTGCTGGGTCTATTTGGAGCGGCATCGGCAGGCGAAATCGGATTTCCCTGGTTTGCCGAGCCGGAATCGTCCATGAAATTCATATACTTAAGGAACAGGATCATGGCCACGCCCACCCAAGGGGTGGCAACGGGCCAATCGTTTCATGGCCAGCCAACAACCCTTAAAAAGTCCGTACCGTTGGATGGCCTCCATGGAGTATTGGGAACATGTGGGCATATAACGGCATACCGCAGGCAGGCAGGGCGACAGCACCTTTTGATAGCTGCGAATAGCCATAACGGCAGCGCGTTTCATCTATCTGCTGCCTTTAATTCCGGGCTCCCCTTGGCTGAAATATTTTCCTCAATCAAGCCTAAACGGCGGAGCAATGAAGTAACAGACCGTTGGAGCTGCCAGAAACTGGCCAGATCTGCCCCCCGCCGGGCAATTACTACAACGTCCCAACCGGGAATAGGTGGAGTAGTGCGGACTGCTTCTCTCAACCTTCGCTTGACTCTGTTCCTAACCACTGCGCCACCCACCCGGCGCCCCACCACAAATCCAATGCGGCTGTAGTCCAACTCGTTGGGCAACACACGGACAACCAGAAGGTCGTTGGCAGTCCCCCGGCCGTACTGGTGAATTTCAGAGAATCTTCTGCTGCTGGTTAGCCGGGTGCTGTGCTGCATCAGCCAGACGGAGTGGTTAGACGGTCAGACGGTGGCGTCCCTTGAATCGCCGCCGGTGCAGTACCTCTCGCCCATCCACAGTCTTGGAACGCGCCCGGAATCCGTGCACCTTGGCGCGGTGGCGCTGTTTAGGCTGTAACGTACGTTTAGGCATGTTTCCCCTTTCCTATGGTGAAGGGATTATATGGCCTGGATATGTGAGCGTCAAGGGCAACGGCAGCCCGGTTACGAAAAAACTACATCCTCTTGCGGGATGCCGCAGGCTACATGGGCCTAAAGATGATGGTATAATGGTGCCCGTTGGCTACCACAGGGCAACCTGTCCAGCCAAGCCAGCCGAAGTGGCGGAACGGTAGACGCGCCGGTCTCAAAAACCGGTGGGGGCAACCTCGTGTCGGTTCGAGTCCGACCTTCGGCACCACCAACTCATGCTCCGCACCTACACCGTGATGATTGATCCAAAGCCCCCGGCGCCGCGGTGTTCCCGGCAAAAAACGTCAAAAGCCTTGTTGGGTGATTTGATGATCATTACAGGGGTTTCAGTGGGCTGGCCCTTGTCCACGGTCAAATCGGCCAACTCTTGTCCAATCTCCGGCGCCAGGGTAGTGTCAAAGGCAATGGGGTGCAGCCGTTCATCGCTGGGGACCAACCGGATTTTGAAAGGTTGTCCTGCCTTGACCTCAATCCTTTTTGGCTCCCAGACTTCCTGGGTCACAAACGCCCCAAGTCCTCCCGATCCACCTTTCCCGCCAATTCGCCATTCAAATACCTGGGGCTCTTGGGATATGGCCTGAGGTTGGGCCGGAGCAGGGTTGCCACTCCCGCCACTACAGGCAGCCACCGCGCCCAGACCCAGGACTGCGCCGGCAACCAGCAGAAACTCCCTTCGGTTCATCCTTTTTGGCCCTCCGATATTCATTGCAGCAGGAAAGTCGATGAATCGCAGGTAGTTTAATGCCTGGGAAGATGCTATGCAAACATGACACAGCACGGAGCAAGAGCATTGCATCTAAGAGCGTGTGTGAGAAATGCCGTCTACCCAGCCCGCTCATCCTGAGCTTGTCGAAGGATGAGTAGCTTTTAGCCCGCTCATGGTTCGACAAGCCCCGACCTAGTCGGGATCCCGATACGTCGGGACTCACCACGAGCGGGAATTGTCACACACCCTCTAAGGGCAAGTGCAGCTACCATCCCATTAATTCAGCCACAGCTAAGACAAGCTTTTCAGGTAGCGGCTGCTAACCCGGCCACGTGTCAACTCAAACAAGAATGTTACCGAAGGGCAGATGATTCACTGATCCAGGAATGTTACCGAAGCATTGTTGCCGGGTCCCTGTGATTGGCTGCCGGGGCAAGCTTGGGGTGCTGCCCCAGCCG
>Ga0194132_10010387_pt1 | contig 12400 bp, 12 predicted proteins | sample TA2KigOf80mmetaG_FD_148612 | JGI IMG/M metagenome (GOLD analysis project Ga0194132, IMG submission 148612) | Freshwater microbial communities from Lake Tanganyika, Tanzania - TA2015054 Kigoma Offshore 80m | ecosystem: Environmental > Aquatic > Freshwater > Lake | place: Tanzania: Lake... | reverse complement strand
AAGAACGGGAAGGCGCGGCAGGCGACGGAGCGGTTATCGCGCTCGCAATGGGCTGCACCCTTGCATTCGACGGCGCGGCACTCGGAATGCATGTCGGCGACGATCTGGCGGTCGACGGCACTCTGGGGCTTGAAGGGCCGCCACAGGTCGCTGCGCGAGCGGAGAAGCTGGTATTCCCACTTGTCGACGATGGGCACCGCGTTCCTGGTATCGCAGCACACGGGCTGGCCGCCGTTGTGCGGGGCGCATTGCCTGCCGCAGTCGAAGCGCGAGACCGGGGCCTGGAAGTTTTCGTAGACGCGGCGGTAGAGCTCGACACGCGATTTCTTGGGATTCGGCATGGCGGCGGAGTATAGCGGCGAGCCTTCGACTTACAACGCCGCTTGACCTTCTATTCGCAGGAAGCCGTAAGATTTGTTCATGAGACTCTCACGCCGTCACTTTCTCGCCGGGTCAGCCGCCTTCGGCGCCGCCGCGGCGGGCGTTCATGCCCAGCCGGCGGGCAAAGAGCTTGTTCCCGCGCCGGCCCGCGCCGCGATCGTTCCCGGTCAGCGCGAGACCGACGTCTGGGCTTTCAACGGCATGGTGCCGGGGCCGGTGCTGCGCTTCCGCCAGGGCGAGCGGGCGCGTATCGACGTTACCAACCGTCTGGCGCAGGAAACCACCGTGCACTGGCACGGGCTGCGGCTGCCCAACGCCATGGACGGCGTCCCGCATCTGACCCAGCCGCCGATCCCGCCCGGCGGGCGCTTTCTTTATGAGTTCGACCTGCCGGATGCCGGCACGTTCTGGTACCACCCGCACGCAAGCAGCAGCGAGCAGGTCGAGCGCGGCCTCGCCGGGGCCTTCATCGTCGAGGAGCGCGAGCCGCCAGAGGTGGATCGCGATGTCGTCTGGCTGCTCGACGACTGGCGCCTGACCCAGGAGGCCGCTGTCGCCGGCGAGTTCGGCAACATGATGGATGCCAGCCACGCCGGCAGGCTGGGCAACACGGTGACGATCAACGGCCGCGTTCCCGAGCGTTTCGCGGTCCAGGCGGGAGAGCGGCTGCGTCTGCGGTTGATCAACGCCGCCAACGCCCGGGTCTTCGGGCTGGCGTTCGGCGATCTGGCGCCCACCGTAGTGACCCTCGACGGTCAGCCGCTCGAACCCCATCCACCGCCGGCCGGGCGGGTGGTGCTGGGTCCGGGTATGCGTGCCGACCTGATCTTGGACATCGCGGCGCCGACCGGGGCGACACTGCCGGTGACCGACACGTTCTATGCCCGCGGCCGCTACAAGCTGGTCGACATGGCCGTCGAGGGGACGCGCCGCGTCTCGCCGCTGACGCAGCCGGTCCGGCTCGCCGCCAATCCACTTTCTGTTCCCGATCTGTCGGCAGCGGAGCGCATCGTCATCGAGCTTGGCGGTGGCATGATGGACCCCAGGCTGATGCGCGCGGTGCGCGAGCGGAGCGGGCAGCCGGACCCCGAGATGATCCGCCAGTTCCGTGAGCGCATGGCGGCGGGACAGGTCTGGACGCTGAACGGCCAGTCGGTGACGCAGCATCAGCATGCGCCGCTGCTGACCCTCAGGCGCGGGCGCTCCTATGTCTTCGCCATGAACAACGACACCGCCTGGCACCATCCCATGCATCTGCACGGCATGACCTTCCGGGTCCTCAGCCGCAACGGCCAGGCTGTGCCTCACGGCGAGTGGCGGGACACTACCCTGCTCGACCCCGGGGAGCGGGTGGAGATCGGCTTCGTGGCCGACAATCCGGGCGATTGGATGTTCCACTGCCATGTCCTCGAGCACCAGGAAGCGGGCATGATGGGGACTATCCGGGTTACATAGACCGTTGTGCGGCCGGCGCATGGCGGGCCTGCGTGGCGCGGCTGGCTGCTTAACGCTAAAATAACCGCGAAGTGATGCTCTTGACCGGGGGCGGGGAACGCATCACCCAGGCAATGGCGATAGGACAATGGCGCAGTTTTGGGTCGTCGGCGGCGAGTACACCGGTACGGACTTCAGGTATCTGGCGGAAGGGTTGGAGCTCGAGGAGTACGGCCCTTTTCACACCTACGAGGCGGCGCGCAAGGAATGGCACGCGCGCAACATGGCGCGGATCGACAACGCCCTAGTCCGCTACCGCATCGTTGAAGCGGAATCCGTCGGCATCGACAGCTGAGCCCTTACCCGGTCAGGGAGTAAACGACCGTCTCGCGGAACTCGCGGTCTTCGAGATCGCGGCTGGTCGGCACCGTGTAACGGCCGATCTCTGCCAGCCCGCTCTTGGGCACATAGGCGCGGCCCGGATCTGCCACGAGCACACGCACGCCGCGGCGCGCGAGATCCCGCAGCCAGGGCTCGACCCGCTCGGCCATCGGCCGCTCGTAGAAGACGTCTCCCGCCAGCACCACGTCCCAGCGCCGCGCCACATCGTCGACCGTGCCGGTCAGGTCGTGGTCGACGACCTCAATCGTCAACTTGTTGAGCCGGGCATTGAGGGTCATGGCCGCCGCGGCCACGCGGTCGATCTCCGCGGCGCTGACCGTCGTGGCGCCGGCCCTGATCGCCGCCAGCGCGCCGATGCCGCAGCCAGCGGCGAAGTCGAGTACGCGGCGGCCCCGCACGCTGTCTGGATGATCGAGGACATGGCGCGACAGCGCCTGGCCGCCCGGCCAGGCAAAGGCCCAGTAGGGCGGGGGCAGGTTGTCGCGGGCCAGGGTCGCCTCTGTGGCGTGCCAGAGCGGCGTCACCTCGCTCGCCAGGTGCAGGCGGATCTCCGGCACCAGCGGCGCGGTGGCGACTTTCGTCTGCGCGACGATGAAGGAGACGAGACCCTCGCTCACAGCAGATGACCGAGGACGATGGCCGCCAGCACGATCCAGCCGAACACACGGTTGGCTTTGAACATGCGCAGGCAGTCGGCAGGGTCGTCGATATCAATGGCCGTAACCTGCCACGCGAGCTGCGCGGCGCCGAGGATCAGCCCCGTCCGGAATGGCCAGGATAGGCTAGCCATCTGCCCGGCGATGCCGAAAAGCACGATGGCGCCGCCGTAGAACACGCACAAAGCAGGCCGGGTGCGGGCGCCGAGCAGCCGCGCCGACGATTTCACGCCGATCAGAGCGTCGTCCTCTTTGTCCTGGTGGGCGTAGATCGTGTCGTAGCCCAGCGTCCAGAAGATGCCGCCGGCGTAGAGCACGAAGGCCCAGTTCGGCAGGGTATCGAGCACCGCGGCCGGACCCATCAGCGCCCCCCAGTTGAAAGCGAGGCCGAGGAAGAACTGCGGCCACCAGGTGACGCGCTTCATCAGCGGGTAGATGAAGACAAGGACCAGCGACAGCACGCCGAGCCCGATCGCGGTCGGACTGAGTTGCAGCAGGATCGCGAGGCCGAGCAGCGCCTGCAATACTAGGAAGGCGATAGCTTGCTTCACCGTGACCGCACCCGAGGGGATGGGCCGGTCGGCGGTGCGCGCCACGCGCGCGTCGAAATCGCGGTCGACGATATCGTTGTAGGTGCAGCCGGCCCCGCGCATGACCACGGCGCCGATGCCGAACAACACCATTAGCCAGAGGCTCGGCAGACCGTTGCTGGCGAGCGCGATACCCCACCAGCAGGGGAAGAGCAGCAGCCAGGTGCCGATCGGCCGGTCGAGCCGCGCCAGACGCAGATAGGGACGCACCGGCGCGGGCACGAAGCGGTCCATCCAGCCGCCCTTGGGGATGTCGCTGGCCGACGGCTCGACGGTTGGCGTGGCTCCGGTCATCGGCTAATCCTAACCGGAATGGCTGCCGATCGCATTGAAACCCGGCTCTATGTGCCGACCTCGCTCGCCGTGTCCAGCATCGGGCTCGATGCCGACCGCGTGCACTACCTCCGCCATGTGCTGCGGCTGGAGAAGGGGGCCCGCGTCGCCGTGTTCAACGCCACCGACGGCGAGTACGCGGCGCGCATCGAGGGTTTCGGCAAGGGCTGCTGCACGCTCGCCATAGAGGAGAAGCGGCGCGAGCCGGCAGGCGAGCCCGATCTCTGGCTGGTCTTCGCTCCGATCAAGCGCACACGGCTCGATTTCATCGCCGAGAAGGCGACCGAGCTCGGCGTCTCCGGCCTGTGGCCGGTCTACACCCAGCACACCATCGTCAGCCGCGTGAACCGGGAACGGCTCGTCGCCACCGCGATCGAGGCGGCGGAGCAGTCGGAGCGGCTGTCGATCCCCGAGGTCTTCGAACCGCTGAAGCTCGACGAGGCGCTGGCACGCTGGCCGAAGGACCGTCGCCTGGTCTTCTGCGACGAATCCGGCGGCGGCGGGCCCATAGCCGACGTGCTGGCCAAGCAGGATCTGACCCGACCACACGCGATTTTGACCGGACCCGAAGGCGGCTTCGCACGCGCCGAGCTTGACGCTATCCGGAAACTGCCGTTTGTTACGCCGGTCGGTCTGGGCCCGCGCGTGCTGCGAGCCGACACGGCGTCTCTCGCGGCGCTCGCTATCTTCCAGGCTCTGGCTCATGATCGGTTAGGCTCGCCGCCGCCGCGCTTCGTCGCCCGATCCTAGCTTTCCTCTCGGTAACCACGTCGGGAGCTTCCGATGTCCGCCCCTCCCGCCGCACGCGGTGCGCCGATCAACTCCCGTCGCCAGCTGGTCGAGTATCTCGCCTCTGGCGAGAAGCCAGCCGATGCCTGGCGCATCGGCACCGAGCACGAGAAGTTCGCCTTCAACCTCCGCGACCTGCGGCCATTGCCCTACGAGGGCGAGCGCGCCAGCGTCCGCGCGCTGCTCGAAGGGCTGACGCGCTTCGGCTGGACCACGGTCGAAGAGAACGGCAAGCCGATCGCGCTCAAGCGCGACGACGCCAATGTGACTCTGGAGCCGGGCGGGCAGCTCGAGCTCTCCGGCGCGCCGCTCAAGACCATCTTCCAGACCTGCGACGAGACCTCGCAGCATCTCGAGGAAGTGAAGCAGCTCGATTCCGAGGTCGGGGCTGGCCTGCTCGGCATGGGCTTCAATCCGAAATGGCGGCGCGAGGACATCCCGTGGATGCCCAAGGGCCGCTACAAGATCATGGGCGCCTACATGCCCAAGAAGGGCAGCCTCGGCCTCGACATGATGCTGCGCACCTGCACCGTGCAGGTAAATCTCGACTACGCCTCCGAGGCGGACATGGTGCGCAAGTTCCGCGTCAGCCTGGCGCTGCAGCCGGTGGCCACCGCGCTGTTCGCCGACTCGCCGTTTCGCGACGGCAAGCCCTCGGGCCTCCTGTCGACGCGCAGCCATGTCTGGACCGACACCGATCCCGACCGCTGCGGCATGCTGCCCTTCGTCTTCGAGGACGGCATGGGTTACGAGCGCTACGTCGACTACCTGCTCGACGTGCCCATGTACTTCGCCTACCGCGACGGCAAGTACATCGACCTCTCCGGCCGCTCCTTCCGTGCATTCATGGAAGGGAAGTACCACAACGAGGTCGGCGACGAGGCGCGCATCACCGATTTCAGCGATCATCTGACGACCGCCTTTCCCGAGGTGCGGCTCAAGAAATATCTCGAGATGCGCGGTGCCGATGGCGGGCCATGGGGCCGGCTCTGTGCCCTGCCGGCACTCTGGGTCGGGTTGCTCTACGATTCGGTGGCGCTCGATGCCGCCGCCGAGCTGATCAAGGACTGGACCATCGCCGAAATGGAAGCCCTGCGCCGCGAGGTGCCGCGTCTGGCCCTCAAAACGCCGTTTCGCGGCGGCACGCTGCAGGACGTGGCGAAGCAGGTGGTGGCGATTGCCCGCGACGGGCTCAAGCGCCGTAACCGGCGCGACCGCATGGGCGAGCGTGACGAGAGCGGCTTCCTCGACGAACTCGTGGCGATCGCCGAGAGCGGCCGTACGCCGGCCGAGGAGAAGCTGGAGAAATTCCACGGGCCCTGGAAGGGCTCGGTCGATCCGCTGTTCGGCGAGTACGCTTACTGAAAATGAAAACGGCGGCCCCTGGCGGCCGCCGTTCCCACAATCGCGCTAGGGCGAGGATCAAGCCGTCTTGGTGGCGGCTTTCTTCTTCTTGGCTGTCTGCTTCTTGGCCGGCGCCTTCTTGGCGGCCTGCTTCTTCTTGGCCGGGGCCTTGGTCTCGGTCGCCTGCACCTGCACGACGGCGCTGTCGCCCGAAACGCGCGGGGCGATGACGGCAGCCGAAGCGGGGGCGACGGCGACGAGGGCGAACGCGGCCCCAACCAGGCCGTTCAGCAACTTTTTCATGGAACTCCTTGCTCGGGAATGAGGAATCATTGGGCTCAACATCTGGCTACCACCCAGGTTGGGTGGCGCAAGCGGTTGTATAGTCCCGCGACTAAAGTCGGTCAAATGAAATTAGGAATTTATTGACCAAAGGCCGGGGCTCGCGCCAAAAAAAGAGTCGTCAGTATCAAACCCCCGCAGCGATGCGGCACCCGGCGAACGGAGCGAAGCCGACGGCCATGACCAGCAGCCCATCAGCGGCGAGCCCGCAGCGGTACTTCCACAGACCCTAGACGGTTGCATGTCGGTTCATTTGCAAAACGTTGACCCGTTCGGTGGTATGAGCGCGACCAAGATGGGGGAATGCATGTGCGTCGGCGTCGGCCAGTTCAACGAATTGACCGTCAATCTTCTGGGTTCATAGTGCGGACTGATCCAATCGGCTGACGCATCATGGCCATGGCCGCCGTCATCGCACACTCCACCGATCCCGCCGTTCACTTTCGTGCAGAATGCCTTGCCGCGCTCGATGCGATCCAGGCGCGGGCGCCGCACTCCAAGATCCGCGAGATGATCGGCCTCTACCGGTCGATCATGCCGAGCGACCGCTTGCCCGGCTGCCAGCATTTCGACCCGCTGGCGATTCCGCATCTCCTGCCGAATGTCTGGCTGGTCGACGTGCTTGACGGCCCGGAGCCGCGGTTCCGCTATCGCCTGATGGGAACGCGCGTTGCCCAGGCATTCGCCGCCGACATCACCGGCCGCCTGTTCGAGGACGTGCATCCCGATTTCGCCAACAACCCGATGCCCGGCTTCCTGGTCGACGTGGTCGTGACGTGGCGGCCGCACCATCGCCTCGGCAAGCCCAACGCTTGGCCGGTCAGCGAACTCCTCTCGGTCGAGCGGCTGTTTCTGCCGCTCGCTGGCGACGGCGCACATGTCGACATCGTGCTGGCGCTGACGATCTTCATGCGCAAGGACGGCGTGGAGTTCTAGTGCCGCTCCCGTCGTGGGCATCGACTGTCCGGTTCAGCTTCCACGCAGATCGTCGTCCATCGCCACTATGTTGACTGCGATTCGTGGGGCCATAAGTCTCAAGGCCTGTAGCCGGCTCCTGCCGCCATCGATGAGCCCGAATCTGGAAGTGAAAGCAGAGGCCGGCGGCCTGCGAGAGCCCGGATCGCTACTGTCGCAGCGTCAGTAGCGCCAGCATCAAAACTCCCACGGCGATGCGGTACCAGGCGAACGGGGCAAAGCCGCGCCGGCTGACGAAATCGATCAGCGCCCGCACCACCAGCATCGCGGCGACGAAGGCGGTGACGAAGCCGACGACGATGAGCAGCAGCCCATCATCGGTTAGCCCGCCGCGGTTCTTCCACAGATCGTAAACGGTGGCGGCGAGCATCGTGGGAATCGCTAGGAAAAAAGAGAATTCGGTCGCCGCGCGGCGGTCGACGCGCAGCAGCAGCGCACCCATGATGGTGGCGCCTGAGCGCGAGACGCCGGGAATCATGGCCAAGGCCTGGCAAAAGCCGATGGCCAGCGCGAGCGTCCAGGGGAAGCGCTCGATGACGTGGTGGTGCGGCAACTTGACGCCGCGTTCGATCAGCAGGATGGCCACACCGCCGGCCACCAGCATGACCGCCACCACCCAGGGGCTGAACAGCACGCTCTTGATGAAGCCGTGGGCGAAGAAACCGATCGCCATGGCCGGCAGAAAGGCCAGCAGCACGTTGCGCGCGAAACGGAGATCGTCGCCGCCAGCGAACATCCCCAGCGCCACGCCGAAGAGCTTGGCCCGGTAGAGCCAGCACACCGCCAGGATGGCCCCGAGCTGGATGGCGACCTCGAAGACCTTGCCGGGCGGGCCGCGGAAGCCGATGAGGTCGACCAGAAGGATCAGATGGCCGGTCGAGGAGACGGGGATGAACTCGGTGAGGCCCTCGACGATGCCGAGCAGAACGGCGCCTCCCAACGTCGCGATGTCCATGCAGCTTGCCCTTCGTGCCGGTCGATTCGGGCGGCGGGTGCCGCCGCGGCCGCTGCTTTAGCACGAATCGGCGGCGGGTTATGCAGCCCCTGCCTGGCGGACCAGCTTCTCCAACACGAAGCGGTGGCACTGCTGGCGCTCGCAGTAGCAGCCGAGCGCCACAGGCATACGCTTGGTCAGGGCGGCGACCAGGGCGATGGTGCCGCTCGCCTCGCTCGTTGCCATCTCGGCCGCATAGCGTTTGGCGAAGATCTTGAAACGCGTCTCCGACATCTCGCCGTCGAGCCACCAGCGCAACAGCTCTCGGCTCGGTGCCAGCAAGGGCAGCCAGATATCGAAATAGTCGCCACGGTCCTCACGCCGCACGCCACGCGGCAGGTGACGGACCGTGCCAAGGCGCAGCGCGCCGGGCGCGGCATCCTTGCCGATCAGGTAGGTCGAAAGACCGGCCGCGGCCTTAGCGGAACGCCGGGTCATCGAAGCTGCGCAGCTTGCGCGAATGCAGCCGCGTCTCGCCGCCCTCGCGCAACAGGCGGATCGCCTCGACGCCGATGGCAAGCTGCTGGCTGATGCGCTCCCTGTAGAAGGCGTTGGCCATGCCGCGCAGCTTGATCTCGCCGTGCAGCGGCTTGTCAGAGACGCAGAGCAGCGTGCCGTAGGGCACGCGGAAGCGGAAGCCGTTGGCCGCCACCGTCGCCGATTCCATGTCGACGGCAATGGCCCGGCTCTGGTTCAGCCGCTCGTAGAGCTCGTTGTAGCGCAGCTCCCAGTTCCGGTTGTCGGTGGTGAACACGGTGCCGGTGCGCATCCGCGTCCTGAGCTCGATGCCGCGCAGGCCGGTGATCTTCTCCACCGCCTCCTGCAGCGCGACCTGGATCTCGGCGATCGGTGGCAGCGGCGTGAACAGCGGCAGGTCGCGGTCGAGCACGTGGTCCTCGCGCACATAGGCATGGGCGAGGCAGTAGTCGCCGAGATATTGGCTGCGGCGCAGGCCGGCGCAGTGGCCAAGCACCAGCCAGCAATGTGGCCGCAGCACTGCCACATGGTCGGTGATGGTCTTGGCGTTGCTCGGGCCGACTCCGATGTTCACAAGCGTGATGCCGTTGCCGTCGGCGCGCACCAGGTGATAGGCCGGCATCTGCGGCAGATGCTGCAGCTTCTGACCGGTCGGCCCCTGGAAGGGGAAACGCCCGTTGGGCGTCACCACGTCGCCAGGCTCGACATAGGCGACGTACTCGTCGCCGGTGGCGATCTGCTCCGCGGCGTAGCTGCGGAACTCCTCGACGTAGCGCTGATAGTTGGTGAACAGCACGTAGCGCTGGAAGTACTGCACCGAGGTCGCGGTGTAATGGCTCAGCCGATGCAGGGAGTAATCGACGCGTTCGGCCGGGAAGAGCGCCAGCGGCTGCGGCTCGCCCGGCCCCGGCCGGTACGTGCCGTTGGCGATGGCGTCGTCGGTGACGCCGAGATCGGGCAGGGCGAAGCGGGCGTGCATCGAGCGCACCTGGGCCTCGCTCACGTCGGCGGTCGCGTCCTCGACCACGAACGGCAGGGGGATCGGCCGGTTGCTCAGCCCGACCCTCACCGGGACCTTGTGCCGCTGCAGCAGCAAGTGGATCTGTTCCCGGTAGTACTCGCGGAAGAGATCCGGCCGGGTCAGCGTCGTGGCATAGGTGCCGGGTTCGACCAGCATGCCGAAGGCCAGCCGCGCGTCGGCGCTGAGATGCTCAGGCCCGACGGTGATGCTGACCAGCGGGTAATTGGCCGTGGGGCCAGGAACCTGCTTACCGGCCGGGTCGGAGAAAGCGCGCTGGATGGCTTGGCGGCTGGCGTTATAGAGCGCGGCGATACGCGCAACCGCCGCGTCGGCGTCGGTGAAGGCGAGTTGTTCGCTCGCTATAGCGGAGCTGCCGCCGGGGTTGCTGCGGTCGTTCACGCCGCCGTACCGCCCACGGTGAGGCGGTTGATCAGCATGGTCGGCTGGCCGACACCGACCGGTACCCCCTGACCGTCCTTGCCGCAGGTGCCGATGCCCGGATCGAGCGCCATGTCGTTGGCGATCATAGTGACGCGGGTCAGCGCGTCGGGTCCGTTGCCGATCAGCATGGCGCCCTTGACCGCCGGCCCCATCTTGCCATCCTCGATCAGGTAGGCCTCGGCGGCGTTGAAGACGAACTTGCCGTTGGTGATGTCGACCTGCCCGCCGCCCATCTGCGAGACGTAGAGCCCGCGCTTGACGCTGCCGACGATCTCCTGGGGGTTGAGGCTGCCGCCGAGCATGATGGTATTGGTCATGCGCGGCATCGGGTGGTGAGCGAAGCTCTCGCGCCGCCCGTTGCCGGTCGGCTTCATGCCCATGAGGCGCGCGTTCTGGCGGTCCTGCATGTAACCGCGCAGGATGCCGTCCTCGATCAGCACGGTGCGCTCGGTCGGCGTGCCTTCGTCGTCGACGGTGAGCGAACCGCGCCGGTCGGCGAATGAGCCGTCGTCGACCACGGTGATGCCGGGTGCGGCGATGCGCTGGCCGAGAAGCCCGGCAAAGGCCGACGTCTTCTTGCGGTTGAAATCGCCTTCCAGCCCGTGGCCGATCGCCTCGTGCAGCATGACCCCGTTCCAGCCGGGGCCGAGTACTACGGGAAGCTCGCCGGCCGGGGCGGGGACGGCCGAGAGGTTGACCAGGGCGTGGCGCAGCGCCTCGTCGGCGGCATGCCGCCAGCCCTCCGGACTCACCACGCGCGCGAAGGCGAAGCGGCCGCCAGTGCCGTAGTTGCCCGATTCCTGGCGCTCGCCCTCGCCGACCACCACGCTGACGTTGAGCCGCACCAGCGGCCGGATATCGGCCACACGGCGGCCGTCGCCGCGCAGGATCTGCACCGCCTGCCATTCGCCGGTGATCGAGGCCATGACCTGGCGCACGCGCTGGTCCTTGGTGCGGACATAGGAGTCGATCTCGCCGAGCAGCTTCACCTTGGCGGCGAAGTCCATGGTGCCGAGCGGGTTTTCGTCGGTGTAGAGCTGACGGTTGGTGCCGGCCGGCCCCTCGGCGGCCGTGCCGGACTGACCCGACCTCACCGCCTGCACGGTCTTGGCCGCGCGGGCAACGGCGTCGTGGCTGAGCTCGGTGGCGTGGGCGTAACCGGCGGACTCGCCGACCACGGCGCGCAGGCCAAAGCCCTGGCTGGTGTCGAACGAGGCGCTTTTCAGCTTGCCATCGTCGTAGGCCAGGCTCTCGGATTGCCGGTATTCGAGGAAGAGCTCGCCGTCATCGGCGCCGCTGAGGGCTTCCGCCACCTGACGCTCAAGTCGGCCGCGATCGAGGCCGGCCCGGGTGTAGAACAGCTCGTCGGTTCGCGCCAGGTCGCTCATCGGGATACCCGTCAATCGGCAGTTAGCGGCTGCGCCTAAGATAGTCCCTCAGGAGATCTTTTGCAGCCCTGCCCCAGCCGGGCCACAATACGGCCGATGGCCGACCATGCCCAGCGCCAGGCCCTGACCCGCGAGGTCCACGCCCGCCCCTTCGCCCCACTTTTCTCCCCCGAGCGCGCGACACACATCGCTACGGTGTCCGGGGAAGGCGGAGCGGGCGCCGATCGCGCCCATCTATTCCAGCTTTGCGAGCCGCTCAATGTTCAGGCGCCGCCGGGCGAATCGAACCATGCTTTCATCGATTTCGGCCCCTTCCGTCTGAAATGGGAACGGCACGGTGAGTTCTGCACCTGGACTTTTTTCGTCCGCGGGGCATTCACCGACCCGTTCAATCCGCCCGCTATTGCGGCGGTACCGGAGGACTGGCTGGCGGCACTGCCGGGCGAGCGGCTGGTCGCCACCCATATCGCCGTCGAGCCTCGCGAACGAGCCGAACGCACGGCCCACGATCTGCCCGCCGGCTTCGCCCGCGAAGTCCTGGCCGGCAGCCGCCTAGCCGACGGCGTCGGCACCGCCTGGACCGATTTTCGTCTCCACGATGACGGCTACAGCCGCATCCTTGTGCAGGATCGCGGCTTCCTCGACCCCTGGCAGACAGGGCGAATGGTCCAGCGCTTGCTGGAGATCGAGACCTATCGCCTGATGGCTCTGCTCGCTCTGCCGGGGGCTCGCGCCGCCGGCCCGCGCATCACTGCGGTCGACCGCGAGCTCACGGCCATTACCGAGGAGATGGGCGTGTTGCGCGATTCCGGCACCGATCCGGGGGCTGAGCG
>Ga0194132_10010384_pt1 | contig 12403 bp, 13 predicted proteins | sample TA2KigOf80mmetaG_FD_148612 | JGI IMG/M metagenome (GOLD analysis project Ga0194132, IMG submission 148612) | Freshwater microbial communities from Lake Tanganyika, Tanzania - TA2015054 Kigoma Offshore 80m | ecosystem: Environmental > Aquatic > Freshwater > Lake | place: Tanzania: Lake... | reverse complement strand
GCGACGGCGGATCGACTCTCCCTCGCGGCGCCGCGGAAGGCCCCGGCGAGCGCGGCGGCTCGGCGACGGCGGACAAATTCGTGGACAGCGCGCGCACGCGATCTGCGGCGACCGCGAAGCTCGCGAGCACGGCGTCCCGCTGCCGCGCGATCGCCAAGCCCACGACCTGGCCGCGTCGGTTGACGACCGGACCGCCGCTGTTACCAGGGTTGACGGCGGCGTCCATCTGCACCAGGACCTCGGACGGGCGCAACGCGCTGATGATGTCGCGCGTCACGGCGAACGACTCCAAGCCCCGACCCGTGCCGAACGGAAAGCCGAGCACGAGGATCTCCTGACCGATCGCAACCTCGCGGGCTTCGGCGAGCGGCAACGTCTGAAACCCCGCGCCGTCGATCTTCAGGACGGCCGCGTCGAACGCGTCGCTTGCGTGCACGACGCGGGCCCGATGCTCGCGCCCATCGGCCGCGACGACAGTGATCCGGTCGCTGCCTTCGACGACGTGCCGGGCCGTGACCACGAAACCGTCTTCGCGCACGAAGAAACCCGTGCCGTTGCCGGTGGCCCGCGTCGTCTCGACGTTGACCTTGACCACGGCCGGGCGGGCCCGGCCGACGATCTCTTCGAACTGGGCGTGGGCCGCGGGCAGCGTCCCGGCGCTCGCGACCACAAGGATCAGGACGACCATCCAAGCTCGGGACCGTCTCACGTCGGCTCCTCCGGTGGGCGCTGTCCCTCCATTCTGCCACGCAGGGCAACGAGCAGGGCCGGCGCCAGAACGACGAGCACGATGCCCCCGAGGATCAACGTCGCGCCGATCCACTGCCGCGGGGACAGAATCTCCCCGGACCAAAGGTTGGCGAGGGTGGCGGCAGCGACCGGTTCGGCCGTGAACAGGAGGCCGACGTGCGCCGACGTGGTGAACTTTTGCGCCCACGCCTGCACCAGGAAAGCGTCCGCGCTCGCGAACGCCGCCAACCCGATGATCGCGGCCGCGATCTCGATCGGCACCCGCATGGGAGCCGGTTCCGTCGGCAGGAACGCGGCGCAGAACAGCGACGCGATGGACCGTGAGCAACGCCAGCCCGGCGAGGCTCACGCCCGCGCCGATCCAATCCAGCGACGTCGGGACACGGCCGGCGGAGCGGCTGAACAGCGGTACGAGCAAGACGCTCGATCCCTTGATGAACGCCGCGATCGTCGCGTCCGTCGTCCGGAGGCCGGAGGTCTGCAGCGCGTAGGCGGCGCCGAGCGCGATCCCCGGCCCGATCGCCGCCCGCCACGCGCCAGCCCGCCCCACGTCCCGCCAGGGAACGAACGGCGCCAGCAAAACGGTCGCGACCGCGAAGCGAACCGCCAAGTATCCGAACGGCCCGATATACCGCAGGATCGCTTTTCCGACCGGAAAAGTCGTCCCCCAGATCACGGCGACGAGGAGGAGGGCAAGATCGGCGATCAGGCGCGTCCGCGCTGGCGGCGTCATCCATGGTTCCACCGTGCCAGCATACGGAACGCACGCACCCGCGGCGATGAAAAAGGCGGGTGACGCGTGGCCGAGCCGGTGGCGCGGCGGCGTTTGCTACAGTGAACGCGTGCGTCTCGGAGCCCACGTCTCGATCAGCGGCGGCCTCGATCTCGCGGCCGACCGCGCCGCCACGATCGGCTGCGAGTCGCTGCAGATCTTCGTCGGAAACCCCCGGCAGTGGCGGCAATCGCCGATTTCGCCTGAAGTCGTGGCGCGGCTGCGCGACAAGCTCGCGACGCACGAGCTGGCACCGCTGATCGGCCACACGAGCTACCTGACGAACCTCGCGTCGCCGGATCGTCAATTGTGGCGGAAGTCGGCGGCCGGCCTCGCGCACGCGCTCGCGGTCATCGAGGCGGCCGGCGGGAGCGGCGTCGTCACGCACATCGGGTCGCGCGCCGGCCAGTCGTTTCCGAAAGCCGTCGCGCGCGTCGCCGCGAGCGTCCGCGAGGCGCTGCGCGATACGGCGACGACGTGTGTCTACCTCGAAGGCAGCGCCGGCGGCGCGCTCGGCGCGACCTTCGCGGAGCTACGCGCGATCGTCGACGCCGTGCACGGTGATGAGCGCGTCGGCTTCTGCCTTGACATGGCGCACTTGTTCGCGGCCGGCGTCGATGTGTCGACGGGATCCGGAGTAGCGGCGGCGCTCGATGAATTCGATGCCACGGTCGGAGGCTCGCGTCTCGGCGTCGTCCATCTCAACGACGCGAAAGCGCCGCGCGGTAGCCGGTTGGACCGGCACGAGAACATCGGCGAAGGACACATCGGCCGCGCCGGATTCCGCGCGCTGCTGCGCGACCCCCGCGTCGCCGCGCTTCCCGGCATCTTGGAGACGCCCGGATTCGACGGTCAAGGACCGGACGCTCGCAACCTCGACATCTTGAAGGCGCTGCGCGGTCGACGGGCATCGGGCGCGAGGAAACGCGCGAAGGATTCGGCGTGAACGCGCCGATCGTCTGCGCCCATCACCCCGAGCGCGGCGCGCTGGCCTATTGCTACGCCTGCGGGAAACCGCTGTGTCGCGACTGCGTCATCCGGCTGCCGGCCGGCAACTATTGCGAAGCCTGCGCGGAGAGTCCGAACGGACATGCCGCGAAGACGGGGCGCGCTGCGCCCCGGCCGTGGCTGTGGGCGGCTCTGTTGGGGGCCGGCCTCGCGCTCCGGTGGCTGCTTCGGCTGGTCGGGAGCTGAGCGAATCGTGACGCTGCCTTACAGGTGGGTGCAGGCTGCCTGGGATTCAAGGAAACGCAGGAACATCGCCTCCAGCGCCAGGCGAGCGGCAACGTTGCGGCGGAGCGCGGCCTGCGCCTCGTCGATCGCGTCGATACGGCGGCGCAACGCCGCGGTATCTAACGTCGCCGCCAGGCGCTCGATGTCGGCGCGACGATCCACGTTGGCGAGCAGGTGGTCTTCGCGCGTCTCCTTCCACACGAGGACGTCGCGGTACCAGAGTTGCGCGAGATCCAAGAGGTCGGGAAGCCGGCGGCGCGGCTTCTCGCGGTCGCGGGGCTTGGCGAGCTGCTCCGCCGCCTCCAGCATGCCGAGGATGCCTTCGTCTTCGACGCGCAGGAGCCATGCGACGACCACGTCGCGGTCGACGAGCGCATCGTCGTCCCCCGCCCAGACGGCCGCTTGCGCCATACGTCCGCCGGACAACGTCGCGAGCACGCGCGCGCGCGGCGCTTCCAGGCCGAACTGCACCTCGAGCGCGCGCGCGATCTGCGACTGCGGCACGAGGTTGAAGCGGACGAGCTGGCAACGCGATACGATCGTCGGGCGCAGGGACTGCGCCGATTCGGCTATGAGCACGAATACGACCTTCGGCGGCGGCTCCTCGAGGATCTTCAGCAAGCTGTTCTGCGCTTCTTCCGTGAGGTTCTCGGCCGGACGGATGAGGAAGACCTTGTAGGCGCCCTCATAGACGCCGTAGCCGGCTTCCGTGCGGACGTCGCGAATCTGCTCGATGCCGATGCTGTCCTTACGCTCGCCGGGGCGATCCTTGCGCTCCTCCGGCTCGATCCAGCGAATGTCCGGATGCGTGCCATTCTGCGCCTTCGTGCAGGCCTCGCAGCGCCCGCAGACGTCGCCGTCGAATCGGCGGCACTGCAGCGCCTGCGCGAACGTGCCCGCCGTCTCGGAACGGCCGGTCCCGGCGGGGCCGGCGAACAGGTACGCATGATGGACCTGGCCGCCGCGGATCGCCGCGCGCAGCAGGCCGATCGCGTGATGTTGATCGAGGACGTCGGCGAACCGCATCGACGCGGTTAGATGCGTTCCAGTCGCTCGACGTTGAGAACGAAGATGATGGCGCCCCCGACTTGGACCTTCACCGGGTAGGTGACGTAGGAATCGACCGGCTCGACGACCGGCGGGATCGGTGTCATGAACTGTTCGCGCGTGCGGCACGTCTTGCGTACGGCCTCCAACACCCGATCGATCGCGCCCTCGTCGATGCCGAGCATGATCGTGGAGTTGCCCTCCCGCAGGAACCCGCCAGTGGACGCGAGCACCGTAGCCTGGAAGCCAGCCTCGGTCAGCTCGTCGATCAAGCGGTCTCGATCCTTCTGCTGCACAATCGCCAGCACGAGTTTCACCCTGACCGCCCCCTCTCCGTCGGGCCGGGCGCCAACAGCGGCTCGACCGCGGACCAGATTCGTGCCTCGACGTTGTCCGGAGAGCCCGTCGCGTCGACGACGAAAACGCGCGGGTCTTCTGCGGCTAACCCAAGGAACCCTTCCCGAACGCGGACGTGGAACGCGACGTCTTCCTGCTGGAAACGATCGGGCACGTAGGCTGGCGGCGCGTCCTTGACGCGCCCGCCAGCGACCCCGAGCAGACCAAGATCCCCTTGTGCCTGCAGGCGCTTGCTCGGCTCGCGGACCAACCCCACTTCGGGAGGGACGTCCAACAGCACCGTCAGATCGGGCATCAGGCCGCCGGTCGCGACTTCGTTGACGCTGCGGACGAGCGCGACGCCGAGCCCGCGCGCGTAGCCCTGGTAGGCAAGCGACGCGTGCACGTAGCGATCGGACAAGACGACCTTGCCCATCGCCAGCGCCGGGCGCACCATGTCGGCGACGAACTGCGCCCGCGACGCGGCGAACAGCAGCATCTCAGTCTGCGGCGTCATACCCTTGTTCGTCGCATCCAGCAGCACCTTGCGGATCTGCTCGCCGATGGCCGTGCCGCCGGGTTCGCGCGTCACGAACACTTCATAGCCGAGCGCGCGCAACCGCACCGCCAGACGTTTCTGCTGCGTCGTCTTGCCGGCGCCGTCCGGCCCCTCGAGTGTGAGGAAGGTCCCCTTCATCGACGACTCACCGCGGGTAGATGACAAGGCGGCGATAGGGCTCGGTGCCTTTGCTGTCTGAAGAGAATCCGTACCGCTGCACGAGCTGGTGCTGCAGTCGCCTCAAGTAGGCGTTCTGCGGCGACAGCTCGATGGGCTGCGCGTCCTCGAGCACCTCCGAGATCGCGGTTTCGACCTCTTGCAGCGCCGCCGTCTCCGCGTCGCCGGCGTCGCCTCCGTCGAAGACGGAGCGCAGGAAGTTCTCGAGCTGCGTGACGGTGTTGCTCTTGACGACGTGCAGGGCTTTGCCGCCGACCTGCGCGTCGCGCAGCCGCCGCGGCTGGCGCTTCTCCTGCGACTTCAGGGTCAGCACGACGTCCGCTTCCTCGACGTGATCGACGACGTGCGCCGGCACGCGCAGCTCGCGGATCGCCCGTTCGAGACGGTTGCGGCTCACCGCGTAGGGATAAATGCGCAGCGAGCGGCGCCCCTGCCGTTGCGGCTGCACGGCCGGCTCGGCCGCGAACGGTCCCTGGGGGCCGAATGCCGGCGTGCGCACGTCATCGCGCACGATCTCCACGGCGCCCTCCTCGGTCCGCACGCGAATCTCCGCCGTCGGCGCGACGCCGCGGAGGAAGCGATCGACGACGTCGGCCACTTTGTGGTGCACGGCGAGGCGATTCTTGTCCTGGATCTCGATGACGACGTCGAAGGTCGGCGGCGCCTTACGCTCGAGCACCGTCTTCTGCGTGCCGCGCCGGCGCGCTTCCTCGTCCGACAATGTCACCGCCTGGATGCCGCCGATGAGGTCGGAGAGCGTCGGGTTCCGCAGAAGGTTGTCCAGCGTGTTGCCGTGAGCCGTGGCGATGAGCTGGACGCCGCGCTCGGCGATCGTTCGCGCCGCCAGCGCCTCCGCCTCGGTGCCGATCTCGTCGATGACGATGACCTCCGGCATGTGGTTCTCGACGGCCTCGATCATCACCGCGTGCTGCAACTCCGGCGATGGCACCTGCATCCGCCGGGCCCGACCGATGCCGGGGTGCGGGATGTCCCCGTCGCCGGCGATCTCGTTCGACGTGTCGACGATGACGACGCGCTTGCCGAGCTCGTCGGCGAGCACGCGGGCCGACTCCCGCAACAGCGTCGTCTTGCCGACTCCGGGCCGCCCGAGCAGCAGGATCGACTCCCCCGCCTCGATCGAATCGCGGACGATGTCCACCGTTCCATACACAGCCCGGCCGACGCGACAGGTGAGGCCGATGACCTCGGCGACGCGATTTCTCATCGCGGAGATACGGTGCAGGGTTCGCTCGATGCCGGCCCGGTTGTCCTTTCCGAAGCGTCCGACCCGGCTGGTGACGTACGCGATGTCGTCGCGCGTCACGGGTTCCCCGCCCAGCGACGCGACGCGCAGCGGGAACCGAGCTTCCGGCATCCGGCCGAGATCGAGCACGACCTCGACGAGATCGTCGCGGTTGGGCTCGCGCTCGATGTCGTCGCGCACGCGCGGCGGCATCACGGATAAGAGAAGCTCGAGATCGTCGGTGATGCTGATCTGTCGCGCGGCCAAATCGGCTGGCCTCCTCGGCGAAGTGGCGGGAGCGGTCGAACCGGCGCGGCGAATCGGCGCGATACGAGCGAGCGTCATAGGGTCCCTCCCTGCGGGGTGCGTCGTGAACCGGAGTGAGCCGCGCGTTCAGTTTTCGGCCATTCGATGACCCCGGTCACCCCCTTAACGTCGCGATGCTCGAAGAAAGCAAGAAAAGAGGGCGCAGGAGCCCTCTTTATCTTGCTTTTCATTGGGATAACAACCGCGATTCTCGGCATCGTCTGTCTCGATTACGGACAGTATATACCCGGGTTCGCGAAGGCGCGTGGATCGGTGCGAGCCGGACCAATCGCTTCCACCATGGGCGTCGAATTGTGAAGGCGAGATGATCCTCCGTCGCGCCCGCCTGGGCTTTCCTACTTGATCTGGAGGATCAGACACTTCAGGTAGAACGTTTCCGGCATCGCCGGCAACGACGGATGGTCGCGCGCTTGCGCGCGTGCCTCGATTAGGCGAAGTCGGCTTCCGGCGTCCTCGGCCGCTTCCACGACGACGTCCCAGAATGTCGAAGGATCCACGTGATACGAGCAAGTGGAGGTCACGAGGAATCCGCCAGGCCGTAGCAGACGCATCGCTCGCAGGTTGATTTCCTTGTACCCGGCGATCGCCTGAGCGACCGCGGCTTTGCGCCGCGCGAACGCGGGCGGGTCCAGGGAGATCCAATCGTATCGCGCACCGGCGGCATCCAAGGCCCGTAACGCCTCGAAAGCGTCCGCGCGGCGGTAGCGGCAGCGGTCGGCGACGCCGTTGCGCGCCGCGTGCGCCGTCGCCTGCCGCACCGCGTCTTCGCTCGTGTCGATGCCCTCGACACGCACGGCACCGCGCAGGGCCGCCTGGATTCCGAATCCCCCCGTGTACGAGAAGACTTCCAGGGCGTCGGCGCCAGGCGCGAGGTCGGCGGCGGCGAGGCGGTTCTCCCGCTGGTCGCAGAACCAGCCCGTCTTCTGGCCGCGCGACACGTCGACTTGGAAACGAGCCGGCCCTTCCTCGATCTCGACGACCGTGTCGCCGCGTCCGCGCAGGAACTCACGGTAGCGCGGCAACCCTTCGACGTCCCGCGCGCTCGCGTCGTTACACAGGTATACGGCCCGCGCCCCGGTGGCGGCCAGCAGCATCTCGCCGAGCAGATCGCGACGGCGTTCCATTCCGACCGACGACGTCTGCGCCGCGAGCAGGTCTCCGTAGCGGTCGACGATCAAACCCGGCAATCCGTCCGCCTCGCCGAACACGACGCGGTTGGCGGTCGTCCCCGAGACGACGAGGCGCCGCAGCGCCAGGGCGCGATCCAACCGGCGCGCGAAGAACGCGTCGTCGATCGGTTCGTCTTCGCACGTCACCAGGCGGACGCGAATCTTTGAATAGGGATTGAAGAAGCCGCGCCCGAGGAACCGGCCATCGCGCCCGGCGACGTCTACGACGTCGCCGGGCGCGGGCGATCCGACGAGACCATCGATCTCGTTGTCGTACACCCAGAGGTGGCCGGCCGCGATCCGGCGCTCGCGCTGCCGGTGCAGCGTGACCCGCGCGATCGTCATCCAAACAAAGAGAGTTGTCCGTCGGCGCGGGCGTGATCGTCGGTCGTGGATTCGTCCGTCGCGAAGACGCGAATCCGCCCCGGCTCTGCGTCCGCGCCCGGCTCGACGCGCCAGGCGCCCGCACGATATCGTTCGATGCCAGCCAAGACGCGCGGGTTCGCGATCCGTCGCAGATCGGCGATCGGTGTCTCCAGGAGCACCCTCAGCTCGCCGCCGCAGCGCTGCACGAGCTTGAGGTACTCGTCCCGGACGCGCAACGAACCCGGCGCACCGCCGATCGCCTCCGCGACAATGGACTCGAGCGGAACGAGCGCGACGAACGGCGGGCGGGCCGCCGATCCCAGGGAGCCGTCCGCGTCGCTGCCCATCTCACCCACGCGGGCGCGGATGCTCGCGTGGTGAGGCTCCGCTTCCGAGAGGGCCTCGTACGTCCGCGCGACGCGCCCATGCGCCAACGCGTCGAGGAGGCCGGCGTACGAAGGCTCGGCATCGAACTCCGTCGCCTCGCGTCCGATCTCGGAAAGCGCCTTTGCGTTGCTGAATGAAACGAGCGCGACGTCGCGGATCTGCGGCAACGCCGCGACGAGACCGGGGTCGGCACCCAGACCGGTTTCGACCGCGCGGACGTGCGCCGTTTGGTCCGCGTAGCATGCGACCAGCGAGTCGAAGCCGGAGTTCGCGGCGAACAGCGCGTACCACGGCGTCCAGGCGTGCGCCGGCAGGATCGCGCACTGCGCGGAGATCTCCATCACGTACTCCACCATGCGGCTCGCGGACACAGTCAGCGTCGGCCGCCCGTCCGCCATCACGTTGCCGAAGCGGCCAAGCACCGCCGTGATGCGTTCGCAAACCTCGAAGGACGGACTGAGGATCAAGTGGTCGACCTTGCGGAGCCGGCCTTCGAGGGGAAAGACGTTTCGGACTTCGACGGTCAGCGCGAACCGGGCGCCGTCGCAGTGGAGAAATCCATCCGGCCCGGGCTTGAGTCGGGCCCGCAACTCCCGCATCCACGACGGGTGCGTGAAGTCGCCGGTCCCGAGAACGTCGACGCGCTTGTGGCGGGACCAGGCGGCGAGCGCCGCCGCGGCGATGTCGCGCGCCGCGCCGCGCGTGTAGCGGGAATGAATGTGAAGATCGCAGAGCACGACGGTCGGCCTCCAACAACGCGTGGACGTTCTCAGTGCCTAATTTCGGTGCGGAGGCGGCTCCTCCTGGCGACGGGAATGTCGCGTTGGCGCGCTCCGTTTCCTCCAGCATTACCGCCATTACCGCTTCCCGGGTTGTGCCCATTTTCTCCCCACATGCGACGACCGAAGCGAACGGCACAGGCACGGCAACCGCCGGTTCCGACCAGGACGCGCTGGACGCGTACTCAGCTGCGGTCATCGGAGCCGTCGGGCCCGCCGTCGTCAGCGTCGGATTGGCTCGTCCAGCGCCGCGGCAGCTTCGCGCCCGCGGGGTCCCCGAGCTTCGCGGCGCCGGCAGCGGCGTCATCCCTACGCCCGACCGCTAAGTCCTCACGAACAGCCACGTCGTGCAAAAGGCGGAGCGTATCGAGGTCCAACTCCAAGACGGCAAGACCGCCGCCGCCCGCCTCGTCAGGGACGACCCGCACACCGACCTCGCCGTGCTGAGACTGTCCGAATCGAGCGTGCCGGCGGCGCGCTTCGGCGACTCGGCGAAGCTTGGCGTCGGTCAGCTCGTCGTCGCGCTCGGCAATCCGCTGGGCTTCCAGGCCACGGTGACGGCGGGCGTCGTCAGCGCGCTCTGCCGGACGCTGCTCGCGCAGTCGGGACGCCTCATCGAGAACGTCATCCAGACGGACGCGGCGCTCAACCCTGGCAACTCCGGCGGGCCACTCGTCGACTTCCCCGGACGGATCGTCGGCATCAACACCGCGATCATCACGGGGTCGCAAGGCATCTGCTTCGCGATCCCGGGAAACATCGCGCAATGGGTCGTGTCGCAGCTGATCCAGTCGGGACGCGTACGGCGTGCCTACCTCGGCGTGACCGGCCAGCTGGTCGAGCTCGAGCGCCCGCTGCAGGTTCGACACCAGTTAGCGGGGAGCGGCGTGCGGATCTTCGAAGTGCAACCGGACGCTGCGGCGGCGCGGGCCGGCCTCCTGGCGGGCGACGTCATCATCGAGATCGACGGACGGCGGGTGCAATCCCTCGACGATCTGCAGATCGCGTTGGGGCGCCATCCCATCGGGTCGCCGTTAGCCTTGCGCGTGCTTCGCGGGGAGGACCTGGTCACGGTCCAGGCGCGCCCGACCGAGCTGCCGTAGCCGTCGCGCGCGACCGCGCGGGCGGTACAATCGACGCATGCGCATCCGCTGGCTCCTGCTTGGCGTGTTGTTCGCGGCGGCTTTCTTCGGGTCGACGAACCGGGGCGATACCGCGTCGGCGCCCCGCCCTGTCGTCTTCAAGAAAGGCACCGTGACCATCACGCAAGATGGCCGGCGCGCCGTCCTCAACGTGGAGGTCGCGGACACGTTCGACTTGCGAGCGCGCGGCCTGATGCATCGAAGCGAGCTGGCGGAAAACGCGGGCGTGTTGTTCCTCTTCGAGGACAACCAACGGCTGTCGTTCTGGATGAAGAACACGATGCTGCCGTTGTCGATCGCCTTCATCGATGCCGCCTGGCGGATCAACGACATCCAAGACATGAATCCGCCGCAACCCGGCGGCGACATCCCGATCCACCTCTCGAAGTACGAGGCGCGCTACGCATTGGAAGTGAACCAAGGGTTCTTCCAGCGCCACAACCTGACCCCGGGGGCGCGTGTGTTCTACGTCCCGTCGCGGTGAAGCGAACGAATGACCACGCGCGCCGGTTGCCGGCCATGCCGGCTCGTGCGTTCGCCATCGTCCTGGCCGCGGCGCTCGCCACCGGCTGCACCTCGCCGCAGCTGTTCTCAGCTTGCCTTCCCCCGGATGGACGGTTCCTGCTGCAGTACCTGCACTCCGTCGAACGCACGCCGGTCATCGAGACGTACCAGGTCGCGCCCACCGGAGAGATCTTCGTCGTCGCGATGCGCTTCCGGTCCGGCGGCGCCGGTCTGCCGTCGGGAGGCTACGTCCGCGAAGGCGACTGGTTCGTCCTGCGCGACATCAACCGGCGGGTCGGCGTGCTGTCGCTGCAACTGGGACGCAGCGCATCCCATGTCGTGCTCATCGGGCCCCGCGCCTACGCCCTCGGCCCGATGGTCGCAAAGGGCGGTAACGTCAGCCTTCGCGGCGTTCGCGGGAGCGACTGCCCGCTGCGATTGGGAGCACACAATTACGGACGGTAGGCGGGCTCTCCGCAGGTTGCCAAAGTAAACTAAGATGTTGGGTTGGTAGTTACTAACCACTCTCTCGCGTCGCTGGAGGCCTTACTGCATGTCGGAGTCCCAAATCGTCCTGCCGCCCTTTTCCGGAGCGGAGCTTACGATGCTCTGGTTCGTCCTCGGCTCAGCGATCGTCGCCCTCGGCTACGGCCTGTGGCTGCGGCGCCGCGTGCTCGCGATGGATCCCGGCCCGGCCGCGATGGTCGCGGTCGCGCGCGCCATCGAGGAGGGCGCCCTGGCATACCTCAGCCGGCAACTCCGGACGATGGGTCTCGTGATCGTGCTCCTGACCGTTGGCCTCTACTTCATCTACCTGCCCGTCTATCGTGACAACCCGACCCTCGCCGCCGGCGTAGCGATCGCGTTCCTCCTCGGCTGCTTGGCCTCGTACGGCGCGGGCTACGTCGGCATGACGTCGGCGGTGAAGGGCAACGTGCGCGTCGCGAACGCGGCGCGGCGGTCGTTCAAACAGGCGATGGAAGTCGCCTTCCAGGCCGGGACGATCTCCGGCATGTTCACCGTCGGACTCGGTCTGCTCGGCGCCGTCGTCATTTTCATGCTGTTCAAGCAGGACGCGATGCGCGTGCTCGTCGGATTCGGGTTCGGCGGATCGCTGGTCGCCGCGTTCATGCGCATCGGCGGCGGCATCTACACGAAGGCCGCCGACGTCGGCGCCGACCTCGTCGGCAAGGTCGAGGCCGGCATTCCCGAGGACGACCCGCGCAACGCGGCCGTCATCGCCGACAACGTCGGCGACAACGTCGGCGACTGCGCCGGCATGGCCGCCGACGTCTTCGAGTCCTACGAGGTCACCTTGGTGGCCGCGATCATCCTCGGCGCCGCCACCCTCCTCGAGCCGTCGTTCCGCGCCCTGTTCCCCGACGCCGCGGCGGCGCAGGCGTTCGCGTTGAAGCTCATCTTCTTCCCGCTGCTCGTGCGCGCCGTCGGCGTGTTCGCCTCGATCATCGGCACGTGGACCGTCAAGGCGTCGGAAGCCGACATCGAGAACCCGATGCGGCCGATCACCCGCGGATTCTGGGTCTCGGCGATCCTCGCGACGATTGGGTTCGGCGTTGTCACGATGCTGTACCTGGGCGACTGGCGGTTCTTC
>Ga0194132_10010383_pt1 | contig 12403 bp, 8 predicted proteins | sample TA2KigOf80mmetaG_FD_148612 | JGI IMG/M metagenome (GOLD analysis project Ga0194132, IMG submission 148612) | Freshwater microbial communities from Lake Tanganyika, Tanzania - TA2015054 Kigoma Offshore 80m | ecosystem: Environmental > Aquatic > Freshwater > Lake | place: Tanzania: Lake Tanganyika... | reverse complement strand
TTGCCAAGACTGTTGGTAACTGGTTGGGTGGTGCGGCTCGTGCTTATGCTGACATAACGGATCGGTCGCGGGACGTGCAGCCTGGGCGTGCGGCGAGGGTGCAGGCGGCGTTGGATGCGACTCGTGCAATCGGGAAGGTTGTGGATACTGCTACGGGTGGGGTTGGTTCGTCGGTGGTGTCTGATGCGCAACGCATGGCCAAGACCGGTTCTTCGACGCCTTCTGCGTTGTACAAGACGGCTGCGGTAAATCTTGCTGCTGGTGTTGGTGGTGCGAAAGCGGCGCAGGTCGCTGGTCGGGCTGTGGCTGCTACTGGTATCCCTGCGCGGGTAGCGAATAGGGTTCGTGGTGAGATAGTGGGGTTGCATGGTTCTCCTGTAAAAGGCTTGAAGCAGATTGAACCACGAAAGGGCACCTATGCCCCCAAGAACGCCCAACCCCTTGCCTATGCTGCGAATCCAAAGTTCCGTGAAGCCGTGTCAGATGCCGAGGACTACGCAATGGGCTACAGTGCCCCAGTTCGACCAACTGAACGTGGAAGCATCTACGTAACCAAAGCAAAGAAAAGTGCTGTGGTCAAACCGGAGTCTGGTGCGCCAATCAGTTCCAGTCCCATTTTTGCTTCACGGGAACCGATGAACGTTATTGCGGAAGTAAGCATGTATGACTTGAATCGTCAGCAGAATCTTGCGAAAATCTTGAAACGGGCTGGTGTGAAGGTTCCAAAACGTAAGTAATGCCTGCTGGTCGTTCGGGGCGGTTGCAGAAAGTGGAACTGCCGGAACAGTAGGTGCCGGTTCACCGTCAAGGAGGACCCCATCAACACCCGAAGTTGGGGGACGATGAACCGGCGTGATGTAGTGTAGCAAACACGATGGCACGTAAGAGCAAGTCGCAGCAGCCGAATGTTGGGGCGTGGCTTGGCGGTAATCGTGGTTATCTGCGGTCGGGGTCGAACACGGACACTTCCGCGAAGATCGATGCTGGTGGTGGCCAGATGGAGCAGGTGCGGGCAGAGTTGGGGTTGGGTGCGTATGTTGCTGGTGTTGGGGCGACGGCGGCTATCGGTGCTGGGATAGCGGCTGCTCGTAGTGGTGCTGTTGGTCGTGCGGTAAATAAAATAGGCGACAAAACCGTGCTATTGGCTCACGGTGGTGCGGCGGATTTGGTTGGAGGAAAAATCAACCCCACATTTGCGCGCGAATTACAACAACAGTTAGATTCCACAACCATGAGAAATCTGGCTTGGGCGATAGACCCGAAAAACGCTGCCAGGATAACAAACGCGAAACAAGTGAAAAAGATTCAGGGGTTCATCAAACGTGCCGAAACATCGGGCGGGTTCTTTTCTGCTTCTGCTACAGGTGAAATGCCTGCTGCGTATGCCGTGCCGCGAAAGAACGCTGCTCGTGGGGCGAATCCAGCAGGGACAAAATCCGGTGGAGCTGTTCACGTTGTCAAGGTTCCCAAAAAGTCGGTGATTCGCGGCGGCGGCGAAACAGGCGAATACTTGGTTGCCGCTACACCCAAACCGATACAAAGTTTCCCTTATCGGTCAACAGGAAACCCAGGTAAAGACATTGAGGATTTGGCTAAACAAGTTGATGCATTTATCAAAAGCACCAAAGGTCGCAAGTTCCCCAAGAAACGATAATGCCAGCTGGTAGGTCGGGTCGTCGTCAGATTCCGCCGCAAGACGTAGCCCGCTACTGGCAATCTAGGGCGTCGGGGATGTCGATGAAGGATGCTGCGAAGATCGCTGGTATTCATGAGAATACGGCGAATAAGTGGGAGGCGAAGAAACGTAAAGCTCGCGCCGAAATCGCATTAGCGGAAGTAGAAGTAGGGCAGGTTCGCAAGAAGCAGGGTGGGGTGCAGGCGGACGCTTGGCGACACGCGATGGATGTCGCAGACTTACCACCGGTTATCCCGTATGAACGGTTGAGTCCTGAGGCTCAGAGGGGGTGGGATGATTTCGACTACTTCCGCAGACGCTATCTAGGTCGTGTCCCTAGCCCGTGGCAGGTGGACGCCGCATACAAGATCGTGAAGATGTTGGAGTCACCTGAGAAAGAGTTTGCGCTCGTCAACTGCCCGCCAGGTGCCGGTAAATCCACGTTGTTTCACGATTTCGCGGTGTGGATGATTGTGCGTAACCGCAAGATTCGTGTACTGATCGGGTCGGCTACGCAGACGTTGGCAAAAATGTACAGTCGCCGTATTCGCGAGACGTTGGAGAGGCCGTTTCCGTTGCTGCCTGACCCGATTCTGGTCGAGAAAGGGTTGGCGGTCAACGCCGAAGCATGTCTGAGCGTTGATTACGGCAGGTTCAAACCGTCATCGTCGGGCGCGTTGTGGCGAGCGGAGGAGTTCATCGTCGAACAAGAAGACCTATCGGGTTTGGACAACAAGGAACCAACCGTGTCCTCGTATGGGATTGACTCGGAGTTCATCGGACACCGTGCCGATCTCTGCCTGTTTGATGACGTGGCGACACCGGAGAACGCGAAAGAGTCGGTGGCGCGAGACAAACTGTTGGAGCGTTGGGATACGGTGGCTGAGGCACGCTGCGACCCAGGCGGACTCCTCGCCGTCATCGGGCAGCGGCTTGGTACTGGTGATTTGTACGCGCATTGTCTCGCAAAAGTGACGTATGAGGAAGACCCCGACACTTATGATGGTTCCGATGTCACGGACGTTTCGCAGAAGGTCGAACCGGCGAGGAAAGCGAAATACACGCACTTCGTCTACAAAGCGTATTACGAAGAACTAGACACGGGCCGCGACTCTAGGAAGACGACGGCGGCACCGTGGCCCGACGGCCCACTACTCGACCCCTACAGGTTGTCGTGGAAAGACTTGTCGTACCTGAAACATTCCACCCCCGCCAAGTTCGATGTCATCTACCAGCAGCAAGATTTGGCGCAAGGCCAATACCTGATCGAGCGTGTGTGGGCGACAGGCGGCATGGGTGGCGACGGGGTGCTGTATCCAGGGTGCATCGACGGCGATAGGAGACCCGGGTACATTCCGAACGGATTGGAACCCCCGATCATCTCGATAGCGAGCGTGGACCCCAGCCCGACGAACTTTTGGGCAGTCCAATGGTGGCTCTACCAACCGAACACCAACCTCCGCTACCTGATAGACGTGGAGCGTACGAGGTTGACGGCGGAGGAGTTATTGGGGTTTGATACCAGCTCTCGACAGTACAGCGGAATAATGGAGGTTTGGCAGAACAGGTCGTTCGAGATGGGCTACCCAATCTCCCACTGGATCGTTGAAGTCAACGCCGCGCAACGGTTCCTCCTTGCCCACGACTTCGTGCGCAAATGGCAAGCCCTCCACGGTGTTTTGGTTGTTCCTCATACGACTTCACGCAACAAACTAGACGAAAACCTGGGTGTCGAAGCGTTACTGCCCCCACTGTGGCGTACTGGTCAGATACGTTTGCCGACGATGCGAGAAAACTGGAAAACGTTGGCCTTCATTGAAGAAATGTCGTCGTGGACCCGCAACAAAAAGAACGGAACCGACCTTGTGATGGCCCACTGGTTCGCAGAACTCCACATGCCGCAGTTGGGTCCGGTGAAGCAGCCGCCCCGCCTGTGGCGACCCACCTGGATATGAGTGTGCTACCCTAGAAGGCACTATGGCTAAGAAGCGCAAGAACGACGACAAAACTTCTCCGTACGGACCGAAGTACCCTCCGAGCGTTGACCGACCTTACGAAAAAGCGATTTATGACACCTCAAAAACCGTCAAAGAAACCATTGAGTACCCGTTTCGACTTGCGGCATTTGGGGGGAAGGTTCTTGCTCGCAACATCAAAAATAGCAAAACTGTGCCAACAGTTGCAGGAAATATCGCAAAAACTATTGCGTATCCAGTTGAAGTTGCGGCGTATGTCGTGAAGAAGGCAACGAAAAAAACGCAGCCAAAGAACAAGAAAAAGTAGGGGTTCGACCCTTGCGGTCTTTAGACGAAATCGTCGAGCTGTATCATCAGCGTAAAGTCGCTGCTGGACCCGTACACGGGCAGATGCGCCGCGTCCGCGATTTGGCGAACGGCGACGTAATCGTACCCCTCAACGAACTTGACAAGAACGCCAAAACCAACGTCGCCAACCTACTCGTACAAGGTTTGGATCAGATGTCGATGCGTGTCTCATCCACGATGCCATCCCCCTACTTCCCGCCGGTGAAGGAAGGGTCGGAGAACTCGAAGAAGTTGGCGCGGATGCGGAAACGGGCAATCCTCTCGTTTTGGGATGAGAACAAGATGCAGATGAAACTACGGCACCGTGCCCGCCACCTGCTCGCCTACTCGCAGTCACCGGTGTTCGTCAAACCCGACTTCGCCACCCTGATGCCGCGGTGGGTGGTGCGCAACCCGTTGGACACGTTCGCCGCACCGATGCAGGAGGGCGAAGTCGTACCCGAAAACTGTATCTTCACCAGCAGGGTCACCGCCAGCTATCTGCTCAAAAACTATGGTGAACTCGTAGCCGACCAACTGCGGTTCGGCAGGGTTGAATCCGATTCGCGTTACACACTGTTGGAGTACGTGTCGGACGAGTCGATGCAACTGATCGTGTTGGGTGCCGACGACAACGTGGAATTGAACATTTCGGAACGCGCCGGACTGCCCGCCATCCTGCTCGAATCGGTGCCGAACCGTACGGGGATGCCGCTGGCGGTCGTCCCGCAACGCATCACATTGGACAAGCCGCGTGGACAGTTCGACGGCGTACTCGGCATGTACTACACCCGCGCCCGACTCCAAGCATTGACCGAGATCGCCATTGAGCGCGGCATCTTCCCCGAAGAATACCTGATTGCCCGCCCCGGTGAGAACCCCGAAATCATGCAGTTGGCGGACGGCAAGAACGGCATCCTCGGCGTCGTCAAAGGCGGCGACATTCAACAGTTGCAGTTGAACCCAGGTTACAAAACCGATACCGCTCTCGACCGTTTGGAGCGTCAGGAACGGTTGGAGGGTGCGATACCTGCGGAGTTCGGCGGCGAATCAGCAACCAACATCCGCACTGGTCGCCGCGGCGAAGCAGTCCTCTCCGCGACCGTCGATTACCGCGTGCAGGAAGCACAGGAGGTGTTCGCCAACTCGCTGCTGCACGAGGACAAGATTGCGATTGCTTTGGAGAAAGCGTATTGGGGGGATCAACAGAAGTTCTTTTTCATCTCGTCACGCCAATCCGTCGGACAGGAAACGTATGTCGGGAACAAGGTGTGGCAAACCGACTTCCACTACGTCGCGTACTCGGCTGCCGGTTCCGATGTCAACTCGCTGATTATCGGTTTGGGGCAGCGTTTGGGTGTCGGTTTGATGTCGAAAGAATCGGCGCGGGAAGCCGATCCGCTCATCTCCGACCCCGATTTGGAGCATGACCGCATCATCGCAGAAGGCGTCGAAGCCGCACTCCTCTCATCCATCCAACAGCAGGCCGCGAACCCGCAAGGCCCCTACCAGCCAGAGGATTTGGCGTACCTCGTCAAACTCGTCGTGGAGAACGACGAACCGTTGTTTGATGCGGTGCGCAAGACTGATGAGCGGGCACGTGAACGGCAAGCCGAAGCGATGCCGATGGGTTCCCCTGAGACGATGCCAGGGTTGGCGATGGTAGGTATGGGTGCCGAAGCCCCCGTCGCCGGTCCGCAGGGGGCACCACCGTTAGAGGCTTTGCTGGCACAGTTGGGGGCATAAATGAGTGACGCATACGACCAGTCACCGGCGATGATGGCCGCACGCGGACAGGTAGCCAAAGGGCAAACCTACGGCAAACGCAAACAGCAGGAGGATGCGATGCGTGCCATACCAATGAACCGCCCTCCGGCGGAAATACAGGCACGGCAGGCGGCCCGCCGCCCACGCCCCGCCGCCCCAGGTTCACTGACGGCACCCACCACCCGACCGAACGAACCGATCACGGCTGGCGCACCATTCGGTGAAGGCCCAGGACCGGAAGTGATGCCGATGATGGTCGCCCCCGAAGTTGGTGGCATAGCTGATTTGTCGGAACGTGTGCGTTCCCTTGCGATGCGTTTCCCCAACCCTGCGCTGATTGCGTTACTTGCCGAACTGGAGTCATAGATGGCAAACCCATCCGATTCGTTTTGGGAAACGATAAGTACCGCATCCACCCTTCAAAAAACGAGGATGGAACAGTACTCGCAGCAGTACGGAGAGTCGCACGCGTACAGGTTGGCGAACGCATACATGCAGTATCCGTGGGTGAATGCCGAACTGTTGGTGTCCTTCGTTCTCAACGATTCCGATGACATGCTTCCGCAACTGGCGGAATATGCTGCGGCTCGAATGGCCCAATCTGGTGTCACTCCTGCCGATATCGCCTATGAGGAAGACATCCAGCGGATGATGATTGAGCAGCAGACGGCGGAATACATGAAGAATGATCCGTCGGGTCAACAGATGTTGAATGATTGGATTCGTTCCGGTGTGGCGGAGTCAGAGTAATGGGTTTGTGGGATTTTGATTGGGCTGGTGACACCGCCAAAAAACTGTTCAATGTTTTGGACAAAGCAGGTTACGCAATCACCGATTATGCGGTAAAACCTGTAACCCGCCCAGTGTTGGCGTTGGCATACGACTCCGCAAACGTGTTCGATTATCTGATTGCCGACGCATACGAAGGCGTGTTCAAACCGAAAGAACATCGTGAACGGTTGAAACGGGAAGGTGCTTTCGGCTATCTTGCCGAGTTTGGCCGCCAATCCATCATCGCGAACGTGGTTCGTGGCGGAGATTTGGGCACAGGCTACCTCCCCGCCGGTACCGCTGGTACGGCGGCCATGCAACGCACCTTTGAGGATCGCGCAAAAATCGGCAAACTACCATTCACGCTCGGTCGAGGTCTCGCACACCCTGGCGTGAAACTCGGTTTGTATTCACAGGACAGTTGGCTCCACACCGCCATCTCCGGTGGCGTTGATGCGTACAAGGTGTTCAAGAATCCGACGGATGTTTTCAACTGGTTGAACGTGTTGAAGCCCGCAGGCACAGCCAGTGCGTCACGGGTTGCAACCGCCAACAACAAGATAACCCAAAAGCAGGCGTTCGCAGAACTGTTCGATGACCTACAGGAACGGGTGTTGCGAACGAAAGAAGATGTCGCTTTGACGAAACGCCCGCTGACCGAAGCCGAACAGTTGGAAGCGGCCCACTTCAACGAGTTGACACGACGCACCGTACCGAACACCAGCATCGATGTTGATGATCCGCTGCTTGCCGGTACGAAACGTTCCGTCAACGCCTACGACTCTGGGATGGTGTACGAATCCTTGCGTCCTGTCGTCAACGACGTGTTGGCTGGACGGTTGAACGAAGCTGGTGTCGTACGCGATATCGCCCCGTACATGATTCAAAACAACTATCAGCGTTGGAAGGCGACCGCTCATGGCACCGAATGGGCGCAAGAACTGTTGGATGGTGTCCGTTCTGGCGAGTTGAACGCTGGACAGATTTGGCGGACGATGCTGAACCGTGAAGGTCCGCAAGCCGCAGCGATGCTCGTCACCGAACTCAAAAACCCTGCCGCAACCATCGATGACGTGTGGCGCGTGTTGGATCAGGCGGTTGAATCCTTCGAGCCTGGTTTCAATCTCCGCAAAATCGGTCGCACAACCATTGATGCGGTCCGAACCGGTGACGGTTTCGTAATCAAGAACGAGTTTCAAGAACGGGGTTGGCGTCAACTCGAAATGTTGCCCGAAAGCACCCGTGTCGGTTTGAGCAACGTTGCACAATCAGCGAAAAATCTGGACAACATGATGGGTTCGTTCGGGTTTGATTTGGCCTCAAGGAACGATTGGTTGTCAAAGTTTTTTGTTGCGGCCAGCCAAAGCAAGGACGAACTGTTCGTTTTCTTGCGCGAGTTTGAGTATGTGGCGGTCGGTGACCAGTTGCGTCAACTCACCGCACCAGGCACCAACAAACAACTGTTGGACAATGACACGATCAGGGAGTTGACTTCGTGGACACAGAAACTTGCCGACGAGGTGCGTTCGTACACGTTGAACGATGTCGGTGAGAATGTGCCGTTGCCGTGGATTGTCGGTGACGGAAAAGGCCCGTTGCGTTACACACAGATAATGGGGGACGACTATTTCATCATGCCACCACGGATGGTGAACGAAATCATCCGCATCACCGGTTCGGTCGGACGGTTCATGGAGCAGGGGAAAGCGATTCCTGTTCTCGGTAAGGGTTTCGTTGCCCAGGATGCGATGCGTAAAGCGGCGATTGCGTACATGGCAAACTATTGGAAACCTGCGAGGGTTGCCAAACCGAGCCACCTTGTCCGAATCATCCCAGAGGAGGTGTTGCGTGGTGCCGCTTCAGGCATCTTTGAGCATCCGATGGAGCAACTGTTGGCGATGACCCGTTGGCGTGGTCAATCGGTGACGATGGGGCGTGACGTGTTGGGTCGCGTCGTTGAAGGCAAGATACCGAACGTCGTCAAAATGTACAAAAAGGTTGACGATTTGAGCGAAAAACTTGCCGAGGCGATGCGCTACCAAAAAGACGCTGCGCAAGGTATTGAGTTGACGCGCAAGCAACAAAAACTGGTTGCCCAGATTGATGATTTGAGCAAGCAGATATCGGATTTGAACGCCAAGATTGAAGCCGATCCGCAGGCGATATGGGATGTGTTGATTGGTCCGCGTTCTCGTGGTGCGCTCGCTTCGGCAACCGGTGAGTATGCGGCAAGTTATTTGCAGATGGTTCGCCGTGGGGTCATGCAGTTGCCGGACAAAACGCTGACATCTGAGAAGGGTGCGTGGGTCAAAGGGTTGGCGCACCAAATCGTTGACATGGCATACAATCAGGATTATCGGCGTATCGCCCAACAAAAACTTTTTGATGACGACCTCATCAACATCAACGGTGTAACGAAATCGGTTGCGGGCCATATTGCGGACGGTACGACGCACCCGTACACGGGTCAAGCGTTGGACAACGATTTGGATGCCGTCATCCTGTGGCTGTTTCAGGGTGATGGTCGACGGTTGTTTGACGGCTACTTTGACAATCTTGCGAACCTGAAACCTGGGTACAAGGCTGGCGGTTACGACAACTATGCGACCGCAGCCGAACGTGTCTACACGATCCTGAACAACGACATTGCGTGGATTACGGGGTTTGACCAAACGTTGTTGGATGTGATTTCTACTGGCATGTTTGATGGTCAGCGTGCCGTGTTTCGTGAAACGACGGGTCGTGGCAAGGTGAACGCCGAACTATCAAAATGGATTGCGAACACGTTTATCAACCAGCCCCATTCGCCGCGTCGTGTCCAGTTCTTTCCTGAACGGATGATGACCCAACAAAACATGTTTACCCGTCAACCATTGGGTGTCAAAAATTTGTGGGACAAAGCGTTGCGGTTTTATTTTGAGGAGGCGTACGGTCGGGCATCGGACTTTTTTGCTCGTTCTCCATCATGGAAAGCAAACTATTGGAATCGGATGGAAGAACTCGTTTCTTTGATGACACCGGAAGATGCCAAGCGTGCCGTGGCAATGGCCCGCAAAGCCAAACTTACCGAAACACGCATTGAAAGAATGGAGATACAGGCACGGTTGGCGAACGGTACAGGTGATTTGGCGTCGGCGGACGAACTCTCCAAAATCTATGCGGTTGAAGCAACGAACGATTTGCTGTACAACGCCAACAAACGATCCCTGTTCGGGCAACAGCACCGAATCATGTTCGGATTCTTTGAGGCGTGGCGTGAAGTGACAAGCACATGGTTGAAACTGTCCGCAATGAACCCGCGCATACCACGCAATGTGGCACAGTTCGTGGACGCGCAACAGGATCAGGGTTCGTTCCAAACGAATTACAACGGTCGCCAAGTGTTTGAGTTGCCGCTGACCGGCAAACTTGCTCAGTTCTTTATCGGCAAGGACAGGGGGATAGTTCGAAACTTCACGGTCGGTACGAACGCCGTCAATATCGCTTTGCAGATGCGACCAGGGTTTGGACCCGTCATGCAGGTTGCGGTTGACCAGTTGCTGCCGAACGAACCCGATTATTCGTGGTTGCGTGAACAAATCTTCCCGTTCGGCAGGACATCAAACTTTGAGACGTTGTTCCCGTTACCGCCGTGGGTTTCACAAATGGCGCAAGGACTTGACCTTCTTCCAGGCACGAAGAACAATGAGCTTGTCAGCGACCTTGCCCAATGGTTGACGAACTACGAGAACAATGAATACAAGAAGAAGGCGGAGATTCGTGCTTGGCAGTATCTTGTCAGCACATACCCAGACCGATACCTGGGTGTTGACGGGATGGGCAAAGCGAAGGATGAAGCGGAAGAAATCGCATTGAAGGTAACGACCTTGCGTGGCGCATTGGCTTGGGCTGGTCCAGGCGCACCGATTACCACATGGATTGCAAACACCGAAAAAGGTTCAATCAATCTCGCAATCGTCATGGATGATTTGCGCAGAAGGGAAGACACGGCAGCGAAACAGGGCAGACCGACATTCGATGTGTTCGGGGAATGGTTGAAGTTCTGGGGTGCAAACGTGTGGGCGTACACCGGTTCCCTCACCGAAAGCAACATCGGTGGCCGTTTGGCGTCACGAGAGTTCAACGAGTGGGCGCAAACCAACAAGAAAACCATTGACCGTTACCCGTTGAGCGCAGGATATTTGGGTCCTCGCAGCGGGGATCGAAGCCTTGATGCGTGGCTTGAACAGTCACAGGCTGGTTGGCTAAAAACGAAAAGTTTGGATGACGCAATCCAGTATTCCCAGCAGCAGTTGGGGAACTATCTCTACTATTCGGAGCGGGACAGGTTGCGGAACTTGATGAACCCGCAACAGTTCGCACATCCAGACGTACGCCGCCACATGGCTGAACGCCTCAACCAAATACAGTCAGCCCTACCCGATTTCGTGAAACCTGGGCAATCTGGGGCGTTTGCCACCGACAGAAACAACAAGCAAGTCCTTGAGTTGCGGGCAATCGCCAACAACCCAGATTTGCAACAGAATCGCACCGCCCAATCATTGAAAGAGTATTTCGCGCTCGTGGATCGGTCGATTGCCAACACGATGAGACAGAACCCGAAAATCAATATCGGGAACTGGACAAGCCACAAGGATGCGGCAGGTTTGCGTATCTACATTGACAGTGTTTTGGCTCCGAATTTGATTGCAAAGAACCCCGATTTTCGGGATGTGTACGAGCAGGTGTTATCGTTTCAGTTTGTATTGGATGATGAATAATGGCTAAAGCACGCAAACTCACCAACTTGTCGCAGGACGACCAGTTCATGTACGACCAGTTGACGCCCGAAAACAAGCAGGCTGTTGACGCTCAACCGAATCCGGTGGAGAAAGCAAAACTCATCAAAATACTTTTCAACGCCCAACCATCAGGGCAGCCCGCTACACAGCCTTCTGCTGCGACGGGCGCATTGGGTTTGCAACCATATCAAGGTTCACCAACTGCTACCACGACCGGAAGGTTTGAACGTGCTATCGGTTTGGAAACGGGTCGCATGGTTGACCCTGTTACCGGTCAGGTTATTGCTGGCACAACCCAAAAGGTTGTGGGAACCGCCCAAAATGTTCGCGCCACGGTGGTGGATCGACTGACTCCGCCAAGTTTCACGCCACGATACTTTGACCGTGACGCAGATTTGATTGCGACGTTCGGCAGGGATCAGATTGCCGACATTCAAGGCAAAATGAAAACGGCTGGTTTGCTCGGCTCCAAGTATCGGGTCGGTGTCGTTGACGAGGCGACGAAGAACGCTTGGGTTCGATTGTTGGGTGAAGCGAATAACACAAATGCTGATTGGCAGACGGCTTTGGCTGTCGGTGTGAACACACCAATCACGGGTCCAGCCAAACTTCCGCCAAAAGTATCGAACCCTGCCGACATCGCAAAAGTTGTCCAACAGGTTGCAGGCAGAGTGTTGGGTCGAGACGTTGAGCAACGGTTCATTGACGGTATCGTTCGTCAGTTTCAGTCGTCGCAGGTCCAGTCGCAGACTGGTGCGCTGCCGATGGCTGGTGGTCGCAGGGTTGAGCCGATGGATTTGCAGACGATGACGGAACAAAGATTGCAGAAAGCCGCCGGTCCCGAAGCCGACGCCTATCGCGCCGCACAATACATAAACCTTATTTTGAGGGGTGACTAACGTGAGCGTTCTTGAAATAGACGCAGTGGGCGGCGTAGCCGATTCTGTGCGCATAGCACAGGCAATCGAGAAGATCAAAGAATTGTACCCCGACTTTGCGTTTTTCTTTGATGCCGATGCGGGTGGATTTGGCGAGGACGTGCGCGCCCTTCTCGTCAAGGCAATCGAAGGAAAGTACACAGAAACGCTGTTTTTGGCCCTCTACAA
>Ga0194132_10010382_pt1 | contig 12405 bp, 14 predicted proteins | sample TA2KigOf80mmetaG_FD_148612 | JGI IMG/M metagenome (GOLD analysis project Ga0194132, IMG submission 148612) | Freshwater microbial communities from Lake Tanganyika, Tanzania - TA2015054 Kigoma Offshore 80m | ecosystem: Environmental > Aquatic > Freshwater > Lake | place: Tanzania: Lake... | reverse complement strand
AGAGGGTAGGTCTACACTACATCGTGTTCTCCGGACACGCGTACTGAAAACACGGCGCTTGTCTTGACTGAAACCTCGAAAATCGCTGAAATCGATGGTCCAGTGACGAACTTGGGCTAACAACGCGCGGCCCTGGCTGGAGAAGACCTGGGCGGTCGCGGAATACCGGCGGCTGTACCTGCGTGCGCTGGCCAAGGTCCTGCGCGAAAGCTTCACGCCGGAGTTGATCGCCACCCGCGCCACCGAACTCGCCGCCATGATCCGGCCGCATGTGGTTGAGGATCCGAACAAGGCCTATACAACGGCGCAGTTTGAAACGGCGATGAACGCCACGGTGGCCAACATCCCCGGCATCAACCAATTCACTCGCGCGAGGTTCGACTTCCTGCGGAACCACCTCAATGGACTGGGCCAGGCGGCCGATATCCGGATCAACGAAGTCACCGCCAATAACGCGGGCGATACGCGCGACGAAGCTGGTGACACCGATCCTTGGGCCGAGATCCACAACCTGGGTCCCGGACCGGTGACGTTGAACGGGTTTACCCTGACCGATGAGCTGGATCGTCCCGCCAAATGGAACCTGCCCGCAGTGACGCTCGCCGATGGCGCGAGTTTGATCGTTTGGCTCGACGGCGAGACCAACGAGGGTCCGGCGCACGCGAGTTTCCGGATGCCTGCCGCAGGCGGGAATCTCTACCTGTTCGCCAGCGCTGTGAGCGCCACCACCGCGCTCGATTCGGTGACGGTCGAGTCCCTGCCAGCCGGGGAATCACAGGCGCGCGCCGGACTGTACGGCAAGCGCTGGACCGTGACCGCACAGCCGACGCCTGCTGCCGAGAACCGCCTGGTTGTGCCTGCGCGGCTCGCTTCGGGAACTGGCGAGCTGCTCATCAACGAGCTGATGGCCGATAACGAGCGGACGTTCGAGGATCCGGATGAACCGGGCGCCTTCGAGGACTGGTTCGAAGTCTACAACCCCGGATCGCGGCCCGTCGAGATGTCGGGAATGTACATCACCGACAATCCAGAGAATCCCACCAAGTGGCGTGTGGGTCCGGGTGTGACGATCCCGGCGGGCGGATATCTGATCTTCATGGCGGACAACGAGCCGGCGCAGGGTCCACGGCATGCGAGCTTCGCGCTGAGCGCCGATGGCGAGTCGATCTCGATCTACGCGAGCGACGGCCGGACGCTGATCGATCACGTGGCGTTCGGTCCGCAGCGGGCCGACGTTGCTTTCGGCCGGGCGGCGGATCGTGGCGGCGCCTTTACTGCGCTGTCGCGGCCCACGCCGGGCGGAGCGAATGCGCCGGCGATGCAGTGATCCGTCCCGCTCACCGACTGTTCGACGGGGACATCGGCATCGCCCGGCGTCTGAATCCGAGGAATCTACTCCAAGGTTTCTGCACGTCAATCATAAGCCCCCTCCAAAACCCACTCCCGCACCGGAACGATCCGCACCACCCGGTACAACGCCCCGCCCAGAATCCGGACATCCCACTCCTCCCGGTCCCACACCAGCGAATTCCACCAATCCCCCGACCCCCGCCACGGACCCGCGGCCTGCTCCACCGGACCCCGCACCACCCGCGAACTTACCCGCCGCGGCAGCCCGTCCTCCACTTCCACCCGCGCCGGCACCGGTGGACGCCAATACCGGAACGCCAGTTGAATCCCGCCCCTCGGCTCCCTGCCCGCCACCAGCGACTGCCCCGGCGGACGGGGTAGCATCTTCCATGCGTCCCGCCGGTGCGTATCCAGTAACCGTGGACTCCCCGCGTGATCCGCACCCACCATGCCGCGGATCTTTTCAAGCGTCAGCTCCAGATTCTCCGGCTCCGGCTGCGGCGGGATATATAGATCATGCTGGACCACCCGCGGCTCCACCGGCACAAACTCAAGCGTCATCGCCAACACCGGCGACCGCGGCGGATGCGCCTCCAGATCCAGTTGCAACAAACGGATCAACGACCGCGCATCGCGCGTGGCAAAGGGCAGGCGCAGGATCCGCTCGTGCGCCTGCTTGCTCACCAGATCCAGCTTCAGCCGCAGCTCGGTGGCAGCCATCGACTGCCGCGACAGCCGCCCGCACAACTCCGCCACCTGGCGCGACAGCAACTGCATCAGCGGCTCCAGCAGCGACACCGGATGCTCGATCTCCACCCGGTCCTCGTAACTGGCCACCTGGCGGTCCGGCTTCACCGGACGCACCCGTCCGCCGCGGGCCAGCCGCAGCAGATCCAGACCCCGCGCGCCGAGCCGCTCCATCACGCCCGTTTCCGGCAGCTCGCAGAACTGGCCGAGCGTGCGGATGCCCCAGCGGTTCAGGATCCCGATGGTTTCGCGGTCCACTGGGAGGGCGGTCAACTGGAGTCCGCCGAGGATGTCGCGCTCGGCGCCGGGCGGCACCACCGTCACTCCAAGCAGGTTCCGCGCGGCGAGGATGGCGGTGTCAGGCGTGGCGGCGATCCCGATGCGTCCGTCGAGCTTCCGGTGATGCGCCTGGCGCGCGATCTCACTGCCGATCTTCAGCGGCGCGCCCATCAAGCGGCCGAGAGGCGCGATGTCGAACACCACCGTGTCCGCGGCGGCGACCTCCACTTGCGGCGAAAAATCCTGGGCGAGCAGGGCCAGCCGCTCGCAGGCCGCCGGTCCGGCGCCGGGCAGATAGATGCAGGCGTACATACCACCTCACGAGACACGGCTGGCTTCCACGTGGAAACCGGCCTGGCCCGGCCGCACCGGCCTGCGCGATTCCACCGTATAACGCGCGCCCGCGAGCAGATAGTGAGGATAGCGGCCCGTGAACCTCGCCTCGCCCGCGCGAAGATCCGCCGCCTGGGCCGCGCACGACTTGGCCTGAGGGCCAGCCGCCAGCACCACGAACACCACGCCGGACTGCTCCACGGCCAGCCGGAAGCGATGCCACCAGGAAATGGGGATCCGGCGGACCGCGGCCTCGGGCGCATCGCACAGGTCGAGCGCCACCACTCCGAATCCGCCGGCGTGCAGCAGCAGGTCCGCCGACTTCACCGCGTGCTCCAGGTTGCCGCGGCACCGCACCCACACGAGCGTCTCAAGCGAGACGCCCGAATCGGCCGCCGTCACCGGATCAAAGGAATCGGTAGTATCCACCACCGCGCAGTACTCCCCGCGCGCGCCAGCCGAAGCCAGCACGGCATGCAGCAGGCTGGTGCGGCCCGACGACTCAGGACCGGTGATCTCGGTGATCTGCCCGCGCGGGCAGCCGCCCAGGAGCTGATCCACCGGGTCCAGACCCGTGGGCAGAAATTCAGTAGCGGTCTCCTTTCGGAAACCCAGGAAGGGGAGGTTGCGGACGGTAACAGGAGCATGTCCGGTGATCATTTTCGCTTTTTGTTCGCCTTGAAATTAAGGATGTCCGATCGTGCGGCAAATGTCAATCGGATTTCAGCCCGGTCCCGCTATCGTGATACACTGCAAGCAGATTCCCAAACGAGGAGATCCGCCCCAGATGTGGAACAGGAAAAAAGACGATGAGCCGATGCCGCGGCCGACACTGGCTCCGCCCACAGCCGTGGCTCTTGCCCGTGAAGGAATCCCGATGAACACCCTGCCGCCTCCCCGGCTGGCGGAACCGGAAGCGGCGCGGGCGGCTTCGGTCGGCAAGTCGGTGGTGATCAAGGGACAGCTCTACAGCCGCGAGGACCTCTACATTGACGGCGAGGTGGAAGGCACGGTGGACATGCCCGAGTCGCGCCTGACCGTGGGTCCGAATGGCAAGGTGGTGGCCGGGATCAAGGCGCGCGAAATCGTCGTGGTGGGCACCATCCACGGTAACGTCGAGGTGGGCGACAAGATCGAAATCCGCAAGGACGCAAAGCTTGTGGGCGACATCCGGACGGTGCGCCTGGTGATCGAGGACGGAGCCTATTTCAAGGGCAGCATCGACATACAGCGCAACGAGCCGAAGGCGATTCCGGCGCCGCGTCCAGCCGCGCCCGCCCCGCCGCCGGCTCAGCCCGTGGTCCAGGCGGCCGCGGTGGGCGGCGACAAGCGGTAATCCGTGGCGCCCGCCGAAGCACAAGGACGGGTCGACTATCTGAGACGCAGTCTGGCACTGGAGCATTTCTTCGCCGCCATGCGCGATTGCCAGGGCCTGGAGATCCTCGACCTGGGCGAGTTCAACCAGGCCAACCGTGACTACATCGCCTCGCTCGGCCACCGGCTGTTTCACGAGGATCTGGTGGCGGGCATCGATCAAATCTTCGGGTCCGGGGATCCGGCCACCACGCAGCGGCACCCCGAGCTCGCGCACGAGTTCCTCAGCCAGACCATGCAGTTCGAGCCTGGCCAGTTTGACGCGATCCTGGTGTGGGACACGCTGCACTACACCGCGCGTCCGCTGCTGGACGCGGTGACGGCGCGGCTGCTGTCGCTGCTCCGCTCGCGCGGCCACATGCTGGCGCTGTTCCACGCCGATCCGCGGGCCGAGCAGGTGCAGAGCTACTCGTTCCGGATCACGGGTCCGGACTCGCTCGAGCTGCACTCGCGGGGGGTGCGGCGTCCGGCGCAGTTGTTTACGAATCGGGGGATTGAGAAGCTGTTTGACCGCTTTGCGTCGATCAAGTTCTATCTGACGCGGGATTCATTGCGGGAAGTTCTGGTGCGAAAGTAACTGGAGCCCCGCCAGCTTACTCCCCAGGCGGCGCGATACCGCCGTAACCCGACAGCTTCAACCGGGCCTTGGCCCGCCGTGCCGCATTCAAAGCCCGCGCGATGTCGACGCCCGGCCTGGGATTCAACAACCGCTCGTTGGCCCGCTTCAACGCCGCCTCTGCCCGCGCCGCATCAATCTCGTTGGGATGGTCGGCCTCGCTGGCCAGGACTCGCGCCCCGCCGGGGTACACTTCGAGGAACCCGCCATACACGCCCACGGTGTGCTTGTTGCCGTTCATCAGCGTATACGTCAGCGGACCAATCCCCAGCTCCGACAACAGTGGCGCGTGGCCCGGCAGGATCCCCATGTAGCCCTGTTCGCCGGGAACCTGCGCCGCCGTCACGTTCTCGTGGACCAGCTCGCGCTCGGGAGTCGCGATCTCCAGTTTGAAGTGCGCGGCCATGGCGGCTTAGCCCTGCTTCATCTTTTCGGCGTGCTCGAGGACTTCCTCAATGCCGCCCTTCATGTAGAAGGCCTGCTGCGGGATGCCGTCGTGCTTGCCGTCGCAGATTTCCTTAAAGCCTTTGATCGTCTCGGCGAGCTTGACATACTTGCCCTTGAATCCGGTGAACTGCTCGGCGACGTGGAACGGCTGCGAGAGGAACTGCTGGATCTTACGCGCGCGGGAGACAGTCAGCTTGTCCTCTTCCGAGAGCTCGTCGATGCCGAGGATGGCGATAATGTCCTGCAGGTCCTTATACTTCTGGAGCGTCTGCTTAACGCGCTGCGCGGTGGTGTAGTGGTCGTCGCCAATGATGCGCGGATCGAGGATGCGCGAGGTTGATGCCAGCGGATCCACCGCCGGATAGATGCCCAACGCGGCGATGTCGCGCGACAGATTGGTGGTCGCGTCGAGGTGGGCGAAGGTGGTCGCCGGAGCGGGATCGGTGTAGTCGTCGGCGGGCACGTAGATGGCCTGCACGGAGGTGATCGATCCCTTCTTGGTCGAGGTGATCCGCTCCTGCATCTCGCCCATTTCGGAGGCGAGGTTGGGCTGGTATCCGACGGCGGAAGGCATGCGGCCGAGCAGCGCCGACACTTCGGATCCGGCCTGAGTGAACCGGAACACGTTATCGATAAACAGCAGCACGTCCTGGTTCTCCTCGTCGCGGAAGTACTCAGCGACGGTGAGACCCGTGAGACCGACGCGGAGCCGGGCTCCGGGCGGCTCGGTCATCTGTCCGTAGATCAGGGCCGCCTTGGACTTGGTGTAGTCATGCGGATCGATGACCTTGGATTCCTGGAACTCGTGCCAGAGGTCGTTGCCCTCGCGCGTCCGCTCGCCGACGCCCGCGAACACCGACACGCCGCCGTGGTGCATGGCCAGATTGTTGATCAGCTCCATGATGACGACCGTCTTGCCGACGCCCGCACCGCCGAAGAGCCCGATCTTGCCACCCTTGAGATACGGCTCGAGCAGGTCGATGACCTTGATGCCGGTCTCAAACATCTGGAGTTCGGTCGACTGCTCTTCAAAGCTCGGAGCATGGCGGTGAATCGGGAACCGCTTGGAGGTCGACACCGGACCCAGCTCATCCACGGGCTCGCCAATCACGTTCAGCACGCGGCCAAGCGTCTGCGGACCCACGGGCACCGAGACGGGCTCGCCCAGGCTCTCAGCGCGCATCCCGCGCACCAGTCCCTCGGTGGGCTGCAGCGCGATGGTCCGGCAGCGGCTTTCGCCGATGTGCTGGGCCACCTCGCAGATAATGTTGATCGGCTCGGGGGTGTTGAACCCGTCGCTCGTGATGCGGACCGCGGTCCGGATCACCGGCAGGTAGCCTTCGGGGAACTGTACGTCCACCGCCGGACCCGCCACCTGAATCACTTTTCCAGTCACTGTGCTCATGCTTTGAATGACTCCCTACTCGAGCGCCGACGCGCCGCTCACCACTTCAATGATTTCCTTGGTAATGGCCGCCTGGCGCACGCGGTTCATGTGCAGCGTCAGCCGCTCGATCACATCGGTGGCGTTTGACGTGGCCGCGTCCATGGCGGTCATGCGGGCGGCGAACTCCGACGCGGCGGATTCGAGCATCGCCCGGTAAATACTGGTTTCGACGTACTTGGGAAGCAGCGACTCAAGCAGTGACGCCGGCGGCTCCTCGTAGATGTAGTCGTGCACGGCGCGCGATTCGGGCAGCGCCACGGGGAGCAACTGGCTCTCCGACAGCCGCTGCTGCAGCACGCTCTTGAACTCGTTGTAGATCAGGTACACCGCGTCGAACTCTCCACTCGAGTAACGCTCGATCACCTTGGCGGCGATCGCCTGGGCGTTGGCGACGGTTGGCTTCTCGGAAACCCCGACCAGTTCGCCGGTCACCAGTCCTTCATTGCGCCGGAAGAAATCGCGCCCCTTGCGGCCGACGGCTTCGATGGTGAGCCGCGCGCCCTGCTTGCGCCTGAGGAACTCCGCCGCCGCCTTGATCAGGTTGGTATTGAAAGCTCCCGCCAGTCCGCGGTCGGAGGTGACCAGGATCAGGTGGATGCGCTTCTCGGCACGCCGCGCGAGCAGCGGATTCTCCGCCGCCGCATCACTGCCCGACACCGCGGCTGCAACGTTTGAGAGCACGTTGTCGAGCATCTTCGCGTACGGCCGGGCCGCCACCACACGCTCCTGCGCCTTCCGCAGCCGGGCCGCGGCGACCATCTTCATGGCCTTGGTGATCTGCTGCGTGTTCTTGACCGAGCGGATGCGCCGGCGGAAGTCGATGAGCGAAGGCATGGGCTACTTGTTTTCCGCGGCGAACCTGCCCTTGAAGTCCTTGATCGCCGACAGCATTTTGCCCTTGAGGTCGTCGCTGATGGCCTTCTTCTCGCGGATTTCAGCGAGAATCCCCGGATGCGCGTTTTCAATGAAGCGCTGCAGGCCGGCCTCAAAGGGACGAACCTGGGGAAGCGGCAGGTCATCGCAGAATCCGTTGACGCCCGCAAAGATTGCGAGCACTTGCTTTTCCACCGGCACCGGCGCGTATTGCGCCTGCTTCAGCAGCTCAGTCAGGCGCGAGCCGCGGGTCAACTGCTGCTGCGAGGCTTTGTCGAGATCGGAACCGAATTGTGCGAAGGCGGCAAGCGCGCGATACTGTGCCAACTCCAGGCGAAGCGAGCCAGCTACCTGGCGCATCGCCTTGATCTGCGCGTTGCCGCCCACGCGGCTCACCGAGATACCGACGTTGACGGCGGGACGGACATTGGAGTTGAACAAGTCCGCTTCCAGGAAGATCTGGCCGTCGGTGATCGAAATGACGTTGGTGGGAATGTATGCGGAAACGTCACCTGCCTGTGTTTCGATGAAAGGCAGTGCGGTGAGAGACCCTCCGCCCTTGGCTGGGCTGAGCTTGGCTGCGCGCTCCAGCAGGCGGCTGTGAAGGTAGAAAACGTCGCCCGGGAAGGCCTCGCGTCCCGGTGGACGGCGCAGCAGCAGCGAAATCTCGCGATAGGCCGCGGCGTGCTTGGAGAGATCGTCGTAGACGCAAAGAACGTGCCCGGAGCGGTCGCGGAAGTACTCCCCGATCGCGCAGCCGGAGAACGGCGCCAGGTACTGCATGGGTGCGGGGTCAGACGCAGTGGCGGCGACCACGATGGTGTAGTCCATGGCGCCGTAGTCCTCGAGCGTTTTTACCACCTGGGCGACCGTGGACCGCTTTTGGCCGATGGCGACATAAATGCAGATCATGTCGCCGCCCTTCTGATTGATGATCGTGTCGAGCGCGATGGCGGTCTTGCCCGTCTGGCGGTCGCCGATGATGAGCTCGCGCTGTCCGCGCCCGATCGGGATCATCGAGTCGATGGCCTTGATTCCGGTCTGCATCGGCTCCTTGACGCTCTGCCGGTGCACCACACCGGGCGCCAGACGCTCGATCGGGTTGAATTCGCTCGTGGCGATCGGACCCTTGCCGTCGATGGGCTGCCCGAGCGCGTTCACCACGCGGCCCACCAGCGCCTTGCCCACCGGCACCGACATGATGCGGCCGGTGCGCCGGACTTCGTCACCCTCGCGGACTTTGCTGAAGTCGCCCATCAACACCGCGCCCACCTGGTCCTCTTCGAGGTTCAGGGCGATGCCCGACACTCCGTGGGGCAGTTCGATCAATTCCCCGGCCATGACGTGTTCCAGGCCATGGATGCGCGCGATACCGTCGCCAACCGAGATCACCGAGCCCACCTCGGCGACGTTCACCGCCGCTTCGTAGTTCTCGATCTCCTGCCGCAGTACGCGTGCTACTTCGTCAGCAGTAACCTGTGCCATCGTTTATAACCTTGTCGTAATCCTCACGAGGAGAGCCTGCCGCGAAGAGCGGCCAACTGGCCCCGCACCGAGCCGTCATAGATGGTGGATCCGATGCGGGCGCTCACGCCGCCCAGCAGGGATGGATCCACGGAAAATTCGCAACGCACCTGCTTGCCGGTCCGGCGCGCGAGCTCGGCTTCGATCTCGGCGCGCTTCACCGCGTCGAGTTCCACAGCCGAGGAAACTTGCGCACGCACCCGGCCCAGCCGTTCGTCGATCACCGTCTCAAACGCGAGCGCGATCAGTTCGAGCTGCGCCACGCGGCGGTGGTCGATCGCGACGTAGAGAAAGTTTTTCATCAACCGGTGCAGTCCCAACTGTTCGGCAAGCTTGCCCGCAACGGACCGCTTGCGGCCAGCGGAAACCGCGGGCGACAGCAGCACGTTCTTCAGCTCGGGCGATTCCTTCACCAGGGCGTTGAACTGGTGCAGTTGGCCGAGAGCGGCAGGCGCTTCCAAGCCGCTTGACGGAGCCAGCACGACATCGGCCAGGACTCTCGCGTATCGGTTGGCAACAGCTAGGGACATGGCGTTAGTTGTTCGAGGTCCGGCGGAGGTTGGAAATGAAGTTGTTCACCAGGGCGTCCTGCGTGCCGGGGGTCAGGCCCGCCTTGATCTTTTGCTCGGCCAGCTCGAGCGCGAGCCGGGCAGCATGGTCCTTCAACTCGTGTTCGGCCTGCTTGGTCATCGACTCGATTTCGCGGCGCGTATTCTCTTCGATCTTGGCCATCATGCGCGCGCCGTCATCCCTGAGGCGGGCCGCTTCGGCCTCCATCTCGCGCTTGGATGAGTCGCGGAGCGCGCCCACTTCGGCGCTCAGGTTGCCGATCCGCTGCTCGATATCGCGGGCGCGGGCTTCCGCCGCGTCGCGGACCTTGCGCGCCTCGTCAATCGACTTGCGGATTTCCGCGTTGCGCGAAGCGAAGAAGGGACCTGCATTCTTCGAGATTGCCCACCCGAGGATGGCGGCCAGAATTGCGAAGTTGGCCCACTTCCACATCGCGATCGATTCGTGTCCGCCGCCGTGATCTCCACCCGCGCCTTGCTGTTCGCCATGGCCCTGGGCCATCACCGGAACGGTGAGCATCAAGGCTAGAAACAGGCGCTTCAATTGGATCTCCCGGAGAGGATCGTTTGGGCGATCTGCGCTGCCAGCGCGTTGCTCTGGGACGCTAGTCCCGCCTTGGCCGCTTCCAGCTCGGACTGGACAGTTGCGCGGGCATCCTTGAGCATCCCATCGCACTTGGACTTCACCGCCGCGACTGCTTCATTCTGCTGGTCACGAAGCTGGGCGCGGATCGCTTCCTGCTCCTTGTAAATCACGCCGCGCGCGTCACGCAGTTTGGCCTCGTATTCAGCGGCTTTCGCTTCGGCCCGGGCCAGGCTTTCCTCCGCGGCTTTCTTTGTGCCAGAGGTGGCCGCTTGCCGGTCTTTCAGAGCCGCTTCGAGCGGACCAAAGAACGTGGCCTTCATGTAAAAATGAAGGATCAGAATCAGGAAAAACGTCGGAAGCGCACGGACAATGAGGTCGCCGAGCGACGCAATGACTGTTTCCATTCTTTAAGGGGGGCCTTCGCGAGTAGAGCCTGAAGGGCTGGTGCGGGGCAATTAAAGGATTAGAATATCACGCGCCACCAGGGGGCGTCAAACGAGCAGGGCCGCGGAAGCGGCGCTAGCATGAGAAGAATGCACGGCTTTCGCGAGCCTTGTTTACCTGGCGTTCAGCGCCTGTTCTGGGTACGCTCAGCAGCCGCTCGCCTGTTCGGCGCAGTCAGCGGGTACTCGAAGCATCCGCGTGGAAGGCGCGGCCGAGTTGGTGGCCGATCCCCGACCGGGTTTTTCCGGGACTTCGCACCGGCACCGACCGCACGTTGATGGTCCGCCGAATGTAAAATTGCTCGGATGAGCAAATTTCCGATTTTCGTTCTCTTGTGCGTGAATCTCCAAGCCGGAGATGTTTTCGGCGGCGCCCGGATCGAGGAGATCTACCGGATCCGGCTGGACCGGGGCGATCTGCTGCTGGAGTCGATCATGGCGGCGATCAAGAAGTACTCGATCGAGGATGGCGCGCTGCTCACGGCAGTGGGGTCGCTGCAGGAGTGCACCTTCCACGGCGTGACCACACTCGAGGAAAAGCCGCGGCAGAAGTTCACTACGCGGAAGGGCGCGATGGAGATCCTGAACATTAACGGGATGATCGCCGCGGGAGAACCGCACTTTCACATGACGTTGTCGACGACGAAGGGCGCGTTTGGCGGGCACCTGGAGAACGGCTGCAAGGTGCTCTACCGGGCCGAATTGACGATCGCCAAGTTCGCCGGGAGTCCGCTGGCGAGGAAACCGAACGAGGCCGGAGTGCCCATGCTCCAGCGGAAGTGATCCCCTATCCTCTTGGCAGGAGAGGACCGGGCCAAAGCTCCACGCAGCCGCTGGTCATCGGCAACACGCGGACCGCGGCCCTGTCGCCGAAGCCCCTACCGCAGGCTCGCCTTCTCCGCCCCCGGAAAATCGGCAGGCACCTTCTGGGTCACCTTCCCTGTCGCCGCCCACTCCGTCCCACGCTGCAGCGTCACGATATGGCCGGCACACTTCATCGCCTCGACATCATGGCCGAGCGTCGTGTGGAACACACGCCCCTTGCCGAACCGGGTCGTGAACAGCATCGGTTCATGCTCGCCAGTCCCGCCCGTGTCCGGCGCGGAGAAGGCTGTAGCCAGCAGGTGGATCCCCTTCGCCGGACCGCGCAGGGAATCATACAGCTCATCGACATGGTGCATCCACGTTTCCGGCAGCCCGCGCGTAATCGGGTGCTTCGAATCGCGGACGGTAACCGCGTAGGCGTGGCGCCGGCCATGATGGCCACCCTTGCCAGGCTTGTGATCGAGCACCAGCTTCCCATCGCGGAACTTGGCGTACGGACCATCCTTCTCGGTCCGGTTGCCCCAGCCTCCGAGCGCGATCATCTCGTTATAAGCCGGCCACTCCGGGAACGAGTTGTCTGCCGCGTGGACGCTCACGAATCCGCCGCCGTTGCGCACGAACTGCTCGAAGTCCGACTTGGCTTCCGCGGACCACGGGTCGCCATTGTAGTTTGAGACCACCACCCGGTAGGACTTGAAGCCGGGCCGGAACGCCGCCATATCGGCGCCCTTGGCGGGCGACGTGGACACGTCAACCTCGAACAGGCCTGTGTCCTCAAGCTGCTTCTTGATCACCGGACTGGTCTCCATCCACCGGTGGTTGTTCTGGCCGTCCACCAGCAGGACCTTGATCTTGTCCGCCGCGGCCAATTGAACCGCAGTTATCAACAAAGCACTATTGAGACGCATGGCAGAAATCACACCCATTACTCGCTTTGTGAGCCGCGTGGCAAGCCATGCAGTTCGTCATGTTGGTCGGTTTTTCCTTGAACA
>Ga0194132_10010380_pt1 | contig 12406 bp, 14 predicted proteins | sample TA2KigOf80mmetaG_FD_148612 | JGI IMG/M metagenome (GOLD analysis project Ga0194132, IMG submission 148612) | Freshwater microbial communities from Lake Tanganyika, Tanzania - TA2015054 Kigoma Offshore 80m | ecosystem: Environmental > Aquatic > Freshwater > Lake | place: Tanzania: Lake... | reverse complement strand
GCTGTATTGGAACTGTCGGGCGTTCCAAAGCGGCAAACGTCGGGGGCAATGCCCTTACGAACTGCTCGGCCTACGCTTGCCCACCAGCGACTGGTGGCAACTGCTGCATACATCCCTCGCAAATTCGACGCAAGAACTGTCAAGTTCAGAAGTTGCGATTTGAGACGATCCCCCAGAATGCCGAGGGACAAAGCGCCAGGCCCGCTGAAATACGGGGATACGGTTGCGATTACAATCTGGCGGCGAAGGATCATGTCGTTTACGCGGAGCGAGACAGCGGGATCAATCTCCGCTGGAACAAGGAAATCAATCCGCCGCGCGACCATCGCAAGAAGTTAGGACTCCTTCCGGCGATTCCAATTCCCATTGCCCCCGCCCGGCCCTTCGGCCTGGCGGGGCCTTTTCTTTACCTAGCGTACGCTATTCCCTGCGGCTGATCCCAAAATCAACTCCGCGCCTGGCGAATCACATCGACGTATTTGCGTGCGGTGGCCTCAATCTTGGCGAAGTCCCGGGAGGCGAGCGCGGCGGGGTCGATCAGGGCGCCGCCTACCGACAGGACCGCGGCCCCAGCGCGGAGAAAGTGGGCCGCCGTTTCCAGGTTCACACCCCCGCTGGGCATCAACCGGACATGCGGCAGCGGACCGCGCAGGGCGTTGAAATATGCGGGGCCGACGACTTCCGATGGGAAGACTTTGACAATGTCCGCACCGGACTCCCAGGCGCTGAGCACCTCCGTGGGACTCAGGGCGCCGGGGATAACCGCGCGGTCATAGCGGTGGCAAAGCCTGATCACGTCATGGTTGACCGTGGGGGAAACGATAAAGCGGGCGTTGGAAAGGATGGCGATGCGGGCCGTCTCCGGGTCTAGCACCGTGCCGGCCCCCAGTAGGATGCGATCCCCTGCCGTGGCGGAGACTTCTTCCAGCACGCGATGTGCCTTGGGCACGGTGAACGTGATCTCGATGGCGTTGACGCCGCCAGCGGCCAGGGCGCCGCACAAGTCCTTCATGCCTTCGCCGGAAGGGGCGCGGACCACGGCCACGATGCCGCTTTGCAGGATGCGTTGGAGGTCGTCGAGGCGGCTCACGGGGATCTGCAATGATGAAGGACGAAATCGTAAGGAGAATTGCCAATGCCAGCATAGCATGCAAGGGCATTTCGTGGGACGGGTGGTGAAGGAGCATGTGGGACCAGCCGGACAGATGAGACGGTTAGGGCCGACCTGCTCGATCGCCCAAAAGACACGGGCGGGCCATTTTTCAACCTGCCGTGGCTGGCCAGGCATGCCACGGATTTCCGACGGGGCTAGCGGAAACCGCGGCCCGCGTTTCCGACTACGACGCGTCCATCATTTTGGAGATTACTTTGTCACCGACCAGTTCCACGCGGATCACTTGCAGCGAGTCAGGTGTAATCCATTCCAGAATGTCCACTTGCGTTTCCACTCCCTCAATGTGTTCCTTACGGGTATCGACGCGTGTCGGGTTGCCGAGCAACTCCTCCACGTCGTTGCGGGACATTTCGTAATCGATCCGCTCGTACCTTTCCCTGAGCCCGTGGTCACCCATGTTGATGATGAGGACTGAAGCCAGAATGCCAATCGCCAGAAAAACGGCCAGTCCCACCCATTGCGCCCAGCGGGGGGGGCGGGAGGTTACCTTGGTGGAGATTCTATGCGAGTGACTCGGCATCATGGGGCACCGTGGGGTCGTCGCTGTTGTCAAAGAAAATCGTGTGAAGCCTGACCGGGACGTCGTCCTTGCAGGCTTCGCGCATGACGTCGTCCGGTGCCACGGGATCCTCATGCACCCAGAGCATTGTCGGGCGGGAGGTCATATCGCCGGAGCGCACGCAGCGCGCCACCCCTCGTCCGCGAATCACGTACAACTTGTTCTGCCGAATTCGTGCGCTGTTCATCGTGTAGTACCCTCCCCCCCAGGCGCCCTCCGAGCGCGCAGGTTGTGTTTCAACGAAATCGGGCGTCCCTGCCCGATTCGCTAAACTGCCACTTTCTCTAATTTAACCGCAAATGCCGCTCGCCACCCGCCAATGTCGCGAATTTTGTCCGTTAGGTCACTGTTTATGGCGATTCCTCGCGTATAACAGTGCTAATCCGCAGAATGGGATCGTCCATGATGCCTGCGTGGCACGATAAGCAAAATCGGCAGCCCCGGAATAACCGGAACTAAGTCCGCCGCTACGACCGTTACAGTCGTTTCAGGGCGAATGCCAGCCCCTCCCTCTTGCCAGACACCGCCGGCAAAACCGCCGCAGCCGGCATGATCGTTACAGTGTGAAAGTAGGGCTAGCAATGGCTGAGTACTTAGTACTCAGTAACCAATACGCGCAGGGCGAGATCGAGCGCCGTGCGCTAGCACCAATCGCTCGTCACTTATTGCCCCCCAGCCCCGCCAAGATTTTTTCCGCCACCAGGGCATTGCCCGCCTTGTTCAAATGCACTGTGTCGCCGGTCAGCAGCCCCTTATCGGCATTGTTCGGGTTGTTCTGCTTTAGCCACTCGACAAACGCTTTCCGCAGATCGACCAGCGGCACCTCGTTCTCGGCGGCCACCTTGCGGCTCAGGTCGCTATACTGATCGAGCATATTGTCGAAATGGTTTCCGCCGTCCTTCTTTTCACCGATGACGGAAGGCGTGCAAAGGAGCACCTTGGCCCCAGTGGCCTTGATCCGCGTGATGAGATCCTTCAGCCCTGCCTCGTAAGCCGGCGCCGACGTGCCGCGCCCGCTGCCCGACGTCGTTAATCCCAATGTAGATCACCACAATATTTGGCTTGCGGCTGAGCACGTCCCGACCGAGCCGATGCTGCAAGTTGGGCACTTTATGGCCGCTGATGCCGGCGTTGATAATCTCAATGCCCAGGTCCTTGTGCTTCTCGTCCAGCACTTTCTTAATGACCGTCAGGTACCCATCCGGTCCCCCGCCGCCGGCCGTGATCGAATCGCCAAAGAACACGATCTTATCCCCCTTGGCCAATTGGATGGGTGTGGGATCGGCGGCGCGGGCGAAAACAGCAGCGGACGCGAGGATAAACGTCGTCATTAAACAGCAGCGCGCCATGTTAGGAGTCTCCTGGGAGGCGAGGAAGGATCGAGGTGGGAAGGAAGGACATTGCAGCGGGCCTGGAGCGGCTCAAATGAACGCTTCCAGGGGCACAATCCAGTACGCCCGGCAGGATTCGAACCTGCAACACTCGGTTCCGAAGACCGATGCGCTATCCAATTGCGCCACGGGCGCGTGGCATGATGTAGAATAGGGCTAACCGTTGGGTTTTTCAACGGCTTGCCGTCCCCTTGGCTTGACCACCGCCAACCGGCGTTGCTATAAGCGCAGCGGTCAATCTGTGGTCCTTTTGCGTTCCCGGGTACAACCGTGCTGGTAACTCTCCGAATCCTCGACGGCGCGGACCAAGGCCGCGTATTCGCCGATCTTTCCACCCCGGTCAGTATTGGCCGGGAGGAAGGCAATTCGATCCAACTGAACGACGAGCGTGTCAGCCGTTTTCACGTCAAGATCCAGGACGACCAGGACAAAGTGATCCTGACCGACCTGGAAAGCACCAACGGAACCAAAGTGAACGGCGACGAGATCCGCCTGCGGATTCTCCGCTACGGCGACCTGATCAGCATCGGCCGCACGCTGCTGTTGTTCGGTTCGGAAGAACAAATTGCCAGCCGCCTGGCGGAGATCCGAGCGCTCATGGAGCCCCCCTCCCCCACCATCTCCTCGCGCGGCATGGCGGACGGGCCGGCCGCTTCGCTCGACTTCGAGCTGGGCTGGCACGAATCGCCCGAAGTGCGCGCTGCGCTCAGCGCCCGGCGGCGCCCCGAACTTCCGGAAGGTCTCAGTCCTGGCCAGGCGGCGCAACTCTCCGAGCTGTTGGAATACCTGCACGCCCGGATTCGCGATCTGGCCACGTCCGTCAAGATGGCCCCGCGCGAAGAACGCGTCACGCTGGAACTGCGCTACTGGCAGTCATTGCTCGATCTGCAGGCCAAGCTCAGCGACTATCTCAAGCGGATCGCCGAGCCGAGCGACCCGTAATCATCCGGCCTAGAGCCAACCCGCTTCACGATACCACTGGGCCGTCTCCTGGACCCGCTCGGGCAGCGACTTGGCCGGGGTGAACCCAAGCTCGCAACGGATTCGGGTATCGTTGCAGATCCAATCGCCAGCGACTGCCTCGCGCACTTTGTCGATCGATAGCGCGGCCGGCCGCTTCAGCAGGCGGCCGGTCAGGTCGCTGATGCCGCCAATAGTCCAGACGAGCGGTTCCGGCACGTGGACCCGCAGGGCGTAAGGCCGATCGATGGCACGACCCAACAGCCGCCCCATTTCCCGGTACGTCGGCTGCTCGTCGGCCGCCGCATAGTAGATTCCCTCTCCCCCTGAACCCGCTGCAGCGGGTCCGGGCAGCCGGGCGCCACGATCGACAACGCGCAGCAGCGCGTCTGCCAGGTCCGCCGCATGAATCATCGAAAAACGCCGCGTGCGAAAGCCGGGGACCACGTGCACCCGAAACCGCCGGATGGGGCGAAACAGTTCCAGCGACATCCGGTCGCGAGGACCGATGACAATCGGCGGGCGGAGAATCGAAATCGGCACCTGGCCAGCCAGTGCCGCCGCCTCTCGCTCACCAGCCAGTTTGCTGCGGCCGTAATTGGAAACCGGGCGGGGTACGTCGCTTTCCACGCGCGGGCGTCCGTTTTCCGCCGGCCCCGCCGCCGCCAGGGAAGAAACCAATACCAACACGGGCGGATTGCCTTGCGCGGCGCACGCCTGGGTGATGTTCCGCACCCCAAGCCCGTTGACCTGTTCGAATTGTTCGTACGTCAGCGCCCGAGTCTGCCCTGCCAGATGGATTACCGCATCGCAGCCGACCACGGCCGCCGGCAGCGTATCGGGCCGCGTAAGGTCCCCTTCGGCCAGTTCGATGTTGCGCTCCGCCAACCACGTCCGCGCCGTAGTGGATCGAACCAGACAGCGCACGGCATCCCCCCGCGCCAGCAATTGATCGACAACGTGGCTGCCAATAAATCCTCCCGCGCCGGTGACCAGCACTTTTTTCATGGCGGGGTTCAAAGTGCGTCAGGAACGCAGGTACCCGTACTCCCGAAACCAAGCGAGCGCATCTGCCACGGTATCGCGCAATGGTCGGACGCTATAGTCCAATTCTCGCTGGGCCCTGGCGATGCTATAGCGCTTAGGGAGCAAGGCCATTTTCAACGCCCCGGAGTTGACGTTCGGTTCGCGGCGGCTGATGCGCCCCCACAGATCCCCGCCACGGCCGGCCAGAAACGCGACCGCTCTGGGCAACTGGCCCAGCGGCCGCCGCACGCCCGCCGCTTTCGCAAACTCCCGCCAGGCTTCCAGGTAGCTCATGTTGTGTCCGGCCAGCAGGTAACGCCGGCCCGAAACGCCTTCGCGCGACAGTGCCGACACAATCGCCTCCGCCACGTCGCGAACGTCGCTGATGCTGAAATCGCCGCGCGGCGCCAGAATGCCCTGCCCCTTGGCCACCGCCACCAGCATTTGCCCGGACGATGGTTTCCAGTCCCAGGGGCCGAGCATGAAGGCTGGGTTGACGATCGTGGCCCGCAGCCCCCGCTCCACCTCCTGCTGGACGGCTCGTTCCGCCTCCCGTTTGGTCACTACGTAGGGAGTGGCGATTCCACCACGGACCTTGGTTTCTTCGTCGGCCAGTACGTTGCTGCTGGCCAGGCCGCAGGCATCGCTGCTGGAGACGTGGACCAGGGTAGCGCCCGCTTCGCGCGCGGCGGAGGCGATCCGGCGGGTTCCTTCCACATTAATCGCCCGCTGCAGGTCCAGGTTCGTCCAACCAAGCTGGACCAGCGCTGCCGCGTGGACCACGCGTTGCACGCCATCCATCGCCCTCCGCACGGCCGCTTCATCCCGCACGTCCCCTCGCGCGATCTCCAGGTCCAGCCCGTCCAGCGGCCGGCCGTCCGCTGTCTCCCGGGTCAATACGCGCACCGGCAGGTTGCGCTCAAGCAGCAGCCGCACAACGTTGTTTCCCACCAGACCGGTGGCGCCGGTGACGAGCGTGAGCATCCGAACTCCTTGTGCCTCTTCGCTTAACCCGCACACACAGTACAACATTTTCAGTCCCCGCGGCAACGCCCCCAAAAGAGGTTGCTGGTGGATAGAAATAGTTGGCCCCGCCCCGTAGACTAAGCCCCTCAGATAAAGCCCAACGGCCAGCCAGGGTTGCGCACTTCGTTCCCTCGCTGACGCTTGGGGCAGGTCTGCCGCAGGAGCGCCGTAATCATGTCGCTGGTCACAACGTCCAAAATCGTGGTGGAGCCGGTCGAGACATGGAGCCAGCGGCGGCAGTTCTTCAACCTCCCCTGGACCCTTTATCGGGACATTCCGCAGTGGACCCCGCCGCTGCGGGCCAATCAAAAGGAACTGCTCGGTTTCAAGAAACACCCGTTCTACCTGCGGAACAAAATCCGCAACTTTCTCGCTACCAGGGCTGGCGTCCCGGTAGGACGGATTTCGGCGATCGTCAACTACGATCACATCGAGCGCTACCAGGAACAGCTTGGCTTTTTCGGCTTCTTCGAATCGATCGATGACACGGCCGTTGCGGCCGCCCTGTTCGACGCCGCCAAGGCGTGGCATGCGGAGCAGGGGCTGCCGGTGATGCGCGGGCCGCTCAACCCTTCGCTCAACTACGAGGCCGGACTGCTGATCGACGGCTTCGATACGCCCTCGTTCTTCATGATGACCTACAACGCCCCCTATTATGCCCGGCTGTTCGACGACTACGGCTTCCGCAAGGCGCACGACCTGTTTGCCTATTGGGGGCACACAGGCATGCTGGAGAAGCTCGACAAGAAGCTTCACTTCATCACGCAGGAGTCCCAGGAACGGTTTGGCATCAAGGTTCGCTCGATGGATCGCGGGCGGTTCCGCGAAGAAGTGGATATGTACCTGGATCTCTACAATCGCTCGCTCGGCGGAACCTGGGGTTTCCTGCCGATGTCCCCCGAAGAGGTCCGCCACGCCGGAGCAGGATTGAAACAGTTGATCGAACCTTCGCTCACTTGCGTGGCGGAAGTAGAAGGAAAAGTCGTGGGCGGCGTCTTCTGCCTGCTGGACTACAACCCGCGCATCAAGGCTATTGACGGCCGGCTGTTTCCCTTCGGTTTCATCAGGCTGTTGACGCGCCGCCGCCGAATCAAGCGCATCCGCCTGATCGCTACCACGGTCGTCCCCGAGTACCAGAAGTGGGGCGTGGGGCTGGTGCTGCTCGGCGCGCTATTGCCCAAGTCCCTGGCCTGGGGGGTGGAAGAAGCGGAGTTCTCCTGGGTATTGGAATCGAACGATCTGTCCCGCAAGAGCCTGGAAAAAGGGGGCGCCACGCGGACCAAGACCTTCCGCATCTACGATTCCGGCCCGACCAAGACCGGCGTGCCGTAGGGGCGCCGGGGACTGCCCCCCTGGCGTCCAACGGGACAGGCCCATCTTTCGGCTGCGGTCGTTCTGGGAAGGAAGAGCGCAGCCATCGAAAAATGCGCCAGTCCCCTGCCCTTGAACCAAAAAAGCCGGACCTCTTCCCCTGGAAAGAGGCCCGGCTGGTAACATACCCAGGCAGCGGAGCGAATCCCTGCGCTCAGCGTGCTGGTCGAATCAACTACTTGATGAACAACATTTCCTGATAGGTCGGCAGCGGCCATAGGTCGTCCGCCACCCAGCCTTCCAGTGCGTCGGCATACTTGCGGACCTGCGCCATCGCCGGCAACACGTCGTCGCAGTAGTGGAGCACTTCCGCGTCGAGGCTCACGCCGCCGCTGCGGGAGAGCGTTTTGTCCAGCGCCGCGATGCTGTCCTGCAGGCACTTGACCAGGTCCGTGATCTTGTCCAACGTGTCCGTGTCGAACTCGTAGCCCACCAGCTTCAGGTTGGCGCAGGTGGAGGCCAGTTCGTTCTGGTAGCGGATGGCCGCCGGGAAGATGAGCGTCCGGGCCATCTCCAGCGTCTGAGCCGCTTCCATGTTGACCGTCTTGACGTACTGTTCCAGGTAGATGTGCAAGCGGCTGTGCAGTTCACGTTCGCTGAGCACTTCATATTTCTTGAACAGGTCGTGGATGGCCTTCTCACCCAGCACCGGCAGTGCGGCCGGGGCGGTCTTGAGGTTGAGCAAGCCGCGCTTGGCCGCTTCCTCGTGCCATTCCTTGGAGTAGCCGTCTCCGTTGAAAATGATCTTGTCACACTCGGTGATGATCTCCGCCAACAGCGCCTGAACGGCAGCGTTCAGCTTGCTCGCGTCTCCACCGGTCGCCTTCTCCAGCTTGGTGGCACACCAGTCGAGCGATTCGCAGACGATCGTGTTCATCGCCACCAACGGTCCGGCGATGGACTGGTTCGCTCCCACGGCCCGGAACTCGAAGCGATTGCCGGTAAACGCGAACGGACTGGTGCGGTTCCGGTCTCCGGCGTCCTTCGGCAGCGGAGGCAGCACATCCACTCCCACCGTGAGCAGGCCCTTGGAGAGCGAAGCTTTCGCTCCACCCTTTTTGATCTGCTCGAACACGTCGGTCAGTTGATCCCCCAGGAAGATCGAGATGATGGCCGGCGGAGCCTCGTTGGCACCAAGCCGATGGTCGTTGCCTGCCGAAGCCACCACCGCCCGCAGCAAACCCTGGTATTTGTAAACGGCCCGGATGACCGCCGCGCAGAACACCAGGAACTGGGCGTTGCTGTGGGGCGTATCGCCCGGATCGAGCAGGTTCCCTTGCGAGCTGCTCCCCAGCGACCAGTTCACGTGCTTGCCGGAACCGTTGATGCCGGCGAAGGGCTTCTCGTGCGTGAGGCAGGCCATGCCATACTTTTCCGCCACGCGCTTCAGCGTGATCATGATCAACTGCTGATGATCGGTGGCCAGGTTGGCCGACTCAAACACCGGAGCAATCTCGTATTGGCCTGGGGCCACTTCGTTGTGCCGGGTCTTGATCGGGACGCCCAGCTTATATAGATCGCGCTCCACTTCCAACATGAAGGCCAGCACGCGTTCCGGAATGGCGCCGAAGTAGTGATCTTCAAACTCCTGCCCCTTCGGCGGTTTGGCGCCAAACAGGCTGCGGCCGCAAGTGAACAGGTCCGGCCGGGAGAAATAGAAGTGCCGGTCCACAAGAAAATATTCCTGCTCCGGCCCGGCGGTTGAGGCGACGAACGCTCCGTCCGTTTGCCCGAAGAGCTTCAGAATGCGCTGGGCTTGTTTGTTGAGCGCCTGCATCGAGCGAAGCACAGGGGTCTTCTTGTCCAGCGCCTCGCCGGTCCAGCTTACAAATGCCGTCGGGATGCAAAGCGTGGTGCCGTTGGGATTTTCCAGAATGTAAGCCGGGCTGGTCACGTCCCAGATGGTGTAGCCGCGGGCTTCGAACGTGGCGCGGATGCCGCCGGAGGGAAAGCTCGATCCGTCCGGCTCACCCTGGATCAACTGCTTGCCGCTGAACTCCGTGATCGCTCCCCCTTCACCGTCCGGGGCGAGGAAGCTGTCGTGTTTTTCGGCGGTCAGGCCGGTCAACGGATAGAAGACATGGGCATAGTGGGTGGCCCCCTTGTTGATCGCCCAGTCCTTCATCGCGGCCGCCACGATGTCGGCAATCGACGAGTCGAGCTTCTCCCCCGACTTGATCGTCTTCATCAGCGACTTGTAGACCGCCTTGGGCAGCCGGTTTTTCATTTCCGCAGCGCTGAATACGTTGCACGCAAACAACTCCTGCGCCGGAGTGTCTGCAAAATTGAGCGGCGGACTGATGGGCCGCCAGTTCGTGGCGGCGGAAATGGCCGCCGACCGGGCGGGACTGTGTCCCGACACGGCACCGGACTTGGCCGCCGCCGCGGAATAGCCGTTGCTGGAACTCTTGTCCTTGGTGGAATACGCGGTACTCACGACAGATCCTCTTTCTGGGGCTGGAATCGAACGTCAAACGTCCGACCGCAATGGGATGAATGGGGTGGGTTGCCCGGGCACGTCAAAGAACCGCCTCCCCCTCTGTGAGCGGCACTGTGACGTCGCCGTATGCAAACAGAGCAAGGTAACCTACCAAGGGATTCTTTTTCAACACCCGAAAGGCAACTGTTGTGCCGAAGCCACAGGCGTGGATAAATCGCACAAAAACACCCTGTTTGCCTCGTATTTACCTGTCGCGCTGCCCGCGAAGCAGGCAGCAGCCGCACGGGGAACGGACAGGCTGGGTGTTTCCGGGGGGGTCGTAACAGTCAGCCGGGTTCTGGGGGTACCCTTTGACGCCCGCGTCGCAGTATTCCGCAGTTTTCCGAATTTTTTCTCGTCTTGGAAAAAAAGGCTATGGTTTTACGTGGGCGGTGTAGTCATCGCCTCTTTTGACCCACTTTTTGGCCGGCAAAGCCGGTCTGATTGGAGATTTTCTATGAACCTTATGATTGACAGCGTGAAGAAGTTCCTGGTTTCGGAAGACGGTCCGACCGCGGTCGAGTACGCCGTGATGCTGGCCCTGATTGTGATCGTGTGCCTCACGGCTATCGGTACGATCGGCACCAACGCCAACACGACGTTCGACAACATCGGCAATTCGCTGAAGAAGTAACAGGAGCTTGGTTCCATGTACCCCGGCATCTCCGCAGAATCCGCTCACATTGTCGTGCAACTGGTCGCGTATTTCATCACGGCTGTTGTGGCGATGGTGGGCTGGCTGACGATGATGCGCGGTTGACGCGCCGCAGCGCCGGCAACTTGGGCCGGCGCTGCGCCGCGTGGCAACACTCACTTGAAAGAAATCGCTTCTATGAATGACACACACTCTGTCGCCCACAGCCTGCTTGAACATTGGCCGGTGTGGCTCGTTTCGCTGCTGCTGGTTGTGGCCGCCGTTATCGATGGCAAGCAATTGAAGGTCCCCAACTGGCTGACGTTTCCCATGATCGCCAGCGGCTGGCTCTATAGCGGCATCGCCTTCGGGCTGCCGGGGCTGGGCTGGAGCCTGGTAGGGACGGCTGTCGGATTGGCTCTGCTGTTGCCGGCGTATGCGATCGGCGGCATGGGCGCCGGCGACGTCAAGCTGCTGGCGGGCGTGGGGGCCTGGGTGTGGGCGACCAACACATTCTGGGCGTTTTGCGTTTCCGCCGTGCTGGGAGGCGCGATCGCCGTCGTCATGGTGCTGTCGCGCGGATCCTGGCGCAAGCATCGCCTGCAATTCTGGCTGATCCTCAACGAGTTCATCACCATTCGCGATCCGAACCAGCTAGCGACGATAGCAGCAGAGCGAAAAAGCTCCATGATGCTCCTGCCGTACGGCATTCCCATCGCGATTGGCTCGATTGCCTATTTTGCCTGGGCGGGGATGCTACTATGAACCGAAGAAAACGGACAGGGGCTGCGGCGGTCGAATTCGCCCTGGTTGCACCGGTCTTCTTCCTGCTGGTTCTCGGCATGGTGGAGGTCGGCCGGGCGGTGATGGTCCAGCAAGTGCTCACCAACGCTTCGCGTGAAGGAGCGCGGCGGGCCGTGCTCGACGGCGCCACAGCCACCCAAGTAAGCTCGTTTGTTACCAGCTACCTCACCAACGCCTCCGTTAGCGGCGCGACCGTTACGTTTCCGCAAGGGAACCCGGAAGCTGCCGGTTACGGCGCCCCGGTGGAGGTTAGTGTCTCAGTTCCTTTTGGTCAAGTAAGTTGGGTTCCCGCGCCAATGTATCTGGGTGGGCAGACACTTTCGGCAAGCACCATTATGCGCCGAGAGACTGCCCAGTAGTCGCAGCGAGTCCGTCACCGAAATATTTTCTCTTCCCAGAATACTGATAGCATGCCCGCTGCATCGCGGAGAAGTTTTCCATGCGTCCGAAATCCTTGATCCTGCTGGCGCTAGCACTTGGCTGCGGACTGGTGGCCTCGATCGGCATCAGCCAGGTGCTTGAATCGCGACGCAACCAGAAGTCCGGCAGCGCCGAGCAGACCGATATCCTGGTCGCGATGACGGGCATCGAACGCAATACAGAACTCTCGGCGAAGAATGTCGAATTGAAGCCGTGGCCCAAGGACCGCCTTCCGGACGGGACCATCACCAAGCTGGAAGACGTGGTTGGCCGCCGCCCCAGCGCCCGGATTATCAAGGGTGAGCCGATTCTGGAAGGAAAACTGGGGACCGGGGAAAGCGCGTCGCGGGCCTCGATGGAAATTCCCGCCGGCTACCGGGCCGTTCCCGTCCGCATGGAAAACTCGCAAAACACCGGCCTGATTCTGCCAGGGGACCGGGTGGACGTGCAGGTGTTCGTCAACAAGGGTATGAACGTGCAGGAAGCCACGACCGCCACGTTCCTGAAAGACGTGAGCGTTTTTGCGGTAAACTCGGAGATCCGGCACGATCCGGCCACCGAC
>Ga0194132_10010376_pt1 | contig 12409 bp, 11 predicted proteins | sample TA2KigOf80mmetaG_FD_148612 | JGI IMG/M metagenome (GOLD analysis project Ga0194132, IMG submission 148612) | Freshwater microbial communities from Lake Tanganyika, Tanzania - TA2015054 Kigoma Offshore 80m | ecosystem: Environmental > Aquatic > Freshwater > Lake | place: Tanzania: Lake... | reverse complement strand
CCCCTCCAGAACAAGGTTCAGTATCTGTGCTCTCTTCGCTTCTCGCTCGGTCAAATGTAGTCCTCTCATGGACTGACATATTCACTGAGCAGTTACCTACTGACAATATCACTGAGCAAAGACAGCTAATCCCCATTTCATTGACACAATCCCGCCTGCTTAATTAAGATTGTTAGAGGGGAGTATTACTCCCTTTGGTCCATCGGTAACGGTTTTCTGGAAGGATCCCTTCGGCCGGGCCGTTGTACGCGGCGCTGCACAACATATGGTTACTGCCGTCCCCAGCTCTTCACGGATGACTCTCACATCCTGGACCCCGTCCCTGATTCTCCTCAGTGTGTCCGCAAACTCGTACTTGAGCCACGCCATTAAAGGAACCCAGGCGCAACTGGAGGTGCCGAATCTTGCTGCCTAACGATTCTGTCAAAGTCATCGACGCCGTAAGCCTGTACGTGAGTAGCATAAAGTCGAAAGAGGGCCATACAGTCACGCAGCAGAAGCTGCAGAAGTTCGTCAACTGGGCAGGTCCGCACAAGCACCTGGTTGAGCTGAAGCCATCCGAGATCGGCGACTACGGCGAGCAGGCTCTTGGCAACGGCGGCGGCGCTCAGGCCGTTGAGAGGCTCCAGGAAGTTAAGAAGTTCCTCACCTTCGCCAAGAAGAAGGGCATGATTGAGCATAACCTGGCGCAGCACATCCGTATTCGAAAGACTAAAACAAGGGCACGGGGACACAAGACATCTGACGAGAAGCAGACGGTGGAGCTCACCGCCGACGGCCACGCGCAGCTCGTGGCAGACCTGGAGCGATTCAAGTCGGAGCGCGCTCCCATCGCGGCCGAGATCAGAAGGGCAGCGGCAGACAAGGACGTTCGAGAGAACGCACCCCTCGAGGCAGCCCGCGAGCAGCTAGGACTGCTCGAGTCCCGCATTCGCCAGATTGAGGGCACTCTGAATGTCGCAGTCATAGCCGATGCCACCCGGACCAGCGGGCAGGCGGTCAGGGTCGGCTCCGAGGTCCACCTCAAGAACCTCCTGACCAACAAGGACTACAAGTACTGGGTAGTAGGCGCGTCCGAGGCCAAGCCGAACGAAGGCAAGATATCCGATGCCTCCCCCGTCGGAAAGGCGCTCATATCGCGCTCCGCCGGCCAGGAAGTGGTCGTCTCAACTCCCCGAGGCACGCTGAAGTACAAGATTCTCAAGGTAGTGTAGGTCTCGCACAATCCTCCAGTGACCCAAGAAGGGTCCCGGCGAATGCCGGGACCCTTGCGTTTTCACCGCCCCTTCCTCGCTTGCACGGCCGTGGCGTAAGCATCAGAATATACGGGGCTCCGCTCCAATGGCGCGCCAGGGCAGGTACAGGGTATGGACCACGATGCGCTCATCAAGCTTGTATTCCAGCTTGCGATAATCCTCGTAGCCGCGAAGGTCGCGGGCGAAATCTGCGACCGTTTCCTCAAGATGCCGGCTGTCCTGGGAGAGCTGGCGGCGGGCATAATCATCGGCCCGTACGCGCTCGGAGGCATGGACCTCCCCGTTGTCGGAGCGCTCTTCCCTCACCTGGCGGAAGGCGGGCACGAGGGGTTTTCAATCCCCGTGTCCGAGGGCCTGTGGTCCATCGCCCAGGTCGGGTCCATCGTCCTGCTGTTCATGGCGGGGCTTGAGACCAACCTTGGCCAATTCCTGAAGTACGCCAGGCCGGCGACGATCGTCGCCGTCGGCGGCGTCATCCTGCCGTTCATCTTCGGCGTCGCGCTCACGATGGCGTTCGGTTACGCCGACAGCATGACGGACGGGACGGCGCTCTTCATGGGCGCGGTGATGACCGCCACCTCGGTCGGCATTACAGTCCGCGTTCTGGGAGATATCAAGAAGCTGATCTCGCCCGAGGGGGTGACAATACTCGGCGCCGCCGTGCTGGACGATGTTATCGGCATTCTCGTCCTCACGGTCGTGGTGGGAATCAGCGCCACGGGTAACATTTCGGTCACCTCGGTCGGTTGGGTCGCCTTCAAAGCATTCGGGTTCTGGCTCGGCCTGACCGGCATCGGCATCCTTCTGTCGAAGCACATCTCAAACCTACTTGGAAAGTTCCGGTCCGGCGGCGCGCAGGTCTCGCTCGCGCTGGCGCTTGGCCTTCTTGCCGCGGGAATGGCGGAGACCGCCGGGCTGGCGATGATAATCGGCGCCTTCTCTATCGGCCTCGCGCTCTCAGGTACTGAGCTGGCGCACAAGATCGATGAGCCGCTGCGGGGCATCGGCGCCCTCCTCGTGCCAGTCTTCTTCGTCGTCACAGGTATGCTCGTAGACGTTTCCACAATGTCCGGAGTGGTCGTATTCGGCCTCGTCATCACGCTGTTCGCCGCCATCGGCAAGCTCATCGGCTGCGGCCTGCCCTCGCTCGCCGTCGGCTTCAACACCCGCGGCGCAATGCGCATCGGCGCGGGCATGCTGCCGCGCGGCGAGGTGGCGCTGATCATGGCGGGCGTGGGCATAACCCAGGGCGTTCTTGGACAGGACCTCTACGGTGTCGCTATTATGATGACGATAATTACTACAGCCGTCGCGCCCCCTCTGCTGGCCGTTCTGTTCAAGAGCGATGTCCCCCGGGGCAAAGCACGCGACGGTGGGGTGAAGGGTGAGGGGTAAAGGGTAAGGTTAACAGCCGGTTCCTGGGTTTTCACCTTACCCCTCACCCTTCACCCCAGCCCTGGAGTTCCAAATTGACAACAACCGCGGAAATGGATGTAAAGGAGCTCGTCGCCGACCTGCGACGGCTCGTGACGGGCGAGGTGCGCTTCGACAAGATGTCGCGCGTTCTGTACAGCACGGACGCCAGCATCTACCAGATCGAGCCGATAGGCGTCGTGATACCGAAGACGCCGGAGGATGTGATCGCCGTTGTTGAGACGGCGAACCGGTACAACGTGCCCGTCCTTCCGCGCGGCGGCGGCACCAGCCTGGCCGGCCAGACCGTGGGGCGCGCCATAGTCATGGACTTCTCCCGGTACATGCGTGAGGTGCTGGAGGTGAACGCGGAGGAGGGCTGGGCGCGCGTGCAGCCGGGCATCATCCTGGACGAGCTGAACCAGAAGATCGCCCACACGAAGATGGCCTTCACGCCGGACCCCAGCACGAGCAACCGCGGCAACGTGGGCGGCGCGCTCGGCAACAACTCCTGCGGCTCCCATTCGATGGTCTACGGCAAGTCCGTGGACAACGTCATCGCGATGAACGTCGTCCTCGCGAACGGCGATACAGCGCACTTCGCGCCGCTCGACCGGGAAGGCATCGCACTTAAGAAGCTGGCGAGCGGCTTCGAGGGCGATATCTACCGCAAGATGTTCGAGATTGGGGAGTCGCACCGCGACGAGGTGATCAAGCGATATCCGAAGATACAGCGGCGCGTGTCAGGCTATAACCTCGATGAGTTCCTTGACCCGAACGCCTTCAACATGGCGCGATTCGTCGTCGGCTCCGAGGGGACGCTCATCACGATCACCGAGGCGAAGGTCAAGATTACCAAAAAGCCCAGCTTCAAGGGGCTCGCGGTCATCCACTTCAACGACCTGATAGAGTCGATGGAGGCGACGGTCGCGGCACTGGAGCTCAAGCCGGACGCGATCGAGCACATCGGCAGCATGATCCTGCGCAACACCCGGAACAACCTGACCTACTCGCGCCTCACCGACTTCCTGGAGGGCGACCCCGACTCCATCCTGGCGACGGAGTTCAGCGGCGAGAGCGAGGCCGAGGTTGAGTCGAAGCTGGACGCGTGCGAGGAGCGGATGCGGAAGGCGGGGATGGGCTACTTCGTGCGCAAGCTGACGAAGCCGGCAGATCAGGCGAAGGTGTGGGAGGTCCGCAAGGCGGGCCTGGGGCTGATGATGAACGCGCCGGGGCCGCGACGCCCGCTGCCGTTCGTGGAGGACACCGCCGTCTCGCCCGAGAAGCTGCCGCAGTTCATCAAGCGCTTCGACGAGATTGTCCGCGAGCACGACACGATCGCCGGCTACTATGGCCACGCGAGCACCGGCTGCATGCACATCCGCCCGCTGATCGACCTGAAGCTGCAGGAGGGCGTGGACCGCATGGTATCCATCGCCGACAAGATCAGCGACCTTGTTCTGGAGTACGGCGGCTCCATGAGCGGCGAGCACGGGGACGGCCTGGTGCGCAGCGTCTGGAACAAGAAGATGTTCGGGCCGAAGATTTACGACGCCTTCCGCGAGGTGAAGCGCACCTTCGACCCCAAGGGCCTCATGAACCCCGGCAAGATCGTGGACTCGCCGCCGATGACGGAGAACCTGCGCATCGGCCCCAAGTACCGGCCGGTGGAGCTCAGGACGGGCTTCACCTTCGCGAAGGACGGCAACTTCGCCTCGGCGATCGAGATGTGCAACGGCCAGGGTGCCTGCCGCAAGGTCACGAGCGGCATCATGTGCCCGTCCTACATGGTCACGCGCGACGAGGAGCACTCCACGCGCGGCCGTGCAAACGCGCTGCGGGCGGCCATCTCCGGCGCGCTGCCGATGGACAGCCTGGCGAGCGAGCGGCTGTACGAGGTGATGGACCTCTGCATCGAGTGCAAGGGGTGCAAGGCCGAGTGCCCGTCCAACGTGGACATGGCGAAGCTGAAGTACGAGTTCCTGGACAGGTACCACAAAACTAATGGCTACCCCGTCCGCAACCGCGTTTTCGGCAACATTGACCAGCTAAGTAAAATGGGATCGTTCTTCGCGCCCATCTCCAACTGGTCGATGAAAGCGCCGTTCGTCAAAGAGATGCTGCAGAGCTACGCCGGCGTGGACAAGAGGCGCACTCTGCCCCCGTTCGCAAACCAGACCTTCACCCAGTGGTTCCGCGCCCGCGGCGGCTCGCCTGAGACTGCGCAGACGCGCGGGCAAGTCGTGATCTTCCCGGACACGTTCACCAACTTCAACCACCCTGAGCTGGGCCGCGCGGCGGTAAAAGTGGCAAAGGCCCTCGGCTACCAGGTGCTCGTCCCCGGCACGCGGTGCTGCGGCCGCCCGATGCTCTCCAAGGGCATGGTGGACAAGGCGAAGGCGAACGCGAGGGCAAACGTGGACCTGCTGCTGCCGTACATCAGCCGGCGCGCGAAGATGATCGCCATTGAGCCCAGCTGCGCGTCCGCGTTCAAGGACGACTACCTGGACCTGCTTGGTAACGATCCGGTCGCGAAGCAGGTGGGAGAGAGCACGATGCTGATCGAGGAGTTCGTCGTCCACGCGAAGGAGAAGGATGGGGCTACCCTTCCCTTCAAGGCAGGCCTGGGCAAGGTGATGATGCACGGCCACTGCCACCAGAAGGCCCTCGTCGGCACGAAGAAAGCGATGGACGTGCTGAAGTCGATACCCGGCGCAGAGGCTACGGAGATTCAGTCCGGCTGCTGCGGCATGGCGGGGGCGTTCGGGTTCGAGAAGGAGCACTACGACATCTCGATGCAGATGGGTGAGAAGAGCCTCTTCGGCGCGGTCCGCGCGCAGGAGGGCGACGTCACGTTCGTGACGGAGGGCATCTCCTGCCGCCAGCAGATCCACGACGGCACCGGCAAGCGCGCCAGGCACCTGGTGGAGGTGCTGGCGGATGCACTTTAGAGGGCAACCCCTACCTGCGCGCTCAATTTTCCCGGGTCGCCGCTCCGTTGGTGACGCAGGCATTGGAAACGGTCGGGATTTGTGATAGATTGCGGCCAAACAGAGGCGTTTGTTCGACGATTTGCGCAACACCAAAAGACGTGGGAACCACATGAAAGCACGACTGGGTTATCTGGCTGCAGGAGCCTTTGCGGTGCTGGCCATCGCCCTCGCGGTGGCGGCGGTCTTTTCGTATAGTTCGCACGACGGGGGGAACGGTGGAGAAGCGCTCTCCGCGAGTGCGCAGGGCGCCCAACGAGAAGCAATTGACCTGCATGGACACAGGAAGATCGAGGTCAGTCGGCCCAGCGGAGAAATCGCCCGGAGTATAGAGTTCGACAATGAGCTTACGGGTTTCGGCGTGGCAGACCTGGTGGCGATGCTCCTTGGATATTACTCTTCAGGGCCGTGGAGCCTCGCGATCATGTCGCCGGACGCCAGCCCTTGCCCTTCGATATGCAGGATAACCGAACCTGATAGCAGTATTCCTGATGCGGAATCCCGGAATCTGGTCACCGATAACTCCGTCGAAAACGGCATGAGGCTCCACGGCAGTATGATAGCGCCGAACGCGGGTGAAATCGTCTTCGTGTCCACGACGCACGAATACTGCGAACCCACTGTGGCGACTGCGGACTGCTCAGGAAGCAATGTCGTGGAGCTCGGCACGTGGCCGAGATTCACTACAGCGGAGCTCCCAACTCCCCTGCAGTTAGAGGCGGGACACCAGGTCATTGTGACCGTGGACCTGGTCTTCTCAATCGCTCCCTGAATCTCACCAAACGGATCCACTGAGGGACATGGCGTAGTGATGTCTTTCCATGTGACCAGGAGACTGACAGGCCCAGCGTTCATGGCTGCGTTTGTAGTTGCGGCGTTTTCGACCCTGTCGGGTGGGACCGCCGCCGCGCAGTCAGGCCCAACTGAGGTCCACGTCGTCGAAACCCTTGTGGTCGTCGACATATTTGCTTTGACTCCACCGCTGTCGATTCCCGTTCTGGAAACGTTGGCGGTCGTCGACATTGCGCACCTGCAGCCTCCGACGATCATCGAACGGACCGAGGAACTGACCGTTAGCGACAGCGCGACCTTGAGCCCCCCTCACCTCATTAACGTCGTGGAACACGGTACCATCGCCGACTCACCTGCTTTGCGACTACCGTACCTTATCAACATCGTTGAGCACGCGTCTCTCATCGACGCGGTTGTGGTCACGCCGTTGGGACTGGTCCCGGTGCCGGCGGTCGGCTTCGCAGGCCTGGCCCTGATTTCCGCCGCCCTGGCAGCCCTCACATTCTTCAAGGCGCGTCGCTCTAAAGTCGGGCGCTGACAGATCGGGACTGACCTCGACGACTTTGACTCGTCGGAATGACTCAACCGCCCCTTCCTCTACCCGTCGGCTACCCCTTTTCACGCCGCCTGGCAACCGCCTTCCGCCGCATCTCCTCCGACCGGTCCCACGCCTTCGCCTTGACGTCGGTCACGGAAACACCGTGAACGAGGACGCTTTTGTGGCCGCTGTCCGGGTTGGCCTCCAACGTAACCTCGAGCTTGCGATTGGCCCTCGCTCGCTGGGCCGCGATCACCCCGGCGACAACGCCCGCGGACGCTCCTGCCACGGCGCCGACGACGCCCATTCGCGCAGTCTTCGTCTCCTGGCGCTCGCGCGCGTCTCGGAGGTCCGTAGCCTCAGGGAGGGCGACAAGCGCCAGCGCGGCGTCGCCGCTGATCAGCCAGAGCAGCTCCCGCTCTATCGTTAGCTTGGCACGGAAGAGCGTCTCCCATTCGTCGAATGGGACGTTAAGCTCCTTCAGGTCGCGGTCTATCTCCTTCATCATATGGGCAACTTCATCCCAGTACGGCGGGCCATACGCTCCCTTCATCGCTCTCCAGATAACCACGATCCTGTCTTCGAACTTGTTGGCGTCCGTGGACCATGTGAGATGGGCCTTCGAGAAGGCCAGGTGCTCCGTAATCGCCGCGCGTGCGCGGTTCACCTCCCACTTTTTTCCGCTGATCACCAGGTCCGCCGGGTGCAAAATGACCTCACCGGTGGAAGTCTTGAGAATGGAGAGGTTGTCCACCACCAGGTCGTCAATCGCTCCGCCGGCAAAGAAGTCCAGTATCTTCGTGGGCAGCCGAATCATCAGCCCGGCCCGGCGGCGCGTGATCGGCCAGCCGCGCGCCTCCAGGCTCTCCTGGACCCCGTCTACAACCTCAAGGTAGTCGTTCGGCTCTACAACGACGGGCACGTGCTGGGAATCCCATCGCTTGATTAGGGTGCGCAGCTTCATGAATGGGACGAAGAGGACCATCATAATGAGCGTGAGAGCGAGGCCGAATGCATAAGGGTAGCCCCGCAACACCGCCACTAGCTTCCCGCCGATGCCGGCAGGCCTGTCCTCTTTCTCGAGCATAATGAGACCCACGACGCCGATAACCAGGGGGAGGACCAGCGCCGCGACCAGCATGGCCAGGCGGACCCATGCCTCGTTCACCCAGTCGGGCAGCGTCACGAACGATAACAGGAAGGTCCCGAATTCAGGAAAGGCGATGCCGAGGACGCTCGCTAGCCACGCCACCGAGCCGAAGGAAATGATGGAGAGGAATATCTGCCGGCTCTGCTGGACACGGCCGAAGAGCGTAATGGTGGCCCAGCCAAACGCGGTGTTGAGGATCTTTTCGGCCATCCGGGAAATGGCCGCCAGGACCGGTGTAATGAGCGCCATGGCCGCACACCTCGCAGTGTTTGGTAGGCGCAGCGCGTACGCCTCCACGCTCCATTACACCAGCCCGCGCGGCCCATTGCATCGCCGGATGTGGCGATTTCAGCTACCGAACGTGGTTAATTATTGCTGCGTGCTACTCGTAAGGTATGCTCGCGTTAACGGGGGATCGGAGAAGCTTCCGTCGAAGTCAAAGGTAGCCACGTCGCAAAGGACGGCCCACCCATCCCGGAACACATGGCTACCAAGAATAGTCACGGCGCACACGCCTTGCATTCCCTCAATCGATTTCGTCGACAGGGATACTCTGAGACCAGACCCGGGTAGGACACGGTGCGCGCCGAATTCAGCCTCGATCCTGCTGGGTGAAACAGCCTGCCCTACTATGGCTTTGAGCCGGTCAAAAGTTGGCTTCAGCACCGCTACGGCCTGCACTACCTCCTCCCTGCGATCGACGCCGCCCGCGGAGGAGGATGCAGCCCATTCTTCATCTGAAACCGTCTCCTTTCGCCTGATCCTCGCGTTGAGCGCGTGCATCGCCTCTAGCCGCTTGTCATGGCCCCTCGGATCGAACTCATCGACGACACGGTCTTGAAGGGGTTCCAGCCGGAAATTTCTAATTGTCACCGATTGGAAGTCATGGATGCTCTTGATGGGGCGATGACAGGTGGGACAGGAACTCACTTCCATCTGGTCCCCCTACGTCATGTCGCGGAGCGTCACCATATGTAGCTCTACCCTGCCCGACTTCTCCGGGTAGGTGTGGAAGACGCAGGCGATGTCGCGGTCGTTGATGTAGACCATGGACGGGTAGCCTGAGATGTAGCTGGGCTTGATGGGGATCGAGTCATCGCCGACGTTGAGGGTGCCGGCGAGCTTCCACTTGTGACCGCCGTCCTCGCTGACGCTGATATTGATGGCGCGCGTGGCGCGGTCCTCGTTGCGGTAGGCGCACGCGATGGAGCCGTTGCGGAGCTTGAGGAGGCGCGGATTGGCGCCCTTGAAGCCGGTCGGCTTGATGGGCGTCCATGTCTTGCCCTCATCGGAGGAATGGGAGTAGACGCTGTCCTTGACCTGGTGCTCGCGCACCACTGCCAGGAACCGCCCGTCGTTCAGCCGAACGCAGTCGATATCGCTGTAGTCTCGGCCCGGAGCCTGGGCGATGATCGTCGGCTTCGTGTAGCCGTTCCCGTTCGAGTCCGTGAAAGTCACGCCGGAGTGCCAGTCGGTGTCGCGCCCAAGCGTGCCCATGCATGCGAGCATGTACCGGCCGTCCGACAGCTTGTGGGGGTTCGAGGAGCCGTACATCTCCGTCCACACCGGGAAGAGGCTCACCTCCGGACCCGGCTTCGACCATGTCTCGCCGCCGTCCCTGGTGTCCACCGGCACAACGTACATCTTGTCGAACGGCTGGTGGCCGCCCAGGCCGAAGTCGATCTGGATGCCTCCCACGAACAACCGGACGAAGTCGTCCCGGAAGCGCATCATCCCACCCTGGATCATGCAGTGCCAGCTGGGGTTTTCGTGGACCACCTTCGGCGCGGACCAGGTCTTGCCATTGTCGTCCGACTTAGAGAAGACTACTGAGCCGAAGTTGCCGTTGACGGCGCCCTCGCTGTGGCCAAACGCGAGCATCAATCGGCCCGTGCTGAGGCGGTTAAGGGTCGCCGCCTTATTGACGACAACCTTGTTCGAGGGAAAAAGGGTTTTCGCCTCCAGGACTTGCAGAGGTCCGTTGGTCAAAAAGCTTGGGTTGGGTGTTTGCATGTCGGGCTCCCTTTGGTGAGGCTCCGCCATACTCTATACCCATGAAGATGGGGCGTAAATAGGCATGCGCCTTCGGTTACGGCACCGGGTGGCGGTATGCGGCAGCCTTGGTCACCGAATCCGTCATCACCCATACCTCGCGTCCCCATGCGGCGCCTGTGAGCTCGGACTTCTGTCCGATAATGACGTTCCCGTTGGGGGCCACCATAGTCCCGTAGTACACCCCATCGTCGCGAAGCCACAGCTTGGACCCGTCCGCCATGATGATGATATCGGACGCGTCTCCACCCGTGACCTTCATTTTGACGCCTGAGCCGAATGTGATCTCTTCCGCGACACGAATAACGAGCGGCTGGCCGTTGGAAAGATCGATCGTGATCGTGCTGAAAGCATCCACCGTGAGATCGACGAAGTGGTAGTCGCCGCCCACGAGAATGAGGTTGTCCTTCGGGGCAGATTCTACCTTGCCATAGCGGCCCGGCATCAGCATCAGTGCGCCGGCCTGCGCGTCCTTGGGTTTGCGCAGGATGCCGCCGGTCCCTTCAGGGTTCGCATTCACAGTCGGCAGCGTGACTTTCTGGACCGTCGCGCCCTCGGTCACGGCGCCCGTCGACGCCCCCTTCTGGACCTTCACCACGCCGGCCGAGGTAATTTCACCCGCCGATGATCCTGGGCCGGCCTTAACACCACCCGCTGTCATAACACCGCCTACCGAGGACTTGGTCTTCAGGTCGACCTCACCGTTCCCCCCGACCAGTCCCCCTCGACGACCGCGCCGACGCCGATGTCCGCACCCTTGGGCCCCGCAGCCAGGATTGCATAGTCAAGCCCCACATAATGGACAATCACGTTGAAACTCCCTGTTCTGCTGTTCCCTGCAGCGTCGGTGGCGGTGCAGTCTATTTGGGTCGGTCCGAGAGGAAAGAGCGTCCCCGGTCCTGGCGCACAGGATACCGACGGGGAAGGGTCGAAATCATCGGTGGCGTCAACTATGTAGTTGTATACAGTCCCCGATGGGGTGCTGACACCCAGAATAACTTCGCCGGGCAAATGCAGCACCGGCGCGGTGTGGTCCGGCAAGAACTTCTGCGCGAGAGGAAACGCATCGAAAACGGCGCCGGCGGAATATGGCGCGTCGCAGAAGCCGTTGTGATCCGTGTCCGCGCAACCCGAAAGCTCAATCCAGTAATTGCCGCCTGCAGGGGCAGGCTGGTAAAAGGCGTTCCCTGCGCCCAGTACGTCTGAAGCCTGAGTCGTATTGCCGAGGAAGTTATTGTTGTAGGCGCTGTTGCTGCCTGAGAAGGTCAGCCTCACGCCGTGCGTGTTTCCCTGGAGAGTGTTCTCCTTAAGCACGTTCGAATACGATGAATTCACCAGCGTGCCGTAGACGTTGCCGGTGCTTGTGTTGCCGGACACAACGTTCGCAATAGACAGGTTGTTCAGTTAAATGCCGTAAGTAGCGGCAGAGACAATGTTGCCCTCTATCAGGTTATCCAGCGATCCAACTACATAGATCCCAAACTGGTTGGCGGTAAACTCGTTATTGCGAACAACGTTGGAATTGGATGAGTTCACCTGTACGCCGTACTGGGTATTGCCGGTGATTACGTTGCTTTCGATTGTGTTGCCGCTGGACGAAACGAGCTGTATTCCGGACGAGCCGCCGGTGACCTTAAGGTTCTTGACGGTTACGCCCGACTGCGAAAAGACATACACTGCTGCGCTTGAACCGTCGCCGGTGAGGGTGTGCCCGTTGCCGTCCAGCGTTATCCCGCTTCCGGCAATTCTGATCTGCCCGCTGACATCTGAAGTCAGTATGCAGGTCTTCGTCGAAGCGTTCCATGCCCCCATCGAGGAGCAGTCTCCGCCCGTGGCGTCGTCAATGATCGATCTCGCGGCGGCGTGGCTGACGCCCGTAGACGCCATTGCCAGGGCGGCAAAGGCAATCGCAAATGCCGTGGCGGCCTGCCAGCGGAGAGACCATCTTGTGACCGTCATCCTGGTGAGCTCCTGAAAAATCCTTCGACCACCGCACCTCCACACCTGAAAGCTACGTGGTACTACGTACGTGGTTTGGGCTTTGGCTAGTATAAATGGCGCACGAATGCCGATCAATGTCCCCCGGCGGCGGCTGCATTGGTGCAGTGATAGTGTCAGGGGTTAAGGGAGCAGTGAAAATGTCAGTCTATGAAAGAACTGACAATGAGCGAGAGAGAGGCTAAACGAACGGTAGTGTTGAACGCTGTCCTTGAGAAGC
>Ga0194132_10010374_pt1 | contig 12411 bp, 9 predicted proteins | sample TA2KigOf80mmetaG_FD_148612 | JGI IMG/M metagenome (GOLD analysis project Ga0194132, IMG submission 148612) | Freshwater microbial communities from Lake Tanganyika, Tanzania - TA2015054 Kigoma Offshore 80m | ecosystem: Environmental > Aquatic > Freshwater > Lake | place: Tanzania: Lake Tanganyika... | reverse complement strand
GTCGATGTGTTCCTCGGCAAGCCGTACGAGGAAAGTGAACTGTTGGGGCACATCGCCACGCTTTCCAGGCGTCTGGTCACGGCCTGACAGGGCGCCAGTAAAAAACCTAATAAAATCAAATATTTAAGATAATTAAGTGGTTGCGGCTTGAGATGCCGCAAACGGCGCGCCTTGATTCCGCGCGCTTGAGCCCCATGTGTGTTTGCAATACATACTTTTGAGCGGGCGCCATGCGATTCGATAAATTCACCACCAAGTTCCAACAGGCCTTCGCCGATGCGCAAAGCGCGGCGGTGGGTCACGATAATCCGTACATCGAGCCGCAGCATGTGCTGCTGGCGCTGATCAATCAGCAAGACGGCGGCACGGCGTCGTTGTTACAACGCGCCGGGGGCAATGTACCGGCGCTGCGCCAGGCGCTGACGCAAGCGCTCGAGCGTCTGCCCAAAGTCGAAGGCAGCGGCGGCGAAGTCAATGTCTCGCGCGAACTCGCCAACCTGTTGAACGTCACCGACAAGGAAGCGCAAAAACGCGGCGATCAATTCATCGCCTCCGAAATGTTCTTGCTGGCGTTAACCCAGGACAAAGGCGAGGCGGGGCGCTTACTAAAGCAAGCGGGCGTCAACCGCGCGCCGCTGGAACAGGCGGTGAACGCCGTGCGCGGGGGCGAGGGCGTGCAAAGCGCCGAGGCCGAAGGTGCGCGCGAGGCACTCAAGAAATACACCATCGATCTGACCGAGCGCGCGAGTTCCGGCAAGCTCGACCCGGTGATCGGCCGCGACGATGAAATCCGCCGCGTGATTCAAATCCTGCAGCGCCGCACCAAAAATAACCCGGTGCTGATCGGCGAGCCCGGCGTCGGTAAAACCGCGATCGTCGAAGGGCTGGCGCAGCGCATCGTCAACGGCGAAGTGCCGGAGACTTTGAAGAATAAACGCGTGCTCTCGCTCGACATGGCGGCGCTGCTGGCGGGCGCCAAGTATCGCGGCGAATTCGAAGAGCGCTTGAAGTCGGTGTTAAAGGAAATCGCGCAAGCCGAGGGCCAAACCATCGTCTTCATCGACGAGCTACACACCATGGTCGGCGCCGGCAAGGCCGAAGGCGCCATCGACGCCGGCAATATGTTAAAGCCCGCCTTGGCGCGCGGCGAGCTGCACTGCGTGGGCGCCACCACGCTCGACGAATACCGCAAATACGTCGAGAAAGACGCGGCGCTGGAGCGGCGTTTCCAGCAGGTGCTGGTGGATGAGCCCAGTGTCGAAAGCACCATCGCCATTTTGCGCGGGCTGCAGGAAAAATACGAACTGCATCACGGCGTGGATATCACCGACCCGGCGATCGTGGCGGCGGCGGAGTTGTCGCATCGTTACATCACCTCGCGCTTTTTGCCGGATAAGGCGATCGACTTGATCGACGAGGCGGCCTCGCGCGTGAAAATGGAAATCGATTCCAAGCCGGAGGCGATGGATAAGCTCGACCGGCGCTTGATCCAGTTGAAGATCGAACGCGAAGCGGTGAAGAAGGAAAAAGACGAGGCTTCGCAAAAACGCCTGGCGCTGATCGAAACTGAAATTGGCACGCTCGAACGCGAGTACGCCGACCTCGACGAAATCTGGAAAGCCGAAAAAGCGCAAGTGCAAGGCAGCGCGCATGTGAAGGAAGAGATCGAGCGCATCCGCGCCGACATCGTCAAGCTGCAACGCGAAGGCAAACTCGACAAGGTGGCCGAGCTGCAATACGGCAAGCTGCCGCAGCTCGAAGCGCAGCTAAAACAAGCCGAGAAGGCAGGCGCGGGTGAAGTCAAACATAAATTGCTGCGCACCCAAGTCGGCACCGAGGAAATCGCCGAAGTGGTGTCGCGCGCCACCGGCATACCGGTGTCGCGCATGATGCAAGGCGAGCGCGAGAAGCTGCTGAAGATGGAAGAGCGCTTGCACGCGCGCGTAGTGGGGCAGGACGAAGCCGTGCGGCTGGTGGCCGACGCCATCCGCCGTTCGCGTGCGGGGCTGGGCGACCCGAAACGGCCGTATGGCTCGTTTTTGTTCCTGGGGCCGACGGGCGTGGGCAAGACCGAACTGTGCAAGGCGCTCGCCGAGTTTTTGTTCGACGCGGAAGACCATTTGATTCGCATCGACATGTCTGAATTCATGGAAAAACATTCGGTCGCGCGCTTGATCGGCGCGCCGCCGGGCTACGTCGGTTATGAAGAAGGCGGCTACTTGACCGAAGCAGTGCGGCGCAAACCGTACTCGGTGATTCTGCTGGACGAAGTCGAAAAGGCGCATCCGGATGTGTCCAACGTGCTGCTGCAGGTGCTCGACGACGGGCGCATGACCGACGGCCAGGGGCGCACCGTGGATTTCAAAAACACGGTGATCGTGATGACCTCCAACATGGGCTCGCAGATGATCCAGCAAATGCAGGGCGACGATTACCAAGTGATCAAGCTCGCAGTGCTGGGCGAGGTGAAGGCGAATTTCCGGCCGGAGTTCATCAACCGCATCGACGAGATCGTGGTGTTCCACGGGCTTGACGAAAAACACATCGCTTCGATCGCCAAGATTCAGCTCGCCTACCTGGAAAAACGTCTCGCCGCACAGGAGATGAAACTCGAAATCACCGATGCCGCGCTGCGCGAGTTGGGCAGCGCCGGCTTTGATCCGATCTACGGCGCGCGGCCGTTAAAGCGCGCGATTCAGGCGCAACTGGAAAACCCGCTCGCCAAGGCGATACTTGAAGGCAAGTTCGCGGCCAAGGACGTGATCCGCGCGGATGTGAGCAAGGCGGGCGTGTTTACTTTTAGCAAGATCGCTGTGCATTGAGCGCCGTATAGGCTTGCGAATCAGGCGCTTGCAGTGGTGGGCGCAGGTGGTAAAGGGGCGCGCGTCGATATTCGCGTGACGCGCGTTTGATCCAGATCAAAAATCTCACGCATTTTCGCTTGCGCATTGCGGATAAAGGCGTAAAAAGGAAATCAGAGAACGCGCCACGTCACCGCATCGCAGCTTGATGCGGTGAGCACCGAGACACCGGGCAATGGTTCGGATATCGGGCACGCGGCGAGCGAGGGGGCGTAAGCCGCCGAGCGAACGTTCTCTGGTGCGGCAGAGGTTTTGAGCCGTTACCTGAGTGTGCCGCTCTTCGGCGGCACTAACCCTCGACTCGCTTCGAGGGCTGCCCGAAAAGGGCATAAAGCCCCGCGCCCGCGGGGCTTTTCTATGGTGTGGGCACGACACGATGCGCGGCTCGGCTCTGGTATGATGCGCGCCGGCCTTGAGGAGGATCGATACGCCATGAAAAAATATTCAATTAAATCAATAACTTACGTAATATCTACGGTTTTGGCCGCGGTGGCCGCCGGCGTTACGCACAGCGCGGCGGCACAAAGTTTCCCCGCGCGCACGGTGCGCGTGATTATTCCGTTTTCCGCCGGTGGCGCGGCCGATGTGCCGGGGCGCATCCTCGCGCAGCGCCTGTCGGATGTGTTCAAGCAAGCCGTGGTGGTGGAGAACCGGCCCGGCGCGGGCTCCACCATCGGCGCGGAAGCCGCGGCGAAATCGCCGCCCGATGGGCACACCTTGTTCCTCATCAGCAACACGCATTTTGTCAGTGCGGCGCTGCATAAAAAGCTGCCGTACGATGCGTTAAACGACTACACGCCGATTTCGCAAATCACCAGCGCGGCGAATATTTTGTTGGTGCATCCCTCGCTGCCAGTGAAAACGGTGAAGGATTTGATCGCGCTCGCCAAGGCGGCCCCATCAAGTCGATTACGCCTCCTCGGGCAACGGCAGCACGCAGCACTTGACCGGCGCGTTGTTCACCAAAATGGCGGGCGTGCAAATGACGCACGTGCCGTATCGCGGCAGTGGCCCGGCCACGGCGGATTGCTGGCGGGGCAGGTGACGGTGGGCTTCCCCGGCATCGCGGGCATGCTGCCATTTATCAAAAGCGGCAAGCTGCGCCCCTTAGGCATCAGCAGCGCCAAACGTTCCTCGGAGTTGCCCGACGTGCCGACCATCGCCGAGGCCGGCGTGCCCGGTTATGAAATCGTGAGCTGGTTCGGTATCGCCGCGCCCAAGGGCTTGACGCGCGAGGTGCAGATGCGCATTCACGGCGATTTGTTGCGGGTGCTGAACAACCCCGATTTTCAGAAGAGCATGCGCGCGATGGGGCAGGAGTTGTCGTTTCAGGATACGCCGGAGAAGTTTTTTGATTTTATGAAGGTCGAGGCGGCGAAGTGGGCGCGCGTGGTGGCGGATAGCGGGGCGCGGGTGGAGTAGTTGTTGTCGATGCCGGTGCGAAGCCGGCACTTTGAGTGAGCCATTCAAAATAGAGTTTGTCGCTCCCGCGCAGGCGGGAGCCCATAGTGCGTCTTAACTGGCAACGGCGTTATGGGTTCCCGCCTGCGCGGGAACGACGTGGCTGGTGCGGTTAGTTTTGTGCGCCTTGGAGCAACGCCAGTATCGCCGCGCCATAACGTTCCAGTTTTTTCGCCCCGATACCGCTGATCGCCGCGAGCTGATCCAGCGTTTGCGGCTGCGCCGCGGCTATCCCGGCCAGCGTGCGATCGTGAAAAATCACATACGCAGGCACCGACTGCGCTTGCGCTTCGGTATAGCGCCAGGCTTTTAATTTGTCGAGAAGTTGCGCATCGGGGGCGACCACCGCGCCGTCGACGATGACGCGGCGAATTTTTTGCGCGCGCGCCTTGCGTGTAACCGCGTGGCGCATTTCCACGCGCACCTCGCGGCGCAACACGCCGCGGCTCGCCGCGGTGAGCTTTAACGCGCCGTAAGCCTCGTGATCGGGCTCGGCGTAACCCAGCGCCACCAGTTGCCGGAACACGTTGCGCCAGGTGGCGTCGTCGGTGTCACACCCCACGCCGAATACCGAGAGCTGGTTGTGATTGCACTGCACCACGCGCTGCGTGGTGTGGCCGCGCAACACGTCGATCAGGTGCATGGCGCCAAAGCGCTGCCCGGTGCGGTAAATCGCGGAAAGCGCTTTTTGCGCGGCCTCGGTGGCGTCCCAGGTCTGCGGCGGGTCGAGGCAGTTGTCGCAGTTGCCGCACGCCGCGGCGCCGGTTTCGCCGAAATATTCCAGCAAACGCACGCGGCGGCAGCCGGCGGTTTCGGCAAGGCCCAGCAGCGCATCGAGCTTGGCCGCGCACACCCGCTTATAAGCTTCGCTGCCTTCGGATTCGGCGATCATGCGCCGCTGCTGCACCACGTCGCCCAGACCATACGTCATCCACGCATCGGCCGGCTCGCCGTCGCGCCCGGCGCGGCCGGTCTCCTGATAATAGGCCTCGATGCTTTTGGGTAAATCCAGATGCGCGACGTAACGCACGTCGGGTTTGTCGATGCCCATGCCGAAGGCGATGGTGGCAACGATCACGATACCGTCGTCACGCTGAAAGCGCGCCTGGTTTGTGCTGCGCGCGCTGGCTTCCATGCCGGCGTGGTACGGCAGCGCCTTCACGCCTTGTAGCGTCAGCCACGCGGCGGTTTCGTCGACCTTTTTGCGCGACAGACAATAGACGATGCCGGATTCACCCGCGTGTTCTTCCTGAATAAAACGCATCAGTTGCTTGCGCGAATCCTGTTTGTCGACGATGGTGTAGCGGATATTGGGGCGGTCGAAGCTGGAGACGAACACGTGCGCCTCTTGCAACGCGAGGCGCGTGATGATTTCGCCACGGGTTTGCGGGTCGGCGGTGGCCGTTAACGCAATGCGTGGCACATCGGGGAATTTTTCATGCAGCACCGAAAGCTGCAAATACTCCGGCCGGAAATCGTGCCCCCATTGCGACACGCAATGCGCTTCGTCGATGGCGAACAGCGCGATGTTGCTGCGCGTGATGAGTTGCAGCATGTTGGGCATCATCAGCCGCTCGGGCGCGACGTAGAGCAAATCGAGTTCGCCTTTGAGCAACGATTGTTCGACTTCCCAAGCGTCGGGTGCTGACAACGTGGAGTTCAAAAACGCGGCTTTGACGCCCAATTGTGTTAACGCCGCGACTTGGTCTTGCATCAGCGCGATCAACGGTGACACCACGATCGCAGTGCCTTCGCGCAGCAGCGCAGGGAGTTGATAACACAGCGACTTGCCGCCGCCGGTGGGCATCAGCACCAGCGCATCGCCGCCGGTGGTGATGTGGCTGATGATTTCGGTTTGATTGCCGCGGAAGGCGTCGTGGCCGAAGACGGAGTTCAGTAGCTCTAGAGCGCGGGCGGGCTGTGCCATGCGGATCAAGCGCGTTCGATGCGTATTATTTCGTTGCGGCGAGCAGGGTGCGTAAGCGTTGCACTGTTTGCTCGCGGTCGACGCGTGAGCTCGCTACGTCAAGCACAAATGCTTCCCATGCATCGGCGTCGCGCGCGGGCATATTGGGGTCGGGGAGATGTCCGTTCGCGCGCAGGAACACCAGGCATGAGGCGAGTGCGACGCGCTTGTTGCCGTCGACAAAGGGGTGGTTGCGGCAGAGGTAGAACAAGTAAGACGCGGCAACCTCGATCGGGTCGGTCATCAGCGGCGTGCCGCCGAAGGTCGCCTGCGGCGCGGCCACTGCGGATTCGAGCAACGCGCGATCTCGCAAGCCCGCGCCGCCGCCGTGCGCCGCGAGGACCTCGGCGTGGATCGCGACAACCGCGGCCACGTCGAGGTGCTGTAGGACGATGTTAGGCAAGGCGCTTAAACAAGTCTGCGTTGCGGCGAATCAAGTCCTTGGCACTTTCGGCGGCATCGGCAGCCGCAATTACCGGCCGTAGCGGTGTAATCACAACCGCGCCGCCGTCATGCACCGTGACATTAACCTGATCTCCAGCTTTAATCCCGGTCAGCTCGCACAACGCGCTGTCGAAAATCAGCCCTTGGGAATTGCCGACTTTGGTAATGGTTTTGAGCATGGCAAATTTTACGTAAAACAATGTTTTACATATTATAGTGATCTCATTTCAATTTGGCAATAAATATAAGCACTTGATTTTATTATCTATTTCATGCTCGTCACTGGGGTGGCCGTACCCCCGCCAACCCATCGTCTTTCGTGCAAGAAATCGTGGTGCGGATCATGTAGCGCGGCTTGTTGCCCGGCCACGGCCGGCCACGATGCAAGCTCGCGCGGTTATCCCACATCAGCACGTCACCGGGTTCCCACACGTGGGTATAGGCGTGGCCGGGTTCGGTGGAAATCGCCAGCAATTCGTCGATGAGTTTGAGCGCTTCGCCTTGATCTATGCCTTCGATCGCGCCGGTGTGCGAGGCGATGTAAAGCGCATCGCGGCCGTTTACCGGGTTGCGCCAGCGCATGCGCCAGCACGCGGGCGGCAGCGTGTCGCGCTCGCGCTGCGAAGCGAGTGTAGGATCTATTTTGCCGCGCGAATGCGCGTAGCTGTGCCAGGCGTAGCAGTTGGAGAGTTTTTCTTTTAACGCGGGCGACAGCCGATTCCACGACGCGCGTTGCGAAACGAATTCGGTTTCGCCGCCTTCGCCGGGGATGGTGCGCGCGGACAGCACCGAGGCCAACGCCGGCAACGCGCGAAACGAACTGTCGGTGTGCCACAGTTGGTTGGCCTTGGCGCGCAAGTCTTCCTTGTGCCCCGGCGGCACCAGCGCTTTAGTCACCGGATCGATGTTGGTCAAAATCGAAAACGGCGTGCCTTCGCCCAGCGAAGCGGCCTTGGCGGTTTCCAGCGGGCCGAATTTCGAGGAGTAGGCGACTTGAGTTTCGTCACTGATCGGTTGCTTGCGAAACAGCAAGACCGAGTATTCCTCGAACGCGGCGCGCACGGCGCGATAGATGTCGTCGTTGGCGGCGACATCGGCCATGGTGACGCCAATGATTTCAGCGCCGATTTCGGGGTGGAGTTTGCGCATTTGCATAAAATAAAAAAAACCAATAAAATCAGATACTTACGATTTATCCTTGGGCATGCGCCAAGCGGCTGCCATCGGCACGATACGCCGGACAAGCGCTGATGGCGATGCGTTCTTCGCGCGCGGGATCGTTCACGCTATTGCACGGCACATCGAAAATCATCGTCGCGCGATCTTCGGCATTGTACGGTTTCCATTGCGCGATGCCGGGGTGATTGGGATTGCCTGTGCGCATAAACGCGTGCCACGCGCCCATCATGCTCGCTTCCAACGCATAACGATCCGCGCCGTTGCCGGTGATGCCCGCCGCGATATCGACGTTGCCGAACGAAAACGGAATACAAATCGTGTGCGGCGATTTGAGCAAGCCGTTTAACACCGGCGTTTTCCAGGTGAACAAGTAGTGCCACGACGGCGCTTTGTGTTGCGCGGCTTTGAGTTCGGAAGCGCGGATGCCGTTGCGGCGGTATTGATGATCGGTGCTGATCGCCACCCAGATATCGCCAGGGGTGGCGTTGGGGCGTGTGCTGCGATAAAGATCGACCAGCCGCCGTGCGTGCGCGACATCGACGCCGACAAAATCCTGAACGCGCGTCAGCACTTGCGCGGCGCCGTAACTGAAATTTTCCATCGCCTGCGAGTAGGGGAAGGTCATTTCGGTTTCGGCGGAGCCGATCATCATCGGGATGTCGGCTGAAATTGCCGGTGCGGTCGTGTCGAACGGGTGCGCGGGCAGCGAGCGGCCATCGACGACCGGGCGATAGTTATCCACGCGTCCGGCGGCAGCGACTGCCTTGGGCATCGCGTGCAACAGCGTCGCTGTGGGCACGTCGAGCAAGGCCGCAACGTTTTTGGCATCGATGTTGAGTTGCTTCAGCAAAAAATGCGTGTTGCGCGCGGCGGCTTCGGGTGTAGCCATGCGCAGCAGCGACGACGCACTTTGGATGATCGCCTTATGAAATAACCCGCGCGCAGCCGGCATCGCCATCATCACCGCCACTTTTGAAGCACCGCCGGATTGGCCGGAGATGCTGATATTCGCCGGATCGCCGCCGAAGTTTGTGATGTTCTCGCGCACCCATTTTAATGCGGCGATCACATCGAGCATGCCCACGTTACCGGCGTCGGCATAACGTGCATCGCCCGATGCCGCAAGCGACAAATGGCCGAACGCATTCAAGCGGTGATTCAACGTCACCAACACCACGTCGCCGCGCCGCGCGAAGTTGTGCCCGTCGAGCCCCGGCGCGCTGGCGGCGCCGCTGACATAACCGCCGCCGTGGCTGTACACCAGCACCGGACGTTTGCGACTATCGTTCACGCCCGGCGTGAACACGTTAAGCACCAGACAATCTTCGCTGCAGGCGCGCGTGTCGCGTATCCATGTCAGGTGAGGCTCCTTCGCCGGCCGTTCGTTTTGCGGCGCGCGTGGGCCGTAATCGAGCGCATCGCGCACGCCGCTCAGCGGCGCCACCGGTTGCGGCGGCAGCCAGCGGTTTTTGCCGCCGGTGTTTGCGCCGTAGGGGATGCCTTTGAAGCTGTGAATGCCATTGAGCGTCGCACCGCGCACGCGGCCGCGGGTGGTCTCAACGATGGGGCGGGTTGAGTTTGCCGCAACCGCGTGGTGCGCGCTGGTGACCATTCCCAAGTCTTCGTTAGATTTCGCCATCGATGCCTCCATCTTGCGCCGCTGACAGGATGTGACGCACAAAATAGTCATTGTAACGCCGCGCCCGTACCTGGCCGCGGCGGCGCCAACGGTTGACCCTGTGTCTGTCGCGGTTGATACTCATCGTGTCGATTGCCTTGTTACCTGGGGAAGGGGGGAGTCATGGCGGTAAATGCTTCTTCAAATGAGCCGCAGCACAAAACGCCATCGGCATTGCCTTTCGTCGCGCCTTGCCGTTCGTTGCCGGCCGCGGCGCCGTTGCGCTGGCTTGCCAGGGGCTGGCAGGACTTGCGCCGCGCGCCGCGCGTGAGTCTGATTTATGGGGCCGTGATCGTTTTGTTGTCATGGCTGGTCACCGGCATCGGACTTAAGTTCGGCAGTTATTGGGCGGCGCTTGTGCTGTTGTCCGGCTTCGTGTTTATCGCGCCGGTGCTGGCGATCGGACTATATTCGATCAGCCGCCAGTTGCAGCAGGGTGTGCAACCCACGCTGTCGCGCACGCTGCAGGAATTGCGCCAGACGCTGGGCATGGCGATGGTGTTTGCCATCGGGCTGCTGGTGGTGTTTTTGCTGTGGGCGCGCGCGGGCTCCATGGTGCACGTGTTTTTCCCGGTTCATGCGAACCCGGATTGGAGCCAACTGGCGACGTTTCTGGCCATCGGGTCCGTGATCGGGTCGATTTTCGCCGGGCTGACGTTCCTGTTCAGCGCGTTTTCGCTGCCGATGATCTGCGAGCGAGACACCGATGCGGTCACCGCCATCGTCACCAGCGTCAACGCCGTGCTGCGTAACAAGCGCGCGATGGTGGTGTGGGTGATGCTGATCGTGGGGCTGACCGCGCTGGGTTTTGCCACTGCGCTGTTGGGGCTGGGGCTGGTGATACCGCTGTTGGGCCATGCCACCTGGCACGGCTACCAGGAGACCATCGATGCCAGTGCGTGGCCGTTAAATGCGCTGAAGTGACGCGCGCCGTTATTCGATGCGTATGCCCGCGTCGGCGATCACCTTTTTCCATTTGGCGATTTCGTCCGTGATGAAGCGCTCGAAATCCTGCGGCGTTCCGGGATTGACGCTGTTGCCTTGCGCCTCGATGCTGTTGCGCACCTGCGGCGTATTGAGGATGCGCACAAGGTCGGTATTAAGTTTGCGCGAAATATCCGGCGCCACCCCGGCGCGCAGCGATATACCCTGCCACGATTCGGCGCTAAAGCCCGCGTAGCCCGACTCGATGGCGGTGGGCACGTTGGGCAGTTCGCGCGAACGCTCGCGCGACATCACCGCCAGGCCGCGCAGCTTGCCGCCGCGGATATGCGTTGCGGAGATGATCATGGTGAAAAAGCCGGTGGTGATCTGGCCCGCCATCAGATCGATGAGTGCCGGGGCGTCGCCCTTGTACGGCACGTGGATCATTTTGATGCCGGCGACGCTGCTGAAGTACTCCGCCGTTAAGTGGGTGCCGGTGGCATGCCCGGCGGAGCCGTAGCTCAACTCACCGGGCCTGGCGCGCGCGAGCCGCACGAATTGCGCCAGCGTGGGCGCCGGCAGCGCGGGATGTGCGACCATGACATAGGGCACGGTGGAGATCAGCGTGACATGGGCGAAATCCCTGATCGGATCGTAGCGCGGCTTGAGCTGCGTGGCCGGTGCGATCGCCAGGGTGCTGATGGTGCCGATGCCCAGCGTATAACCGTCGGCGGGTGCTTTTAACACCGACTCGATGCCGATCTGACCGCCCGCGCCGGGGCGATTTTCCACGATCACCGCCTGCCCCCAGCTGTCGGTCAGCCGCTGAGAGAGCAGGCGTGCGATGGTGTCCAGGCCGCCACCCGGCGCGAAGGGCACGATGATGCGCACGGGTTTGGTGGGGTAAGGCTGGGCAAGCGCGACGTTCATTAACCACGGCTGGACGCAGATGAACACAGAGAAAAGGCAACACCGACGCGTCAGGGTTTTCATCTGGGTTTATCCGTGTTCATCCGTGGTTAAAAAGGTTGTTGCATGTTTCCTTCAAGCGATGCCCGCCAATGCCCACCAATTTCTCTGCGGCAGACTCGAATTACAAAAATATTAATAAAATCAATCAGTTACGTAAATCACTGGATTTGTATGCGAGCTTTGGCGATGACGCCTTTCCATTTGGCGGTTTCGGCCGTGATGTAGCGCTCGAATTCTTCCGCGCTGCCGCCGTGTACGGTGTTGCCTTGACCTTCGAGCGCGGCGCGCAGCTCGCTCATTTGCATGACGCGTTGCGCATCGTCGCGCAGCCGTTTCACGGCAGCCGCCGGCGTGCCCGCGCGCACGCTAAGCCCCACCCACGAACCGGCCTCAAAGCCGGGGTAGCCCTGTTCGGCCACGGTGGGCACGGCGGGCAGCGTCGCCAGCCGCGTCAACGCCATCATGCCGAGCGCGCGCGCACGGCCGCTTAACACATGCGGCTGGCCGGAGGACGCGGTGACCGATGAGAGCGCAACTTGCCCCGCGATCATATCGATCATCGCCGGCCCCGCGCCCTTGTACGGCACGTGAGTCAACTGCACGCCGGTGGTGGCGGAAAAATATTCCGCGGCGAGATGGGTGCCGGTGGCGTGTCCGGCCGAACCATAAGTCAGCATGCCCGGCTTGGCGCGCGCGAGCTTGACCAATTCCGGCACGCCGCGCACCGGCAGCGTGCCATGGGCGAGCAGCAAGTACGGCACCGAGGCGATCAAGGTGACTGCGGTGAAATCGCGCAACGGTTCGTAGCTGGGTTTGGCCTGTGTCGCGGGGATGACCACCATGGTGCTGATGGTCGAGAACAAGAGCGTGTGGCCATCAGGCGGTGCGCCGAGCACGTTTTCCACCGCGATCAATCCGCCGGCGCC
>Ga0194132_10010373_pt1 | contig 12414 bp, 10 predicted proteins | sample TA2KigOf80mmetaG_FD_148612 | JGI IMG/M metagenome (GOLD analysis project Ga0194132, IMG submission 148612) | Freshwater microbial communities from Lake Tanganyika, Tanzania - TA2015054 Kigoma Offshore 80m | ecosystem: Environmental > Aquatic > Freshwater > Lake | place: Tanzania: Lake... | reverse complement strand
AAAACTACAGAACAGTTTTCCACAGCTACCACCGGCATCATCAACCAGGGGACATTTCTAACGAGTTAAGAACGGGGACATTTCTAACGAGTCTTGACACGAGGGGGGCTGATGGGATAGACAGCCACGGGCATTCCGCGTACACTCCGCCCACCGTTTCCCGGAACGGGAGGCGCTGATGGGCTCTGCCGCGTCCGCCCTGCAACTCCACAGATGGGACGACCTGCCGATCGAGCAGGTGTCCGCGACGCTCTCCTGGAAGATCACCCTCGGTGGCACCGAGGTCGTGGGGCGCGCCGGTGAGGTGCTCTGCATCCCGTCCTGGCTGGAACACTCCGCCGAGACGATGGAGGGCACTGCCCTCCGGCGCTGACGAGGGAGGCACCTCATGGGACAGCGTGCAGTCCGGGCCGCGGTCGTGCTGGCGCTCGGTGCGGTCGCGGTGTCGGCAGACGACTGGCCCGAGCACCGCGGCAAGGGTCGCGCCGCCCTCTGGAACGAGACCGGGATCGTCGAACGGTTTCCCGACTCGGGCCTGAAGGTGCTGTGGCGGACGCCGGTCAACCGGGGCTACAGCGGCCCGGCGGTGGCGAACTCCCGCGTGTTCCTCATGGACTTCATCCCCGAACAGGAGGGGGGTGTCCGCGGTATCGAGCGTGCCCTGGCACTGGACGAACAGACGGGTCGCGTACTGTGGACGCACGAGTGGCCTGCCGTCTACGGCAGCCTCTCATGGCCGAACGGCCCGCGCGCGACGCCGACGGTGGATGGCGACCGCGTCTACTTCCAAGGCGCGATGGGGCACCTGGCGGCGGTGCGGGCCGCCACGGGCGAGGTGCTCTGGAACAAGGACTACATGGCCGACTTCAAGGCGAACCGCGGGTCGTACGGCTTCGCCTCGCCGCCGATCATCGACGGCGACCTGCTCATCTGCGTCGTCGGCGCCGAGCCGGAGGGCAAGATCGTGGCCTTCGACAAGCTGACGGGGAGGGAAGTCTGGCGAGCCCTGCCGAACACCGAGGCGATCGGCGTCTCCGCCCCCATCCTCGTCGAATACGGCGGCGCCCGGCAGCTGATCTACTGGCACCCGGAAGCGGTGGTCTCCCTCGATCCCGCGACGGGGAAGGTGCACTGGCGGGTGCCCTTCAAGTCGCAGGACGCGATGAACCCGAGCACGCCGATCTTCCAGAACGGCCGTCTGTTCGTGTCCACGTTCTACAACGGCTCCGCCATGATCGTCATGGACGACAGGACCCCCGCGGCGGCGCTGGCCTGGAAGGGCGCGAGCGACAGCGAGATCGAGACCGACGGCCTGCATGCGGTCATCGGCACGCCCGTGATGCAGGGCGACCACATCTACGGCAACTGCAGCTTCGGCCAGCTTCGGTGCCTGCGCATGGACACCGGCGAGCGCGTCTGGGAATCACAGGAGCTGACGCAGGAGCGGGCCCGGTGGGCCACGGCGTTCTTCGTGCGGCAGGGCGAGCGCTACTTCGTGAACACCGATCGCGGCGATCTGGTGATCGCGAAGCTCAGCCCGCAGGGGTACGAAGAGGTCAGCCGGACGTTTCTCATCGCGCCGACCACCATGCCGGGCAACCGCCGGAAGCTGACGTTCGTCAACTGGTCGCACCCGGCGTACGCCAACCGCCACATCTACGCCAGAAACGACCACGAGATCATCTGCGCGACGCTGGCGGCGGCGGACTACGAGTGACGGAGGCGCCCCGGGTGGACGGGAGATGATGCGCAGCCTCGTGCCGGGCGTGGTGGCGGTAGTGGTCTGGGGCACACTCCGGGCCATGGCCGCAGGGCCCCTGCTGGCGCTCCAGGCGCCGGTGGACGACCTCAAGATGATGTACATCGCGGGCCTGAAGAAGGGCGCCGCGCCGCTGCGGACGGACTACATGAACAGCAACATGTACGTCCTCGGCGGGGGAAACCGGCACACGCTCAACCTCGAGCTGGACGACGGCGTGATCGTCGTGGACACGAAGGCGGAGCCGTGGCGGGACGCGCAGTTCGAGAAGATCCAGCTCGCGACCGACCTGCCGATCACGATCCTGGTCAACACCAACCCCGGAGGCGCGTTGACCAACACGGCCTTCACGGACGCGACCACGATCATCGCGCACGAGAACACGCGGGCGCGCCTGGCGAAGCAGGACGGGTTCGCCGGCGACAACGCGCGCTTCCTGCCAAACCGGATGGTCACCGACCGCCTCTCGATCCCGCTCAGGACGATCGGGGTGGACGGCACGAACCGTGTGGACCTCTACCACTTCGGGCGTGCCCATTCGGACGGCGACATCATCCCCGTGTTTCCGTCGCTGGCCGTGGCGTACTTCGGCGAGCTGCTCCCGGAGCAGGGCCTCCCGATCGTGGACGTCACCAACGGCGGCAGCCTGCTCGAGTTCCCGGACACGCTGGCCCGGGCGGCGGAGGCGCTGAAGGACGCGGGGATCGACTGCATCGTGCCGGCCCGCGCGCCCCTCCCGTTCAAGACGGCGAGCCGCTGGTTCAGCGACCGGATGCTGGCGGAGTACGTGCTGTTCCTGCGTGCGGTCGTCGAGCACGGCCGGTCGTCCGCCGCGGCGGGCCGGAGCCTCGACGAGGCGGTGGCGGCCCTGCCCGGAGCCCTGGGCGAGCCCTTCGCGGCGTACAATCTGGATCGGGCAAAGGAGAGCATGGAGATCCTCTACCGGGAACTGCGGTAGCCGCGGAAGGAAAGGAGGAGGACGATGAGGTCTCGCAGAACGGGGCTGGTGGCGTGCCTGATCGCGGCCGGACTCGTCGGGGCCGGCGCATCGGCGCTCTCGATCGCGGCGGCCGCGACGACGCTGTCCACACAGGACTACATCGACATCGAGCAGCTGTACGCGCGCTACAACCAGACGATCGATTCTGGCGATCACGCCGGGTGGGCACGGACGTTCACCGAAGATGGCACGCTGGGCAACTCGACGGGCTGGGCGGCGCTGGAGAAGACCAGCGCGAACTGGCGGGACAACCGCAACGGTTCGCACATGCGCCACTGGAACACGAACCTCCTCATCACCGGCGTCGCGCCCGAAGGCGTCCGGGCGCGTGTGTACCTGATGGTGTTCGACCACACGACGATGACGGCATCGCAGGTCGGCGTCTACGACGACCTGATTGTCAGGACATCGAAGGGCTGGCTGTTCAAGGAGCGATCGCTCAGGTCGGATGCGCGGCCGGCCGCGCAGCCGCGGTAGGGCGCGTTCGGGATCAGGCGGCGGGGGACCCGGGAAGGACGGATTGTAGACAGGACACGGCAACCATTCGAGGAGACGGAAGATGAGAGAAGGGCTGTTCGGGGGACTGCTGCTCGCCTTGCTGCTGGCGCCGGCTGCGGCCAACGCGCAGAGCGTTGCGGGTACGGTGAAGGACACGTCCGGCGGCGTCCTGCCGGGCGTAACGGTCGAAGCGGCCAGTGACGCGCTGATCGAGCGGGTCAAGACGGTTATCACCGACGACCGCGGCGCCTTCCGCATTGTCGATCTGCGGCCTGGCACCTACACGGTCACCTTCACGCTGCCCGGATTCAGCACGGTCCGGCGCGAGGGGCTCGAGCTGAACACCGGTTTCACGGCGACGGTCGACGCCGAACTCAGGGTCGGATCGCTCGAGGAGACGGTCACCGTCACGGGGGCCAGTCCGCTCGTGGACGTCCAGAACGTCCGGACGCAGAACGTGATGACCCGCAGCACGCTCGACGCGCTGCCCAACGCCCAGACGATCAGCAGCTTCTCGGCGCTGACACTGGGCGCCAACGTCAGCGGTGTGGCCACCGGGTCCGACGTGGGCGGGAACCAGGGCGAGCAGGGTTTCATCGTCATTCATGGCACGCGCACCACGGACATGAAGTACATGCAGAACGGGATGAACACCAACAACACGATGGCGAGCAACGGCGGGATATTCAAGGCCGGCCACAACATGAACCAGCTCGCGATCGCCGAGGTGCAGATGTCCTACAGCGGGGGCGGTGCGGAGTTCGAGACGGCCGGCGCGCAGTTCAACTTCATCCCGAAGGACGGCGGAAACCGGTTCGCGGGCGCCGGCCGGCTGCTGGGGACGAACGAGCACTTCCAGTCCGACAACCTGTCGGCCGAGCTCGAGCAGCGCGGCGCGCGGTCGGGTCAGCGCGTGAAGCACATCTACGACGGGGGCATGGCGCTGGGCGGCCCGCTGGTGCGCGACCGTCTCTGGTTCTTTACGGCCCACCGCTGGTGGGGCAACGACGAGTACCAGCCGGGTGCCTTCTTCAACGCCGTCCAGGGCACGCTGCGCTACGAGCCGGACCTGAACCGGCGGGCGTACTACCGGAGCCATTCGCTGGAGAACGGGCTGAACCTGACGTGGCAGGTGACCCCGAAGGACAAGGTCACGTACTACACGAACTACTCGACCACCTGCACCTGCTTCCAGGGGGTGGGGTCCACCGTGGCGCCGGAGGCGTCCTTCAGCCAGAAGATCCCGGCCCGGCTGAACCAGGCGTCCTGGACCCGCACGCAGAGCAACCGCGTCCTGCTCGAGGTGGGCTACACGTTCCTGCCGGTACGGTGGCACATCTTCCACGATCCGCCGAACGTGACCGGCACGGACATCCCGGTGCTGGAGCAGAGCACCGGCCTGAACTACAACGCCAGGGTGTCCACCACGCTGCCCTACAACGACATCGACCCGGGTCCCGGCAACGGGACGACGAACCGCCAGCAGAGCCTGCGGGGGTCGATCTCCTACGTCACCGGCACCCACAACTTCAAGACGGGCCTGGTGTGGCTGCGGGGATCGGATTCGCGCTCGGGCGCGCAGAACGTGCTGCCGGGGTTCGGGCCGGTGTCGTTCCGGTTCAATCGGGGAGTGCCGAACCTGATCACCCAGTGGGCCTCGCCCGTCTTCCAGACCCAGAGTTTCGCCAACATCGGGATCTACGCGCAGGACCAGTGGACCATCGGCGCTCGACTGACGCTGAACCTGGGCGTCCGGGGCGACTTCTTCGAAGGACGGTACCCGGATCAGCAGTTCCCGGCGTCCACGTTCATCCCGGGCGTGTTCATTCCGGGCCGTGGCGGCGTACCGTCCTGGCGCGACGTGTCGCCCCGGGCGGGGCTGGCCATCCGGCTGGATGCCGAAGGCAAGACGGCGCTCAAGTTCGCGCACGGACGGTACGTGCAGTCCGAGGGCGCCGGCTTCGCGCAGAGCCAGAACCCGGCGAACACGATCGTGCAGTCGGCGTCGCGGGTCTGGAACGACGCCAACGGCGACCTCTTCCCCCAGGCGAGCGAGCTCGGTCCGCTGTCGAACGCGGCCTTCGGCACGCCGGTCGCGAACGTCACCTTCGATGACGAGCTGCTGAATGGGCGGCGCGGGTACACGTGGCAGTCGTCGGTGGTGCTCGAGCGGGAGTTGCTGGAGAACGTCGGGCTGATGGTCGGCTACTTCCGGACCCAGAACCTGAACTTCCGGGTCACCGACAACACGCTGGTCGGCCCGACCGACTACAGCCAGTTCTGTGTGACGGCGCCGACCGACAGCCGTCTGGGCTCGGTGAGCGGCACGCAGGTCTGCGGGCTGTACAACATCAACCCGGCCCAGTTCGGACGCGTGAACAACCTCATCAGGTCGTCGGAGAACTTCGGCGACCAGAGCGAGCTGTTCAACGGCGTGGACATGAGCGTCAACGCCAGGTTCGGCCGCGGTGGACTGCTGCAGGGTGGGATCAGCCTCGGCCGGCAGGTCAACGATCGCTGCTTCGTCGTGGACTCCCCGCAGGAGACCTATCAGTGCAAGACCGTCGGGTCCTGGTGGGATGCCAACGGGCAGATCAAGGCGAGCTGGAGCTATCCGCTCCCCTGGGACATGCAGTTCGCCGGCGTGTACCAGAACATTCAGGGCGTACAGATGCTGGCAAACGCCGTCTTCACGAACGCGCAGATTGCTCCCTCGCTCGGCCGCAATCTGTCCGGATGCCCGGCCACCGGAACCTGCACGGCCACCGTCAGCATTCCGCTGATCCATCCGAATACGATGTTCGAAGACCGGCTCACGCAGCTCGACATCCGGTTCTCCCGGCAGTTCCGGTTCGGGCGCGTGCGGGCCGTGCCGTCGTTCGACATCTACAACCTGATGAACGGCAACACGATCACCGCGCGCAACAACACCTACGGTGCGGCGTGGGGCACACCGACCAGGTTCGTCGGCGGCCGCCTGCTGAAGTTCGGAGTGCAGTTGGATTACTGATCGAAGGAGCCTCTCGAGAAGGCGACGGGCCGGGGCTGGCTCTGCCAGCCTCGGCCCGCTGTGCCGCGCCCGCGGCGCGCCACACCGCGGGGGTGGTGGCAGATCTCGCGTACCCGGTCCCCGCTCCCGTGAGCAGTTTCCGCAACCACCAGACCAGCTGACCGGGGAATTCCGCGCGAAAGGCCGCAGGCACACGCTGCGCGCCCTTTGCATGGCGTACGCCCGTGCAGGCTCCTGCGTTGTGGGCGGCCATGGCAGTGACCGGCGGGGCGATGGCCGGCACGAGCTGGCCGGACGGCCTCCCGTGGCCGTGGGCGCCGCTGGGCGCGGCGGCCGCGCTGGGCGGGGCGTGGACGGCTTGGGTGCTGGGGCGACACGGCCCGGCGCTTGCCCTGACGCTGGCGGGGTACTTCAGCATCGGGGCGGCGCTCGCATCAGGAGCCGCGCGTCAGGCACTGAACCCGCCGCTTCGCGATGTGCTCGACACGGCCTACGGGCAGTACCGCCTCGACACGCTGGGCCCCGGCGGCGCACACGATCCGATCGAGACGGTCGTGCGTCTCGTCGAGGACGCGTCCGTGCGCGATCAAGGTGTGTCGCTGCGCGGGACCATCTCGTGGCTCGATATCGATGGGCGTCGTCTCCCGGCCGCGGGCGGCGTGCAACTGCACGTCAACGGCGACGCGGCGCCGAGTGCCGCAGAGTGGCGTGCCGGCCGTGTGCTGAAGACGTTCGCCACGTTCCGGCGGCCCGCACGCTACCTGAACGACGGCGTCGGGGATGCTGAACGCGATCTCGCGCTGAGTGGTGTGGCGCTGTCCGGCACGGTCAAGAGCGCCCAGCTGGTCCAGGTCGTCGCACGCGGGTCGGTGGCCGAAGAGCTCGCCGCCGCGGTGCGGGCCCACGTGCGGGCGGCCGTGGCTGCGACTGTCGGCCGGAGCGACCCGGTCCGCGCTGGCGTCGTGACGGCCATCCTGATTGGCGACCGCACCGGCCTGCCTCCAGATGTGCGTGAGCGGCTGCAGGCCGCGGGCACGTACCACGTCATCGCCATCTCCGGCGGGAACATCGCCATTCTCGTCGTGCTGATGCTGGGCCTGCTCACCCCGGCGGGTGTGGGAGGACGCACGCGGAGTGCGATGGCGCTGGCCGGACTGATGGTCTACGCGGCGATCGTCACACCCGGGCCGTCGGTCTGGCGGGCCGTGCTGGCCGCGGCGGCCTGCCTCGTGGCGCGCGTGATGGACCAGCGGACGACGGCGTGGAATGCCATGGGTGTGGCGGGCGCCGCCCAGTTGACGTGGCTGCCCCTGGAGGTCAGGAATGCCGGGTTTGCGCTGACGTTCGGGGCGACGGCGGCGCTGCTGGCCTTCTCGGCCCGCGCCGGACTCCCATCCGGCAGACCGGAGCGGCGAGGCTGGATTCTGCTCCGGTGGCTGGCCGCGGCGGTTGGCGCTTCGCTGGCCGTCGAGGTCGCCCTGCTTCCGGTGGGGGCGCGGGCGTTCTCGCGGATCTCACTGGCCGGCCCGCTGCTGAATCTCCTGGCCCTCCCGCTGATGACGCTCACGCAGATTGCGGGCATCGTCATTGCCGTCGCCGGCCCCGTGGAGGGTGCGGTGCAGTGGGCGAGTTGGGTTGCCGACAGGTCCACCGGGCTGCTCCTGGACAGCGCCCGTCTGGTCGAGGTGGCGCCATGGCTGGCGTGGAGGGTCCCGGCGCCCTCCTGGGCGCTCGTGGGCGCCTACTACGGCGGCCTGGCGCTCCTGCTCTCCGGTTCGGGCTGGCGCCGCCGGTCCGGGGGCGCGGTCCTGGGAGGCGCCGCACTGGCGATCGGCATGGGGGTGTCCGGGCCCCTTCCGCGCCCTGACGGCCGGCTGCACCTGACAGTGTTCGACGTGGGGCAGGGGGATGCCCTGCTCGTCACGTCGCCAGGGGGCAGGCGCCTGCTCGTGGATTCCGGTGGCGTCGGATTCGGATCCTCGTCATTCGACATCGGCGCCCGGGTGCTGGGCCCCGCGCTGTGGGCCCGCGGCATCCGGCGGCTGGACGGGATCGTCCTGACGCATGCCGACCCCGATCACGCGGGCGGGGCGCCGCGGTTGATCGCCGACTTCACGCCGCCGCGGCTCTGGGAAGGGATCGAGGTGCCCGGGCACCCGCCGTCGACGGCGATACGCCGGCAGGTCTCGGAGCGGGGGATGCAGCGGATCGAGTGGCGGCGTGGTGACGAGCACCGACTGGACCAGGTGCGGATCAGGGTGCTGCACCCGCCGGAACCGGACTGGGAGCGCATCCGCGTGCGTAACGACGACTCGGTCGTGCTCGAAGTCGTGTACGGACAGGTGGCCTTTCTGCTGACAGGCGACGTGGGCCAGGAGGTGGAAAGGGCCATCGTGCCGGCGCTCTCACCCGTGGCGCGGCGGGTCCTGAAGGTCGGGCACCACGGGAGCCGCAGTTCGACCTCCGTCGATCTGCTGACGGCGTGGCCGCCGGAGCTGGCTGTGATCAGCAGCGGCCGCGGCAACCCGTTCGGACATCCCGCACCCGAGGTGCTGGCGCGCCTGCAGGCGGCGGGCACGAGGGTGCTGCGGACCGATCTCGACGGACAAATCGAGGTCTCGACGGATGGCCGTCATGTGACCTATTCAACCTATCGCCAGCCTTCCAGGTAGCGGGCGTATACCCGAAAGGGGTCAGACCCGGGTCAGACCCGGGTCTGACCCCTTTCGGGTATGAGACCGAGGAGAGAGTTTGGCTCGCTGCCATTCGGATTCCAACTCGGCGAGCGGGGTGTCGGCCAGCGAGTGGCCCCGGGCCTGGATGGTGCGTTCCATGCGCTCGAACCGGTCGGTGAACTTGCTCGTCGCGCGCCGGAGCGCGGACTCCGGCTCCACGCCGAGCTTGCGCGAGAGGTTGGCGATGGCGAACAGCAGGTCGCCCATCTCCTCCTCGACGCGCGCCCCGTCGCCGCCGAGCCCGGCTTCGAGTTCGGCCCGCAGTTCCGCCACCTCCTCGTCGATCTTCTCGAGCACGTCCGCAGCCTTCGGCCAGTCGAATCCGGTGGAGGCCGCCCGGCTGCCGACCTGGTGGGCGCGCAGCAGCGCGGGCAGTGCCGTCGGGACACGGCCCAGCGCGCCGGGCGGGAGCTGGTCCGGCCGGCCGGAGTCGGCACGCTCTTTCGCCTTCAGCGCGTCCCAGCGCTCGACGACCTGACCGGCAGAGAGGGGGGCGTCACCCGGCTGCGAGTCGCGCGCGAAGACGTGTGGATGGCGGCGGACGAGCTTGTCGCAGACGGTCTGGATGGCGTCGCCGATGTCGAAGTCGCCCGCCTCGTCGCTGAGCTGGGCCAGGAACACGGCTTCGAAAAGGTAGTCGCCGAGTTCCTCGCAGAGGGCGGAGGGGTCTCCGCCGTCGATTGCCTCGATCACCTCGTAGGTTTCTTCGAGGACGAAGCGCCGCAGCGACGCATGCGTCTGCTCGCGGTCCCAGGGGCAGCCGTCGGGCGCGCGGAGCGCACGCATGATCGAGACGAGGCGTTCGAACCGGGCGCCAATCGACTCAGCCATCGAATCTGGGGCCGTATGCTACCATTCGCCCTCGCGGCAGCTGGACGCCGCCCTCTCCAGCACGCCGCCGCCATGAGCGATCACTTCCCCTCACCTGACCCGTCCACGGAAGCTGGCGAGCCGGAAGCGCTGTCGTTCCTGGCGTTCGTGATCTCGCTCGCGCACACGGCGGCCGTCCACTTCGGCGACGCGCCGGATCCGGCGACCGGTCAGCCAGCCGCGCCCAACCTGCCTGGCGCGCGGCAGATGATCGACATCCTCGCGCTGCTGGACGAGAAGACCCGGGGCAACCTCACGCCCGAGGAGCGGCAGGTCCTGGACGACCTGCTGTACGAGTTGCGGATGCGCTACGTGTCGGCGCTCGGCGAGCCGCGCATCATCCGGCCTTGACCCGGTCCGGCCGCGTCACCGTTCTGGGGTGCGGCACCTCCAGCGGCGTCCCGATGATCGGGTGCGACTGCACGGTGTGCCGATCGTCAGACCCGCGCGACCGCCGGCTGCGGCCCTCGATTCTGGTGGAGGATGGTGCCGGCGCGCGCCTCCTCGTGGACACCACCCCCGATCTGCGCGAGCAGGCCCTTCGGCACGATCTGCGTCGAGTGGACGCCGTGCTCTTCACGCACGGGCACGCCGACCACGTGCTCGGGCTCGACGATCTACGCCGCTTCAACGTGCTGCAGGGCGGCGAGCTGGCCTGCTACGCCACATCGGACACGTGGGAGAGCCTGCGCCGCACCTTCTACTACGTGTTCGACGGCGTTTCCCGCCAGGGCGGCGGCATTCCCAAGATTGACGCACGGGTGATCGATGGCCCGTTCGCCGCTGCCGGGCTGAACGTCGTGCCGGTGCCGCTCTTTCACGGTCCGGCCCCGATTCTCGGCTTCCGGTTCGGCTCGTTCGCGTACCTGACCGACTGCAGCCGGATTCCGGACGAGTCGTGGCCGCTGGTCGAAGGCGTCGAGACGCTCATCATCGACGCGCTGCGCGATCGACCGCACCCGACGCACTTCACCGTACGCGAGGCGCTCGAGGCGTGTGCGCGCATCGGGCCGGCGCGTGCCTGGCTCACGCACATGACGCACGATCTGGGGTATCAGGAGACGTCGGCCCGACTGCCTCCCGGCGTGGAGCTGGCGTATGATGGCCTCACCTTCGACGTGGAGCTGGACGTCGAGCCGCCGCACCGGTGACGCGCCCGATGGAGGTCATCCACTTTCCCCGCGATCCGCGGCCGTCCTGGCTGCTCCACCCGGTGCTGGGCCTCGGCAACTTCGACGGCGTCCACCGCGGCCATCTGAAGATCCTCGAGCGCGTGCGTCGCGGAGCGGCCGAGCGGGGAGGCGTGCCGATGGCCATGACCTTCGATCCGCATCCGCCCCGGGTCCTGCGGCCGGACAAGGCCCCTCCGCTGCTGATGACGACGGCACAGCGCCTCGATGCGCTCCGGCAGGCCGGCATGCAGGCGGTGGCGGTGGTCGAGTTCACCCGCGAGCTGTCGCAGTGGGAGCCGGAGATGTTCGTCCGCACGGTGCTCGTGGACTGGCTGCGGGTGTCCGAAGTCTGGGTCGGCGCGAACTTCCTGTTCGGGCGCAACCGCGGCGGGAACTTCTCGGTGCTGCGATCGATGGGGCAGCGGCACAACTTCCGCGCGGACAAGATCGATCCGGTACGCTACAAGGAGTTCATCGTCAGCAGCACCCGGATCCGGAGGCTGGTGAGTGAAGGGCGCGTGGACGAAGCCGGCGCCCTGCTCGGCCATCCGTACTGTCTCGACGGTCTCGTGGTCGAGGGGAAGGGGCGGGGGCGGGCGATCGGGTTCCCTACCGCGAACCTGCAGACCGACAACGAGCTGATCCCGCCGCACGGGGTGTATGCAACGGTCCTGGCGGTTGACGGCGTCGAGCACCCGGCGGTCACGAACGTCGGCGTGCGGCCGACCTTCGGCGACAGCACCGAGATCACCGTGGAGAGCCACGTCCTCAACTTCCAGGAGTCGCTGTACGGCCGGCGCGTGCGCCTCGCCTTCGTCCAGCGGCTGCGGGACGAGCGGCAGTTCGCCGACGTGGATGCCCTGCGCGAACAGATCGAGGCGGACCGCCGGCGGGCGGAACGCCTGTTCAACCGCCTGTCCATCTGACAAGATCCGCCGATGCCGCCCGCCCCTCCCTCCACCCCCGGCACCGGGCCAGACGCCGATCGGAAGGCGTCCGGTGCGCCGGTGCACCCGGTCCTCCGGCTCTTCAACACGCTGAGCCGGGCCGAGGAGCCGTTCCAGCCCGGAGACGGGGGTGTGGTTCGCATGTACGCCTGCGGGCCGACCGTCTACGCCCGCGCGCACGTCGGCAACTTCCGGACGTTCGTGTGTGTGGACGTGCTGCGGCGGACGCTGCGGCACCTGTGCGGCCACGCGGTCAGGGAGGTGTTCAACTTCACCGACGTCGACGACAAGACGATCGCGGGCGCCCGCCAGGCGGGTACACCGCTGCGGGACTACACGGACCGGTGGATCGGCTGCTTTCGCGAGGACATGGTCGCCCTCGGCATGGAAGCACCCGAGGAGCTGCCCCGGGCGACCGACGAC
>Ga0194132_10010371_pt1 | contig 12415 bp, 11 predicted proteins | sample TA2KigOf80mmetaG_FD_148612 | JGI IMG/M metagenome (GOLD analysis project Ga0194132, IMG submission 148612) | Freshwater microbial communities from Lake Tanganyika, Tanzania - TA2015054 Kigoma Offshore 80m | ecosystem: Environmental > Aquatic > Freshwater > Lake | place: Tanzania: Lake... | reverse complement strand
GCGCTATCACGTATGCCGGAAAAAGTAAACATGTGCGGCATGGAAACTTGCAACGATTTTTGAAGGCGCATACTCAGCGAACATGTCCTTCGACCTAGCGGACTTCCAAACCTATGTGACGAACGTGCGGAGCAAGCCTACGGCCCGTCGCTACGTGATTGCCGTCACAAGCTTTCTGACCTGGGCAGAGCCTGTTTTAGGGCGGATTCCTGTGAGCAGGTTCCCCCCGAACACGCTGAGCTTGTACACCCAGAGCTTGCTGTCCAAGGACTACAAGCCCGCGAGCATCAAGCTGCACCAGGCAGGCGTCAGCCGGTACCTACGGTGGTTGAAGGAGATCAAAGGCGTCTCGGTTCCAGATTTCCACCAGGCTGAGCTGCCTAGGGTCAACCGCGCTTTGATTCAGTATTTCCAGTACGCAGACAAGCTTGAGGAGCCCATCCGAACTGCTGTGATGCTCCTACCTTGCTCGGGGCTTCGCAGTCAGGAAATCGTGAGTCTTTCCCTAGGGTCAAGCCTAAAACGCTCGCCTTTCAAGCTCCAAGACGGCACAACTAAGGAAACCGTCTGCCTCGTGTTCGGCGGTAAGGGCGGAAACGAGAGGATTGTGCCCCTCGTGGATGAAGGGGTGAAGATCCTCTACAGGTATCTGAAGGGCTGGAGGGCCACAAACAGCGATAGTCGCTATCTGTTTCCTGGCAACAAGGGTTCACACATCTCGACTCGAACGGTGCGTGCGGCAGTGCAATCCATCCGAGAGAAGCTCGGGATGGAGTTCACCCCTCACACGATGCGTCGGACCTACCTGACAACCCTGTACCGCAAAGGGGTCGACGTGACGCTGGTGGCGAAGATCGCCGGACATTCCGTGAAGATTCTGATGGAGCACTACCTGGCTTTGGACGAGACGGACGTCGTCGGAGCCGTTCATGCGATGGGTGGTCGATTGACCACCTAAGGAGAGAACACAATGACACTCGAAGCCGAAGAGACGACAGCAGTGAAGAAAACCCCGAAGAAACCCCGCCAGAACGCCTTCGTGGACAAGGTGGCCGAAGGTCTCGGCATGGGCGGAGAGCCTCCGACCTCCCCGGAAGAGAAGTCACACGCTGACGCTGTGTTGGACGAGGCCCGAAACAACGTGGGCTTCGGGATTCAGTTCGAAGAAGAACCACAGCCGCCCGCAGACACGTTCGATCCGTTCACTCGACAGGATTCGGCTCCGTCGCCCCCCACACCGCGAGCGATGCGTGAAGACGCTGCGTCGAATCGGGCTCGGATCGACAAGCCGACTCCGAGCGCAAAGCGTTTGGGAGCGATCGGCGACAAGCTTCCTGGTGCGGAGCGCGTTCAGATCTTGAAGCGGATGGAGGGAGGAGCCCTCTCGTTCATCGACGAGTACGGACAGAAGGATCTCTCAGGTTCTCAGGACATTGAGAGCTTCGTGGGTCGTTACATCCGTCCGAAGTACGGTCCCGGCGAGTATCAGATCAACGGCGTGGACGCGCACGGTCGGAAGTTCGACATGGGTGTCGTTCGGTTGCTGCCTCCTCTAGAAACCCCGGAGCAGCCGCAGCCGGAAACCCCGTTGAATCTCGTGAAAACGCTCATGGACAGAGCTTTGCAACCGCAACCTGTCCAACCTCAGAAAGACCCCATCGAGATGCTGGGTCAGTTGTTCGAGCTGCACAAGCAGATGAACCCACCGCAACCGCCACCGCAACCGCAGCGTCAGAACAACGACACCATCGTTGCGGTCATCGGAGGTCTGACTCAGGTCGCGACTGCGCTGGTGACGATGATGGCTCAGCCGAAGCAACAAGACCCGATCATGGCTCTCCTTCTCGCCAAGCTGTTGGAGGACAAACCTCGCGGCGGTGGCGACATGCCCGCGATGCCCCCGATGCCACCTCCGCCGGACCCCACGGAGCAGCTCAAGAACCTTGCGGCAGTCGTCACGAGCCTGCGAGGCCCCGAGCAGCAACCGCGCCAAGACCTTGTGGATTACCTGCTCAAGGACCGCATGACGCCGACCGACGTCCTGAGCCTGGTCAATCAGGTCAAAGGCGAACGAGGCACCGACGACTTCAAGAAGTCGATGGAGAACATGGGCATCATGTTCTCTGCGATCAACCAGCTTCGGTCTCAGACCGAAGTCAGCGGCGGTGCTGGCTTCTGGGATGCGATGGGCGCGCTCGCCAGCAACAAAGGCATCGCGGAGATGATTGCATCCAGGCTTGGAGGCGGAGCACCGGCAGCGCCGCCCCGGCAGACTCCTGTGAACGTGCAGACGCAAGACCCGCAAGCTGCTCGGATCCGAGCTATCGAAGAGAAGGAGCGTGAGCTTGCGATTCGCGAGCGGCGGTTACTTCAGCAGCAGAGCACGGCTCCACAGCCGCAGCCGCAAGCGCAGCCGCAGCCGCAAGCGCAGCCGCAGCCGCAAGCGCAGCCGCAGCCGCAAGCGCAGCCGCAGGCACAGCAGCAGAAACCGACAAAGGTTCCAACGCTGCCTCCGAACATCGCCGAGTACGTCAACAAGTACGTGGAGGCGAAGACGGATGAGGAGATCGTCCAAAACACTTTGGACATGCTCTTCACGTTCTCCAAGACAGAGGACTGGAGCACACACGCGGAGGGCATCTTCCAGTTGGCGATCGAAGGCGACAAGAAGAAGTTCCTCAGTTACGTGGTTCAGCTCTTCATTGGTCTGACGAAGATCAACCTGATCACCGAAGGCCTCGCGAAGAACGTGATGCGCGCTCTGGACAGCAACTTCGAGGACATCCAGACAGTCGTGAAGCAGCACTTCTCGGCTATGGCTGACTCGGAGGGCGATGCCGAGGACACCGAAGACGACGCTGACGAGGAAGAAGACGCTACCGACGAAGAGGAAGGCGGAGACGACGAAGGTGACGAGGGACCTCTGTCGGATCCTGACAACGTCCTAGGTCTTGAGGACAACTAGACAACTCCAGAATCTTAGGCGTAGCCTTCGGGCATGTCGTTAGGTCGGATTGTTCTGGGCGTAGCGGGTATCGCGTTAGGTCTCAGGCAGATCAAGAACGGGGCGGAGCACCTAGCAAGTGCGTCCGCCCCTTCTGTTCCACGAGGAACTTCTGTTCCACGAGGAAACGGTGGTCGCTTGTCGGACATCACGATCAATACGCCTAAGGGTCCGGTTCGACTCCGAACTCACACGATTCGAAACCTGGACGAACGGATTGTGCACCTTCGGAAGCTGGTCGAGCAGGGCAAGCGTGATCCTCAGATCTACGAGTTCGCCCGCCAAGCGGTGAACGGGAAGTGCGGACCCAACTGGTGTACGCCGGAGAAGGACAACCTGGCGGAAGCTAAGGCGCTATTCAAAGCCATCCGTGCGAATGTCCGCTACACCAGTGACATCGCAGGAATCGACAGCTACCAGAAGCCAGCTCACACGCTGCGTTTCCGCACTGGAGACTGCGACGACTTCAGCGTGTTGGCGTGTGCTTCGGCGCTGTCTCTGGGCTTGCCGTGTCGGTTCAAAGTCATCCGAACCAAAGGCGCTTCGGATTGGAATCACATCTACGCTCAGATCGGTCTACCGCGCAGAGCGCCTACGAAGTGGATCTCCTTCGACGCCAGCGTGAACATGCCTTTCGGTTGGGAAGCTCCGGCAGCGATGATCGCTGACTCTAGGGTTTTTCCACTATGAACACCTAAGTTCCACTATGAACAAAACTGTTTGACCTAAGAGTCGTTGACGGCTGCTAGGTTTGAGCGATACGGTGATCGGGCCTCGTTGAGGAAAGTTCGAGACCCTCAAAAAACAAGACCATAGGAGAGCAAGATGCGAGACAACTACGATGATCTCATGGGCTTGGACATGTACGACGATGGCATGTCTGAGTTCGTCAACATGGAGATGCTCAAGGAGAGCGTCATCGCCGCCGGATCCAGCGCTGCTGCGATCATGCTGGCGACCTGGGGCCTGCCCAAGCTGGCCAAGGCGATCGTGCCGGACGCCTGGAGCGAGCCCGCCAAGCACCGCACCTACGCGGCGCTGCAGATCATCGCCGGTCTCGGCGTCGGTCGCGGTCTGTGGAACTACAACCGCGATGCGGCGATGGCTGTCATCGGTGGTGTTGCGGGTCTCGGCATCGCGCACCTCGTGGACACCTTCTTCGATGCGGACCTCGGCCCGCGCTTCCAGCTCGGTGCGTACCCCGACGACGACACGTTGTCGGCCGGTGATGCGACGCTCCTCTCGGCCTACGGGTCGGACAACGGTCAGGCGCTCGCGGCGCTTGAGGCGACCAACATCCGTTCGGCTCCCGGTGCCTTCCAGGGCTTCGCGGCCCCTGTGGTCAGCAACGAAGCCCTCATGGGCGCAGTCGTCCAGCAGGAAACCCTCGGCGCGATGTACAACCCGTACCTCGCGTAGTCCTCAACCAAAAGCAAAGCTAAATGAGCCCCCGGCTCTGATAGCGAAGAAACCCAAACAGGAGAAACAGCAATGGCAATGGTTCCAATCGACGGTCAGCCGGGACTCTTTCGCGACCCGGAAACTGGCAACATCCTCAACATCCGCGACTTCCGTGAGTCTGACAAGTGGGACACGATCGCGATCCCGGCGGGCCAGATCGATCCCGGCACGCAGTTCATCTTCTTCGCGGACATCCAGGGGAAGCGCGAGACCGACACCAACATCAAGACGCCGCGCAAGCTGTCGTCTGGCGAGTCGATGATCCTCGACCGCATCGGTCTGTACTTCCGTCTCGTCGTCGGCGACGTGGTCTCTGTGCCCCGCGACATCAAGAAGGTGGCCGACAACGCCTACTACCGGATGAAGATCAACGACATCCTCCAAGACGAGGGTCCGGCGATCAAGTTCCCCAGCGGCTACGGCATGTACGGCAACACGACCGAGACCGATGCGGGTATCGTCTCGATCGGCGTTCCGGCGACCGCGAGCGCGAGCAAGCTGATCAAGAAGCAGATGCTCAACCAGAACCACGAGCTGGAAGGTCTGCTTCGCTTTGATCCGCGAACCTGGCTTGCGGCGCAGGGCATCGTCTACACGAACCCTGTCATCGAGCAGCCGTTGCTCGTGACCAACTACTTGCACGGCTTGATCCGCGCCGCTGTCACCAAGTAGTCGTTCCTGGGTCGAGACAGCGTGCTCTCTGCTTTGGTGCAGGGGGCACGCTGTTTCCCTGTCGCACCTAGTCCCTTTTCGATTCAGGCCGGAGCACTTCAGACATGAACTCTCATCCCAACATGCGGTCGCAGGAACCCCAACAGGCAATGCGCGTTCCGCCCGGCAACCTCGTCCAGTACTACAACGACATCGCCTCTGGAGTGCTCGCGCCCGAGGACATGCGGATCGAGGATCTACAGTTCCGAGTCCAGATCGATCCGGCGGGGAACATTGTTGCGAACACCGATGCGATCACTCTGGTGAGCCGGTACATGTTCGTCTTCCGTCGCGTCATGGGCTTCGTCATGGACCCCGACTTTGCAGGTTCTGCCCCGAGCCTTGTGAACTTCCAGGTCCGCGAGAACGGCCGGAACTTCGAGATCTTCAAGCGTCCCGTCAGCATGCAGTCGTTGCTCACACGCAACGGCAACAACGTCATGGAGTGGGATGGCATCTACACGACCGTTCCTGGCACGGACATCTCCGTGGAGTGGACGGTGGACACGCAGCGGTGGGCCGCTCTCGTCGGCGTCACCAAAGAGTTTGGCGTCCAGTTGCTCGGCGACTACGTGGCGTGTGCGCCTCGCTGAGAGGTGACACATGATCGACCTCAATAAGGACTCCGGGGAGGGCAACCTCAACACACGCGCCTATGTCGCGTCGCTTGTGGGCCCTCGTCGAGTCGTTCACGGTCAACGCAACGTCAAGCGTGTGCCTCTGAACGGTTCGATCCTGCTCTCCAAGAGCACGAACACTTCAGTCCAGGTCACGTTCTTCGAGGTGTGGCTGCCCCGCACGTCTTTGCTCACTCTGCCAGGTGGAGGGGCTCTGCTGGGCTTCCTGTCCTCAGACTCTGGCGGCCCTGAGAACAGCTACCAAGTCGTACTCACAGCGACCCAGAAGTTCTCTGGAATCCTGATGGGCGACGATCAGTTGTACGCTTCGGCGTTGGCCGACGCTTTGGGCGGTGCCTTGGTGGCACCTGTCTCAGTCGTCATTTCTACGGTGGTGTTCTGATGTCGCTCGCAGAGTACCTGGGGATGTTCGAGGCAGCAGCTCTTCCGACTCAACCGTCGCAGTCTGGGTTGGTCAAGATGAGCATTGCCCCTCTCCAGCGAGTACTCAACGCCTTGGGCGAGCGGCTGGTCTTGGACGGCAAGTTCGGTCCTGCAACGAAAGCGGCTTGGGCCCGTCAGGCCACCAAGCGCAATCAGCTACCTGCGTTTGACCGTGCGAGTGCGACAGAGGCTTGGGTCTCTTCGAGCGCGTACACGACGCTCTCCAGCTCGAACGCAGCGCCTGCACCGGCTGTTGCACCTCTGCGCCCGGTTCCGGTGTCGCCTGCACGTCAGGCTGCGGCTGCAGTCACGACTCCGACACCTGTTACGCCGACTCCAGGCTCTGTTCGGATGGGTGTGAACGCGCTTCAGAGGCTCCTCAACTCGCTCGGCGAGCGCGTCGTGGTGGACGGCAAGTACGGTCCAGCAACGAAGGCTGCGTGGGTCCGCCAAGCCACCAAGCGAGGTCAGAACCCGTTGTTTGACCGGGTGGGTCCAACGGAGGCCAGCGTCTTTGCTGCCACCTACACGGCGTTGACCACCCGACCAACGGCGGCTCCCGCTCCGGCTCCTGCTCCGGCTCCTGCTCCTGTTGTCGGAATCCCGATGAACGTGAGTGCGATCCAGACGCTGCTGAAGATGCTCGGCGAGCGCATTGTGGTGGACGGCAAGTACGGCCCCGCGACGAAGGCTGCGTGGACTCGGCAGACCTCCAAGCGGTCGTTGAACAGCTCGTTCGAGCGCGTGGGTCCGAGCATCGCTAAGGTCTCGCAAGACACGTACATGGCACTCAGCAGTGCGGCGTCTCCTTCTGCAGCACCAACACAGGCTACTGCTCCGACTCCTGCTGTTCGCGCCCCCAGCGCTGCTCCGACTCCTGCTGTTCGCGCCCCCAGCGCTGCTCGCGCTCCCCGCGCTGCTCGCGCTCCCCGCGCTGCTCGCGCTGCTCGCGCTCCCCGCGCTGCGGCTCCTGCGACCGGAACGGTCACCAAGCCTGTCTTGGAGTTGCAGCAGTTGCTCCGAAAGCTCGGCTGGTCAGGAAACGCTGACGGATCCTATGGTCCGAAAACGGCGGCAGCTTGGGCGCAGTACGCCCAGGCGCGTAACCAGAGCCCGACGATCTCCCGCATCGACGGTCGGACAGCCAAGGTCAGCGCTGCGACCTTTGCAGCAATGACTGCTGTGTCTCCCACGGAGACTCAAGTTCCTCAGATTCCTCCGAAGCCTTCAAGGCTTTCGCCTGCGGCGGCAAGTGTCGTCAAGGCTTCGACATCTCGAGTGAGCACTGAGGTTGTCCAGCAAGCCTTAGCTCAAGCCATCAAGAACAAGAAGCTGAAGATGTCTCCGGTGCCGATCACAGGCGTCTGGAACGATGCGACGACCTCGTTGTTCTTGTCGGTGATGACTCCGACACCGACACTGCGTCAACCAGTTGCGGAAGCTCTTCCGAAGTTGATCGCAGAAGGCGGTAAGTCGGTGCTGTTGCTTCCAGCCCTGGCTGACGGCATCTCGGCGGTTTCGGCGCAGTGGTTGCAACAACAGGCAGCAGCGTCCGCCGCTCAAGCTCCGATTCCCGATGCGATGCCGAGGAGCAGACGGCGCGCTCGACCCTTTGTTTCGGCTCCGAGCGAGCCTCTGCCGGTGACAGGTCCGGTTGCGACAGCGCAGCCCGATGCCTCGACCGTCAGCGCAGGCTCGGGTTTCGAGCCGCCCATCGGTCCCGCCCGGACGATGCAGAACGGTGGTGGCGGTGGCGGAGAGCCCGCAGCACCTGAAGCGCCCGCACCTGAAGCGCCCGCACCTGAAGAACCTGCACCTGAAGCGCAAGAACCTATGCCAGAAACGCAACAACCAGCCCCCTCGAACCCGACGCAAGTGTGGGAGGGGCTCACAAACGCTTTGTCCAGTTTCACAGCCTCGGCTCCGAGGTTCGAAGCGGCTTTGGAGGCAGCCAAGGCTCAAGGCCCTCTACATCCTTCGGTGGTTGAGGTCTTCAATCGGTGGCTGGCGTCTGCCGACACGTTGAAGTCTCGGGTCGCAGACATGATCTCCAAGTCGTCAGAGCTGAAGTCGGCGATCGACTCTGCGGGCCCTGGTGCTGGTCTTTCAAGCTACGACGGTTCGGAGCTTTCGGCGTACCTAGGTCAGCTTGAGGCTGCTTCGGATCGTGCGATGGAGCTTCTTCGAGAACCTCTCACTCCTCTGGGGTTGTCAGGTTTGGGTCAGGCTGCGCTCGGCAACGTCACGCTTGCCCGTTTGGCGTCTAAGCTTGGAGCGCCTCTGTGGGCCAGGCTCATGGACATCCTCAAGTTGCCCGTGGTCAACGTCGCAGCCACCGGTTACATGGTCAAAGAGGCCGTGTCCGACGCAGTGAACGGAGAAACTGCTGAGTACCTGCAACACGAGCAGGCTTTGGCAGAGTTGGTTGCCAACGGCACGTTGACGGTCGATCAGTACAACTCTCTGAAGAAACCGATCCCTCAACAGAGCAGCATCATTGGTCCGATCGTTCTGGGCGTTGTAGCCTTGGGCGGTTTGGCTCTATACTTGAAGAGTCGGGCGTCCTCGTAACGCCTTGGAGGTTCAGATGCGTCATCTCGGAGAAGAAATCGCTGTGCTTGATGGGTTGGACAACCTCCCGAACTACTACGCGACCGACAACGTCATCGACGCTTCGTCGGGTGCGAACTACAGCGGCGGTTCGAGCTGGGCTGAGCATCTTCCGTTGCTTCCGAGCAACGCAGGTCTCGCGGATGCAGATCTCGCGCAGTACGGGATCAACGCAGGCATCCTTCCTCCCAAGCGCAACGTGATCGATCCGTCCGGTGGCGCGAACTACACGGGCGGCTCGGACTGGGTTCCAGGCATGCCGCTGGTGGTGAGCAACGCAGGTCTTGCAGGCGGTCGGCCGAACTACGACGGCTACCCACTGGAGAACCTCGATCAGTTCTTCGGGAGCACGATGGGTTCCGACGAAGCCATCTACGGAGAGTACGGCTCTCCTGATGGCATCCCCGAGTACTACGCGACGAGCGGCGTGATCGATGCTTCGGCGGGTGCGAACTACAGCGGTGGTTCGAGCTGGGCGGAGCATCTCCCGCTGCTTCCGAGCAACGCGGGTCTTGCGGGCCTCTCCGGCGAGATCCCTCCGTACTACGCGACGAGCGGCGTGATCGATGCTTCGGCGGGCGCGAACTACAGCGGTGGTTCGAGCTGGGCTCCTCATCTTCCGCTGCTTCCGAGTAACGCGGGTCTTGCAGGTCTGGACGAGTTGTCTGACTCGACGCTCAAGATGCGTGCCGGTGCTGGTTGGGGCGTGGTTGGTCGCGTGGCGAACCGCAAGAAGGTGCTCAAGACGAAAGCCAAGATCACCAACGCCTTGCTGGCTCTTCGCAACCCTAACCTGAGCCCCAAGAAGCGTCAGGGGTGGCTCAACCTGCTGAACAAGAACCAGAACACCTTGAAGCAACAGCGCAAGATTCGCTTCCTCGCTCTTCGCCGACGCTAGAACCAAGAGGGCCCGATGACCTATGAAAACGTGACACCTCAGGTGTCTTCCGGGTCGTACCTGACTGCCTACGATTACGGTCTCGGCGGTCTCGATGACTTGATGGCAGACGACAGCGACTTGAGCATGCTGCCGCCAGGAGACGACTACGGTCTGTCGTCGGTCGGCGATGTGGCCTTTGGCTTGGAGGCAATCTCGAAGCCGATCCGAGACACCAGGGCTGTGGTGGCTTCGGCTGCCATGCCGATAGGTTCGAGGGCCTCCGTCACAGCAGCACGCAAGCTCATCGCAAAGAGCTTGAGTCTCGGCAAGATGGCGCACGACCGGGCTCAGGTGGCGTTTCGTTCACGCGATGAACGCGATCGGTTGGTGAAGGGTGTTGATCGCATTCAGGGGCAGTTGGACAGACTTCCTGCAGGCAGCCCGCAAGCCGACAATCTTCGGACGAAGCAGTACGGTTTGGCGCGTCGTGCGTTGCAGCTTCACAAGGTGACGGCAGTCGCCACCGGCATGGCCAAGAATGCTGTGGCCCAGGCGTCGTTGCTTCAGCAGATCGGAGCTGCGACGGCTCTTGGTCAGCCGCAGACGGCAGCCGTGCTCTCGGCGATGTACAACAAGATCGGCCAGGGCTCGGAGAAGTTCCGCCAGGTGCGGAAGCAGCAGATCATCAACAAGACCGAAGGTGATCAGCAGTTCGAGATGCGGCAGTTGCTCGATAAGAAGCGGAAACTGCTTCTGGCGCGAGTGGACTTCCTGGTCACTCTCAGCTTCCCAGGCCTGGAGGGTCGGGCGCGAGTTCAGAACGACTTGAAGGCGTTGGACCGACAGATCGCGGAGTTGGATCGACAGATTCACGCTCTGTACCACCGAGGTGCCGGTTCCTCTCTCGGCGAGATCGAAGGCTGGGGGCCTTTCGGAAAGATCGCGAAGAAGATCGGTCGCGCTGCGAAGGGCGCAGTGAAGTTGAACCTTGCGCCCGTCAAGTTCGCTGCGAAGTTCGTGACCAAAGGTCCGGCGGCTGCGATCAAGAGCATTCCCGGTGCGATGAAGGAAGGCTTCGACATCGTTCGGAGGACTGCTGCCGACTTCAGCGTCGGCATGGCGTGCGACGTGATGAAGTCGAAGATCGGCAAGGTGGCGGTTCAAGCTGGCGGTATGCTGGTCGGATCGTACTTCGGGCCGGTGGGCACCGCTGTTGGTGCAGCGGCTGCAGGTCGAGCGAACCAGACGAACGAACGCATCTGCGGGTCGTTGGACAAGCTCGGACTCACCAAGGGCACGTTCCGCACGTCTAAGCTGGGCTCGACGCTGAAGAGTTTCGCCGGAGGCATGGCGAAGGATCTGGTCAACCCTAAGACGTTGATCGCCAACGCGACCTCCATCGGCGGAGCGTACATGAGCACGCCTCAAGGTCAGCAGGCGCTGAGCAACCTTCGCAACGTCGGCAATGCTCAGATCGCCAAGATCGGTCTGCCGCAACTTCAGAACGCCGACATCTTGCGTGCCGGTCGAGGCATCGTTCGCGGTGACGCTTCGGGTCTCCTGCGTGTCGGTCGTGGCGCTGCTCTCCAGTACGGACAGCGCGCCGCCAGCCAGTACGGCGGGAACATCCTCCGTCAGTACGGCGGAGACGCCTCGGGCTTCCTACGCACTGCGGGAGCGCCAGCGCTACGCACGAGCATGAACATGAACGTGCGCGGCGGCATGAACGCTGCCGCACGTAGCAACCTGATCAACGCAGAAGCGCAAGCTGCTGCTCGACAAATGCTGGGGTTCTAAGATGCAAAGAGTGCTCGTATCGTTCTCTGACATGAACGCGCACCTTCGTGGATACCAGGCACAACCGCTGCCGGAGTACTCCAACAAGAAGCGCCACGTCTACTTCTCGAAGCCGATGTCTCAGTACATCACCGTTCGTAGCAAGGGCGGCAAGGCTGAGTTCGAGTTCACCTCGGACTGTCCCTGTACTTACGACGACTGATCTGATTTACTTTCGGAGTTGCGGGGGGAGACCCCCAATCAAAAAACGTGGCGCGTGTCGCCCCCCAACAACGGAGCAAGCACATGAGGAAGCGAGCAAAGAAGTGCAAGTTCGGCGTGAACAAGCGCACGGGACGCTGCTTGAAGACCAAGCGCAAGCGTCGTCGCTAGGAAAGGAGTTGAGCCATGTCATTGGAAGCATCAAGCACTAGTTGGACGCACCCTAGGTCTGTCCATACGCACGGCGCTCCCTTTGCAGGGCTCGACGACTTGTCGAACCCCACACCTTCATCGGGAGCCTTCGCCGGAGCCGGTGAAGGTGTGGCGCTTGTCGTTCTCGGTCTTGCAGCTCTGGCGCTGTGGTACGGCGTCAGGGAGGGCAGTCGCAGAAGTCGCGGCTTGCAGGGGCTCTCTGGTGCCCGTGAGTTCAAGAATTGGTGGGAATCTGGCTCGCGTGACTTTGAGTTCAAGACCAAAGGCAAAGGCAGCACCTATTGGAAAGGCCGCTACTCAGACTTGCCCGATCGGTCTGGTGAGGTTTTTGTGAAGGGGCCTGGCCACGGTCAATGGACCCACATTACGAAAGTAGAGCGACTGCAGGGGCTCTCTGGTGCCCGTCGAATCAACCAGAAGGACTACACGCACTACGTTGTGGTTCTAAGGGGGCCAGACCGAACTCCAGTGATTGAG
>Ga0194132_10010369_pt1 | contig 12416 bp, 11 predicted proteins | sample TA2KigOf80mmetaG_FD_148612 | JGI IMG/M metagenome (GOLD analysis project Ga0194132, IMG submission 148612) | Freshwater microbial communities from Lake Tanganyika, Tanzania - TA2015054 Kigoma Offshore 80m | ecosystem: Environmental > Aquatic > Freshwater > Lake | place: Tanzania: Lake... | reverse complement strand
CGGATCGGCGTGGTGAGCGCTGTGCCTGCCATCGGTCCCGCCTCCTTCCTCCTTGGCTCCAACACCAAGTAGGGGAGGCGTTTCCGTTTCAACTGTCAAGTAACTTCCACACTGGGTGAACTCCAGGTAAGCACAAGAGTGTAGAACGACTCATTGAACCGTGGTGGTCGCATGATCTGGCTCTTCGCTCTCGTTCTGCTGATTGGGGCCGCGCTCGCACTCGAAGCGGGCCTGGTAGCGTTCGCGGGGTATGTCGTACTCGGCGTGTACCTCGTTTCGCGCTGGCTCGCACGGCGCTGGGTACATGACCTCGACGCGAAGCGCGAGTGCGACGCCGCGCCGCGCGAGGTGGGCGAATCGACCGAGGTGAAGGTGACGCTCACAAACACTGGGGCGCTGCCGATCGCGTGGGTGCTGGTCGAGGACCTCGTGCCGGCGTTCGCGCTCAAGGCCCGAACCGCGCGGCTGTCGGTGAAGGGCAAGCGGGTTCACGTCGTCGCGCTGCGCGGCAAGCAAACGAAGACGATCAAGTACACGGTCACGTTCGCGATGCGCGGGTACTACCCGCTCGGCCCGGCGCTGCTCGAAACGGGCGACGTGTTCGGCTTGCACCGGCGGCACCGCGTCGTCGGCGCGCCCGTGTACGTCATGGTGTACCCGAAAGTCGTCGCCTTGCCGAAGTACGACTTCGCATCGGAACGGCCGATTGGCGAGGTGCGCCTTCAGAACCGCTTGCACGAAGACCCGACGCGCACCGCCGGCGTGCGCCAGTACGTTCTGGGCGACCCGCTCCAGCGCGTCCACTGGAAGGTGACGGCCCGCACCGGGCAGCTTCACTGTCGCATCTACGAACCGACCACGCTCGCCGGGGCGACGATCCTCGTGGACTTCCATAGTGCCGGCTACCACGCGCGCGGCGAACCGCACCGCTCGGAACTGGCCGTCACCACGGCCGCGAGCGTCGCCTACGCCGTCTCGCTACTCAACCAGCAGGTCGGGTTCGCCAGCAATGGGCGCGACGCCGCCGACCGCATTCGTGAGGAATCACTGGCCGCCGGGAGCGCCGAGGCGCGGGCCGAAGGGTACTCCACGCGCGACGCGGCCCGCGAGCGGTTCGAGATGAACGACGCCAGCGACCGCATCCGCCCGGTGCTGGTCGAGACGCGGCGCGGGTTCGACCAGTTCCAGAAGATTCGCGAGGCGCTAGCGCGGCTCGAACTATCGGACGCGCTGACGTTCGCGCAACTCGCGCTGGAGGTGTCCGCGCGAATCCCGCGCGACGAGACCGTGATTGCCGTGTTGCCGCACGTCTCGGCCGAAACCGCGATCGCGCTCGGCACGCTGCGGCGGCAGGGCTTCGCGGTCAGCGCGATCCTGATCGGCCTCGACGAGAACCACAAGCTCGAAGCGCACGGCCGGCTACTCGCGGAGCGCGTCCGCGACGTGCGGTATTTGAACACGGTCGAAGAGTTGGCCCAACTCGGTTCGAACGCGAACGCGCCCGGTGCGGCGGCCTACGCCGTCGATATACCACTGGCATGAGCCGCGACCGCCTGCTTGCCTTCGCTCAACTCTTGCGCATCCCGAACGTGTTCACCGCGTTCGCGGACATCGCGCTCGGCGCTTGCGCCGCCGCCGCCGTGCTGCCGCCCATGCCCGCCGCGTTCTGGCTCGGCTACGTCGTACTCGCGCTCGCGTCGGGGTGCCTGTACCTCGCGGGCATGGTGTGGAATGACGTGTTCGACCTCGCCGAAGACAAGAAGGCCCGCGCCTTCCGGCCGCTGCCGTCGGGCCGCGTGCGGGTCGGAACGGCGGTCGCAATCGGGCTGAGCCTGCTCGCAGCCGGGCTGGGGCTGGCGTTCGCGGCCGGACTGCCCGGGCGCGTGGAGTGGAACCACGAGCCGCTGGCCTACGCCATTGGGATCGCGGTGTGCGTGCTGGTCTACGACGGCGGACTCAAGCGCACGCCGCTCGGACCGCTGGCAATGGCCTCGTGCCGGTTCCTCAACGTCCTGTTCGGCCTATCGCTCATCCCCGAAGCCGCTCTCGACACGGAGTACCGCGTCCATCTCGCGGGCGTCGTCGGCGTGTACATCGTCGGGGTGACGTGGTTCGCGCGCACCGAGGAGGGCGCGAGCCGCAAGCGCGACCTCGCGCTGGCCGCGTGTGTCATCGCGCTGTCACTGCTGTTCGCGCTCGTGCTGCGGGCGAAGCTGTACGCGGCCACCGGCCCATCGAAGCCGCTCGCGGCGCTCGGCACGCTCGCGTTCCCGTACCTGTTAGTGCTGTTCGGCTTCCTCATCGGTCGGCCCGCCGCGCGCGCGATCGGTGATCCGACATCGCAGCGCGTCCAGCGCGCCGTCAAGCGATTCGTGTTGGGGCTGGTGGCGCTCGACGCCGTGCTCGCCACAATGTTCGTCGGCCTGCCGGGGCTGGTGGTGTTGCTGTTACTGCCACCGGCGATTGTCGTTGGGAAATGGGTATACTCGACCTGAGCCGCGCTCGCCTGCGGCTCGCGGCTAACACTTTGGAGAATCAGAATGTCCATCAATCGACGCAACTTCCTCGTCGCAGGAGGCGCTGTAGTGGCTACTTCACTGACCAACCCCCTCTCCGCCGCTGACGCCAACGACGAGGCCGCGGCGATCATCAAGGATCACGTCAGCAAGATGCGCCCGCTCGAGATTCAGGGCGGGATCGCGTGGTGGAACGCCAACACCACCGGCAACGACGACGACTTCAAGAAGAAGGAAGAGGCGCAGAACAAGATCGACGAGGCGCTCGCGGACGCCAAGATGTTCGCCCGCGTCAAGGCGGCGAAGGCCGCGGCCGACAAGGGCGAGATCAAGGACGCGCTCGTCGCGCGGCAGATCCAACTGCTGCACCTCCAGTACCTCGAAAAACAGGTCGCGCCCGAACTACTCAAGAAGATCACCGCGAAGGCCAACGCCGTCGAGAAGACGTTCAACGTGTTCCGCGCGAAGGTGGACGGCAAGGAGATCGCCGACAGTAAGGTGCGCAGCACGCTCAAGGAGAGCGCCGACTCCGAGCTGCGGCAGAAGGTGTGGGAGGCGAGCAAGGGCGTCGGGGCCGCGGTCGAAGCGGACCTCGCGGAGTTGGTGAAGCTGCGCAACGAGGCCGCCACGCAACTCGGGTTCAAGAACTTCCACGCGATGACGCTGAACCTGAACGAGCAGGACGGCGCGGAACTCATCAAGCTGTTCGACGACCTCGACGCGCTGACACGGGAGCCGTTCACGAAGGCGAAGGCCGACATCGACGAGCGGCTCGCGAAGAAGCTGAACGTGAAGGTCGGCGGCCTACAGGCGTGGCACTACCACGACCCGTTCTTCCAAGAGTCGCCCGCGGTGTTCGACGCGAACCTCGACGCGCCGTACACGAAGGCCGACATCCTCAAGCTGTGCAGCGCGTTCTACAAGGGCATCGATCTGCCCATCGACGACGTGATCGCGCGCAGCGACCTGTACGAGAAGAAGGGCAAGTCGCCGCACGCCTTCTGTACCGACATCGACCGCGAGGGCGACGTGCGCGTGCTCGCCAACATCGTGCCCAACGAGTACTGGATGGGCACGATGCTGCACGAACTGGGCCACGCGGTGTACTCGTCCAAGAACATCCCGCAGGCGGTGCCCTACGTGCTCCGCGGCGAGGCGCACATCCTCACCACCGAGGGCGTGGCGATGCAGTTCGAGCGGTTCAGCAAGTCGCGCCCGTGGCTCGAAAAGATGGGCGTGAAGGTCGCGGACGCCGCGAAGTTCGACGAGGCGGCGAAGAAGGTGCAGCAGAACCAACTGCTCATCTTCTCGCGCTGGTGTCAGGTGATGTTGCGGTTCGAGAAGGCCATGTACGAGAACCCGAAGCAGGACCTGAACGCGCTGTGGTGGGAACTGGTCGAGAAGTACCAACAGGTGAAGAAGCCGAAGGGCCGCAACGCCCCGGACTACGGCAGCAAGATTCACATCTGCTCGGCCCCGGTGTACTACCACAACTACATGATGGGCCAACTGTTCGCCTCGCAGGTTCACCACGCGCTCTCGAAGGACGTGTTCGACGCGGACCCGAAGACGACACTCTACATCGGCGAGAAGAAGGTCGGCGCGTTCATGCGGAAGAAGGTGTTCGAACCGGGCCGCTCGAAGACGTGGAAGGAACTGACGAAGTTTGCCACCGGCGCGGAACTGAACCCGAAGGCGTTCGCCAAAGACTTCGAGGGGTAATGCCGCGCCGCTCGCGGCTTCGCGCACACGTGCGAAGCCGCAAGCGCATTGTGTTCGCGCGTCCACTTAATTCTTACTGCACTGCTGATAATTCGATCCCGTCACTCCTCTCCCTCCCAACTGGAGAAGCTGATGGATCGTCGCGAACTGTTCGGCGCGCTGGGCGCGCTCGGTGCGGTGCCGGTGTGTGCCGCCGCCTCGGAAGCCGCGGACCACGGCGGCGACAAGCCCGCGCACGGCGGGCCGATGTCGAACCCGCACTTCCATTTCTGCGGCATCCACATGGCGAAGAACAACCCCAAGCTGCAGTTCGTGACGCAGCACTACTGCGCCGCGCACACCGGTGGCAGCGAGGGCGACGTGTTCCAGTGCACGCTGTTCGACGGCACCGGCAAGAACGCGAAGCTCATCGGCGTCGAGTACCTGATCTCGGACGAGGCGTACCGCAAGCTGCCGGACACCGAGAAGAAGTACTGGCACGCGCACACCTACGAAGTCCTCGGCGGCGGGCTGATCGCCCCCGGCATGAAGCCCGACGAGGAGATGGCGTTCATGAAGGTCGTCATCAAGACGTGGGGCAAGGCGTGGCACACGTGGCCCGACCCGAAGAGCGCCGTGCCGACCGGCGAGCCGCTGCTCATCTGGTCGCTCATGGGCGACGGCCAAGTGGACGAGAAGGTTCTCGCGGCGCGCGACAAGGAGTTCAAGGTCGATACCGCTAAGGTGCGCGACGCGCGCGTGAAGGAGTTCGGTCTTGAGGTACCGAGCGTGTCGCCGCCGAAGGACATGAACGCCCTCGGCCGCATGTGGACCGACACCGGCGACGACAAGCCGACCCCGAAGAAGAAGTAGTTGCGAGTTCAGCAGCGAGCGGCACGGCGTCAGCCCGCCGGTAGCCACACAACTCCCACCACCACCACGTTCGCGTTGTTTCAGTTGTGCAGCTACCGGCGGGCTGACGCCGCGCCGCTCGCTCGGAGTTGCGACCCGGAGGAGCCTCACCATGTCCCATCTCGCCCGTGCGCTCGTACTTCTCGCCGTCGTCGCGCCGCTCGCGCGTGCCGACGAGTTGAAGCCCGAGCACGTCGCCAACAGCAAGGGCGACGGGCCGGACGGGAAGGGCAACACCGCCGACGACACGTGGCAGTTCTGGTTCGAGTTGGCGCACAAGAAGGGGCACTTCGAGCCGCTTGGCACCTACAGCACGAGCATCGCGAAGGAGGGCATTCCCAAGAAGGTGACGGGGCCGGTCGCGGGCCTGCTGCCGAACCCGGACGACACCGTCGGCTGGATCTTCCACCGCGACTGGGACGGGCGCTTCGAGGGCGTGTGGGCCGACAACAAGGCCAAGTGCGTGATGCTGTACCCTTACGTCGAGAAGAACGCGCACTCGGCGGTCGCGGTGACGTACCGCGTCCCCGCGGACGGCAAGTACGACATCTCCGGCGGCGTGACCGACTTGCAAGTTCAGCCGCAGTTCAAGCAGCACGACGGCATCGAGTGGATCGTCGAGACCGCGGACGGCGGAAAGCCGGTGAAGAAGATCGGCAGCGGCGGGCCGGTCGGCGACGGGAACGGTCGCCCCGACAGCGACACGTTCGCGTTCACGGCGGTCGAACTCAAGAAGGGGCAACTCGTGCGCCTCGTGATCCACCCGCGGAAGTGGTGGGGCAGCGACCTCACGCGCATCGACTCGTTCAAAATCGAGGCGAGCAAGAAGAAGTAGCCCAACCGCGCCAGCGGCCCGTGGGTCAGCGCCCCTCGGCCCCGGACGAGAGGAACCGCAGCAGCCCGGTCACGGCACACGCGGTCGCGTCGATCCGCAGGTTCCCATCGGTCGGGGACAGGTGGAACGCGCCGATCAGCATGTTCGCGCGGAACGAGGTCTCGAAGTGCCGCGTGTTGGTATCAACGAACTGCACCCCGCACACGAACTGCACCGCGTCCGCGAGCGCGGCCTTGTACTTCGCCTCGCGCGCGAGGTCGCCGGTCTGTCGCGTCAGGTGGTACGCGCAGGCGAGGCTCTGGAGGTGCAGCCCGGCGTCGGCGGTCGCGGGCGCGTCGGCGGTGGTGCGGAACGCCCCGACCCATTGCGGGGTCTTCGCGTCGGTCGGCCCGATCTGTAGCCCGCACAGCCAGTCGTTCATGTCGAGTGCCGCGTTCGCCAGTTCCGGCAGCTTCGTCTGCAGGTACATCTCGGTTGCGGCCGGCGTCAGGGTCGCGGCCAGTGTCGCGTGCGGCTTCTTGCGGAACACCTCGGCGTAGTGCGCCACCCCGCGCCGCACGGCGTCCTTCTTCCACTCGGCCGGGCGCGCGCGGTTGCTCAGGGCCAGCGCGTGCAGCGCGAGGCCGGGGAACTCGTTCAGCCCGGCCGGGTCGATCTGAGGCGGCGCGTCGGTCGGGCCGTCGGTGTAGTGAACGGAGCCGTCGGTGCGCAACTGCGCGCGGAGGAAGTGGCACAGGCGCTCGGCGTCGTCGGTCAGTTTGTCGGAGGGGTTCGGCAGTTCGTAAATGGCGAGCGCTACGAGCGCCGCGAACCCGACGCGGTTGCACACGAACGACACCTGCACCGGCACCCGCGTGTTCGGGTCGTTCGCCGCGGGCTTGGTGGTCGCGAGCAGCGCGAGTACCGATTGGCTTGCGAGGACGCTCTGCTTCTCGTCGCCGCTGAACTTTGTGGCCTGCGCGAGCGCGAGCGCGGCGCGGGCCTGCCTCAAGTCGTGGTCGCCGGCCACCGGCTGGCGCAGGGCCGGGACGTACCCGTAAAGGAACCGGCCGTTCGGTTGGTGCATCTTCGCCATCCAGTCCGCGCCGAGCAGCGCTCCGCGCACCGCGAACTGCGTCGCCTGCGGGTATGCGGCGAGCGGTTGGAACCGGCTGAGCGGGGTTTCGGCGGTGGCGACGGGGAGCGGTGCGGGCTGGACCGGAACGCGCGCGTCACCGGGTGGCGCGGGCGGAATGACCGGCGCGCCGGGCAGCGCGGGCGGGGCAGGGGGAACCAGCGGCGGCGCGATTGGCGGCTGAGCGGCGACCACGACGACGACGAGCAGAACAACTATAGCCGAACCGAGAACGACGCGCCGCATGGCTGGCCCTCCGTGGCCGCGAGGATGGCGCGCACTGTAAACGAAGTCGGCGCGGCTCCGCAATGCGAAGCTGCGCCGACTTCGATCAGCGTTAGCCGCAAGCCGTAGCCGAGCGCGCCGGACTCAGGCCTTCGGCGCTTCTGTCGGGGTCGGCTCGCCGGCCTTGAGGATGTGCGTGACCTTCACGCGCACGTACGGCTGGGTGTGGCCCTTGAGCCGGCGGTAGTTCTTGCGGCGGCGGAACTTCTGGGTCATCGTCTTGACCTTCGGGAAGCTCACGACTTCCGCGAGGACGCGCGCCCCGGCGACGAGCGGCTGGCCGATGACCGCGTCCGCCCCGCTGCCGAGTAGCAGCACCTTGTTGAGTTCGAGCCGCTTGCCGAGTTCGGTGGCCCTGAAATCGAGTGTCAGCAGCGCGCCGGCTTCGGCGCGGTACTGGCGGGAACCGTCTTCAATAATCGCGTACATCGCTCGTCCTACCTGTTTCGTTGCTCAGAAAGCAGACTACTAGTGTAGGACCGCCCCCGCCGAGCGACCAACCGGATTGGCAGATTCGGACCGGGGCCGGCTCGCCTTGTGCGCGCGTTCACACAGCCGGAGAAATCGCTGCAAACCGTAAACCCGCGTTAGATGGTGGAATGCGAAAAACCGCGCCCACAGCCCGACACTCTGGGATCGCGACCGATGACGGCCGACCTCGAAGCACCAACGGAAACACAATCGGACGGCTCGCTTCTCAATCGCTACCAGTCCGGCGACGAGGCTGCGGCTACCGACATCTACCTGCGGTACGCGCCGCGCCTGCGCGCTCGCGGCGCGCGGCTGCACACCGAACTACGGCGACCGGTTCGACGAAGACGACGTGTTGCAATCCGTGTTCCGGGCGTGTTGTCATGGCGCACGGCACCGGGTTTACGGGGTTCCTCCTGACGGGGAGTTGTGGAGCCTTCTGATGGTGCTCGCGCTGAACAAGGTGCTGTCGCAGGTCGGGTTCCACCAAGCCGGGAAGCGCGCGGTTCGGAACACCACGTTCGTGCCGGACCTCGACGCCCACCCCGCGCTGGCGGCCGACAACTCGGCCGCGGCGTTCCTCAAAATGGTCATGGACGAGCAGGTGGCGGCGCTGCCCGAATCGAACCGGGCCATTATCCGCCTGCGCACCGAGGGCTACGAGGTCGAGGAGATCGTTCGCTCGACGGGCCGCGCGCGGCGCACAGTCGAGCGCGTGCTCCAAGATTTCCGCGCGCGCCTGACGCACTCCCGCCGGGGCTGTCGTGATCGAATCCTCTCCCGCCGCGCCGTCGCTGTCGGCCGAACTCGCGCACAAGATCGAAGGGTTCGAGTTGGCGCTCGACGTGAACCCGCCCGCCGACCTCGCGGCGTTCTTGCCCCGTGTCGCGCACCCTCTGTACCTTGACCTTGCAACTCTGGTCGAATTGGTGCGCGTCGATTGGGACCGGGCGTGGGCCACGGGCGAGCGAGCGGGTCACTGACTACGCGGCCCGGTTCCCGGCGCTACTTACGAGCGCGCCGGTTCTCGCCGCGGTCACGTTCGAGGAGTACCGCGAGCGGGTTCTGGCGGGCGAGCCGGTCGCCCCCGAGGAGTACGCGCGGGACTACGGCGTTGACACGAGAGGGTGGGCCGGTCCCGCGCCAGCGGACGACGAGTACGCGGCCACGAACGTCGTGACGGCAGCCCCGGAGCCGGACCCGGCGCGCACGGCCGCGGTGCCGGTGGACCCGCCGACGCAGGAGCGGTTCGCGGCCCAGCGCCCCGTCCGCCGCGCGGCCCGCGCGAAGGTTCTTTCCGACGCGGAAGAAGCGGCCCAGCTCCGGCACACCGCGGAGATGCTGCCGGATGTGGGCACCGAGTTCGCTGGGTTCTTCCTCGCGCAGGAACTGGGGCGCGGCACGTTCGGGCGCGTGTACCTCGCGCGCCAAGGCGACCTCGCGAGGCAGCCCGTCGCGCTGAAGATCGCCGCCGGGTTGGGGCCGAGTCCGCCGCCCACGCGCACCTCCTGCACGCCAACATCGTCCCCATCTACTCGTACCACACGGCCGGGCCGTTCCAAGCGGTGTGCATGCCGTACTTCGGCGGCACGACGCTCGGGCAGGTGGTGCGCTCGATCAGCGCGCGCCCGGGCGTGCCCAGTTCCGGCAAGGAACTGTGGAGCACCTTGGAACGCGGCTGGCTCGATACCACGACCGGGAGCACCGCGCGGCTGTCGACCGAAGCCTACGTCCAGCGCGCCGAGTTGCGCGAGGCCGCCGGCGACCGCGACGGGGCGATTGAGGACTACACCCTCGCGCTCGCCACCGGCACCGTGCCGGTGCTCGTCTACTTCAAGGGCGCGACCACCAAGCACTACAACGGCGACCACGCCGGGGCGAAGGCCGACCGCGAGGCCGGGTTCAAGGCGACCGCGGCCGACGAGCTGAGCTGGGTGGCCCGCGCCGAGAACCGCTTGGGCGACGACCAGAAGGGCGCGCTCGCCGACGTGGACGAGGTGCTGAAAATCAACCCGTGGTCCGAGGTCGCGCTCCAGCTCAAGGCCGCGATCCTCTCCGAGGGCCTCAAGCGCACCGACGACGCGCTGGCGGTGCGGAACAAGGTGGTCGAACTCCACCCGGACTCGGTGGCGCTGCGCGCCGGCCGCGGGGTGCTGCTGGCCCGTACCGGCAAGCGCGCCGAGGCGCACCGCGACGCCGCCGACGCACTCCGGCGGCACGCGCGCCCCCAGCGATGACTAACGCGATTCCGCGACGAGGTACTTCTTCACGAAGCCCTCGTCGAGGGTCACGCCGAGACCGGGGCGGTCGGGCACCTCCATCCACCCGTTCACGCTCTGGATCTTCTCGTGAGTGAGTTCGTGGCGCAGCGGCGAGTCCTCGACGCAGTCCTCGAACACGAACGCGTCGCGACAGGTGCTCAGCCAGTGGATGCTCGCGGCGACCGTTAGCGGGCTGGTGTAGCAGTGGTTGCAGAGCCGCGCGCCGATCTCCTCCACGCGGGCGCGGATGTACGCGGCGTCGGTAAAGCCGCAGCGCGAGATGTCCACTTGGTATACGTCCAGAGCTTTGCGGTCGATCAGTTGGCGAAACGACTCGCGCCCGCACTCGCCTTCCCCGGCCGCAATCGGGATCGGCGAGCGATCGCGGAGCCAGACGTAGCCGTCGATGTCGGCCTCGCGTAGCGGCTCCTCGAACCACTCCGGTTTGTACTCCGCGAAGGCGTGCGCCCGGCGCAGCGCGGTGCGCGCGTCGTACACGCACCCGGCGTCGATCAGCAGCGTGCCGTTCGCGCCAAGCCCTTCACGCGCGCCGCGCACGAGGTCGATGTCCACTGCTTCGGAGGTGCCCATCGGTTCCCAGCCGAACTTGACCGCGGAATAGCCTGCCGCGATCCACTTCCGCGCGATGTCCGCGGTCTCCTTGCCATCGCGCCCGAAGAGAATGGAGGCGTACCCGCGAACGCGGTCGTGCTGCTTGCCGCCGAGCAACCGGTGGATTGGCTGGCCGAACGCTTTACCCTTCAAGTCCCACAGCGCCATATCGACGGCGGACATCGCGGTGATGCCAACGGCGGTGCGCCCGAAGTACATCGTGCGGCGGTACATCTTCTGCCACAGGCGCTCGTTGTCGAGCGGGTTCTCGCCCACCAGTAACTGCCTCAGCCCGCAGGCGATGTTGTGGCTGAACGGCGCGTCGATGATCGCCTTCACCACCTCCGGGGACGAGTCCGCTTCGCCGACCCCCTCAAGCCCATCATCAGTGCGGATGCGAACCAGCACCGAGTCTTGACTGCTCGCGGTCTTCGCGAGGACGTTCGGGATGCGGAGTATCTGGCAAACAACTTGAGTGATCTTCATGGCAACTTCCGTGGGTCAACGTCGTGGGCAATGCAAGCGACGCAGTCGCCCTGCGCGACAATTGAAGGGGCGCGGGTTGCGATCAGCACGCCGGCGGTGTTCGCGACGACGTGGATCGGGTCTCGGTCGGGGCGTTCGAGGAAGTGGATCGCGCCGACCGGCTGACCGGCGTCCACGTCCTCGCCGAGCGGGACGAGGTTCTCGTACACGCCCGACTCCGGCGCGAAGCGGTAGTCTTCCCATGCCAGCGCTTGCACCCAGCGGGTCGGGCCGAGACCGAGCGTCTCGCGCGTGACCGGCTTGCCCGCGAGAATGCCGAGGTGCTTGAGCACGTTCCGCAGGCCCATCTGCGTCTCCGCGTGAACGAGTGCGGTCACGTTCTCACTCCCGCCCATCTCGGTCGTGATGACCGTCTTGCCCTGACTCTCCGCCTCGACCGGAAGCAGGCCGGTGCCCGCGATATCGGCGTAGAGGAAACAGAAGTCGGTGTTCCACGCCTCGGTGCCCGCGAGCATGGCGTCGCGCTGTGGGCCTTTGGGCACGAGGTGCATGTGCGCGCACGGCTCGAAGTCCACGCTGCGCCCGCCGGTGTGGATGTCGATGACGATGTCCGCGAGCGGGAACAGCACGGTGCTGAGGTAGTGAGCGACCACGTCGCACGGCGTGCCCGTCGGGCTGCCGGGGAACGTGCGGTTGAAGTTCTTGCCGTCGAGCGGGGAGAGCCGCGTCGCGGCCTTGGCCGCGGGCATGGTGAGTGTGGGAATCAGAATCAGCCGGCCGGTAACGTGGTCGGGGTTCAGTTCTCGCAGCAGCCGCATGATGGCGATCTGACCGGGGTACTCGTCGCCGTGGTTGCCGGCCATGACGAGCGCCGTCGGCCCGGTGCCGCGCCCGATCACGCTGATCGGCAGCATGAGGTTCGCCCACCCGCCGAGGTTGTACGAGTACGGCACATATAGGTGCCCGTACTGCTTGCCTTGCTTGCCGAAATCGACCGTGGCCCGAACGGGCGAAGCACTCACGCGAGCATCTCCTGATCGAAGCGATGCGGGTTCAGCATTGTGGCACGAAGCGCGCGTTCATGCACCTTGTTTTTCAACGATCCGCGAGAGGGCTAAAACCCAGGTGATTCGCGATACCTTCGCTCCAAGTCGGCCATGAGTATTGGCCGCTTCTTCTTGGATCGTGCCTTCTTCATGATCTTGCGTCGTTTCATGGCCTCT
>Ga0194132_10010365_pt1 | contig 12425 bp, 9 predicted proteins | sample TA2KigOf80mmetaG_FD_148612 | JGI IMG/M metagenome (GOLD analysis project Ga0194132, IMG submission 148612) | Freshwater microbial communities from Lake Tanganyika, Tanzania - TA2015054 Kigoma Offshore 80m | ecosystem: Environmental > Aquatic > Freshwater > Lake | place: Tanzania: Lake Tanganyika... | reverse complement strand
CGACCAGGGATCCATCCGCGGCGATCAAGCCGCTGCCGCCCCACTGCGGATGAGCCGGCGTGGTGAACAGGGCTTCCTCGAGCAGATACTCCCAGTAGCCGGCAAATTCGCGCTTGGCGATCACCCGGGCCTTCAGGGCGTGTTCGCGTCCGCCATGCCCAAGCACGATCACCTCTGAACTGGGCTTGATCTGACTCGCCGAGCCACGCCGGATCGCTGGCGATTGAAGCTTGTCCAGCGCTTGAATCAAGCCAAAGCCGGTGACGAAATCAAACGCCACCAGGTGTGCGGGCACGGCCTCGCCCTGATTGGTGGTGAGCCAGATGGATTCTGCTTCGGTGACCAGATAGCCGATGGTCAGTATCAGGCCGTCCTCGCGGATGACGATACCGTTGCCGATGCGCTCGGTGCCCAGGATGGAGGCCGTGAACGCGTCATCGGGGATTTCCGCGCGCACCATGACCGCGCTGTCCAACGCCGCCTCGAGGTCAAAGTCCAGCTTCTTAGGATCCGGCTGCAGGCTTTCCGGAAACGCCCACTGCGTCAGTTCGGCCATGGCGGCAAGTGTAAATAGGCGAGGGCGACATCATACAACGGGCGTCGAGTATCCTGTGGGCCGATTGAGAAGAAAGCCGCCGTGAGTCTCGCCGCGCAAGTTGATTCACCCTATTCCTGGACGCGACTCGTCGTCTCCGTATTGCTCACCACGCTCGGCAGTTCCGGCATGTTCATCGTGAGCGTGGCGTTGCCACAGATCCAAACGGAGTTCGGCGTCAGCCGCTCGGACGCGGCGCTGCCCTATACCCTGTCCATGATCGGTCTGGGAATCGGCAGCATCATCATGGGACGCATCTCGGATCGCATCGGCATCACCATTCCGGTGATTGTGAGCGCAGTCTGTCTGGGTGCCGGATACATCCTCGCCAGCAAAGCGCAGAGCCTCGGACAATATGCCTATACCTACGGTCTGCTCATCGGCTTGGTGGGAAGCGCCTCCACCTTTGGACCACTGATCGCGGACATCTCACATTGGTTCTCGCGGCGGCGCGGCATCGCTGTGGGCATCTGCGCCAGCGGCAACTATCTCGCAGGCGCGGTGTGGCCCAACGTGGCGCAGCATTTTTTCGAGACCGTGGGCTGGCGGCAGACCTTCTTCGGCATCGGGTGCTTCTGTGTGATGGCCATGATTCCGCTGGCGCTGTACCTGCGCCGCCGCCCTGTCTTGCACGGCCAGGAAATGCCGCAGAGCTTGTCCACCGGCGCGCGTTCGCTGGGCCTGTCACCTAACGCCTTGCAGGCCTCGCTGTGTCTTGCCGGAGTGGGCTGTTGCGTGGCCATGTCCATGCCGCAGGTGCATATCGTGGCCTACTGTGCCGATCTGGGGTATGGGCCGGCACGCGGCGCACAGATGCTGTCCATGATGCTGGGCTTTGGCATCATCAGCCGGATTACCTTCGGCTACGTTTCCGATCGCATCGGCGGGGTGCACACGCTGATCATTGGATCAGGCCTTCAGGGCGTCGCCCTGCTGTTGTTCATTCCCTTTGACAGCATGGCCTCGCTCTATGTGATCTCGGCGCTATTCGGGCTTTTCCAGGGCGGCATCGTGCCCTCTTACGCCATCATCGTCCGGGAGAACTTTTCGCCGAAAGAAGCGGGTGCGCGCGTCACCATGGCGCTTACCGCCACGATGTTCGGCATGGCGCTGGGCGGCTGGCTCACCGGTGCGATCTTCGATCTGACGGGCTCGTACAATGCGGCATTCATCAACGGCATCGCTTTCAATCTCATGAACCTCACTATTGCCAGCACGTTGTTGCGGCGGGCGAGGTCGCGGGCGCAGCCGGCCTAAACGGAGGAGAGGGAACTTGGCCACGATCACCACCGACGACGGCGTTAGTCTGTACGTAGAAGACACGGGTTCCGGCACCCCCGTCGTATTCGTGCATGAGTTCGCCGGCGACCATCGCAGCTGGGAACCGCAAGTGCGGCACTTCTCCCGGCGCTATCGCTGCATCACTTATAACGCCCGCGGCTATCCGCCCTCGGAGGTGGTCGACGACGTGAATCGCTACTCCCAGGCCCGCCAACGCGACGACATTTTGGCGGTGATGAACGCGCTCAAGGTGGAACGCGCCCATGTGGTCGGTCTGTCCATGGGTGCATTCGCCACGTTGCACTTCGGCATGCATCACGGCGCGCGGGCGCTATCGCTGACGGTGGCAGGCTGCGGTTATGGCGCGCATCCGTCCGAATACGAGAAATTCCAGGCGTTTGCGCAGGCCAACGCCAAGGCCATGACCGAAGAAGGCATGCCCCATTTCGCCGCCACCTATGGGCACGGCCCAGGCCGTACGCAATATCGCGACAAGGATCCGCGCGGTTTTGCCGAGTTCATCCAGCACTTCGGCGAGCATTCAGCCAAGGGGTCGGCGCTTACCATGCTGGGCTATCAGGGCCGACGCCCGTCGCTCTACACCTTGGTCGACGATATGGCCAAGATCACCACGCCCATGCTGGTGGTTGCCGGCGATGAGGACGATCCGACGCTGGAGCCGGGCTTGCTGATGAAGCGCACCATCCGCTCGTGTGGCTTGGCGGTGCTGCCCAAGAGCGGCCACGTGCTCAATCTGGAGGAGCCGGCGCTGTTCAATCGCATCGTCGAGGATTTTTTCCACCAGGTGGAGACCGGACGCTGGGTGACGCGCACATAAAGAACAAGACGACAAAGGGATCGCAAGGATGTCGCAAGCCGAAGCACTGTCTCATCTCAAAGTCATCGATCTAACGCGCGTACGGGCGGGGCCGACCTGCGTGCGCCAGTTCGCCGATTGGGGCGCCGATGTCATCAAGGTCGAAATGCCGGGCGAGGACGACGACGGCTTCGGCAACCGTACGCACTCGGACTTTCAGAATCTGCATCGCAACAAGCGCTCCATCACGCTGAATCTGAAGGATGCGCGCGGGGTGGAGATCTTCCGGAAGTTGGTGCGCGGCGCTGACATCGTGGTGGAGAACTATCGACCCGACGTGAAGTTCCGCCTGGGCATCGACTACGACACGCTGTCTAAGGACAATCCCGGCCTCATCTACGCCAGCATTTCCGGCTTCGGTCAGGACGGCCCCTATCGTGAGCATGCCGGCTTTGACCAGATCGCCCAGGGTATGGGCGGCCTCATGTGGACCACTGGATTGCCCGGCCACGGGCCCGTGCGCGCCGGCACGCCATTGGCTGATCTGAGTGCCGGGTTATTTGCCGCGCTCGGCGTCCTGATCGCACTGCAGGAGCGCTCGCGATCGGGCAAGGGCCAGTGGGTTCAAAGCTCCTTGCTTTCCGCCATGGTGAACATGATGGATTTCCAGGCGGCGCGCTGGCTGGTGGAGAAGGAAGTCCCCGGTCAGGCGGGCAACGATCATCCGACCTCGATGCCCACCAGCGTGTATCCCACGGCCAATGGCTTCATCAACATCGCGGCCAGCGGCAAGGTGATCTTTGCCCGCCTGGCGCAGGCACTGGGCACGCCGGAACTGGCCCAGCATCCAGACTATTTGACGGCCGATCTGCGCTCAGCCAATCGTGTTGCGCTCAATGCCGCCATCGCGGCGCAGACCAGGCGTTTCGAATCGTCAGCATTGATCGCCATACTCAACAAAGCCGGCGTACCGTGCGGACCGATCTACAAGATGGACGAAGTGTTCAGTGATCCGCAAGTGCGCCATCTGGGCATGGCCGCGCCCATTGCCACCGCCGAGGGCGGCAGCATCGAACTCGTGGCATCCGCGGTGAAACTCTCGCGCACACCGTCGCAGATGAAGCGCGCCATGGGTAGGGCGGGGGAACACAATGATGAAGTCCTGAGCGCGCTGGGTTATAGCGCCGCGCAGATCGCCGCTCTGCGGCAAGACAAGGTGATTTGAGACTGACATGAGCAATGGAAGACTGCGGGTCGAGTGTGAGGGTGCGATCGGCTACATCGTGCTGGAGAATCTGGAACGGCGCAACGCCATCAACGCCGCCATGTGGCGGGACATGCCGGCCGCCATTCAGCAACTGGTGGACGATACCGGTGTGCGCTGCATCGTGCTGCGCGGCGCCGGCAATATGGCTTTTGCCGCCGGCGCGGACATATCCGAGTTCGAGCAGCAGCGCGCCAGCGCGGACAGCGTCAAGGCCTACGAGCACAGCATCGACGCCGCCCATCACGCCGTGGAGACCGCCGCCAAACCGGTGATCGCGCTCATCCACGGTTTTTGTGTCGGCGGTGGCGTGGCGCTCGCGCTGTCCTGCGATCTGCGCTACTGCGCCGACAACAGCCAATTCGCCGTGCCGGCGGCGCGCCTGGGCCTGGGCTACGGCGTGCGCGGTCACAACCGGCTGGTGGCCACCGTCGGACATGCGGCCGCCCGCGAAATCATGTATAGCGCGCGCCGCTACAGCGCTCAGGAAGCGGCCAGCATCGGACTGGTGAATCGCGTGCTGCCCGCTGCCGAGCTGGATGAGTATGTGCGCAAATTGGCCGCCGACCTGGCCGCCAACGCACCGCTCACCATGACCACATCGAAGACCATCATCAATACACTGATCGACCCACAAGGAGATTTTTCTGAGGGCAACAAGTTGATCGCGCGCTGTATGGCAAGCGAAGACTACATCGAAGGCCGGCGCGCCTTCATGGAAAAGCGCAAGCCGCAGTTCAGGGGTAAGTAGCGGGTTTCATCGGACAACCACTGAAGTTATGGGACAGTATTCGCGCAGCGTTGACTTCCCTCTCCCCCCGGGAAAGCGACCGAGGGTGAGGGAAAAGATGTTCGAGCTCCGAACCCTTTCCCTCGCCCCTACCCCTCTCCCGGAGCGAGAGGGGCTCTTGGCTGATCATGTGGTAGCGCGTAGGTCTGATGCACCATAATTTTCGGGAGCCCACGTCATGTCGCTTACTTTCCGCCCGCTGCATCCAACGTTTGTCGCCGAAGTCAGCGCCGTTGATCTTGATCGGGTGCGAGATCGCGAGCAACTCGACGACATTCGCCGCGGCATGGATCAGTACGGCGTACTGGTGTTTCGCAATCAGCATTTTGAAGGTGCCGGGCAGATCGAGTTCGCCCAGCGGTTGGATGGACAGCTTCATGCCAAGACCGGCGCCGCGGCCATTACCCGCAACCGCTTTGGTAATGAAGCCCTGTCCGATATTTCCAACATCGATGAGAACGGCGAGATTTTCCCCAGCAACGACCGCCGCCGCCAGTACGGCCTTGGTAATCGGCTGTGGCATACGGACGCGTCGTTTCAGGATCCCCCAGGACGCTACTCCATGTTGTACTCGGTGGTCGTGCCGCCCGTCCCCGCCGATACGGAGTTCGCCGATACCCGCAGCGCCTACGAGGCGTTGACTGATGCGGAGAAAGCACGGCTTGACGGCCTGAAGGTGCATCACTCCATCGCTTATTCGCGCCAGACGCTTGGCTTCGAATTTTCCGATAAGGAGATGGACACGCTGCGCGGCGCCGTGCACCCGCTGGTGCGCGAACTTCCCGCCGTGGGACGACGGGCGTTATATGTGGCGTCACACGCCTCCACCATCGTCGACTGGCCGGTGCCCGAGGCGCGGCTGTTGTTGCGCGACCTGATGGATCACTGCACACAGCCGCGCTTCGTCTATCGACACGCCTGGCGAGAGGGCGACCTGGTTATCTGGGACAATCGCGCCACCATGCACCGCGCCACCCGCTTCGACGACAAAACCTATCGCCGAGAATTGCGGCGCGTCACCACGCTGGATATCCCATTGAGAGGCCACGCCTGATGCAATACCGAGTTCTGGGCAAGACTGGACTGAGTGTTTCTGTGCTGAGTTTCGGCTGTGGTGCCGTGGGTGGCATCATGGTGCGCGGCACGCCGGCCGATCAGGAGCGTGCCGTGGCGCGCGCCATCGACGCGGGCATCAACTATTTCGACACCGCCTGGTTGTACGGCAAGGGCGAGTCCGAGCGCAACCTTGGGCGGGTGCTCAAGCAGTTGGGCAATCCGAAGGTACACGTTGCCACCAAGGTGATGCTGGAAAGTGCGCGTGTGGACATCCGCGCTGCCATCACTGCCTCGCTCGATGCCAGTCTGGAGAGACTCAGGCGCGATAGTGTCGACATGTTTTTTCTGCACAACGATCTCACCGCGGGCGCCATTGGCAACACTGTGGATCCCACGACGGTCACCTCACAAGTCCTGCCGGTGATGCGCGAACTGCAGCGCCTGGGCAAGGCCCGCTACATCGGTTTCACCGCACTCGGCGAGACCGCCGCCATGCACGCCGTGCTGCCCCACTTCGACGTGGCGCAGATTTGCTTCAACCTGCTTAATCCCACGGCCGGTGTCGCGCAGCCTGAGGGCTATCCCGCGCAGAACTACGAGTTGCTGCTGAGCCGAGCCCACGCCGCCGGTGTCGGCACTGTAGGCATCCGAGTGCTGGCGGGCGGTGCCTTGAGCGCCGATTTGTGGCGGCACGAACTGGGTATGGCGAAGGTGGATCCGCTGGGCTCGGCCCTAAGTTACGAGTCCGACGTTGCGCGTGCACGCCGTTTCGCCTCGGTCATGAATGCGGGAGAAACGGCCGCGCCGGTGGAGTCGGCATTGCGCTATGCCATTTCGCATCCGGACCTCGACACGACCTTGATTGGGCTATCCACCCAGGAGCAGTTGGAGACGGCGATCAGAAGCGTGGAAAAGGGTCCGCTCTCGGCGGTCGCACTGAAAACCGTCGCGACGGTACAAAGCGGCTTTGTGGGCGAGGCGCGCTGACCTGCCTTACACCAAGTCCTTTGCGGTGCCGAGTGCTTCGTCGGCGTCATCATCCATGGCAATGAATCCGCCAGACTGCCGCGCCCATAAATCCGCATACAACCCGCCACTCGCCACCAGCAGCGCGTGCGGCCCACTCTCCACCACCCGTCCCTGATCCACGACCACCAGCCGGTCGAGAGCGGCGATGGTCGACAACCGGTGCGCAATCACTAGTACCGTCTTGCCTTCCATCAGGGTAAACAGGTTGTCCTGAATCGCCGCTTCCACTTCCGAGTCGAGCGCGGACGTGGCCTCGTCCAGCACCAGGATCGGTGCGTCCTTCAGCATGATGCGGGCGATGGCGATGCGTTGGCGCTGCCCGCCGGATAGCTTGACTCCGCGCTCGCCGACATGGGCGTCGAGGCCCTTGCGGCCCTGTGGGTCTTGTAGATCGACTATGAACTCCCAGGCCTTGGCCTTCTTCGCTGCCGCGATGACTTCGTCGTCGCTGGCTTCGGGCCGGCCATAGGCGATGTTGTCGCGTACCGAGCGGTGCAGCAACGAGGTGTCCTGGGTCACCACGCCGATATGGGCGCGCAGCGAATCCTGGGTCACCGACGACACCGATTGGCCGTCGATGCGGATGGTGCCGCTCTCGATGTCGTAGAGGCGCAGCAGCACGTTGATGAGCGTGGACTTGCCCGCGCCTGAACGTCCGACGATGCCCACCTTCTCGCCCGGCTGGATGTCGAGCGAAAAGTCTTCCAGCACACCCTTGCCGCGGCCGTAGTGAAAGTGCACGCTGTCGAACTCGACGTGGCCGCGCGTGACGCGAAGCTCGCTGGCACTGGGCGTATCGCGCACGGCTCGCGGTTTCGACAGTGTGCGCATACCGTCTTCGGCCATGCCGAGGTTTTCGAACAGACCGGCCATTTCCCACATGATCCAATGGCTCATGCCTTCGAGCCGCAGCACCAGTCCTATGGCCACCGCCAGTCCGCCGGGAGACAGCGCGCCGTTGAGCCACTGCGCGATGCCGATGGCGCCCACGGCAAACAGCAGCACGCCGTTGCCGACGTCGAGCAGAATGTTGAGTACTGAGCTGTAACGCATCTGCGGATGCACCGTGCCCATGAATTCGTGCATGGCGTCTTGGGCATAGCGTTCTTCGCGGCGCGTGTGAGAGAACAGTTTCACGGTGAGGATGTTGGTGTAACTGTCCACCACGCGGCCGGTCATCAGCGAGCGGGCATCGGACTGGCGCTCCGAAATGCGCGCCATGGCCGGCAGGATCAGACGCAGCGTTGTGAGGTAGTAGACCAGCCAGGCCACAAACGCTGCCGCCAGCCAAGCGTTCAGTTGTCCTACCAGGATCAGGGCGCCGCCAAAATAGACCGAGACGTAGACAAACACGTCCAGCAGCTTCATCACGCTTTCGCGCACGCCGAGTGCGGTCTGCATGACCTTAGTCGCGACGCGGCCGGCGAATTCGTCCTGGTAGAAACCGTAGCTCTGGCCCAGCATGTAGCGGTGGGCTTTCCACCGGATCAGCATGGGGAAGTTGCCGAAGATGGTCTGGTGCAGCAGGATGGTATGCAATAGCGTCAGCACCGGCGACAGCACCAGGATGACGAAGGCCATGGTCCACAGCTTGGAGGCTTCGGTTTGCAAGAACGTGGCGCGATCGGCGGCTGCCAGCCAATCCACCACGTCGCCGAGGTAGGAAAAAATCAGGATCTGGATGGAGGAGACGGAAGCGGTGAGGAGCGTTAGCAAGGCCACAAAGGGCCAGATGCCGCGGGTGTAGTGCCACAGAAACGGCCCCAGCCGGCCGGGCGGCTGGGTAGGTTCGGGCGAGGCAAACGGATCGACGAGTTTTTCGAAGAAGGCGAACATGGGCTTAGTGGAGGCGGGCAAGGGCGCCAGCTTTCAAACTGGAGAGGAATGGCGTCTCAGAGTCTGCCCTTGAAATCACGCCGATCTTGGAACCCCTCTCCCTCCGGGAGAGGAGTTGGGGCGAGGGAAGGGGGTGAGGGAAAGGGGGGGCGGGAAGGATGCATCAAATCTCCCTCACCCCCTGCCCCTCTCCCGGGGGGAGAGGGGGGATACATTGGCCTCCTCAGGCGAACTGCGCTTGTTCATGCCGTTCGAAAACCGAACCCCACTTCTTGCCCCAGTCGTTGCCGAGAAAATCCTCCACCTTGCCGCCTTCCTTGAAGAACCGGTTGGGCATCTGAAAGGTGGCGAAGAACAGCCCGCCCTGGGGGCCGGCCCAGGCCTCATGGCGGCTGCCGGCGGGCCGCCAGACGAACTCGCCGGCTTTGCACACGCCCTCGCCGCACTCCAGGCTGCCTTCCAGCACGTAGGTCTGTTCGATCAGAACATGCTCGTGATCGGGGATGCGTGCCCCTGGTGCCAGCCGCATCAGCATGGTCAGATGCCCCGTTGCAGGGTCCACCAGCAGGGTCTTGGTTTCGATGCCCGGGTAGATGGGATTCTTTTCCCAAGGCAGTCCGGCGATGTCCACGAAGCGTGACGCCAGGGGCGGCAACTGGGCATGATCAGGGGCATTCGGGGTGAGGGCGGCCATGGCGGACTCCTGCATGGAAGTAAGCCAGAAGAGTACTCCGGACCGCGCGGGGAACGAAGCTCATCGAGACTCGCCGCCGGCATCAAGAAGCCGTCGCAAAGGCCGAAATTCATATGACATATCCTGACCCCGTTCCAATAGGAACGGAGTCGCCTCCGGCCGCTACACAAGACGCAATTGACACCTCCGCTTTCTATGTTCCATTTCAGAGGTCTGGCGCTTGCCTGCTGCCTTAGGCTCATGCTGCTTGGCAGCGTCCAGCCTGGGCACGGGGCGGAACCCTCGGTCGACCAGATTCATCAGGCAGCGCTGGCTGAAGCCAAGGCAGGCCAGTTCGACGCCGCGCTTGGGCGGCTGTCCGGGCTCGTACGCCAGCACCCTGGCAAAACACTCTATCTGCATGATTACATCGCGGTACTGCAGCGCGCCGGCCGCCACGACGAGGCCCTGGTGCAGCTGCGGAAAGTGGATCGTGCCCAGGCCCCTGCCTACGTATTGGAAAGCCTGGCGGCTGCGGGTGTCGCCACGCGCCGCTTCGATCTGGCAGAAGAACTGCTCCTGCAAGCCTTGACCCGTTACCCCGGAAGGGCCGAAAGCCAGCAGGCCATTGCGGACGCACTTAGCAAGCGCATCCTTGCCGATGCCACCTTGCCTGCCGATCGCTCAGCGCGACTGAGTGGACTGAACGCCATTGACCAGATCGCCATCATGAGTGGGACGGCCGACAGGCTCGAAGGCGCCAGTCAACTCTACGCCGCCTTGCACCTCAACCAGATCGTCCTGCGGCGCGCGCCGGACCATCAACCCGCGCAGGCCGCGGTCGTGCGTCTCACCGCCCGGATGGGCGCAGCCCATCTGGCGTTGCAATTGGCGCAACGCTATCCGACGGCCTCGAGTGCGGAGCAGCTCGATACCTTGCAGCGCCACCGCGTCGCCGTCGACGGTCGTTGGGCCCAGATGCTGCGTGCACTGCCACGCCGCCACCGGCACGGGCAGGCCCAGCTGGATGCTGCCCTGGCCACAACGGATGATCTGGCGCGGCGCTTCATGCAGTCCAATGCCGGGCTCAGCACTGCTGAACTAAAGTGGCTGCACGACCGCATCGTCTTTCTCAATGCCCATCCGCGCCCCGGCGAGGCGTTGAAGCTGTACGAGACCTTTGTCGCCCGCAAGCTGCCGCTGCCCAACTACGCCCTGGGTGCGGTGGCCGACGCGCTCGTGGCCTTGCGTCAGCCCCGGCGTGCGCTGCCGTTGTACGACCAAGTGCTGGCCGAATCTCCCAACGACGCTGGCGCGCAGGTCGGCAAATACTACGCCTTGCTCGAAACCGAGGCTCACGCCCGTTCCTACGACTGGATTGATGCGTGGGCGCGCACGGCTGTGGCGATCTACAAGGCCCAGCCTACCGACGCTACACAGGCACAGCAGTGGGATGCGCGCGTGTTGCGCGCCCGTGCCCGCGACTATTCGGGGCAGCACGCGGTGGCGCAACGTGAGCTCGAGCAATTGCGCGAGGCGGCGCCAGCCAATGGGGCGGTGCGGGCTTCGCTGGCATCGGTCTATCGCTCGCGGGGCTGGCCGCGCCTGGCATGGGAGACCTGGCAGATTCATCAACTGCATGATCCGGATGATGTGGACGGTCACGCCGAGAGCGTGGCGCCGCTTCTCGACCTGTGGCGCTTCGAAGATGCTCATGCCCAGTTGGGGATGGCGCAACGCATGAATGCGGAGTCGTTGTCGGTGGAGCGCGCGGCGCGCGCCTGGACCTTGCACAACCGTCCGGAACTGAGTCTGCGGGCCGGCTCGGGCCGTTCCAATGATGCGGCCTCGCCCGTGGGCAGCAAGGATCACACGGCCGATCTCTACCTCTACAGCGCGCCCTTTGGTGAGCGCTATCGTGCCTATGCGCGAGGCCACTACACCGAAGGTGACGTGTTCGGCACAACCGTGCGGCACCGGCGTGCCGGTGCTGGCTTGGAGTATCGCGGGTACGGACTGCGGCTTGCTGGTGAGTATCACGTTGGCTGGAAGCGTGATGGCGGAGGCGGTACCCGGTTGGGCGCGCAATGGTCCATAGACGATATCTGGCGGGTATCACTCGAAGGCGATGGCAAGACCACTGATCTACCTCTACAGGCACGTGCCGCCGATATCAGCGCACAGCGTGCGAAATTGGAGGTCGAAGCACGCCTGCACGAATGGCGTGCGTTCTCTGCCAGTGTCAGCTACTGGAATTTCTCCGACGACAATCGCCGTCAAGCCCTGCAACTGGCCTGGCGGGAGGGACTGTGGATCCGGCCACGCTACTGGCTGTCCGGGAGAATCGATCTATACGCTTCGAACAATTCGCGCGTGAATGCCGCCTACTTCAATCCCAGGTCCGACCGCTCTGCCAGTCTGAGTTTGACTGGGGCCTGGCGTACGTACCGCTGGTACGAACGCGACTTCGTGCAGGAACTCAGCTTTAGTGGCGGGGCGTACTGGCAAGAGAGTTTCGGTACGGAACCCATCTCGGGCGTCGAATACGCGCACCGCTGGAGCCTGGATGATCGCTTCTACCTGCGCTATGGCATCGGGCGCACGCTGCGCTACTACGACGGCCAGCAATCCGGGCGCAGCTATCTCACGCTCGACATGGACTGGAGGTTCTGAGCCCATGCGAATCCTGATGATGGTCATCACGATGGCGTGGTCGCTGACGGGCCTGGGTGCCGAGCGCGATTTCACTGACGCACTGAACCGGCTGGCGGTGCTGTCCTATCACGACGTGCGCGAAACCCGCATGACCTATCGTGACCTCTACGCGGTCGAAGCGGCCGAACTGGTGAGCCAGTTCGCCTGGCTGAAGGAGCAGGGTTACACCCCGGTCAGCCTGGCGCAAATCCTGGCGGCCCAGGCAGGTGGAACGGGCCTGCCCGCTAAGCCGGTGTTGCTCACCTTTGACGATGGTTACCGCAGCTTTTACACCCATGTCTATCCGCTGCTGAAGCTGTTTTCCTATCCAGCCGTGTATGCCCTGGTCGGCAACTGGCTGGATGATCCGGTGGCCGGTGAAGCGGCGGC
>Ga0194132_10010364_pt1 | contig 12426 bp, 9 predicted proteins | sample TA2KigOf80mmetaG_FD_148612 | JGI IMG/M metagenome (GOLD analysis project Ga0194132, IMG submission 148612) | Freshwater microbial communities from Lake Tanganyika, Tanzania - TA2015054 Kigoma Offshore 80m | ecosystem: Environmental > Aquatic > Freshwater > Lake | place: Tanzania: Lake Tanganyika... | reverse complement strand
TCTCCTCGCCCAAGGATCGAAAGCCGGCTCAAGATCACCCTTGGAGATCGAGACTGATTCAACCAAAACCAGTCGTACTGACAAAATCACTGAGCAGTAAGACTGACAAAGTCATTGAGCATTGACATCCCCTCAAAACTAGTCCGGCGCGCGGAGAGAGCCTGGTGGCGGCCGTATTTATTTCGATGGCCGCCCCGCCTGCAGCCAGGACCCGATTAGGCAGGTTGGCCGCAGGGAAGACCTTTGCAGATGTGCCGATGGAGAGTAAGAGGTCGCAGCGCTCGACCTCCTCATAGCACCTGTCGAGCACCATTCTGGGCACCGGTTCGCCAAACATAACGGTGTCTGTCTTGACCAGCGCATTGCAGTCCGGGCACCTCGGCGGCATGTCGTCTGTGTGGAACTCGTCGCGCGGCCACCTGCGCTCGCATCCGATGCACCTGATCTTCTTGCGGTTGCCGTGGATCTCGATTACGTTCGCGCCGCCCACCGCCTGGTGCAGCCCATCTACGTTCTGAGTAATCGTGTACCGCAACACCCCCATTCGCTCCATCTCCGCTATGGCGATATGGCCCGGGTTGGGCAGAGCCCGCTCGATTGCGTCGCGGAAAGCCGTGCGAGCGGGATCGGCCGCCCTGTCCACTTGCTGCCGCCACCAGGAGACGGGGTCGTCCAGGAACATCCGGTAGCCCTTCAGGCTGGGCGCGCCCAGCTTCCCCCACAGGCCGTCCGGCCCCCAGAAGCTCGGCACCCCGCTTTCCACCGACACGCCCGCCCCGCATAGCGCGACCACGTACTCCGCCTCAAGCACCATCTCGGCAGCCCTCTCCACCGCCTCATCTAGAGGAAGCAGCGATGTACCGTCGAGCATGTGGCCGTTGCCCTCGATCAGGACCAAATAAGCCTCCGAAAATTACATCTATCCGTGCGCCCACAGATTCTCGGTAGGGGCGGGTCTGAGACCCACCTGCTCCAACTAATTCGATTTTCCGAGTCTTGATTTATGCCTTGTCCGGTGTCCTGGCCCTAACGCTCTGAAGGAGCGTGTTCCCTGAGCCCAGCCCAACGGGCTGGGCTCAGGGAACACGGCCCTTTAGTCCGTAAGGCCGAGATTCGCAAACTCGGAAATGGAATTAGTTGGAACGAGTGGTCTCAGACCCGCCTCTACGAAAAGGTGACTCAAGCGTCTTCGACAAGCACCCCGGCAGTCATGATCGCCCGTGCCGCGGGACATTGCATGCCTTGTCTGTCCGGACTCTAAGCCACGCCTTCACTCCTCTCCACAACGCCCTTCCTTACCACGTACGCCTGCGCACGCGCCGTGTACTTCTCCGGTATCATCTCCGGGTCGGCGGTGGTGATGAACGACTGCTGGAAGCCTGCGGCCATATCCAGCACGTGCGCCCTGCGCCGGGCGTCCAGCTCCGACAGCACGTCGTCCAGCAGCAAAATAGGCTCCTGGCGGCGCTGCTCCTTCAGGTACTGCGCCTCAGCCAGCTTCATCGCCAGGACCAGCACCCGCACCTGTCCGCGCGATGCATACTGCCCGGCGTCCATGCCGCCCAGCAGCAGGCGGACATCGTCCCTGTGCGGTCCCGCCATCGTCATGCCGGCAGCTAGCTCTTTCGGGCGGGACGACTCCAGCGCGGCCCTGAATTCCGCCGCTGCCTCCATCTCGCCTCTCCCGACCGGGAAACTGGGCGCGTACTGCGCTTCCAGGGCCGCCCCGCCTTCGCCGGCGAGGGCAGTGTTCAGCCCGAATGCTATCCGCCCCAATCCGAGCAGCGTCTCGGCACGCTTCGTCACAAGGTAGCTGCCGCTCGTCACGAGCTCCCCATCCCAGAAGTCCATCTCGCCCGTCTGCGCCCGGCGGTCGCGCATCCGCTTGAGCAGGAAGTTCCGCTGCACCAGCACCTTCTGGTACCGCTGCAGCGCCTTCAGGTACCTGGGGTCCGCCTGCGATATAAGGATGTCCAGGTAACGCCGGCGGGTGCTGGGCGACCCGTACACCAGGTCCAGGTCCTGCGCCGTAAACATCACGGCGTTGATCTCGCCCACCAGGTCCGCGCTGCGGCGCGGTAGGCCGTTCACGCGCACGTACTTCTGCGTGTAGACGCCTTGCGGGCTGTCCTCCGGGCCGGCTGCGGCCGTGGAGACGCTGAAGTCCATCTGGACCTTCACCTTGCCGCCCTCGCGGTGGGCAACGGCCGAAATCTGCGCCTGCGCATCTGTTCCCACCGACTGGCGCCGCACCATCTCCCTATCCGTGCTCGCCCGCGACGACCGGGCGATGGCGAGCATATACATGGCTTCCAGGAGGTTGCTCTTTCCCTGGCCGTTCTCCCCTTGAAACAGGACTATTCCCGGCCCAAAATCTAGCTGGAGCCGCTCGTAATTGCGTATATTCCACAGGCTGAGGTGGCTAATATAGATAGGGTCATCCTCGCGGGGCTATTACCCATTTATTCTTTCGCGGAGGCGCGCTGATGTCAAAGAGGTGGCTGCTGCCGGCCGCCGGTGTCCTCGCCGCGGTGGCGGTGGTGGTGACGGCGGCCCTGGTATTGGACCGCGGAGGCAACGCCCCGCCGTCGTCCACGGCTACGCCCGCACCCTCGGACTTCCCGGAGGGATTCGTGATCGACTACTCCGACCCCGAGCTATGCCCCGCCGCCGGCAGCATAGACTCTTGCTTTGTAGCCGGCCAGCCCGCGGGGATACCGATCAACGACTACTTCCTCCAGTACCTGCGAGTCCGTGCGGAGCTCGGCGGCCAGCTGTCCGCCTCACCCAAGTCAGTCCGCATCTACGCCGTAGAGCGCGCGGAGTGGAACGAGTCCACCCTCACCGGGACTAATTCGACCGCCACAGTCCCAGGCTTCAGGATCGTTGTGGAAGCGAACGGCTCGCTATACGTCTACCAGACGGCCGCCCGGGCGTTCCAGTTCGCCGGCACAATGCAGCGCCCGACGCCGACCCCGGCGCCGTAGGCCCGCGCGCAGTGCGAAGCCTCTACTTGATCATCTCAACGAAGTCCGCCTCGGAGATCACCTTCACGCCCAGCGCCTTCGCATCGTCGAGCTTGGACCCTGCCTCTTCGCCGGCCACAAGGTAGTCCGTCTTCTTGCTGACGCTGCCGCTCACCTGCCCACCGAGCTCCTTGATCTTGTCAGCTATCTCGTTCCGGCTGAACTTCTCCAGGCGGCCGGTGACGACGAACCGCTTCCCCTCCAGCACCTGCGCGGCGGCCGCCTGCTTGACCGCGTTCTCCAGCTTCACACCGGCGTCCCGCAGCTTCGCGACGACCTGCCGGTTAACATCGTTTCGGAAGTACGCGGCGACCGACGACGTGATCTTTGGGCCGATGGACGGTATCTCCATCAGCCGGTCCTCGTTCGCCTCCATCAGCGCCTCCATAGACCCGAAGTGGCGCGAGAGGAGGTCAGCCACTTCCGACCCAACGTGGTCGATGCCGAGCGCCACGAGCACGCGGGCGAGCGGCCTGTCCTTGCTCGCCGCAATCGCGCTCACGATGTTCGTCGCGCTCTTCTCGCCCATCCGGTCGAGCTCCATGAGCTTCTCCTTTGTGAGCGTGTAGAGGTCGGCTACGTCCTTGATGAGACCCTTTTCCAGGAAGACCGTCGTCTGCTTGATGCCAAGGCCGTCGATGTCCATAGCGCCCTTGCTGACGAAGTGCTCCAGCAACCGCACAAGCTGCGCGGGGCATCGCGAATTGACGCACGCATGCTTGGCCTCGCCCTCCGGCCGCGCGACCGGCTCCCCGCACGATGGGCACTGCTCCGGCATTTTGAACTCGCGCTCTGCGCCGGTGCGCTTGGAAGCCACGATCGCCACCACCTGCGGGATCACCTCCCCCGCCCGCTCCACCATCACGTGGTCGCCGATGCGCAGGTCCTTGCTCCTGATGTAGTCCTCGTTGTGCATGGTCGCCTGCCGCACGATAACGCCATTGATGTTCACCGGCTCCAGCACCGCGTACGGGTTGATGGTGCCCGTGCGGCCCACGTTCACCCGAATGTCCAGCAGCACAGTCACCGCCTGCGTCGCCGGGAACTTGTACGCGATAGCCCACCGCGGCTCCCGGCCCACAACGCCCAGGTGACGCTGCATCGAGAACTTGTTGACCTTGATAACAGCGCCGTCGCACATGTAGTCGAGTTGCTGCAGCTTGCCAAGGTACTCGTGGTAGTACTCCATAGCCTCCGACGTCGTCTTCACCAGCCTGTTATTCGGGTTGGTCTTGAACCCGAGCTCCCTGAGGTACTGCAACGCGCTCCACTGGTCCTCGATCTTCCTGGGGGCGTCTTCGGCGTAGCCGAGAGTATAGATATACATGTCCAGCGGCCTCGCGGCGGTGTTGCGCGGGTCGAGCTGGCGCACGGAGCCCGCCGCCGTATTTCGCGGGTGCGCATACGGCGCTAGCCCCGCCGCAATGCGCTCCTCGTTCAGCTTCTGGAACTTCGACGTCGGGAAGAGCACCTCGCCGCGCACCTCGAACTTGCGCGGCGCGTCGCCCTGCACCCTCAGGGGTATCGACTTTATCGTCCGCAGGTTCGCGGTGATGTCTTCCCCTACCTTGCCGTTCCCACGCGTCGCCCCGCGCACGAACACGCCGTTCTCGTAGGTGAGGGCAATCGCCAGGCCGTCGTACTTGAGCTCGCACACCATGTCGAACTCTTTGACCTCCAGCATCGCCGCCGTGCGCTTGTGCCACGCCCGAAAGTCATCGTCGTCGAACGCGTTGCCCAGGCTGAGCATCGGCAGCGGGTGGCGCACCTGCCCGAACTCGGAGACTGGCGGCGCGCCCACGCGCTGGGTAGGAGAGTCCGGCGTCAGCAGCTCAGGGTGCTCCGTCTCTATCGCCTTGAGCTCCCTGAACAGCCCGTCGTACTGCGCGTCGCTGATCTCCGGCGCGTCCTTGATGTAGTACAGGTAGTTGTGCCGGTTGAGCTCCTTGCGAAGCTCCTCCGCTCTTTGCTCGGTCCTCTGGTCTGCCATGAGAATCACCGTCCATGCATTCGCTCGCGCCGGAGGCGCAGAATGGCATTATAAGACATCGCCGCCGCGCCCTATAATGGACGCAGCACGGCGCCGCAGATATACTTAGTTGCGCTTTTGCACACCGGACCAGCGCGATGCATCGCGCGACTACATATTGCGCATCCAATCAGCATGAACGCCACGAAAGGCCCGCTTTGACTACCAGGACCCAGCCGCGCCGAGGAGAGCCCATTTTGCCGCAGTCCAAAGCTTTCCGAGACTTCGTAGCCAAATACCCTCCCCTGCTCGCCATCGGCAACACCCCCACGGCGCGGCTCGATCTCGGCCTCGAAATCGGCCAGGCGGAGATCTACGCCAAGTTCGAGCACCTCAATCCCGGCGGCTCTATCAAGGACCGCCCCGTCCTTCGCATGCTGGTGGAGGCCATCCTGGACGGCTCGCTTACAAAGGAGAAGACGGTGCTGGACGCCACCTCCGGCAACGCCGGCATCGCGTATGCCATGATAGGCGCGGTGCTCGGGTACAAGGTGGAGCTCGTGATGCCGGAGAACGCCAGCGAGGAGCGCAAGAAGCGCATACGCGCGCACGGCGCGAACATCGTGTTCACGGACTCGATGCTCGGCTACGACGAGGCGCTGCGCGAGGTGAAGCGACGCCACCAGTCCAATCCGCAGCTCTACTTCCACTGCGATCAGTACGGCAACAAGAACAACCCGCTGGCGCACTACGACACAACGGCGGAGGAGATCATCCGGCAGGTCCCGGACCTCACCCACTTCGTCGCCGCCGTCGGCACGGGCGGCACCATCTCCGGCGTTGGCCGCAGGCTCAAGGAGTACAACCCGGCTATCACCATCGTGGGCATCAACCCGCCGGAGTGGCCGGGCGTGGAGGGACTCAAGCACCTGGGCGAGGGCCACATCATACCGAGCACCTTCGACGAGTCGATCGTGGACAGGATGCTCGACGGCGACGTGGAGAAATCCTACGAAATGTCGAAGCTGCTCGCTCGCAAGGGGCTCTTCGCAGGCCAGTCGTCCGGCGCATACGTCCAGGGCGCATACGAGGTCGCACGCCAGGCCCGCAAAGGCAAGATAGTCACGATCTTCAACGACATTGGCGAGCGGTACTTCAGCACGAAAATGTGGGACCGCTAACCCACCACGATCCTTTCCGCGTCCTTGACCAGGTATGGCAGACCCAGCCGCGAGGCCTGCTCATTAACGTCGACGCGCAGACGCGACTTCGGCTTATCCTTCACCAGCGATGCGTTGTACGCCTTCAGGAACGTCGTCGGCGTCCGCCGGTAGCCCAGCGCCTCGGCATCCGCCTTGAGCCTCTCCCCGTATGCCCGCGCCGAGTCCAGCTCCTGCTGGAACAGCGGCCAACCCGCGCCAGATGCGAACATCGGCGCCTGCCCCCGGTACCGCCTCACCCAGTAGTCGCGCTCCCACGCCTCGAATCCCTCCCGGTCAGCAGGGTACCGTTCCGCCGCCCGGCAGTACGCCTTCAGCGCCGTGTCCACGAACTCGCGCGCGGTGCTCTCGTCCTCCGACGATACCGCCTCGCAGTGCGCCCCCTGCGACTGGCTCCCCACGAACCGCTCCCACAACAGGCCGTCGCCGTCCGCCGGCACACGCGCCAGTCGCCAGTATGCCCCCAGGTACGCCACGTCCACGCCGCCGTCCGGGCGCGACGACACCATCGCCAGCGCCCTCATGCAGCCGTGGTGCTCTCGGCCGGACCGGCTGGAGCGCACAGGCTTCGAGAGCTTCAGCTCGCTCAGCAATGTCACGTCGTACTTCAGCGCGTTCTGCTCAATAAACTCCGCCACGCCCCTCAGCTCCAGCGGCAGCCTGCCGCCGGCGGTCGAGTCCGCCGCCTCAAGCCGCTCCAGCCGCGCCGCGTAGTCCTCCACCTCCCGGCGGTTCAGGAACTCCACCCCTCGCGCCTGCGAGCTCGCCAGCGGCTTGCGAACGAAGATGTCGTCGCATGCCTGCGACAGGAACTCGCGCACAGACCGAGAGCCCGTGCACCGGTTCCCGACGGGCACAGACCTTGGGATGTGCTCTCCCATGTGCGGGTCAAGCGCCTGGTAAGTGAACAGCTTGTTGTCCGCTATAGCGTCGTACGGGTACTCCTGGTTCACCTTCTGCGCGAAGTCCGGTAGCGGCGCGGCGAAGCCCAGGCTCGGGCACCGCAGCCACATCACGTCGCCGTCATGGATGCGGGTAGCGTTGACCGCCTCCGGGGCCGCCGCCCTCAGCGAGACGGCGCCCGCCTCGGCGCGCTCCCGGAAGTGGTCGAGGGGGATAACATAGCCCGGGTCCGCCACGTTCAGCGCCACCTCGCGGAAGCGTGGGTACTTCGCGGACAGCGCCACGAGCGACGAGCCCGCGCCCAGCGTGGAAGGCGGCCTGTCCGCGCGCGTCCGCGCCCAGCCTATGCCCACGGTCCCCTCAGGCAGCATCTGGAGAACGTTCATCATGCTCCGCAGCAGCAGGCAGTCGCGCGGCAGCTTGTCGAGATATCCGGGCGGAAGCTCGCCGAAGTTCACCAGTCTCGTGACCATGTAGACGTCGCGCCCGCCCACGTGCTTACGGAACGCCGCGTCGATGCGGTCAATGATCGCCTCGTCGCTGTACGCCATGAGGAAGCCGTCGAAGCCGCTCTTGGCCCCGTTGATCTCGATCAGCCACGGCTTCCCCTGGTCGTCTATCGTCAGGTCTACGCTGAAGAACCCCAGCATGGTGAATCTCCTGGCGGGCGTGACCGCCGCGCTCGTGCGCACATTGTACACGGTCTGAAGGTTCGAACTTGGGAGAGGGCAAAACCGGGCTTTCGAAAACGGCGTCCCACAGCGGTGTTAGTCGGGGTATGATTAGCCGAAACGCCAGCGGAAGACGTAGTGAAGTCGGTCATAATGCGCAACACAGAACTTGCAGCTTCCGCTATTGTATGCTTCGCGGCTTATGCCTTCGGTATTTTAGCGCTGCACTTCATGCACCCTGAGATCGATCCGATACGACAGCATATTAGCAAGTACGTTACCGCGGAAAATGGAGATATTCTGCAGTCGGCGCTTTTAGTCTTGGGATTAGGAACGCTGGCCTTAGCTACCGGGCTATGGAGGAGCTTATCCTCATCCAGTACCACAAAGGTGGAATTGGTCCTCCTGGCGCTGTTTGGATTTGGAATCATACTTGTTATGGTTTTTCCCACAGATGCGGAGGGCGCTCCGTCGACACCAACCGGAACGGTGCACAGCATTGCCTTTGTCTTCTCTTGTCTCTGCCTTATACCCGCTCAGATACTGTTGTCGCTCAAGTTCCGGCAAGACGGCAGGTGGCGCTCGTTCGCACCTTACTCAATGGCCATTGCGCTGCTCGTTGCGACAGCTTTCGTAGCGTTTGCGGCTACGTCGGGGACGGAATTCACGGGCCTTACTCAGCGGATCTTCGTGGCGACGTTCATGGCGTGGCTGATTGCGACGGCGTTTCGTTTAAGGTATGTTGCCAGACTTGATCGGGCGAAGAGGAGCTAGCTCAATGCCTGGCACACGCATCATCTTCCTCCCCGGCATGAGCGGCAACCGCCACAACTCGGCGAGCCGCTCCCTTTCTTGCCGAGACACCGCTATAATGGCCGCGTTTCGGTGAGCGTCCGCCGCACATCGCAACATTGCGTGCACTTTCAACCGGGAGTAACCACATGGCCGCCAATACCACCCTCCGTCGCGCTGTTTACCTCCCCGGCAACTCCGGCAACCGCGAGTTCTGGAAGCCGATTGCGGCCAGGCTGCCGAACACTTACGACAACGTCTTCATGGGCTGGCCCGGCATGGGGACAAACCCGCCGGACCCGAATATCCGCGGGTTCGACGACCTCATGGCCACCGTGAAGAAGCACATGGACATACCGGTCGACCTCTTCGGCCAGTCGATGGGCTGCCTGCCCGCGTTGTACTTCGCCATCGAGTACCCTCAGCTCGTACGCCGCCTCGTCCTCGCTGGGGCGTCCAAGGGCGTCGACCACAAGCGTGCCAACCAGTGGCGCTCCGGCGCGCTGCACGCCGTCGGCGGCGTCCCGGAGTGGCTCATCAGCGCCAAGATCGACCTTAGCGACAGGCTCCGGGCGATCAACATTCCCACGCTGCTGATATGGGGGAGCGAGGACAACGTGCCCGTTGGCGAATTCCTGCAGGCGACGATGCCGAACGCGCGCCTCGTCGTCATCCCCGGCGGCGGCCACCGGTGCCCGGCGGAGATCCCGGACGCGGTCGCTCCGCACATCGCCGCGTTTCTGACAGAGCCGTAGACCCCAGCGATGAATTCGCCAATGGCCACCGGGGACCTAGGGGCCGTGGGCGAATATCGCAGTGGGCGAATGAGCCGTGGGCGAATGAGCCGTGGGCGAATGAATTCGCCACTGAGGGCGCGTCCATCGCGATGCGATGAACGACGCCAAACGTCCGCCTTCGCGGACGATTCGGTCCGGCGTGGCCCACAATGCTCCAGGCATTCTTCGTTGTCCGCGAAGGCTGACATCCGGCGATGTGAATTGCGAAGCAATACACACGCCACTCAGCGGCGAATTCATTCGCCCACGGCTCTCGCCCGGCAAAAAACGAGGGTCCCGATGTATCGGGACCCCCTACCAAAGCAATGTATCCTGCCTTGCCTACACGTCCAGGTTCGTGACCGTCAGCGCGTGGCGCTCGATGAACTCGCGGCGAGGGCCGACGACGTCGCCCATCAGCAGCGAGAATATCTGGTCGGACTCTGCGAGGTCGCGCTGGGTGACCTGCAGGAGCGTGCGCTTCTCCGGGTTCATCGTCGTCTCCCAGAGCTGCTCGGCACTCATCTCGCCAAGACCCTTGTAGCGCTGGATGCTGAGGTTCTTGACCCCGACGAACTCCTTGACGGCCTTCTCTTTCTCCTGCTCCACGTAGACGTACCGCTCCTTCTTGCCGGACCATATCTTGTACAGCGGCGGGAGCGCGATGTACAGGTTCCCGTTGGTGATCAACGGGTGCATGTTCCGGAAGAAGAAGGTCAGGAGCAGCGTCCGGATGTGGGAGCCGTCCACGTCCGCGTCCGTCATGATGATGATGCGGTGGTACCGCAACTTCTCAAGGTCGAAGTCCTCGCCGAGGCCCGCGCCGATGGCGATGGTCAGGGCGCGTATCTCCTCGTGCGCAAGCATCTTGTCCTCTCGCGCCTTCTCCACGTTCAGGATCTTGCCGCGCAGCGGAAGGATGGCCTGAAAAGCGCGGTCGCGGCCCATCTTCGCGGTGCCGCCGGCGGAGTCGCCCTCCACCAGGTACAGCTCGCACCTCTCCGGGTTCTTGTCGGAGCAGTCCGCCAGCTTGCCGGGCAACGTGCCGCCGTCCATCGCGTTCTTGCGGATGACCAGCTCGCGCGCCTTCCGGGCGGCCTCGCGGGCGCGCTGGGCGGTCAGGCACTTGTCGATGATTCGCTTGGAGTCCTGCGGGTGGTCCTCCAGGTAGATGAGCAGGTTCTCGGCAACGACCGTCTCCACCTGGTTGCGGACCTCTGCGTTGCCCAGCTTCGTCTTCGTCTGGCCCTCGAACTGGGGCTCGGGCAGCTTGACGCTGATCACCGCGCTGAGGCCTTCGCGCACGTCCTCGCCCGCCAGGTTGGCGTCCGATTCCTTCATGAGCTTCTGCTTGCGCGCGTAGTCGTTTATGACGCGCGTCAGCGCCGCGCGGAAGCCTGTGAGGTGCGTCCCGCCGTCGATGGTGTTGATGCAGTTCGCAAAGGAGTAGACCGACTCCGAATAGCTGTCGTTGTACTGCATCGCAACCTCAACGATGGTGCCGCCCTCTGCCACCTTATCCATGTAAATCGGGTCCTTGTGGAGCGCAATGCGGTTCTCGTTCAGGTCTGTGACGAACTGGGAGATTCCGCCCTCGTAGTGATAGACTATCTCCTTCTTCTCGAACAGGTCGGAAATCCAGTCGCTTACGAAAGTGATCTCCAGCCCCTTGTTCAGGTAGGCATACTCCTTGAACTTCTGGGCCAGCACCTTGAAGTCGTACTGTATCTCCTTGAATATCTCGGGATCGGGATAAAAGGAGATAAGCGTGCCCCTCTTCTCCCTCTCTTCGGGAGGCAGCGGGCTGTTCTTGAGATCCGTCGTCTTGTGGCCGCGCTTGAATTCCTGGACATAGACGTTGCCGTATCTGTATATCTCCGCGCGCAGCCAGGTGGACAGCGCGTTGACGACGGACGCGCCCACGCCGTGCAGGCCGCCGGACACCGTATATGCTTTGCCGCCGAACTTGCCGCCGGCATGCAGCGTCGTCAGCACCGTCTCAACGCCGGACATGCCGGTCTGCTTGTGCTTGTCCACGGGTATGCCGCGGCCGTCATCCAAAACGTCCACTTTGCCGTCGCTGTGGATAGTAACCCTGATCTTCGTGCAGAACCCGGCCATGAACTCGTCGACCGAGTTGTCCACTATCTCCTTGATCAGGTGGTGGAGGCCGCGCTGGTCGGTGCTGCCGATGTACATGCCTGGGCGGCGCCTGACCGCCTCCATACCCTCAAGTACCTGGATGTCACTGGAGGTATAGGCGGCCTCTGGGCGCTTTCCGTCTGGTGTCGACATTAATCACTCCTGCAATCGTGGACCATGAGTTCCATTTCTGCCAGTATTTTATCAAATTCTTAAACACTTGCTCAACGATAACACACGTATTGTCCCCTACTTGGAGGCATTGCGGCAAGGTGCGGAAAGTGGATAGTTTGCAATCTGCGAGGACTGTTGAAGCGCGGGCCGGAAGGTGCTATAGTCTCATCGTTCGAGCACGCGTGCGAACGTTTACAACTGAATATCGGCGAGGGTGCCTCGGGGGCGTTCTGCCCTCCGGGCTTAAAAGAGGAAGCCGGTCAAAGTCCGGCACTGTCCCGCAGCGGTAGGCTCCGACCATGTCGAGAGCGAGTCCGATCGACTGCCCAAGCCGTTTGTCGTTAGGCCTTCGAGGTAAAGGTACTGGCATAAGCGGTTACACAGCCGTCTTTAGCCCTGCTTCCCCAAACCCGGAGCAGGGCTTTTTTGTGCCCCCGCTCCGCTCCAGGCTCTGTTTCTCCCCCTCAGGGGGCGATGTCGCCGCTCCGGGCGACAGAGAGGGTGACCTGGGTGGATGTGTTGGGGGCTCTTCCTCCTCTCCCCGAGGAGACCTTTGCATAACCCAAGGTAGAGGCGATAATCATACCTGTGCGAGGAAGATATAGCAAAATGGAGTGAGCCATGCACCGCAATATGGGAAACCCGTCCATGATCGAAGCGTTCCTTCCCGAGCAGGTTGGGCGTAACGAGCGATTGGAGAGGATAGCCCAAGTTGTGGACTGGGAAAAGATGGGAAAGCTGGTGTCAGATATC
>Ga0194132_10010360_pt1 | contig 12427 bp, 15 predicted proteins | sample TA2KigOf80mmetaG_FD_148612 | JGI IMG/M metagenome (GOLD analysis project Ga0194132, IMG submission 148612) | Freshwater microbial communities from Lake Tanganyika, Tanzania - TA2015054 Kigoma Offshore 80m | ecosystem: Environmental > Aquatic > Freshwater > Lake | place: Tanzania: Lake... | reverse complement strand
GCGGCGCGCCGCCAGATCGAGAACCGCTGACCCCGGCATTTGGTCTTAGAATGGCCCGGTCATGAACGCACCGGGCCCCAGCGGCGCGCCGGTCTCGGCGCCCGCCGAGAAGGCGCGCATCCTCGCCGAAGCGCTGCCGTACATCAAGCGCTTCCACGGCAGGACCATCGTCGTCAAGTACGGCGGCAACGCGATGACCGACGAGGTCCTGAAGAAGGACTTTGCGCACGACGTCGCGCTGCTCAAGCTGGTGGGCATGAACCCGGTGGTGGTGCACGGCGGCGGGCCGCAGATCGAGACCGCGCTCGCGCGCTTGGGCAAGAAGGGCGAGTTCATCCAGGGCATGCGGGTGACCGATGCCGAGACCATGGACATCGTCGAGATGGTGCTCGGCGGCCAGGTCAACAAGGAAGTGGTCGAGCTCATCAACCAGGCCGGCGGCAAGGCCGTCGGCCTCACCGGCCAGGATGGCTCGTTCATCCGCGCGCGCAAGATGCAGATGGCTGCCGAAGGCGGCGGCAGCCTGGACCTGGGCCAGGTGGGCGAGATCGAGGCCATCGACCCGGCGGTGATCGCTGCGCTGGAAGTGGCGGGGTTCATCCCGGTGGTGGCGCCCATCGCCACCGGCGCCGACGGCACCACCTACAACATCAACGCCGACCTGGTGGCGGGCAAGCTGGCCGAGGTGCTGCGCGCCGAGAAGCTGGTGGTGCTCACCAACACCCCCGGCGTGCTGGACAAGAGCGGCAAGCTGCTGACCGGCCTCACGCCGCGCAAGATCGACGACCTGGTGGACAAGGGCGTGATCTCCGGGGGCATGCTGCCCAAGATCGCCTCGGTGCTGGATGCGGCGCGCGCCGGGGTCAAGGCCTGCCACATCATCGACGGCCGGGTGCCGCACGCGCTGCTGCTGGAAGTGCTGACCGACGAAGGCGTCGGCACGCTGATCCGCTCCAAGTAATGCGCATTGTTTCGGTCCCGCCGTCGCGGCGGGTGTGGATCTTCGACCTCGACAACACCCTGCACGACGCGCGGCCGCACATCTTTCCGGCGATGCACGCGCAGATGAACGCCTGGCTGCGCGCCCGCTTCGGCCTCGACGAGGAAGGGGCCAACGCCATGCGGCGCCACTTCTGGGCGCGCTACGGCACCACCATGCGCGGCCTGGTGCGGCACTATGGCGAGGACCCGCGCAGGTTCATCCGCGAGACGCACCAGTTTCCGGAGCTCGATCCCATGGTGGTGGGCGAGAACGCGCTGCACCATGCGCTCGCCCGCCTGCAGGGCAAGCGCCTGGTGTTCTCCAATGCCCCGCGCCACTACGTCGAGCAGGTGCTGCGGGTGCTCGGGGTGCGGCGTTTCTTTGATGCGGTCTACACCATCGAGAGCACGCGCTACCGGCCCAAGCCCGCGCTGCAGGGCTTTCGCCTCCTGCTGCGCGAGCACCACCTCGACCCGCACCGCTGCGCCCTGGTGGACGACATGCCCGAGAACCTGCGCGCCGCCAAGCGGCTGGGGATGTCCACGGTGTGGGTCAGTCCAGAGAAAAGGCGCATGCCCTTCGCCGACCTGCGCGTGACATCGGTCACGCAGTTGCCGCGGCTGGTGTTCCGCCACGGGAACTCGGCGTAGAATCCTTCGATGCCGCGGGCAAAAGGGGAACGGCGGCTCGAGATCCTGAAGACGCTGGCGGGGATGCTCGAGCAGCCGAAGTGGGAGCGGATCACGACGGCGGCGCTGGCCGGGAAGCTGGAGGTCTCGGAAGCGGCGCTCTACCGGCATTTCGCCTCCAAGGCCCAGATGTACGAGGGTCTGATCGAGTTCATCGAGAACTCGGTGTTCACGCTCGCCAACCGCATCGCCCAGGACGAGCCCGACGGCGCGAAGCAGGCCGACAAGATGGTCGAGATGCTGCTCGCCTTCGCCGAGAAGAACCCGGGCATGGTGCGGGTGATGACCGGCGAGGCGCTGGTGGGGGAGCACGAGCGCCTGCAGGCCCGCATGAACCAGTTCTTCGAACGCTTCGAGGCTTCCCTCAAGCAGGCGCTGCGCGCCCCGGGAGGCGACGGCGGTGATGTTTCCGCGCAGGCGGGGGCGCTGATGCGCTACGCCATCGGCTGCCTGCACCAGTACGCCAAGAGCGGCTTTGCCAAGAAGCCCGTTGAGAGCTACGCCGCGCAGCGGCGCTTCCTGTCGACGTAGTCGCTACGCCTGCTGTTCCAGTTCCTCCTGCAGCGCCAGCCACTGCGCTTCCAGTTCGGCCAGTTCCCTGGCGTTGTACGCCTGGTCCGCGACCAGCGCCTGCAGCGCGTCCTTCTGGCCGGCGCCATAGAGGCCCGGATCGGCCAGCTTAGCCTCGATGGCTTTCTTGTCCGCGTTCAGCTTCGCCATCTTTTCCTCCAGCCGCCTGATGCGCGGCTCGATCGGCTTGCGGTTGCCTGAGGCTTTCGGCGGCGGGCTGCGCTTCGGCGCCGGCTGGGGCGCCTCCTCGCTCTGCGGCTTGAGCTTGGTCTTGAACAGCCAGTCGCGGTAGTCCTCCAGGTCGCCGTCGAATTCGGCGAGCCTGCCCTCGGCCACGATCAGCAGCTGGTCGGTGGTGGCGCGCAGCAGGTGCCGGTCGTGCGACACCAGCACGAGGGTCCCCTCGAACTGCGCCAGCGCCACCGTCAGCGCCTCGCGCGTCTCCAGGTCCAGGTGGTTGGTGGGTTCGTCCAGCAGCAGCAGGTTGGGGCGCTGCCAGACGATCAGCGCCAGGGCGAGGCGCGCCTTCTCGCCGCCGGAGAAGGTGGCGATGGGGCCCAGCGCCATGTCGCCTGGGAAGTTGAACATGCCGAGGAAGTTGCGCAGGTCCTGCTCGCGCGTCTCGGGGGAGATTCTCCGCAGGTGCAGCAGCGGCGAGGCCCTGTCCTCCAGCATCTCCAGCTGGTGCTGGGCGAAGTAGCCCACGGCGAGGCCCTTGTTGAAGGTGACGGTGCCCGCGAGCGGCGGCTGCACGCCGGCGACGGTCTTGATGAAGGTGGACTTGCCCGCGCCGTTGACCCCGAGCAGACCGTAGCGCTGGCCCGATTGCAGCGAGAAGTCGATGCCCGAGATGATCTGCGCCTCCCCGTAGCCGGCGTCCACGCCCTCCATCACCAGCAGCGGATTGGGCGAGCGCAGCGGCTCGCGGAACTCGAAGGAGAACGGCGCCGAGACGTGCAGCGGCGCCAGGTCCTCCATCTTCGCCAGCATCTTCATGCGGCTCTGCGCCTGGCGCGCCTTGGTGGCCTTGGCGCGGAAGCGCTCGATGAACGATTCCAGGTGGGCGCGCTCGCGCGCCTGTTTCTCGGCCTGGCCGGCGGCGAGCACCACCGCGGCAGCGCGCTGGCGCTCGAAGTCCGAGTAGTTGCCGCCGTAGCGCTTCAGCTTGCCGCCGTCGATGTGCACCACCACCTCGACCACGCCGTCGAGGAAGTCGCGGTCGTGCGAGATGACGAGCAGCGTGCCGCGGTAGCGCCGCAGCCACTCCTCCATCCACAGGATGGCATCGAGGTCCAGGTGGTTGGTGGGCTCGTCCAGCAACAGCAGGTCAGAGGGGCAGATCAGCGCCTGCGCGAGGTTCAGGCGCATGCGCCAGCCGCCGGAGAAGCTCGCCACCGGCAACTGCATCTGCGCGTGCGGGAAGCCCAGGCCGCGCAGCAACTGCTCGGCGCGGGCGCGCACGGTGTAGGCGCCGGCGTCCGCCAGCGCGGCGTGCAGCTCGCCCATGCGCATGCCATCTTGCGCCTCTTCGGCTTGGACCAGCTCGCGCTCCAGGCGCCGCAGCGTGCTGTCGCCGTCGATGGCGTAGTCGAGCGCCGGCCGCCCGAGCGCCTGAGTCTCCTGCGCCACGTGCGCTACGCGCCAGCGCGCAGGGAACTCGACCTCGCCCTTGTCGGCGTGCAGCTCGCCGCGCAGCAGCGCGAACAGGCTCGACTTGCCCGAGCCGTTGGCGCCGATGAGGCCGATGCGCTCGCCTGGGTTGAGCGCGACGTCGGCCCCTTCGACGAGGACCTTGGCGCCGCGCGCCAGGGTGACGTTCGTCAGCCGGATCATCGTGAAGCAGGGACCGGGCCGCACACCGTGCACGCCGGGTCCCTGTTCACCCGTACGCTGCGCCACTCCGGAATGCGCGCGTCCACCAGCAGCAGGCGGCCGTTCAGCGTGCCCCCGGCGGCGGCCAGCAGCTTCACCGCTTCCATGGCCTGCAGCGCGCCCACCACGCCGGCAAGCGGGGCGAACACGCCCATCTGCGAGCACTGCAACTCCTCCGTCTCGCCCGCCTCGGGGTACAGGCAGGCGTAGCAGGGCGCGCCGGGGTGCCGGAAATCGAACACCGCGACCTGGGCGTCGAAGCGGATCGCCGCCCCCGACACCAGCGGCTTGCCGGCGGCTACGCACGCCCGGTTCAGCGCGTGCCGCGTGGCGAAGTTGTCGCTGCAGTCGAGCACCACGTCTGCGCCACCGACCAGCGCGGCAAGGTCCGCGGTCTCGAGGCGCTTCTGCAGCGCGCGAACGGTGACTTCGGGATTCATGGCGTGGAGCGCCGCTTTCGCCGCCTCGACCTTGGGCCGGCCCACCGACTCGGTGCGGTAGAGGATCTGGCGCTGCAGGTTGGTCAGGTCCACCTGGTCGGGATCGGCGAGCGTCAGGCGGCCGACGCCGCTGGCGGCGAGATACAGCGCCGCCGGGCAGCCCAGGCCGCCGGCGCCGACCACGAGCGCGCTCGCGGCGCGCAGGCGCTCCTGTCCCTCGATGCCGATTTCCGGCAGCAGGATGTGCCGGCTGTAGCGAAGGAGCTGCTGGTCGTTCAGGTGCGGGTCGTGGCCCTAATTCGACTTCTCGGCGGCGGGCTTGGTTTGCGCCACCGCCGGGGGCTGGCTCTTGACCGGCTCGCCCTTGAGGAAGGCGAGAGCCTGCTGGAGCTGGAAGTCGTCCCTGGAACCCAGTTCGATCGGCTTCATGTCGGCCGGCGCCGCGGGCGCCGGCGCCGCGGGCTTGGCGCGGGGCGCGCCCTTCTCGCCCTTGCCGTCGTCCAGGTGCCGTACGAGGTCCGCTTCGCGCAGCCGAGCCTGCGCGGCGCCCGGTTCCTCGACGATGACATCGGGGGTGATGCCCTTGGCCTGGATCGAGTGCCCGCTCGGGGTGTAGTAGCGCGCCGTGGTGAGCTTGATCGCGGTGTTGTTGCCCAGCGGCATGATGGTCTGCACCGAGCCCTTGCCGAATGTCTGCGTGCCCATGACGGTGGCGCGCTTGTGGTCCTGCAGGGCGCCGGCGACGATTTCGGAGGCGGAGGCCGAACCGCCGTTCACCAGCACCACCATCGGCACGGACTTGACCGCGGCCGGCAGCGACCGCAGCTGGTCGTCGCGCGCGCCGAGTCCGTAGTCCTCGGGCGCGGCGTGGAATTTCTTGCGCGCGTCCTGGGTGCGGCCGTCGGTGGACACCACCAGCACCTTCGAGGGCAGGAACGCCGCCGACACCGCGACCGCGCCGTAGAGCAGCCCGCCCGGGTCATTGCGCAGGTCGAGCACCAGGCCCTTCATCGGGCCCTGCTTGTAGAGCTCGCCGACGTGGCGCACCAGGCTCTCCACGGTGGTTTCCTGGAACTGCGACACGCGCACCCAGCCGAAGCCGGGCTCGATGAGCCTGGATCTCACGCTCTGCACCTGGATCACCGCGCGCGTCAGCGTGACCACGATCGGCGCCGCCTCGCCCTTGCGGGAGATGGTGAGCGTGATCTGGGTGTTGGGCTTGCCGCGCATGCGCTTCACCGCGTCGTTCAGCGTCATGCCCTTCACCGGCGTGTCGTCCAGCTTGATGATCAAGTCGCCGGGCTTGACCCCGGCGCGAAACGCCGGCGTGTCCTCGATCGGCGACACCACCCTGACGAAGCCGTCTTCCATGCCGACCTCAATGCCCAGGCCGCCGAACTGGCCTTGGGTGCCCACCCGGAGTTCCTTGAACGCCTCGGCATCCAGGTAGGCCGAGTGCGGGTCCAGGCCCGCCAGCATGCCGTTGATGGCCTCGGTGATGAGTTTCTTGTCCTCGACCGGCTCGACGTAGTTGGACTTGATGGCGCCGAAGACGTCGGTGAACGAGCGCAGTTCCTCCACCGGCAGCGGCGAGCGCGACGCCAGCTGGCCGATGGCCTGGAAATTCAGGCTCAGCAGCACGCCGGCGAGGGCGCCCACCAGGATCAATCCGACTTGCTTGAACTTGCTCATAGCCGTCCAGTGTTCTGCATTGCGCGGCAGCGCGACAGTGGATACGACGGTGCGCCGGGGGCGAAGTTCACTTGTTTGCCCAGCCCAACGGGTCGAAAGCCCCTCCGAGTTGCCTCAAGTTCAAAGTATAAACCCGTTTGCTCGTTGCCCCCGCTTGCCCCCACGGTCGCCACGGGCTCTCCGGCGAGCACCGCGTCCCCGGCCCGCCCTCCGCGGCCGGTATGAATACCGGCGAAGAACGCCGCGGCCAGCACGGCGGCGGGGAGCGGGGTACGTGCTGCCCGGTCGAGGATCAGGCCTGGGCCTTGCCCTGCGCGGAAACCGCCGCGATGCGCCGCGCCACTTCCTCGGGATCGCCGAGATAGCGCCGCGCGAGCGGCCGCAGGTTCGCCTCGAGTTCGTAGGCGAGCGGAACGCCGGTGGGGATGTTCAGGCCGACGATGTCGGCGTCGGACACCCCGTCCAGGTGCTTGACCAGCGCGCGCAGCGAATTGCCGTGCGCGGCGACCAGCACGCGCCGCCCGGCGCGCACCGCGGGCGCAATCTCCGACTCCCAGAACGGCAGCACGCGCGCCACGGTGTCCTTCAGGCACTCGGTCAGGGGCAGCCGCGCCGCGGGCACCCCCGCATAGCGGGGGTCGCCCGCCGCGCCGCGAGGGTCTGCTGACTGCAGCGCCGGCGGCGGGGTGTCATAGGCGCGCCGCCAGGCGAGCACCTGCGACTCGCCGAACTTCGCCGCCGTTTGCGCCTTGTTCAGGCCCTGCAGGGCGCCATAGTGGCGCTCGTTCAGGCGCCAGTCCTTGGTCACCGGGATCCAGAGCTGGTCCAGCTCCTCCAGGGCGAGGTTGAGGGTGCGGATGGCGCGCTTGAGCACCGAGGTGAAGGCGAGGTCGAACACCCAGCCCTCCGCACGCAGCAGCCTGCCGGCTGCGCGTGCCTCCTCCACCCCCTTCGCCGACAGGTCGACGTCGGTCCAGCCGGTGAAGCGGTTCTCGCGGTTCCAGTCGGACTCGCCGTGGCGCAGCAGGACCAAGCGGTGCGCAGGGGCGGACAGGCCGGCGGGGATGGACATGCGGTGAATTATAATGAGCGCAGTCGAGGCCAACGTCCCCCGCAAAAGATCCCCTTGGAATTCGTCAAGAACAACTGGCACCTGATCGCGCTCGCGTTCGTCTCCGGCGCGATGCTGCTGTGGCCCGCGGTGCGGCGCGCGAGCGCCGGTGGCACGAGCCTGAGCACGCTCCAGGCGACCCAGCTCATCAACCGCGAGGACGTGCTGGTGCTGGACGTGCGCGACCCGGCGGAGTTCGCCAAGGGTCGCATCCTCGGCGCCAGGAACGTGCCGCTGGCGGAGCTGGAAAAGCGCGCCGGCGGCGAGCTGCAGAAGCACAAGTCCAAGCCGCTGATCCTGAGCTGCGAAGGCGGCAACAGGTCCCTTGCCGCTTGCGCGCAGCTGCGCAAGCTCGGTTTCGAGAGGGTCTACAACCTGGCCGGCGGCCACGGCGCCTGGCAGGCGGCCGGCCTGCCGGTGGAAAAATGAAGGAAGGCATGTGGCCGCAGGCCCCCGCGTCCTGATCTACCTCACCGCTTCCTGCCCCTACTGCCAGGCGGCGGAGCGGCTGCTTGCGGCCAAGGGCGTGGACGATATCGAGAAGGTGCGCGTGGACCTGGAGCCCGCCCGCCGCACGGAGATGAAGCAAAGGAGCGGCCGCCGCACCGTGCCGCAGATCTGGATCCGCGGCCGCCACGTCGGCGGCTGCGACGAGCTGCACGCGCTGGAAGACGCCGGCCAACTCGATGCCCTGCTCGCGGCCGCCTGAAGCGCCCGCGGCGCGAATTCCCGACCGGAGAAGCCATTGGCCAACGAAACCAGCGACGCTGCAGCACAGCCTGTGTTCCAGATCGAGAAGCTGTACGTGAAGGACCTGTCTCTGGAGGTGCCGAACGCGCCGCAGGTGTTCACGCAACCGGCCAATCCGCAGCTCGAGGTGCAGCTGCACAACGAGGCGGCGCAGTTCGCCGAGGGCCTCTACGAGGTGGTGGTGAAGGCGACGGTGCACGCGCGCTCGGAAGGCAAGACCGTGTTCCTGGCGGAAGCCTCGCAGGGCGGCATCTTCTCGGTGCGCAACGTCCCGCCGGCGGACCTGGAGCCGCTGCTCGGGATCGGCTGCCCGACGATCCTGTATCCATACCTGCGCGAAGTGATCTCGGATGCCGTCACCCGCGCCGGCTTCCCGCCGGTGGTGCTGCAGGCGGTGTCCTTCGAGCAGGCCTACCTGCAGCAGCGCCAGCAGCAGGCTGCCGGGGAGCCGCGCATCGAGGTCGCGAACTAGGATGCGGGCCGCGCTCGCGCTGCTGCTCGCATCGGCCTGCGCCGCGGCGGCGGCCGAGTTCAAGACGGTGGCCGACAATGCCGCGGTGCTCTACGACGCGCCCTCGCGCGCGGCCAAGCCGCTGTACGTGGTCTCGAAGCACTATCCGCTGGAGTTGATCGTGAACCTGGACGCCTGGGTCAAGGTGCGCGACCACACCGGCGCGCTCACCTGGGTGGAGCGCAAGTCGCTGGGCGACCGGCGCATGGTGATGGTCACCGCGGCCGCCGCTGAGGCGCGCCAGCGCGCCGAGGACGGCGCGCCGCCTGCCTTCGGTGCGGCGCAGGGCGTCGTTCTCGATCTGCTCGAGATCGTCCCGGGCGGCTGGTTGCAGGTGCGCCACGCCGACGGCGCCACCGGCTACCTGCGCGCGAGCCTGGTCTGGGGCTTGTGATCCGGTGAGCCGCCTCGCGGTCCTCGGCGCCGGCGCCTGGGGCACCGCGCTCGCCGCGGTCCTCGCGCAGCGCCATGAGGTCCGGCTCTGGGCGCGTGACCGCGCCCAGGCGGGGGCGATCGCGCGCGAGCGGTGCAACAGCCGCTACCTGCCGCAGATCACCCTGCCTGCTGCGCTCGCGGTGGGCGCCGATGCGGATGCGGCGCTCGATGGGGCGCAACTGGCGCTGGTCGCCACCACCGTGTCGGGCCTGCGCGAGACGCTCGGGCGCGCGGGGAAAGTGCCCGTGGTGTGGCTGTGCAAGGGCTTCGAGGCGGGCAGCGGCCTGATGCCGCACCAGGTCGCCGAGCAGGTGCTCGGCGCGGGAGCGCCGTTCGGCGCGCTCTCGGGCCCTTCGTTTGCGCAGGAAGTCGCGCGTGGCCTGCCTTGCGCGCTGACGCTTGCGGCGCGCGAGGCGCAGTTCGCGCGCGCGGCCGCCGCGCTGCTGCACGGCGGGCGCCTGCGCTTGTACTACAGCACCGACCTGGCGGGGGTGGAGGTCGGCGGTGCGGTCAAGAACGTGATGGCACTGGCGGTCGGCATCTCGGACGGGCTGGGCCTGGGGCAGAACGCGCGCGCCGCGCTGATCACGCGCGGGCTGGCGGAGATCGCGCGCCTCGGCGCTGCGCTGGGCGCGCGGCCCGAGACGCTGATGGGGCTCGCGGGCGCGGGCGACCTGATCCTCACCGCGACCGGCGACCTGTCGCGCAACCGGCGCGTCGGCCTGGAACTGGCGAAGGGGCGCTCGCTGCAGAAGGTCCTCGCCGGCCTTGGGCATGTCGCCGAGGGCGTGCGCACCGCCGCGGAGGTCGCGAAGCTGGCGCGCTCGCGCGGCGTCGAGATGCCGATCACCGAAACCGTGGTCGAAGTGCTGGCCGGGCGGCTTGCGCCGCAGCAGGCGGTGGAACGGCTGCTGGCGCGGGACGCAAGAGCCGAGGGCGGCGGCTAACCCGCGCCCTCGAAGCGCAGCTGCCGCCAGGCCTCGTACACCATCACGGCGACAGCGTTGGACAGATTGAGGCTGCGGTTGCCGGGCCGCATCGGCAGGCGGATGCGGCGGTCCTCCGGGAACAGGCCGAGGATCGCCTGCGGCAGCCCGCGGGTCTCGGCACCGAAGACAAAGACATCGTCCGCGGCGTAGCGCAGGTCAAAGGCGTTGACCGGGCCGCGCGTCGTGCAGGCGAACATCCGCCGGCCCCGCAGCTGCGCCGCGAGCGCATCCCAGCCGCGATGCACGCTGAGGTTCGCCATCTGGTGGTAATCGAGCCCGGCGCGCTTCAGCTGACGCTCGTCCATGGAAAACCCGAGCGGCTCGACCAGGTGCAGGCGTGCGCCGGTGTTGGCCGCGAGCCGGATGACGTTGCCGGCATTGGGCGGAATCTCTGGCTCCACCAGCACGATCTCGATCACGGCGCGGCCTCCGGCGGCGGCGTGCGCGCCACCACCCAGTTGACCACGCGCTCGGCCCCGGCGGCTTTCAGCTCGCGCGCGATCTCCTCCAGCGTCGCCCCGGTGGTCATGACGTCGTCCACGATCGCGATCGACAGGCCGGCGGCGAGGCGGGGGCAGGCGAAGGCGCCGCGCACGTTGGCCGCGCGCTCGTCATGGGGCAGCCCTACCTGCGCCGGCGTGTCGCGCACGCGCTCGCACAGGTCCGGGTCGAGCCGCGCACCGGCCGCCCTTGCCGCCGGTCGCGCCAGTTCCATCGCCTGGTTGGCGCCGCGAGCGGCGAGGCGGCGCGGCGACAGCGGCACCGGAACCACCGCATCCACGCGCCCGGGCGGCGCCGCAGCGACGGCCGCCGCCAGCAGCTCGCCCAGCAGCGGCGCCAGCGCCAGCTCGCCCTGGAACTTGAGCGCGTGAACCAGCACGTCGGCCGGGAAGCGATAGGCGAGCGCGGCGACGGTGGCGTCGTAATGCGGCGCCCGGGCCAGGCAGCGCCCGCACACTTCGCCGGCGGGCGTGGCAAGCGCGCAGCGCGGGCACAGCGGGCCGCGCAGGCGCGGCAGGTCAGCGTCGCAGGCCGGACACAGCAGGCCGTCGGCGGCGCCTCGGCACAGGAAGCAGGCGCCCCCGAACACGAGCGCGGTCAATCGCCTGGCAGCAGGGAGGCTCATCACAGATATTATCCTTCCATGCCGGAGGTCGACCCGCGAGCCGTCCGCCGCCGCTTCGAGCGCGCGGCGCCGACCTATCCCGCCGCCTCGCGGCTGGAGGCCGAGGTCGGCGGCCGCATGTTGGAGCGCCTCGACTACGTGAACCTGGCGCCGCGCCGGATCCTGGAGGCGGGCTGCGGGCGCGGGCGCGAATCCGTGGCGCTGCTCAAGCGCTACCCGGGCACCGCGCTGCTCGAGCTCGACTTCGCGCTGCCGATGTTGCGCCGGGAGCGAAGCTGGCTCGGGCGCCTGCGCGGGCGCGCCGGCGCCGCGCAGCTTTGCGGCGACTTCACGCGCCTGCCGCTCGCCGCCGCCAGCGTGGACCTGGTGTGGTCCAACATGGCGCTGCATTGGGCGGCCGATCCGCCGGCCGCGCTGCGGGAGTTCGCGCGCGTGCTCGCCGCCGACGGGCTGTTGCTGTTCAGTACGCTGGGGCCGGACACCCTCGCGGAGCTGCGCGCCGCCGCGGGCGCGGCACGGGTGCACCACTTTGCCGACATGCACGACGTCGGCGACGCTTTGCTCGCGGCGGGTTTCTCCGCGCCCGTGATGGACGTGGAGCGTCTGACCATGAGCTACCCGGATGGCGAGGCGCTGCTCGCCGACCTGCGCGCGAGCGGCCAGACCTGCGCCGCGCCGGGGCGTTCGCGCGGGCTGGCGGGACGGGGCTTGCGCAGCGCGCTCCGCGCCGCGCTGCAGGCGCGCATGCGCGACGGGCGCCTGCCGGTCACCTTCGAGGTGGTATACGGGCACGCCTGGAAGGGCGTGCCTCGCGAGCGGGCGGAGGGCAGAATTATGGTGCAGTTTAGAAACCGCTCGCATTAGCCGCTTGCATGCGCAATCGGAGCAATTTCATCCCCTACTTGCTCGAGCAGGGGGGCGGCCATGGTAAACCTGCGCGGTTTTTCTCACGGCCGCGAAAGGCTTGCGCAACTGCTCGATCGGCAAGCTCATGCTGCGCTTCCGGCGCGATCCCGGCCCGTCGCGCATGATCAGGGACCTGCAGCGCCTGCTCCGGGTTTCGCGCTTCGGCTGAATGGCCGGTGTGATACCATCACCATCCCTTGTCGGCTGATTCCATTCGATATTCCCGGTTTTCCGCGTTCGCCCGCAGGGCGCGTGCCTTCTACGCCCTGACCAAGCCGCGCGTGGTGTCGCTGATCGTGTTCACGGCGGTGATCGGCATGCTGCTCGCCACCCCCGGGATGGTTTCACCGCCGT
>Ga0194132_10010359_pt1 | contig 12428 bp, 13 predicted proteins | sample TA2KigOf80mmetaG_FD_148612 | JGI IMG/M metagenome (GOLD analysis project Ga0194132, IMG submission 148612) | Freshwater microbial communities from Lake Tanganyika, Tanzania - TA2015054 Kigoma Offshore 80m | ecosystem: Environmental > Aquatic > Freshwater > Lake | place: Tanzania: Lake... | reverse complement strand
CCCATCTTGACGCGCCGCAATCACCCGCCTACGCAGGTCAATTCCTAGGGCCCTAGCCATTCTCAGTTGGCGGATTCGCGTGGAGCTTCTTTATTATACGTGAAAATGCTCTAGATTCTACCTTAAGCGAGGGGCACGGTGAAAGAGAACGTGCTTCCTTCCTTGCGCCGCTCCTGGTCCACTAGCAGCTACATGTCGCGGGCAAAGGTCCGCAGTTGCGCGTTGGCGGCATCCAGGCGGATATCGGCTGGCGGGGAGGTCATAGCAGCCGGTTCACCGCCTCCAGCAGTTGCAGCGGACTGAACGGTTTGACCAGGTAGGCGGCGACTCCCAGCCGCTCGCCCTGAGCCATGTCCTCCTGCTGGCCCTTGGCGGTGAGCAGGATGATCGGGATGTGGCTGGTCGCCTCATTCTCGCGGAGCTTTTCCGCCACTTCCGGCCCGGTCATCGCGGGCATCATCCAATCCAGGATCACCAGATCGGGCTGATGTGCCTGTGCGGCCGCGAGAGCCTCGAGTCCGTCACTCGCTTCTAGAATCTGGTAGCCCGGTTCCTCGATCGTTGTGTGGACCAGAACACGGAGGTTCTCCTCGCCGTCGGCAAGAAGGATTCTCTTCATCGTTCCCCCGCGAGGCTTATCGGCCCGGCGAGGTCATGTTTGAAGTTTCCTGGCCGGTTAGAAATCATGGACCCGGCGCGCATCCTGATTGTTGAGGACCGCCCACTCCGATGAAGCGACACTCACCCGTGCCGAGGAGGTGGTCAACGGTCGTGTTCGGCGTCATCAGTAGAAGGGAGAACCAGCGATCGATCTGGCGTGTGGCCACCGCGCCGCTCCTGCACCATCTCCAGTTGCCTGGCCGGTCCGCGCTGCTACGGATCAACTACACGCAGTGGCGGGAACCGGTACAGAGGCGCTGCTGGCCAATGCGGAGACGTTTGACCGTGGAAGCTGGAAGGCTTAGCCCGCCGGATCGAGCAACGCCGCTGCCTCGCCATGCCCCTTGAGCATCGCCAAGTCAAGCGGACTCTGATTGTTGTCCGACCGCGCCTCCGGATCCGCGCCGTGGGCCAGCAGCAGCTTCACCAATTCCGTGTCCCCATTCTGCGCCGCCGCATGGAGTGCCGTGAATCCTGCCTGCTGCCGTGCGTTCACATCGGCGCCGCTGGCCAATAACATCGCCACGATTCCAGTCTGCCGCGCCGCAGCCGCGGCGTGGACCGGCGCTACTTTCATGGCGTTGCTGGCCGCGAGATTGACGTTCGCGCCCTGGTTCACCAGCCATTCCGCGAGCGCCGCGTGCCCGAAGAAGCAGGCGAGCCCGAGAGGCGTGAACCCGTCCTTCGAGTGTGCGTCGATGAGCCGGCCGCGTTCGCGGACCGTCCGCTGAGCCTGCTCGATGCTGCCGACCGCACACGCCTCGTGAAGTGTCAGCTCCGGGTTGCGCGACAAAAGAGAATCGACGGCAGCCTGCTGGCGGTGGTACTTGGCGAGCAGCACCGCGCTCTGGCCCAGCTCGTTGCGGGCGTTGAGCAACTCCGGCTGTGCGTCCAGGATCCGCGCGAGCGACTGGAGATCTCCCTGCCGGGCGGCGTTGAGCAGATCCTCAACCGTCACGCGGAGGCCCGCCGGGCGGGCAGTCCGGCACGATGCAGCGCGGCATCCACCTGGGCGGGCGTCAGGCGCGAGGCGTCATACTCCACCAGCAGCTTGTCGAGTGAGGGAGCCAGTTGGACCCGTGTGAGTCCGAACAGCCCTGGAGCCGCGGCGATCCGTTCCATCAGGGTGTCATCCAGCGAGCGCGTCAGCTCGTAGTGAATCTGAACCTTCGTCATTCAACGCCAGGATAACATCCTACACTGCCACGACAGCGACTGCGCGCCCGGAGGCTCGCACAAGTTGCTCGATGTCATCTGTGTCGCTCGTCACAATTTCGGCGTCAAGATGCAAACGGGCCTCGTGGTCGGCCCACACCCGCCGGTCATTTCTATCGGCCGCGATGAGAACACCAGCATCGTATACGAAGTCATTGCGGACGCCGGACGGTCCGCGCAGCCCGGAGTTGCGTTTGCACGCGACGCCTTGCGTCCTCTCTCTCTTTCGGAGTGAAACGGCCATTCTCCCTTTCCCACTGAGCCACCGCCGCCAACCCGGCCCGGCGGATCCGTGTCTCGCGCGCCGCGGCTTTGAGGACTTTCGCGTCGACCTCAGGATCGACCGTGATCGCCAGCTCTGGGGATGGATTTCCGCGCGGCATAAAAATATCCTACTGCGATAGGATACCGGGCAAGGGGCTATCGCGTGATCTTCAGACCGCCCACCGCCCATGCGCCCGGAGTCCGGAATCCATCCTCGAAATAGGTCCGCCCCGTGAAGTTCTCGATCCTCGTATAGAACTCCGCGTTCCACCGGTCGCTCAACGCGCGGGTGTAGCTCACCACCAGATCCGCCTTCTTCGGACCCGCGAACTGGAACGGCCGGTTGCCGCCCGCGAAGAACTGGAACCAGTAGTTGGACGCGGCGAAAAGGTCCATCGTGACGTCAAGTCCGCGCACCACGCGGTAGGTGGCAAACGCGGTGAACATGTGGTCCGATATCCGGATCGAACGCGTCGACCCGCCGAGCAGCACCGAAGTCCGCTCCTGAGCCTTCGTGTAGGTGTAGGCGCTCTTCATCCGCAGCCGCCGGACCGGCGTAGCCTCCACGCTCCACTCCATACCCCGGGCCAGCCCCCCGCCCGTGTTCCGGTATCCGCTCGACCGCCCGAACGGATCCGTGTTGCGGTTGACCAATCCGCTGAAATCGAATCCGATCACCTGCCGCAGGCGCGTGTAGAACCAGGTGCCCGACACCTTCACGCGCGAATCCGCCAGATACTGATCGAACCCCGAGTCGATAGCTACCGCGCGCTCGGGGGCGATGCGCGGATCCCCGAACGGCGTGAACGTACCAGCGAAGAATCCCGTGCCGAAGCGCTCAAACAACGCCGGCGCGCGGTAGGAGTTGCCCACATGCGCCCGCAGCTTGGTTCCCTTCGAAGGCGCGAGCCAGGCCAGAGCCGCGTCGCCGGTGAAGGCGTCCGGAGGAGCGGTGAACACGGCACCCTGATACCGCGGCGCTCCGCCCGCGAACGAGGGCGCGCTCAACCGGAACGATTGCCAGCGTGCGCCCAGCGTCGCCTGCAGCCGGTCGCCAACCAGCCGGATCTGGTCCTGCGCGAACACGGCGTGCGAGGACTGCGCGACACCAGTCCGCGCGAACACGCGCGTCGCAGGATTCGGATCCGCGTTTGCCGAGTGGTTGTCGAAGCGTTCCCGCTCGAACTCATATCCGGAGGTCAACACGTGCCGCCTCCAGCGTGTGACATCGGAGCGCAGCGCCGCCGTGTCAATCCGGCTGTCGAACTCGTCGAGCGAGCGGAAGCGCGGCTGAAATCCGCCTCCCACCGGGCCATTCCGTGAATCGCGCGTGGTGTACAGTCCCTGATACTGCGCGCGGACCGAAGCCCCGGCCGCAAGCTGATGGTTCACTGCCGCCAGGCCCGAATAGAACCGCGCCGCGCGGTGGTTGTCCGGATCATCGGGATTCGGCGTGAACGTGACGTTGGCGGTGGCTGCCACCGGGAGTCCCGTACCCAAAGCGCTTAGGGGCGCGGCGAAAGGAGAACTATTGAGGCCGGTGAAGCTGTCGTTCGCAAAGAAGCGTCCGCTAAGGGAAGTCCGCGGGCCGGCCTGGGCGCGCAGGAATCCATGCGCCGAAGAGTTGCGGGCCGGATCGTTGCCGTCGACTCCGCGAGTTACGTTCAGATGCGCCAGTCCGCCGCTGTAGTGGAGCCGGTCGCGCCAGGCTCCACCGGCGAGTTTCAGGGCGCCGCGGTAGAGGCCCAGTCCGCCGCCCTCGTTGGTGATATCGGCACGCAGAGGTCCGCCTCCGCTGTCCGTGACGACGTTGACCACGCCGCCAATGGCATGGGTGCCGTACAGCGACGACCCGGATCCGCGCAGCACCTCGACGCGGTCCGTATTGACGGTCAACAGGTCGGCGAAGAATCCCATCGAATCGCCCTGCGGAGCGGCGGCATCGCGGAACCGGAATCCGTCAATGAGCACGGACGTATCGAAGGTCCGCAATCCGCGCGTTTGGATCCGGGCAAGGCTCCCAGGTCCGCCGAGTTGCGCGATGCGGACGCCAGGGACCAGCCGCAGCGCCTCGCTCACGGCGAACTCGGCGCGGCGCGACATTTCGGCGCCATCCACCACGTCGAACGCCTTCGCGGTTTCGCCGATGTCCTGAGCCGTGGCGGACGCGGTGATGACGACGCGCGACTCGACACGGTCCAGCCGCAGCAGCAGGTCATGCGCCGCGCCACTCTCGATACGCGCGGTCTCCGCCCCCGGCACCGACACGAGAAAGGTGCCCGGCGCCGTTTCGCGAAACTCGTAGACACCATCAGCGGCGGTCACCGCCGTGCGTTGCGCCGATCCATCGAGCGCGCTCAAGCGCACGACAGCGCCCTGCACCGGCGCTTTTGATGGATCCAAAACCCGGCCGCGAATCGATGCGGCGGAAAGTGAGAGTGCGGCAAGAATGCCAGCAGCCAGTCTGTTCATGACTTGAACCTCGCCCAAGAAGGTCAGCGATCAAACCTTCCGGCAGGTCTTCGGACTTGCGGGCGTCTTGCAACCTACTCACCCGGCTTCCCGAATCCGAGGATTCAGTGCCTTGATGGGCTTTCGTTCCCGCTTACCGCTGCTGGGCAGTCCCGGACTCTCACCGGGTTCCCTTTTCAACGCGTCACGCGTACCGGGAGGCAGTCTCCATACTAGCACGGTCGGTCTGGAAACGGAAGCTCACCGTCACGGCGAGCACCACGGCGCTCGCCACGGCCAGGGCGGCGCCCCAGAACATCAGCGTGTGGATTCCGAGCGAATCCTTGAGCTGGCCCGCGGCGAAGATGGCGGCTCCGCCCGAGATCCCGCCGGTCATGTTGAGTGTCCCCGCGCCGATGCCGTAGCACGACGGCGGCGTGACATCGTAGGAGGCGGCAAACGTGTTGCCCATCATCCAGCCCGCGGTCAGTCCGAAGGAGAAAGCGAGCACTTTGAACATCGCAAGCGATTCCGTGGCGAGCGACAGATAGGCAAACGGGGCGCAGCAGGTGAGTCCCAGACAGATGAGTCCAAAGCGCGCCCAGGGCCAGCGGCGCGACCCCCAATCGCCAAGCGCGCCACCGAGCAGGATCCCTGACACGGATCCAGTCTGGACCCAGAAGGTGGCGGTGAGTCCGGCATCCTTCATCGAGAGTCCCATCTTTTCGTACAGGTGCGAGGGCATCCAGGCGTAGATCATCCACAGCATGATGCACAACGAGAAGAAGGCGAACGACAGCGCCCAATAGCATCCGTTGCGCGCGAGCACGGTGGGCGAGACCGGCTGGCTCTGCGCCGCTGATTGCACCTGTCCGGACACAGGCTTCAGCGCGAAATGCAGGACCGGGGCGTAACAGAGTCCAGCCGCGGCGAGTGCGTAGAACGCCCAGCGCCATCCGGGACCATCCGCCATCCAGCCGCCGAACCAGCTCCCCGCCACGATCCCGGCGAACTGTGCCGATCCATGCAGGGCGAGCGCGCGCGACCGCGTTGGTCCGGGGTGGAGTGTTCCGATCGTGCCGAGCGCCGGCGGGACGTACAAGGCCTCGGTGACCCCCATCACCGCGCGCCAGGCAAGGAACATCGTGACCGATCCCGCAAGTCCGGTGGCAAGTGTCGCGAGGCTCCAGAGGATGATGCTCACCACGATCAGCTTGGTACGCGAGAAGGTATCCGCGAGGCGGCCGACGAAGGGATTGCAGAGCGAGTAGACCCAGATGAAGATCGTGCCGATCATCCCGAGCTGTGGTGTGGTGAAACCGAGGTCGCGCGTGAGGGCCGGGAAAATCGAAAAGACCACTTGCCGGTCGACGTAGTTGATCAGGTAGGCGATCCACAGGAGTCCCACGACGGTCCATGCGCGATAAGGAGCGGGAGCGGGTGTGGCGGCGGTCACGATTTCCTTATTAGCGCACATTTCCTGGACCGGCTACGATCGAAGTATGCCCTCGCACCGCTGGATCGACCTGCGGAGTCTGGCCCGGCACCGGTTGATCGCGGAAAAGCTGAAGGCGGGACCGGAGCCGGTGGGGATCGCGCTTGCCAATCTGGACCGGTGGACACCGGGGGCCGGGAGATCCTCTCCGTATTTGGACGAATGGCGCCGGATTCTCGCGTTGCCGAGGGATGAAATCGCGCGAATGATCGTGGAGGATAGCGAGCGGATGGCGGCACTGCGCCAGTGCAGTCCGTTCGCGGGAGTGATCGGTCCCAAGGAGCGATGGCGGTTCAATGACGCGTTTCGAGCTGGAACACATAATCCGGGCCTCGGCGGCGATCTCGAATGATCACGACATTGTTGTGATTGGCAGCCAGGCGATTCTCGGGCAGTTCCCGGAAGCACCGGGAGAGTTGCGTGTTTCCAGGGAAGCGGACGTTTTTCCGCTGCACCATCCAGAACGGTGGGACCTGATCGATGGCGCTATTGGTGAGGGATCGCCGTTCGAGGCTTCGTTCGGATATTACGCTCATGGCGTGGGTCCGGAAACCGCGGTCCTGCCCGGTGGATGGCGGGACCGCCTGGTGCTGGTCTCCAACGAAAACACCCTTGGGACACGTGGCTGGTGTCTTGAAGTCCACGATCTGGCCGTCTCCAAGCACGCCGCTGGCCGCGGCAAGGACATCGAGTTCACCGCCGCTCTGGTCCGCCACGGAATGACCAGCCACGACGTCCTGGACCAGCGGCTCGATCAGACCCCGCTGGACCCGCAGTTGCGCAGCCGGATCCGCCAACGTATCGAACGCCAGTACGGATCTGTACCGGGACGCGGCGGCCCCATCTGAATCTGTACCGAACCGCGCAAGTCCGCTATCCTCGGGTATGCACACCCACAAGGCCTCCGGACCTCTGTACGTCCGGGTAGCGTCGCAGATCGAAAGCCAGATCCGCGATGGTGTGCTCCGCGCCGGTGAAAAGCTGCCCTCCATCCGCTACTTGAGCGAGCAGCGGGGAGTCAGCATCTCGACCGCGCTGCAGGCCTATCTGTGGCTCGAGAGCGGCGGCTGGATTGAGGCGCGCACACGGTCCGGGTTCTACGTCCGCCGCAAGGAGGCGGCCGCGGTGCCGGAGCCGGATCCCGCCGCCCGTCCCGCGGAGACGCCCGCCGACCTGGGCTAGGCCAAGCTGCTGATGGAGCTGATCGAGACTGCCCGCGGCCCCATCAATGTCTCATTCGGATGTGCGTTCCCGGACCCAAGCTTCCTGCCCGCAAAGAAAATGTCCGCGATCCTCGGTCGCGCCGCCAGGATCTCGCCGCTGCTCGCCGCCGAATACCAATTGCCGCCCGGATACGAACCGCTGCGGAGGCAGATCGCGCGGCGGTCGCCCGAGTTCGGCTGCAACTTCACGCACAACAACCTGGTGATCACCAACGGCGCGATGGAAGCGGTCCACTTGAGTCTGCGCGCGGTGGCCAAGGCGGGAGACGTGATCGCCGTCGAGAGTCCCATCTACTACGGCGCCATGGAGGCGATCGACTCTCTCGGGATGCGGATGATCGAGATCCCCACTCACCCGCGCCAGGGGATCGATCTCAACGTGCTCGAGGATGCCATCCGTAAGCACGGCGTCAAGGCCTGCTTCGCGATGACCAATGTCCACAACCCGCTGGGCTTCGTATTGGAGACTGACCGGAAGCGTGAGCTTGCCGCGCTTGCCGCACGCTACCAGGTTCCAGTGATTGAGGACGACGTCTACGGCGATTTCGTGTTCGGGACCGGAGGCCGCACCACGGCCAAGCAGTTTGACCGCGAGGGCCTGGTGCTCTACTGCGGGTCGGTGTCGAAGTCGCTTGGAGGCGGCTACCGGATGGGATGGCTCGAACCGGGGCGGTTCCGGAAAACGGTGGAGCGGCTGCAATTCACCTCGACGATCGGTGCTCCGTCGCTCCAGCAAATAGCGCTCGCGGATCTGTTGGCCTCGGGAGGTTACGAGCGGCACGTACGCAAGCTTCGATCGGCGTTTGAACGGAACATGGCAATTTTCCGCGAGGCGATTGCGCGTTATTTTCCGGCTGGCACGCGGATGACACGGCCCGCTGGCGGGTTTGTACTGTGGGTCCAGCTTCCGGGACGGGCGAGCGCGTTGGCGCTCTATGAGGCGGCTCGCGCCCAGGGGATCAGCGTGCTGCCTGGCGACGCCTTCTCGCCGGGGAACCAATATCCGGACTACATCCGGATGAACTGCGGTTACAACTGGTCAGACACGTATGACGCGGCCGTCCGCACCCTGGGGCGGCTTTGCGCCGGCCTTCCCCGCGTCACGTAAGATCATTGCGCGGCCATCGCTGGCGTGCTGGCCGCGCGCGGCAGCCGGATCCGGAAATTCGCACCCGGCCCCGAGCCCGTTACCCACATGTCACCGCCATGGTCGAGAATACTCTGCCGGGAGAGTGCCAAGCCCAGTCCCAGCCCGTTGCGCTTGCCGAAGCTCGCAAACGGCTGGAACAGCCGGTCGCGAATCTCGGGTGCGATTCCTGGCCCGGTGTCGCTCACGTCGATCTCCACCGAGCCCTCTTGCTCGCGGGCCGCGATCCGGATCTCGCCGCCCCCCTCCATCATCTCGATGGCGTTGCCGATGAGGTTCAGGAACACCCGCTCGACGCGCGCCCGCTCGAGCGACAGCTCGATGCCATCCGGAATCGACGTTTCGATCTTGACGCCGTGACCCGCTGCCACGTCATGATTGGCCTCCACCGCCGCGGCTACCACGTCGTAGAGCTGGCAGACTTCGCGGATGCCGGATTTGCCACGTGTCACCTGAAGCAGATCCTGGAGCATCTCCTGGATTCTCCGGCTCGACTTGTAGATGTTGGCAGCCACGCGCTTCACCTGTGCGGGCGACAAATCGGTGTCCACCATCATCTCGGCACCACCGTAGATGGCGGCGAGCGGATTGCGCAGGTCGTGCACGATCGAGCTTGCCATGCGGCCGATGGTCGAGATCCGCTCCTGCCGGATCAACTCCTGCTGAGCCCCCTGCAGGGACTCGCACATGCTGTTGAACGTCGCTGCCAGCCGGCCGAGTTCGTCCTCTCCGGCGTCAGGAATGCGCAGCGTGTAATTCTGGCGCGCCACCTGTCCGGCGGCCTGGTCCAGCATCCGCACGGGCTGGACAATGCGGCGGGCCAGCAGGTAGCTCACCAGCAGTCCCGCGCCGAGCGCGCCGATCCAGATCACGATCAGGTAGCGCTGCAATTCCGCGAGGCGCTTCCGGGCGCTGTCGAAGGAGCGGAATACAAACAACGCGCCCGCGGGATGCCCTTCCAGGTCCACCAGTTCCTGGACAAGGGACGCGTACTCGCTGACGCCATCGCTCACCAGTCCGCCAGTCTTGATTCCGGCCAGACTGTTGACGAGCGTCGAAGTGGCGCGCTCATTGAGCGTCGATGCGAATACGCGGTCGCCGGTAAGGAACAGGAATTCGCTCCCGCCGGTTGAGTCCTTCAGCCGTTGTGCGACCAAATGGTTCACCACGTATCCGGTAATGAGAACCGACATCAATTGGCGGCCGACCACTCCGTCCACGTAGACCGGAGTCAGCACCAACTGGAACAATTGGTTGTTGATCACCGCGAAACCGGATGCCTGGGCCGGAAACTGCTCGCGCACGGACCTCATCATCGCCCACGAGGACGGCAGGTTCACGGGCGAGTGAGCGTCGAGCGCCGCGAGCGTCGTGCCAGCCGGATCGGCGACAACGAAGAACGCGGTCTCCTTCAGTTGATCCGACGCACGGTCCCACAGTTCGCTTGCCGCGTCACGGATGGTCGGGCGGTGTCCGGTTTGGAACGCGGCCCGCACGTTCGGCATGCTGCTCATGATGGCAGCGACGGATCCGAGCGTCTCCGACCGGGCCTTCCACAGCGATTGATACGACTGGAAGCTGGCTTCCGCCTCCTGCCGCAAGGTCTCGGTCGCCGTTTCGAGTATTTTCCGTTGCAGCAGGACGCCCGTGATTCCGAATAGGGCCGTCAGCGCGACGGAGGTCGACAACCAGATCTTGGACAGCAGAGACAGCCGCCGCCACATTATTTTTTGCCTCTCCCGTAAAGGTTCCCTGTCCCCGGCGGAGGCGTGTAGGCCCGGCCGTACTTGTTGGCTTGGGGCGAAGGAATGAAGCCGGCCTCGTTGATCACCACCGCGGGAAGCTGCAACGGACCGTCGCCAGCGGTGACGCGGCGATCGAGTCCCCTGAGGGTAGCTTCGGTGGCTCGCTCATGCCAGAACTTGACCGTGTATTCGCCGGGCGGAACGCCGTCGATCTGGAATTCGCCAGCCGCACCGGAGGAGGTGTGCCAGGGTGAGGGCACGACCACGATCACCGCGCTCATGGTCGAGTGGATATTGCAGAACACGCGGACCACGCCGTCGCGCTGGAACCGCACCTTGAACGTCCCGCCCGGTGGATACAGTCCGGTGTCGAACGGCTGTCCCGCGAAGTTTGAAAACGCGTTGTGAAAAATGGGATCGAAGTTGGGAAGGTCCACTGTCGTTCCCACCGGCACGACGCTCACGTGCGGGAGAAAGCGTTTGTTCTTCTGGGTAATGACGTGGAGCTTGCCCGGAGGCAACGCGGGTCTGCCTTGCACCGGTTCGAGCCACACGGCGACTCCATCGGCCCGCTTTTGTTTAACGCCGCGCTGGTTGACCAGCTCGACGCGGCCGGAGACGTTTGCGGCGATCATCGCCAGCGGCAGGCTAAAACAGGTAAGCCACCGATAGATCATAACGATTGTTCTTCCTGTTTCCCGATCCGATGTAGGTGGTCCGGATCTGCATTCCCTCGATGGTCACGATCACGTTCGGCGCCATCCGGTACATGAAGTTGAGCGCGCCGGTCCGGTTCACAGCGACGTTATTGAGCAGCAGGTCGCGGTTGCGGTCGTCGTGGATCCCCCCAAACGCGTTAAACGTCAGCCTGGGATGAAAGGGGAAGCTCGCCTGTGCCCAGCCGCCTTTGCTCCTGACGGCCATAATCCGCGTGGGGCTGAGCACCGTCACGCCCTGCCGGAGTGCGCCAAAGTGTTGGATATTCTGGCCCCTCCAAAGCAGCCCCGTGAACTCGAGCTTCGACCAGGGATTTGCGAACCAGTCCACCGAGGCGAGCTTGGACGGGATCTGGAATCCGTTGATGTGGCTCTCGCTAAAGTGGAAGCCCGGTGCGATCTCGATCCGGCGGTCGCCGTCAAAATCGTATCCGAACTCGAGCCGGCCCTCGAGTCCTGGCCGCTTGCGCTCAAAGGCGACATTGGCGCCGGTGGTGGCGTCCTCGAAGGTCTGGATCACCCCGACCTGGCCGCTGATCCGCGATTGGCCGATCTGAGGCCGCTGTTCCAGGCGGATCTGGGGCTGCCAGCGCCAGAGATTTCCGGACGCCGTGAGGGGCGCCACGCCGGAGAAGCTGAAGGTGTTGGGATCCCGCGGCGAGAACAGGGGCTTGTCCTGCCCGATGAACAGGCTGCGCGTTTTCCAATCCACCTGCACCGTTGCGGTCCGCATGCGCACCGGCGGGAACTGATTGATCTCGGCGTTTCCTTCGAAGAAATCAAGCGTCAGGTGGCCGCCCACGGTGCCGCCGAGGAACGTGGGAGAGCCGGTGTAGTCGAGGCCAATGACCGACTGGCGCACCGTCAAGCCCGAGGCAGCCCTTCCGGGAATGCGGGCCGCGCTGGTGGCATGATCGACGCCGTTGGATTGCCGTCCGTTGCGGTACAGGTTCGCCAGCAGCATTCCTGTGAGCTTCACGGGCAGCTTCTGGCTCGACTCGACCTTGGTCTGCGCCTGTTCGTCCACGCGCCTCTCGACAAGCTCGACCCGCTCGGAGCGGAGTTTTTCGACCTCTCCGCGCAGGTCCTGGAGTTGCCGCCTTAGAGCGTCGTTCTCCTGTTCCAGCTTGTTGAGGCGGTCCAATACCGCGTCGATATTCTGCGGCGGTCCGGGTGCGCGACCGGACACATCCTTGACACTTTAGCCTGGATTCTTGCTTGACACTTATCAAGGGCGGGTGCGGCTCGATCTTCACCTTACACCTTCTCCGCGCGATTGTCAATACCTCGATATTCCGGATTTCTTGGTTTCCTGAACGCCCCATTTTCGGAGAAAATGGGGCCTTTTCCCCGGCGCGCGTGACGTAAGGAGCCCGAAGGGCGACTGGAGTCAGGCGCGCCCAGCCGGGCCGGGCGCAGCCCGGGCCCGGGGCGGGGCCTGTGTTGCTCCGCGTCATTCGGGGAGTGTCTGACGATCCTCACCTGGCGCCGCCTTGCGTGCCCACTTCTCGG
>Ga0194132_10010358_pt1 | contig 12428 bp, 13 predicted proteins | sample TA2KigOf80mmetaG_FD_148612 | JGI IMG/M metagenome (GOLD analysis project Ga0194132, IMG submission 148612) | Freshwater microbial communities from Lake Tanganyika, Tanzania - TA2015054 Kigoma Offshore 80m | ecosystem: Environmental > Aquatic > Freshwater > Lake | place: Tanzania: Lake... | reverse complement strand
CCAAGCGGACGACCTCAAGTGCGCCGTCCTGGCGCGCCTACGATCCCTGCAACGCCTGCCCTGGACTATCAAAATGTTCTTCCTGACCAAGGACACCGTGTACGCCGCAGGTTGAACTCAATGTCTATTAACCAACGGTCTGATTAATAACTGCGGGAGAATGGCATCCATCATAGACGGTGTGTTTAACGCATCTCCCGCTGGAGTTTTATCGCTTGTATCTGGCCCCCCATTTTCGCGAACGATCTTGGAAGCCTTTGCAAGGGCTGTTGAGCGTGCGGCGTCCAGTGGTACCACAATAGATGATCTGCGGAGAGAGGTGAGCCAGCTTGACCCAAGGCTGGCCACTTGGATGGCCCAGAACAAGACAATAGCTGCGCTTCTTGTAATAGTCTGGTTTCTCAAGTCATGCAATTTTACCGTTAACGCGAACATCGACGTGAACCGCCTGTTCGAGCAATGGTCAGCCAATGGCACCAAAACTATTCTCGCCCCCTCGCATAGCGCGAATTCGAACGATCCCCCGGCCGATAAGAACTCATCGCCCGAGCGCAAACCAGCTGTCGATACGACTATCGACTAGCGTGACATTTCGGTAGCGGTGGCTGAGGTAGAGATCTGCGCCTCGGCGCCCTTCCCTAGTAGGCCGCCAGCCGGCGCGCTCTCTCCACCACCGTAGCGGTGTTGGGCAAAAACGCCTCCTCAAGCGGCGGACTGTACGGCACCGGAGTATCCGGCGCCGCGATCCGCACCACCGGACCATCCAGCCACTCAAACGCCTTCTCCGTGATCCGCGCCGCGATCTCTCCGCCGATCCCGCCCGTGATCGTCGCCTCATGCAGCACAATCACCTTCGACGTCTTCCGCACACTCGCCAGAATCGTCTCCTCATCCAACGGCAGCAGCGTCCGCAGGTCGATCACCTCAGTCGAGACGCCCTCTTTCTCCATCTGCGCCGCCGCCTCCGCCGCCACATGCACCATCGCCCCGTACGTGATGATCGACATGTCCCGGCCCTCCCGGTGCACACGAGCCTTCCCGATCGGCACCGTGTACTCACCCTCCGGAAGATCCTCCTTCACCCGCCGGTACAACGCCTTGTGCTCGAAGAAAATCACCGGATCGTTGTCCCGGATCGCCGCCTTGATCAGGCCCTTGGCGTCATAAGCCGTCGCCGGCGTAATCACCTTCAGCCCCGGCGTGTGAACAAACCACGCCTCCGGATTCTGCGAATGGTACGGACCCCCGTGAATCCCGCCCCCCGAAGGCGCGCGCACCACAATCGGCGCCGGCGCATTCCAGCGGTAGCGGCTCTTGGCCGCGAAGTTCACAATCTGGTCGAAGCCGCAGGTGATGAAATCGGCGAACTGCATCTCGGCCACCGGCCGGAGGCCCATGAAGCTCGCTCCAATCGCCGCGCCCACAATCGCCGACTCCGCGATCGGCGTGTCCACCACCCGCTTGTCGCCAAACCGCTCCAGCATGCCTTGCGTCACCTTGAACGCGCCGCCGTAGATCCCAATGTCCTCGCCCAGCAGGAACACATTCGGGTCCCGCTCCATCTCTTCCCAGATGCCCTGGCGAATCGCTTCCAGATAGGTTGTCGCGGGCATCGTGTCAGGCTTCCTCGTAGACGTTGCGTGTCAGTTCGGAGGCATCGGGATACGGGCTCCGTTCCGCCCAATCCACCGCCTCATCGGTTTCGCGCTTGATCGCCGCCTGCATCCGCTCCAGATCGCCCTCCGTCGCCCAGCCGCGGTCCAGCATCTTCCCCGCCAGCTTCAAAATCGGATCCTTCGCCGCCCACTCGCCCCAAAGATGCTTCGGCACATAGTCCCCGCCATCGTGTGCCGAATGCCCCGTCATCCGGAACGTCTTGCACTCAATCAGATAAGGACCCTTCCCCGCGCGCGCATGCTCAGCCGCCCGCTGCGCCGCCTGATACACCGCGAACACATCGTTGCCGTCCACAATCTCGGCCGGAATCCCGTACGCCACCCCGCGATCCGCCACATGACGGCACGCCATCTGCTTCTCAAGCGGAGTCGAATAGGCGTACTGATTGTTGTTGCAGATCAACACCAGCGGAGCCTTCTGCACCGCCGCCAGATTGATTCCCTCATGCCAGTCCCCGCGGCTCGTCGCCCCGTCGCCAAAGAAATTAAACGCAATGCTCGAACTGCCCTGATACTTCAACGCCATCGCCGCCCCCGCGGCCACCGGCACCGAGGCCGCCATGGCGCTGATAATCGCCACAATGCGGCGGTTCAGGTCCCCCATGTGCATGTTGCCGTCCTTGCCGCCGGTCAGGCCGCCCACGCGCCCCATGTACTGCGCGAACACCTCGCGCGGGCCAATGCCGCGAATGAAGTACAAACCCAGATCGCGATGGCACGGGAACAACACATCGTCCGGCCGCGCCACCAGGCCCGCGCCAATCCCAATCGCCTCCTGCCCACGGCCCACATACACGCCGCCCAGGATCTTGCCCTGCCGGTAGAGCTTGCGCTCAATGCGATCCTCCACCTCCCGCTGCAGGCTCAGGAAATAGTAAAACCGCCGCGCAAGCGCAGCTTCCGAATCCTGCGATTCGGGGGTGGAAAACTCAGGAGCGCCAAAGCCGGATGGATTCAACTCAGGGAGGGTGACGGACTTCACAGCAGCCATTTCGCGGGACTCTCCTTCCACGGTTCTCAAACGACAGGTCCCAAAGGCACTAGTATACGACACCCCGCCCGAAATCCGGCTTCTATTGAGTACGGGGTAAGGCCGCTTCCCGTCCCGCCGCCTCGCGCAGCCGCCGGGCCGCCTCCGGCGGATGAAGCCTCCAGTTCCCCGCCGGTTCCGCCGGAAACGGACGGCTCGAAAAATACTCAATCAGCAAGTCGCGAATCTCCGCTCCGCTCCGCCACACAACCCGCGCGCCGCGAAACATCTCATACCCCCCGCTGCCCGCCGCCCGGTAATTGTTCACGGCGATCCGCAGCCTCCGCCCGTCCTCCAGCGGCCGGCCACGATACGTCAAATCGCGAATGCGGCTTCCCTCCGGCCGGCTTACATCGATCACGTAACTCACCCCCGCCGCGGTGTCGTAGTTGAACCCCGGCACCGCCGCGTTAAACCCGCATGGACCCTCGGGACAAGCCCCGAAGTACCGCGCGGCGTTCTCCAGCGCCAGCCGCACCATCCGGCCGGTCCCTTCAATCGCGTAGAGCTCGTTGTCGTAGAGATACAGCGCCGCCGCCTGCCGGATGCTCACCGCGCCGCGCGGAATCACCACCCGCGGGTTGAACAGCGCGGCGAACGAAACGTCGGCCTTGGCATAGTGCAGTTGCACCTGATGGATCGCCTGCAGCGCAGCCGTATCCTCCACCCGCCCAAACATCCCGGCCAACTCCGCCGGCGACGTCGAAAACGGAGCCGCCAACTGCGCCTCAACCGCCTCATGATACGGCCGCGCAATCTCGAGAATCGCCCGGTCGGCGGCCACCTCCGCCGTCACCGGAATCACCCGGCTGCTCTTCGCCGCCACCCGCCACGGGCCAACCTCAGCGCGCTCCAGCACAAAATCCAGCCGCGCCAGCGACATCCCCCAGTTCCGTGGCTGCGCCATCAACACGCCGTTCACCGTCGCCGTGGGCAGTTCAAGATGCGTGTGCCCAAACACCACCGCATCGATCCCCGGCACCCGCGAGGCCACCTGATACGCTACGTTCTCCCCCGGTAAATGCGACCCCCGCGCAACCCCCGTCGCCGCATCCCGGTCCAGCCCCGAATGCATCGCGGCAATCACCAGGTCCGGCCGCTCCCCCCGCACCCGTTGCACCGCCTGCCTCGCCGCCTCCACACCATCCATCCACCGGTAACCCCGGTAATTCTCAGGCTTCTCCCAGTGCGGAATCGCGGGCGTCGTGATCCCGATCAGAGCCACCCGGATCGCCCCCGCCTGAACCATCACGTGGCCCTCGAACCGCGCCGCGCCCCCCGCCGCCACCGTGTTCGCCGAAATCCACGGAAACCGCGCCGCCCCCCGGGCCTTCGCCAGATTCCCCAAACCGAAATTCAACTCGTGATTGCCCAGCACCATCGCGCTGTACCCAAGCTCGTTCATCGCCAGCATCATAGGATCCGGCGGAAGCCCTGCCGCAAGCCCCGGAAACGGCCGTCCGTCCCGCACCCGCGCCTGATACAGGCCCTCCAGCGGCGATCCCTGAATCGTATCCCCGCAATCGATCAGAATCGCCCGCGGATCCTCCGCCCGCACCGCCCGCACCAGCGTTGCGATCTTCGCCAACCCCCGCTCCGCCGGCCGCGACGTGAAGTAGTCGTAAGGATAGAGGTAGCCGTGAAGGTCCGTCGTCGCCAGCACCGTCACCCTGGCCGTCTCCGCCCCCAGCCCCCACGCCAACAGCGGAACCAACGCCATCCGCTTCACACAAAAACCCTCCGCACCCGCGCGCTGATCCCGCACAGCACGCTGTACGCAATCGTCCCCGCCGCCCGCGCCATCTGCTGCGCGTCAATCGCCGCATCGCCCTCGCGCCCCAGCAGCGTCACCGCGTCCCCCGGTTTCAGATGGGCGGCATGAGTCACATCCACCGTGATCACGTCCATCGACACCGCGCCCAGAATCGGCGAGATCTTCCCCGCCGCGATCACCCGGCCCTTGTTCGACAACCGGTGCGGCAGCCCGTCCGCGTAGCCTGCCCCCACAATCGCCACCCGCATCGGCCGCGGCGCCCGGAACATCGCGCCATAGCCCAGCGGCGCGCCTTCCGGCACCTCTTTCACCAGCAGAATCGACGCCTTCCACTGCAACGCCGGTTGCACCTCAAGCACGCGCTCCGGCGGCTCCCCACGGCCCGCCGACGTGTAGCCATACAGGGAAAACCCCGGCCGCACGATATCGCCCCACGCCTGCCGGATGCCAAAGTGCAGCGGATTGGTGCTGGAAGCATGCACGTACCTCGGCTTCACACCGCCCGCCTCCAGCGCCCGCAGCACCCCGCGGAACGCCATCAGCTGATCGCGTGTCTGCCGGCTCTCAAAATCCGCCGACGCCGCAAAGTGCGTCATCACGCCTTCCAACGCGGTCCCGGCCACCGCCCGCGCAACCTCTTCCGCCGGCTCGCGCGTACCCATCCGGCCCATCCCCGTGTCAACCTTCAGGTGATACGGCACGCCCGAAAGCTGCCCGATGTCCGCCAGATCATGCACCACCGGCGTCAGCCCGTACTCTTTCCACGCCGTGCGCCCGGCCGCCACCGTGTCCGCCATCACCAGAATCCGGCACCGGATGCCGCTCTGCCGCAGCACAATGCCCTCCTCCACGTTCGACACCGCCAGCCACCGCACACCCTCCGCCTCCATCACCCGCGACACCTCCACCGCGCCATGCCGGTACGCATCCGCCTTCACCACCGGCATCACCTCAACCGCCCCGGCCGCCGCCTTCACGGACCGGTAGTTCCGCGCCAACTGCTCCCGTGAAACCTCAACCCAGCACCGCATACCAGACACCTCTAACCAAACTGCGCCCCTTCTCCCAACCGCGACACCATCCCGAACTCCGGCAACACCTCATGCCAATCCGCGACCGCAAGGCGGCCATCCCCCATCCATTCACCCATCCAACAACCTCCCAAACAACCCCTCATAAGCCGTCGTCACCGCCTCCCACGAATACCGCTCCTCCACCCGCCGCCGAGCCCTTCCCCGCCACTCCTCCCTTTCCCCATCCGTCATCGCCAATGCCCCCCGCATCACCTCCGCCAAAGACCCGTGCGTAAACGGCAACCCCGCCCCCCCCGCCACCTCGCGATTCTCCGGCGTGTCCAGGTACAACGTCAACGCACCCCGCCCCATCGCCTCAATCAACGCCGGGTGCGTCCCCCCCACCTCCGTCGCATGGATATACGCAAAGCAGTGCGACTGCAGTTCGTGATAACCCGTGCCGTAAATCGCGCCCGGCAGCACGACCCTTGGGTCCCGCGTGTCCCGAATCCGCGCAATGTACGCAGCCGCGTAAGGAGCATCGCCAACCAGCGCCAGCCGGTGCCCCGTGGCCACCTGTTCAAACGCCTCCCGCACCAGCAGCCCGTTGTTCTCCGGCTCCAGCCGGCTCACATAGAGAAAGTAGCGTCCGCGCTCCAGACCCAACCGCCCAAGCACCCCATCCGTCTCCACCGCCCCCGGCTCCGCCCCATAGGGGATAAACACGGACTCCGCGCCGTACCGCCGCCGGTAGTACCGCTCAATCTCAACCGCATCCGTCACAATCGCCGTCGGGAACAGCGTCGCCAGCCACTCAGAAAGCAGATACCAGGCACGCGCCAGCCGGTTCCACTTCTTCCGCTTGCGCTCCAGGCCATCCACGTTCAGCGCCACCGGCATCCCCGCCAGCCGCGGCAGCCACGTGAAAATCGCGTTCGCCGCATTGCAGTACAGCACCACGTCATGACGCCGCCCCAGCAGGTGCAAAGTGGAAAACGCCGTGTGAGCCAGCGTATCGAGATACTTGTGGCGAATCGTCGGCAGGTGGACCAGGCGCGCGCCAACGTGTGTCGGCTCCGAATGACGCTCCCGGCAGTAGACCGTCACTTCGTGGCCGCGCTCAACCAGCCTTCTTGAAAGTTCCTCGGCGAACGTCTCGAAACCGCCATACCGGGCCGGGATGCCCCGCGTGCCCAGAAGCGCGACACGCATGCGCGTCCCGCTACCCGCGCACAGCCTTCGTGCGAGGCACCATGCGTCCGGCCAGCTTCGGCGCCGGCATCGAAACCGGCTGATACCGGAACCACCGGGCCATGTACTCGTCGGAGACCTTGCGATGGCGCATGATCTCCTCGCGCTTGGCCTTCAACCGGCCCCAACTCTTGGCCAGCATCACAAAAGCCTTGAGAGAACTGTGCTCGCGCAGCAGACAGCAGCCCACAACCACAATGTCGCGCAGGGTAATCGAGAAGAAGTTCCGCCAGTACAAATCGGGTGTGATGTTCTTCACCCGCATCATGAACCGGTTCTTCACCGAATGCATGTTGATCTCGGGCGGCAGCGCCCGCCGGTTCCCCGGAAGCACGCTGCGAACGTGATAGCCCCGCGCAAAGGGCGTGTAGAGGCACTTCCAGCCATAAAGCTGGGCCCGCCACGCTACATCCGCGTCCTCCCGGTAGACGAAGAAATCCTCATCGAAAAACTCGTGGCCAAGCGACACGTCATCGATCATCTGGCGCCGGTACAAAGCCGCGGCCGCCGTGGCGCCGAAAACGTACTCATGCTTCAGGTAGTGCCCGTTGTCCACTTCCCGGCTGCCCCGGTCCAGATGCCGCAACATCGGGTTGAAGTAGATGCCCGTGGAATCCACCAGCGGCTGCTCGGGCAAATCGAACGCCGCCGTCATCGCCAGCAACTTCCCGCAAACGGATCCAATCGACGGGTCAATATTACCGGCATCCACCAGCGCCTGAATGAAATTCGGCATCAGCAGCACATCGGGGTTCAGCGTCAATACCCAATCGCCGCTCGAAAGCTGAATTGCCTGATTCTGCGCCGCGGCAAAGCCGACGTTTTCCTGGTTGTAGACAATCCGGCACCGGTCTTCAAACCGTTCCAGAATGTCCACCGTGCCGTCGGTGGAGGCGTTGTCGATGACGATCAGTTCCTTCAGCCCATACCGCTGGGCAAGAACCGACTCGACGCACCGCTTGATGAACCGCCCGCTGTTATAAGTAACGATGGTGACGGAAACGAAATCCTGTTGAGCCATTCAGTTCCAGACGGGCGGTTCCCCTAGCGCCGAGCCTGCTCCTCCCCTGTGATTCCCGGGGCCGGCGCACTGCTCTCCCGGCGCGTCCGCAGGGAACGAATTGCCAAACCGTACACTCTCGGTTCCCATTCAAATCTAAACCGTGTCATCATCCCCGCTACCGTTCGCAACGTCGCGCCAATCATCACCATCAGTGCCAGCCAGTAGCCATCGATCTTTGAGTAATGCTTAGCAGCGTATTGTAGTAGGCTACCATACCAGAATAGCGCTTTGGAACCGGGCGCCAGCGCATTCACCGAATGCCCGCCCTCATGAACCGCCCGGGCGCCCGGGTTGTAGCGCACCTTCCAGCCCCCCCGGCGCAGCCGAAGACAGAAATCCACATCTTCATACCACACCGGATGGAACTCCTCGTCGAACCCGCCCAGCCCTTTCCAGGCCTCCCGGCGCACCATCAGAAACGCCCCCGCCGGCTGCTCGGCGTCCTGCGGCCGCCCAAGGTCCACATCCAGGCACCGGTACCGCCGGTTCACCGCATTCCCCGGCCAGAGCCGGTTCACCCCCAACAACTCAAAGGTAAGCGCCGCCACCGTCGGAAACCGCCGCAACGTGAACCCGGTCTGCGGCTCGCCGGATTCGCCGGTCAACAATCCGGCCGCCGCGCCCACCGCGGCGTCCCGGAACTCCGCCGCCAACACCTCCACACCCCGCACCGCCGAAACATCGGGATTCAGAATCAACACCAGCGCCGCCTCCGTCGCGCCCACGCCCTGATTCACCGCCGCCGCAAAGCCCCGGTTCACCGCGTTTGAGATCACCTCAACTCCCGGCCGGCCGCGCACCACCCCCAGCGTTCCATCCGTCGAGGCGTTGTCAACCACCACCGCCGGAACGCCGCACGCCGCCAACGCGTCCAGACACGGCCCCGCCACCCGCTCCGAATTGTGGGTCACCACCACCGCCGCTAGTGAGCCCATGTCCACCGGAAGTACAGCCTCCAGAGCCGCTCAAAACCGTGTCTCTTCTGAAGCTCCAGCAATTCCCGCTGCTGCGCCGAAAGGAACTCCGCCACCTGGAGATCCGGGGCCCGTTCCCGGCCTGTCAATGCGCGCGCGCCCTCCCATTTGCCGCGCGCCCAGGCCAGCCCGGCCCCGTGCCTCCATGCGGCTGCGCCCCATAACAACTGGGCGACTACAACCTCGCATCCGAAATGCCAAACCCAGTTGGCCGGATAATGTTTTGCGATCAACAGCAACTGGTTCCGGGCAATCCGCCGCACTGTGTCGGGATGCCACGCGCCCAGGGTACCGCTTCCCCAGTGGCTCGCTACCGCCTCCGGCACGTACCGCCCCTTCAGGCCGGCCAGCGCGCACCGGATCCCGAAATCCACATCCTCCAGGTAGGACTCGAACCGTTCATCCAACTCACCCACCTTCTCAAACACACTCCGATGAAACAACGCCGCCGTCAACGGCGCCAGCGCAATCCCCCGCGGCTCATTCCAAGCCTCCCCGTCAGGCCTTCCGTGCCCCGCCCGCTCCGCCACCGCACCGCGCGAAATCAGATCGAACGTTCCATCCAGACGCCCCGGATCCCGGGCATCCAGCAGCTTGCCGCAGCCATAGGAAACACCCGCCGCTTCGCAACCGGCCACCAGCTTCTCCAGCCAGTCCCGCCGAGGCTCCACGTCGTTGTTGAGAATGGCCAGCCAGGGTCCGGCGGCCCTCCGTATGCCGGCATTGACCGCCGCGGCAAAACCACGGTTTCGTTCAAAAAGCACCACCCGGGCCCCCAGCCTCTCCGCCTCCTCCGCGGACCCGTCGCTCGACCCGTTGTCCACCACAATCACCTCCGCCGGCCGCAGCGTCTGTCCGCCCAGCAGCGGCAACAGCACCGTCAGCAACTCCCGCCGGTTCCAGTGCGGAATAATCACCGAAACGGCGCCCGGCATCGCCTTAGTCGAACCGCTTTCTCAGCAGGAACAACAGATTGTGGATGCCGTCCCGCCACGGGTTCAGCTTGATCTCACCCAGCCGCGACGAATACGTGATCGGAATCTCAATGAAACGCACCCCGTTCTTGAGCGCCTCAATCTTGATCTCTTCCGAAAACGCCATGCCATCCGAAACCAGCTTCATGTCCGCCAAAATCGACCGCCGGAACACCCACATCCCCGACTGTGAATCCCGCACCCACCGGAAAAACAGCACCGACATGCAGATCGAAAGCACCAGATTCCCGAACTTGTGCTTGAAGCTCATCGCCCGCCGGTCCAGCACCGGAAACCGCGACGCGTTCAGAAAATCGGCCTCCAGATGCTGAAAGGCCTCCAGCAGATAGGAAATCGCATCGGGGGGATAGCTGTGGTCGCCATCCAGCGTAATGATGATGTCGCCGGTTGCGTGCCGGAAACCGCGCTTGTACGCCCGGCCATACCCGCGGACATCCTCCCGGATCACCTCAGCCCCAAAACTCTCCGCCACCTCCCGCGTCCGGTCCGTCGATCCGTTATCCACCACAATCACCTGATCCACAAACCCCGGCATCCGGCGCAGCACCTGCTCAATGCCCTGCTCCTCGTTCAAACACGGGCTGATCACCGTGATGCGCTGGTCCCTGTACATGAAGGCTCACCAAGTAGAGTAACGCGCCGCGCGGCCCCCCCTGGCCGTTCTCCATGCCAAGGAGCCGCCGGCAACCCCTCCGCCTGACCTCCTTCTGCCGGATCCCCACGCACGGCTTTGCTCGGGAGCTGTCGGGATCGAACGCTCAACCTCCGTATCAGTAGTACCTTGTTATTCTTAACGAATCATGAAGCGCTCGCGTCTCTTGGTTTGCAGCGCGATGGCCGGAGCAGTCGGTCTGCTTGCGCAGCCCAGTGCGGATCATCATCTGCACCTGCTTCGTTCCTCGACTACGCCTCCGCCGGGATTCGCGCTGAACGCCCGCGAGTTGGTTCGGCAGATGGATGATGCCGGAATTCGGCGCGGTGTCGTACTCTCAATCGCTTATCAGTTTGGCAACCCTTTTCGCCCCACTGTTGCGAATGAGTACGCGCGGGTCAAAGCTGAGAATGATTGGACAGCGTCGCAAACGGCAGTCTATCCAGATCGATTGGTGGCCTTTTGCGGTGTCAATCCGCTGAAAGATTATGCGCTCCGGGAGATTGACCGCTGCGCGAGACATCCTGGGCTCCGGCGAGGTCTAAAACTCCATTTTGGCAATTCGGACGTGGAACTGGATAAGCCCGGCCATGTGGCGCAAATGCGGCGCGTGTTCGCTGCGGCAAACCGCCATCGGATGGCGATTGTAGTGCACGTTCGGCCGAACATCGATCACGGCCGCGCATGGGGAGAGAAGCAAGCCCGCATTTTTCTCGAAAGCGTCTTGCCGGAAGCGAAAGACATTGTGGTTCAAATCGCGCATCTGGCAAGCGCCGGACGATATGAGGACGCGGGCGTGGACAAGGCGTTGGGCGTTTTCGTGGACGCGATTGTGGCCAGGGATCCTCGCATGAATCGCGTCTACTTCGATGTATCCGTCGCCGAATGGGAGTCCAGGAAGGAGCAGTTGCAGCGGCAACTCCGGGCCATCGGAATGGAGCGGCTCCTGTACGCCTCGGATTCCCCGCCGCCATCGGCGTGGAAGGCTTTTCGACAACTGCCCTTGAGTGAAGGAGAGCTAAACCGCATCGAGACGAACGTCGCGCCGTACCTGCGATAGATTTCGGACAGGCGTTTGGGCAATGCGTTCGATCCCGTATCGGCCTCCATCCGAGGCCCCAGACTAACTTACCTCGCAAAGTCGCCAGGCGACGCTACTGCCAGCGCATGATTTTCGCGATCGCAACCGCGCCAAGCGCGGAGGCGATGATCGAGTCGGCAGTGCCCGCCAACACGAACATCGGCGCGAACGCATACCAATTCCAGAACGGCGCCAGATATCCGATGGAGGCAAACAGCGCCAGTGCCGCGGCGAATGCGATCTTCGCTGGGAGCCCGGCCAGTTGCGGCGCGGCCTTCGACAGCAGCCACGCCAGCAGCAGGCCCACCAGGATGTCGTTGCCGCATTGAATGCCAAGTTTGGCGCCGAACGAGAATGGCACGCCCGCCGGAATCAGCGTCAACAGTCCGCGCGGGTTCTGCTGCACTGACGCTTCCATCTTCGCCGGATCGGTCTCATACGGGAACAGATACATGCCCGGACCCTTCGCATGCTCCTTGAGCGCACTCAGCAGGGGCCCCTCGCTCGGGAGCGATTGAACCCACATTTCCGTTTTGAGCCGCGCGTGCGAATCTCCTGGATGCTCGTCCGCATCAATATCGATAGGGGTTTGAAGGCAGCGAAGACCCCTGCGGAGGACAGCACCCAATGGGTGACAAACAAAACCAGCCCTTTCAGCTCTCGTTCAACGGCCTTCTCAAGATCGACTTCCAGGGATCGCGCGTTACTTCCGATGGTGGTCTGATCCTGGTGCGTGAGTTGGATGAACGGCTGGGCTTCGGTGCTCTCATTGCCCAACACCTGACTGACTCACGGCGCGGCAAGAATACCCAGCTTCCGCTGGCGGACCTACTGCGCCAGTCCGTCTACAGCCGGATTGCCGGCTACGAGGATGTCAACGATGCCGAGCGGCTCTCGCAGGATCCAACCTTCCGGCTGA
>Ga0194132_10010354_pt1 | contig 12431 bp, 10 predicted proteins | sample TA2KigOf80mmetaG_FD_148612 | JGI IMG/M metagenome (GOLD analysis project Ga0194132, IMG submission 148612) | Freshwater microbial communities from Lake Tanganyika, Tanzania - TA2015054 Kigoma Offshore 80m | ecosystem: Environmental > Aquatic > Freshwater > Lake | place: Tanzania: Lake... | reverse complement strand
TCGGCGCAATCTCGGCGAGCTCGTCGAGCAGGTGCGTCCTGCGGGAATTTTGGTCGAGCTCTCAGGCATCGGCCACCCTGGCGGCATCGTCGAAGAATTGCTGGCCCACGAGGCCGCGGGTGGCATTCGGCTGCGCGGTGTGATCGGGCTGATCGACCCTGCGCACGTCACCAGTACCGATGAGAACGTCCTCGCCGTGCGCGAGCTCGCCGATGCGCTCGTGCTTTCGAAAGCCGATGTCGCGAGTGCGGCCGAGCGCGAAAATTTTTGGGCGACCGCGCGCGGCTTGTTTCCCCAAAAATCGTGGATCGGCGAGATGCAGGGCGGCCGCCTGCCGCCGGCTTTGCTCGAGACGGTCGTCGCAGGGGCTTCCCTTTGCGCCACTGCGCGCGGGCGGCCGGCGGCGCATCAGGCCGAGCGCGTGCATGCGCACGATGAATCGCCGAAAGTCATGCTCGAGCGTGGCGCTGAACGCCGCGATTTTCATCACCTCGGTCGGCATGGCGCGCGCTGGAGTTTTCCGCGGGCCGTGGCGTTTTCCGAGACGCGTTTGCTGTCTTTGCTCAGTAGCGATCTCACGCTGGTCGAGGTGGGCCTCTGTCGACCCGAGCGTTTCAAGGCGGTGTTGCGGGTCGATGAGGAGCAGTGGTTGCTGGTGCAGGCGCATGGCGGCAAGGTGTCGATGCAGGCTACCGCTTGGCGGCGTGATAATCGGCTGGAAGTGCAGCTGCCGATCGGTGCCCGCTGGGATGCCGCGGCGTGGGATCGTCTCTGGCTGCGTTGTCTGCAGGCGTGAGCGACTCGCTGCGCCATCAGCTTGCCGCGTGGCACACCGCCGGTGTGCAGGCCGTGCAGGGCGAGGCGATCTTGCCGCGTTACGGCACCGTGGCGGCAAGTGCTTGGCATTTTCGACGCGGCGATCGACAGCTGGTGCTGCCGCTGCCGGATCGGGCGCGGGGTGGCAGGCTGCGCTTGATCGGGTTGGGCAAAGCGGCGCTTGGCATGGCTCGCGGCCTGCGCGCAAGTTTACGCACCGTCGGCATCGATATCGATGACGGATTTTTGCTGGTCCGCGATGTGCCGCGTGAGGGGAGCAACGAGCCTTGGCATGTTCATCTCGGCGACCACCCCGTACCCGGGCCTGCAAGCCTGCGAGCCGCGCAGGCGCTGCTCGAATTCATTGATGTGCCCCGGGCAGAAGATGTCTATGTCGTGTTGTTGTCGGGCGGTGCCTCGGCGCTTTGCGCGTTGCCTACGCCTGGCGTGACCCTCGAAGAAAAGATCCGCATCACGCGCGAGTTGATGCAAGGCGGCGCACCGATCGCTGAGCTCAATCGGGTGCGTCGTCAACTCTCGGCCATCAAGGGTGGCAAACTCGCAGAGCGTCTGGCGCCTGCGAAATTTTGTACGCTCGCGATTTCTGATGTGCCGAACGATGACCCTGCCGTCATCGGCTCGGCGCCAACGTGGAGCGATGACAAGCCGGCCCCGTACGCCGTTATTGCGACGCTTGATGACGCGCTCACGACGATCGCGACCGTCGCTGCCCGCACTTGCGAGGTCGTGGCGCTCGGGCGCTGCGTTTATGGTTCTGTGACCGTCGAGGTCGAGCGCCTGCTCGAGCGGATTGAGCAGGCGCTCGCGGCGCCGCGGTCACCATCGCAGACCCGTTTGTTGCTCGCCGGTGGCGAGCCGCTGGTTGAAATTCACGGTGGTGGTCGTGGCGGGCGCGCGCAGGAATTTGCGCTGCGCCTCGGCCTTGCGCTCGCCGAGCGGGCGCGGACCGATCGGCGCTATGCGGCCGTCTGCGGTTTGGTTGCCGGGACCGACGGCTCCGATGGTCCGACCGAAGCGGCCGGCGCCTTTTTCGATGCAGCGCTTGCAGAGCGGCTACGGGCAGCGCAGGTCGATGCGGCGGCGGCGCTCGCGGCGAGCGATTCGAACGCTGCCTTGCGCGCCAGCGGCGATCTCTACGTCACCGGACCCACCGGAACCAATGTGGCGGATGTCCTCATGGTGGTCGTGACTAGCCGGTAGAATTCAGCGCATGACTGCACAAAACTCGATCGATAACGCGATATTGATTGCCATCATCGGCGGCACCGGCGAACTCGGCTCGGCCATTGCGCGACGACTCGTCAAGGCGGGCGAGCGAGTGATCATCGGCTCACGCGACGCCGCGCGGGCGGCAAGTTGCGCGTCAGCGCTCGCCGCCGAGCTGGCGGTGGCGGCCGGCAAGGTCACTGGGACCCGCGATATCTCCGGGACCAGTAATGTCGAGGCGGCAGCCAGGGCTGACCTCATCATCGTGACCGTGCCCTTCGGCTCGCAGGAAGCGACTCTCAAAGATATTGCTGCGGGGGCAACTGGCAAGATCGTAGTCGACACCACCGTGCCGCTGGTGCCGCCCAAAGTCATGCGCGTCCAACTGCCGCCCGAGGGTAGCGCTGCCGTGCGCGCGCAAAAAATCCTGGGCGAGGGCGTGCGCGTGGTCTCGGCATTCCATAACGTTGCCGCGCACAAACTGGCGACCGACGCCGCGGTCGAATGTGACGTGCTGGTCTTCGGCGATGACAAGGCAGCGCGCGAGGCGGTGATCCGCGTGGTCGCGGCCTGTGGCTTGCGTGGACTGCATGCCGGGGCGCTGGCCAATTCGGCAGCAGCCGAGGCCCTGACCTCCATCCTGATTTTTTTGAACAAGCACTATGCCGTCGATGGCGCGGGGGTCCGCATCACAGGCAATCTGAAATCGCCCGCTGCTGGCTGAATGCAACCTGGGGTCAGTTTTGTTGCCCTGCGGGGCATGCCCGAGGTGGTGGCCGGGGCTGACCTCGCCACCCTGATTCGCGCTGCGCTAGTCGAGACCGGAATGGCGTTGCGCGAAGCCGATCTGCTGGTCGTTGCGCAAAAAATAGTGTCCAAGGCGGAAGCTCGACGGGTGCGGCTCGCCGACGTCGAGCCTTCGGTCGACGCGCGAGATCTGGCTGCCAAGGTGCGCAAGGATCCGCGCTTCGTCGAGCTCGTCTTGCGCGAATCGAGGGAGATCGTGCGCGCCGTTCCCGATATCTTGATCACTCGGCATCGTTGCGGCTGGGTGATGGCCAACGCCGGTATCGATCGGTCGAATGTGCCGGGGGGCGAGGACACCGTGTTGTTGTTGCCGCTCGATTGCGATGCTTCGGCGCATCGACTACGCGCGGCTTTGGCACCCGAATTTCCCGCCATCATCATCAGTGACAGCTTCGGTCGGCCGTGGCGCGAGGGCACGGTCAACGTCGCGCTCGGTGTCGCGGGTTATCCCGCACTGCGTGATCTGCGCGGCGGTCACGATCGCGAGGGTCGGGTCTTGCAGACGACGCAGATCGCACAGGCCGATGCGGTCGCCGCAGGAGCCGGCCTCGTGATGGGCGAAACGACTGAAGGCAGGCCGGTCGTCCTGGTCCGTGGTCTGGACTTTTCGGGCCCGCTGACGGATGGTCAGCGCCTTATCCGGTCGCGTGAGGGGGATCTGTTCCGTTGAAGCCGGGGGTCAGGGTATTGGCGGTATCGGGCGGTGTGGGCGGCGCGAAGCTCGCGCTTGGGCTTGCGCGCGCGCTGCCGCCGGCGGAACTCGCGGTTCTCGTCAACACGGGCGATGACTTCACGCATCTTGGGCTGCGCATCTGCCCTGACCTCGATACCGTGCTCTACACGCTCGCCGGCGTCGTCAATACGACGCAAGGTTGGGGCCGAGCCGACGAATCTTTCGGTTTCATGGACGAGTTGCGTCGGCAGGGTGGGCCCGACTGGTTTTTACTCGGTGACCGTGATCTCGTGCTGCATGTCGAGCGCACCCGTCGGCTCGCCGCAGGGGAAACGCTGACGCAAATCATGGCGGACCTCGCCAATCGGTTTGGCGTGGCGACCCGGCTGGTGCCGATGACCGATGCGCCGGTGGCCACGTTGCTCGATACCAGTGCGGGGCAGCTCGAGTTCCAGCATTATTTTGTTCGGCTGCGCACCCTCCCCGAGGTGCAGCGCCTGCATTACGCCGGCGCGGCGCAGGCAAGGCCCAGCGAAGACTTGCTGACGCTGCTGCGCAGTCGCGCGCTCGAAGCCATCATTCTTTGTCCTTCCAATCCCTACCTCAGCATCGATCCGATACTGGCGGTGCCGGGCATTCGCGCCGCGCTGCGTGCTGCGGCGGTACCGATCGTGGCGGTATCGCCGCTCGTCGGTGGTCGCGCCGTCAAAGGACCCACTGCCAAGATCATGCAGGAGCTCGGCATTGAGACGAGTTCGCTCGCGATTGCGCGTCACTACGCGGGTTTGATCGATGGTTTGCTGGTAGATGAGTCGGATACGAGTGCCGCGCTGGCCGGGTCGGTGGCTGAAGAGTTTTCGAAGCTCGGCATCGTGGTGGGTACGGCGCGCACGCTGATGCGCACACTCGACGATCGGCAGCGGCTTGCTGAGGCCGCGCTTGATTTCGCAAGGCGTCTGCGACCGACAGAATCGCGGACTGCACCGAAATCTTTGGTCGGTGGTGCATGAGTGTGGTCGCGATCGTGCCGGTACGCACGCCGGGTGAGGGCAAGTCGCGCCTGGCGGGGGTGCTCTCGGTGCCGCGCCGCTCGGCACTCGTGCAGTCGATGCTGGCGCGCGTGCTCGCTGCGCTGCAGGGAGCGCGGCGCATCGATCGTATCGTGGTCGTGACCCCCGACGATCATCTGGCGCTGCCGAAGGGTATCGAGGTCTTGCACGATCACGCGACCGGGCTTAATGCTGCGGTCAGCCTCGCACAGCACACGTTTGCCGATCGTCACGCAGCGATGTTGGTGGTCGCTGCCGATGCGCCGCAGGTCACGGCTGAAGAAATCGATCGCCTTGTCGAGCGTGCTGCCGACAGCGATGTCGTTGTGGTTCCGGATCGTCATGGCTGCGGCACCAACGCGCTTTGGCTGCGCTTGCCCACGCCGCTCGCGCCACAGTACGGCGATGACAGCGCAGCCGCGCATCTCGATGCCGCGACGAGGCTCCGCTTGCGTGCGATGCGGATCGAGGTGCCGGGTCTGTCGCACGATGTGGATGTACCCGACGACTTGCGCGGCGAGCCCATGCCCGCCGAGCAAGCGCGCTTGCTAGCTGACGAGACGGCGCTCGAATCTTTGCTGGAGCGTGCCCGCGAACTTACCCTCGAAGGCTTCGGCGTTCGGGTCGGCTATTCACGCAAGGTGTTCATTCCGCTGACGCATTGGTGCCGCGACGTCTGTCACTACTGCACTTTCGCAGCGCCACCGCGGCGCGGCATGCGCGCGTTTCTCGCGGTCGATGAAGTGCTGGCGATCGCTCGGCAAGGTGCGGCGGCGGGCTGCGATGAAGCGCTTTTCACGCTCGGCGACAAACCCGAGTTGCGCTATCCGCGAGCGCGCGAGGAACTCGCGAGTCGCGGATTTTCGAGCACCCTCGAATATCTCGAACACTGCGCGCGGCGAGTGTTCGAAGAGACAGGACTGCTACCGCATCTCAATCCGGGCGTAATGAGCCGCGATGAACTTGCGCGGCTGCGACCCGTGGCGGCTTCGATGGGCATCATGCTCGAGAGCAGCGCCCCGCGGCTCGCCGAAAAAGGTGGGCCGCATCATCGCTCCCCCGACAAACAGCCAGCCGTGCGACTTGCCACGCTCGTCGCCGCGGGTGAGCTCGCAATTCCATTCACCACCGGCATCTTGATTGGTATCGGTGAAACGCGGCTCGAGCGCATCGAGACGCTGCTGGCGATTCGCGAAGTTCACGAGCGCTACGGGCACATCCAAGAAGTCATCGTGCAGAATTTTCGGGCGAAGTCGGGCACGCGGATGGCTTCGCATCCGGAGCCGAGTTTGCAAGAGCTGCAGTGGACGATCGCCGTCGCGCGCCGAATCTTTGGGCCGACGATGTCGATACAGGCTCCGCCCAATCTCAGCGCAGGCCATTTACAGGGACTGATCGATGCCGGTGTCAATGATTGGGGTGGCGTGTCACCGGTAACGCCCGATCACGTGAACCCCGAGGCGCCGTGGCCCGAGCTCGTGGCGCTTGAGCGAGAAACCGTGGCAGCGGGCCGTCGGCTCGCGCAGCGACTGCCGATCATTCCCGCGTATGCAAACGATCCGCGTTGGCTCGACCCCGCGTTGCGCAGCGCGGTGCTGCATCGCATCGATGCCATGGGCTACGTGCGCGAGCGCGACTGGCACGCTGGAGCGGGCGATGCGCCACCCGCTCGCGAACTGGCATCGATGGCCGCACGCAATTCGCTGGGGCCGGTAAGCGCACACATCGCCGCGTCGATTCGTCGCTGTCTCGAGGGTCGGACGCCAGCCGAAGAGAGCATCGCGGCGATGTTTGCGGCGGATGGCGCGGATTTCCAGGCGATCGTCGCTGCGGCTGATGGGCTGCGCCGCGCGGTCAATGGCGATGCGGTGAGCTATGTCATCAATCGCAATATCAATTACACCAATATTTGCACTTACTCCTGCGGGTTCTGCGCGTTCGCCAAAGGCCGCAGCGCGCGGGCTGTACGTGGCCCGGGCTATCTGCTCGACTACGAAGAAATCTGCGCGCGAGTGGCCGAGGCCGCGGCGCGTGGCGCGACTGAGGTCTGCCTGCAGGGCGGCATTCACCCCTCGTTTACGGGTTCAACCTACCTCGAAGTGGTTCGTGCAGCGCTGCGTGCGGCTCCAGGTATCCATGTGCATGCCTTCTCGCCGCTCGAGATCACTCACGGTGCCGAGACGCTGGGTATTCCGGTGCGCGCTTTTCTCGAGCAGCTCGCGGCGGCCGGTTTGCGCACGCTACCCGGTACCGCAGCGGAAATTCTTTGTGATGACGTTCGCGCGATCATCTGTCCCGACAAACTCGATACTGCGTCGTGGCTCGGCGTGATGCGCGATGCGCACGCGGTAGGTCTGCGCAGCACGGCAACGATCATGTTCGGGTCTGTCGAGTCACCGCGGCATTGGGCGCGTCATCTGCTTGCGATCCGCCGATTGCAGCGCGAGACCGGCGGGTTTACCGAGTTCGTACCGCTGCCCTTCGTGCACATGGAGGCGCCGCTCTGGCGCAAGGGGCGGGCGCGCAGTGGGCCAAGTTGGCGCGAGTCGCTGCTCATGCACGCGATCGCTCGGCTCGTTCTCGAGCCGGTGTTGCGCAATGTGCAAGCGTCGTGGGTGAAGCTCGGTCGCGAGGGCGCCTTGCATGCGCTGCGCGCCGGTGCCAATGATTTGGGCGGCGTATTGATGAACGAGTCAATCACGCGCGCCGCAGGTGGCGTAAATGGTCAGGAGATGGACGCTGCGAGCATGCAGGCCGCTATTCGCTCGATCGGTCGTGAGCCGCGGCAGCGCACCACGCTGTACGGGGCGCCGGCGAACTCAGCGCAGCTTCGGAATGACGTGTTGCCCAATGATATCGAGGGCTTCCATCGGCTCGTCGTGCAGGCGTAGCGCACACTCGGTGAGTCCGGCCTTGGCGAACATGCGGAAGCGTTCGACTTCGCGGTCGAGATCTTCGAGACCGCCGGTCGAGGTGAAATATTCACAGAGTCGATTGGCAATCTCGACTGGCACACCCTGTACGTTGCCCGATCGATCAAACCAGGCGGCGACGAACTTGTCGTAGTTGTCGCGCACCAGTTGGGCCTCGTCTTCACTCAGGCACTGCTGGATCAGCTCTTTTTGCAGCTTGATGGCGCGCCACGGCAGCTCGCGTCGCGATTCCCGATAGCCTGCCGCGCGTTCGCGCTTGAGGTGCCAGGCCCAAAACGTGTTGGTACGCAGGGCGGGCATGTCCGCCTCGCGTTTGGCGGCGCCTTCGTTGACCTCCTTCATGGCCGCCGCCATGACTTCGGGCGGCGTGCAGCCAATGAACACGCCATCTGCCACGCGCGCTTCCATGCGCATCATCTGGCCGCGATAGGCCGTGCCGTAGACGAGCGGCGGGTTCGGCGCCTGCAGCCAGCCGTAGGCGCAGGGCAGGTTGACGACAAAATCTTCGCCCTTGAAACCCTTGGCCAACTTGCCGCGGCCCGCACCGCGCACGAGCTCGATGCCTTCGCGTACGGCGCGCACGATCTTTTCGGGCCGCTCGATACCCATGCAATCGATGTTGCCTTCGCCGGCGCCCATGGCGATCAGCGCACGGCCGCCGCAAAATTCGTTGAGCGAGAGCAAGCTGTTGGCGATTTTGAGCGGATGCATCTCGAAGGGACTGACCGCGAGCGGGCCCATCAACAATTTCGAGGTACTCTGGGCGAGCGGGATCAGCGACAAGAAGCAGTCCCAGTGCGCGAAATAATTGGAACTCCAGAGCGCGCGAACGCCATAGCGTTCGGCTTTCTGGCCAAGTTCGGCGACTTGTGCGGGAGTGAGGTCCGGTTCGAGGATGATGTCGATGTCCATGCCCTGAGCCTAACCAAACCGGGCACCGGGCGCAGCAGCGAACCTCTGCTGTGCGCATCACGCGGGCAAAGGCGAGGTTCTAGATCAGACCGCAGTCCTGCGCTTTGGTGACCGCCTGTACCTGCGAGTGGACATCGAGTTTGCGGTAGAGGTTGCGAATGTGGGTTTGCACCGTCGACAGCGCGATATCCATCTGCTGCGCTGCTTCGGCGTAGCTGCGTCCGCGGGCGAGATTGCGCAGCAGTTGCAGTTCTTTGGGCGTCAGCTCCGGCAGGTCGCTGGGCCGGTCGCTCGAGCCGGCCAACTTGAAAAGATAGCGCGCGAGCGCCGGGCTGATTGGGTAATTCCCCTCCAGGCTTTGCCGCAAGGCCTCGGCGATGATCGGGGTGCTGTCGTCCTTGAGCAGATAGCCGCGGGCGCCGGCACGAATGGCGGCCAGCACACTACGCTCGGCGGAGATCACCGAAACCACCATGATGGGGATGTCCGAAAACCGCGCGCGGAGCTTGCTGATGACCTCGATACCCGAGGCATCGGGCAAACCGATATCTACCAACCCAAGATCGATGCGGGTATCGGTATGGTCAATGAAACGCAGCGCCTCTCTGGCGGTGGCAAACGAGACCGCGCGCCAATGGGTACCGAGGTCTGCCAGCGCAAGCGTCATCGACGCTTCGAAGGTCGGGTCGTCTTCGACGATCAGCGCGAGTCGCTCTTGCGGGTCTGTGATGGGGTGGACCGTTGCCATTAACGGAGTCTACCTGCCCTGCCTGATCAGGGTTGGTGGTTGCGTGGTAGGGGGTAGCACCTGCGTTGCGGCGCTGAGGTTCATGGTCCGGCTCCGCGACTTGCAGATCCAAGGCGGGCGAAGCCGTAGCGTTCGAAAATCTTTTGCCCGTCGGCGCTCGTCAAAAATTCGAGGTAGGCCGTGGCGGCCGGATTGGCGCCGCTGACGATCGCGGCCGGGTAAACGATGGGCGAGTGCGTGCGCGACTCAAGGCGCGTGACCACGCGCACGCGTGATTCCCCGCGCGCATCACTCGCATAGACGATACCGAGCGGTGCCTCACCACGGGCTACGAGCGCGAGCGCTGCCCGGGCGTTCTCGGCACGAGCGATGCGCGGTCCGAGTTGTGACCACAGACCTAAGAATTGCAGCGCTTCACGGGCGTAGCGACCGAGCGGTACCGAGTCGGGATCGCCGGTCATCAGGCGACCTGTGCCCAGCGCGGCCGGCCAGTCGGCGGCGCGAGCCGGCTCGCTGGCGTTCGCCGGTGCCACGATCACGAGCGCATTACCGGCGAGCACCCGTCGAGTCTCGGCCCGTACGAGTTTGCGTTCGATGGCGTAGTCCATCCACTCGGTATCGGCCGCGATGAAGAGATCGGCAGGCGCACCGGCGGCGAGTTGCCGCGCGATCTGTGCGCTCGAGGCAAAAGAGTGACGCACGGTGATACGGTACCGATCGCTGAATTGCCCGCCGGCTTCGTTCAGTGCATCGGTCAGTGATGCTGCCGCAAACACCGTGAGTGTCGGCTTTGCGGAGTCTGCAGGGTTTGCGGCAGCCACCGAGAGCAGCGACAGGCCAAGGACGGCGACGCCGATGATGGTGCGACGTTTCTGGCTGCAGCGGAGTCCGGTTGGGTGTGACATATGCCGATGGTAGTCGCGCGTATACTTCACGCGCGGTCGAATGGTAGCCGTAGTTGGTGGAGCGCAGCATGTTTTCGAGACGCCAAGCCCTGACCGCCGCGACGCTCGCGGCGCTGTCCCCGCTCATGATCGGACCCGTCGCCGCAGGCGACGGCGCCACTCGCAAACCCGCGAAGGGTCCAAGCGCGATTCCACCACGCATCGTCAAACCGCCCCGCATCGTTGCCGGTGACACCATCGGTTTGATGATTCCCTCCAGCGCCAATTGGGATCCGATCGATGTCGACATTCTGCTCGAGGCACTGGCGGCGCTGGGCCTCAAGGGCAAGCTTGGTCGTCACGTGTTCGATCGCTACGGCTATCTTGCGGGTCGCGATGCCGACCGGGCTGCCGATCTCAACGATCTGTTTGGTGATCGCGAAGTCAAAGCCATCCACTGTATTCGCGGTGGTTGGGGTGCGGCGCGCCTGCTGCCGTTGCTCGACTGGGACACGATCGCGCGTAACCCAAAGATTTTGATCGGCTACAGCGACATCACTGCGCTGCTGTTGTCGTTGCATGCGAAGACCAATCTGGTCACCTTCCATGGACCGAACGGCGCCAGCGAATGGAATCAGACGAATATCGATTGGCTGCAGCGCGTGACCTGGAAAGGCGAGGCCGTCACCTTCGCCAACCCGCAGGACACCTCGAGCACCATCGTGCCCGCTGACGACCGTACGCGAGCCATCACCCGCGGCAAAGCGCGCGGCAAACTCATCGGCGGCAATCTCACGGTACTGACGGCCATTCTCGGCTCGCCGTATGTGCCCGATTTTCGCGATGCGATTCTGTTCGTCGAGGATGTGCAGGAGGCGCCGTATCGTATCGATCGCATGCTCGTGCAGATGAAACTTGCGGGTATCCTCGAGCAGATCAAAGGTTTCGTGTGGGGAACCTGCAGCAAGTGCACGCCGGGCGAGGGTTTTGGATCGCTCACCATCCCCGACATTCTCGATGATCACATCAAGCCGCTCGGGGTGCCCGCGTATTACGGCGCCATGTTTGGTCATGTCGGCAAACAGTTCACCTTGCCGGTCGGCGTGCAGGTCGAGCTGGATGCCGATGCCGGCACGATCACCATGCTCGAATCGGCAGTGAGCTGATTTCGTGAAGCGAGCAGGGTGTTCGGTGCGCTCAATGTGCTTGCTGGCGCTGGTCTTGTGGTCGGGATCGGCCGCGGCCTCGCCGACCGAGCCGCCGGCGAATCCTTTCCTTGCTCGCGAGTTCAATAATCAAAGCCACTGGAACGATTCGGCCACCGATAGCACGGCGCTTGCCGTACCCCGTGGTCACTATCGCGTGACGGCGGGGAGTTACGAGTGGGTGCCCGGCGAGGCGCTCGGCATTCCGCATTACAGCGCGCAAGTCGCCGGTCGTGAAGTCCACTGGTTTTTTCCGGGACGACGATGCGCAAGTTCGTTCGCGAGCAGGGTACGCTGCGCGAGGTTGATCGACGCGCGGTCCAGCATCAGTTGCCCGACTACGCGCTGCCCACGGATGCGCTGCGGCGGCGGCAGACCGAGGATTTACGCGCGCTGGTCGCAGCCCGCGACCAGCATGCCATCATCGATTATCTCGGCCAACACCCCAATCGGTTGTTGAGCGCAGTGGAAGATCAGGTGGCGCAAGGGGCGCTTTATTCTTTGATCACTGCCGACCATGGTTTCATCGGTGCCAACGCGCGCGGTCTGTTGCGCATCGATCAGGACAATCCAGCCGATCCGACCTTCCGCCTGCGCGAACCCTTGCAAGTGACGCTGCCCGATTCTTTGTTCGACGATGCGAAGGTTCGCGAGCGCACCATTTTCGAGACTGACAGCGTGTTCGGACTGGGCATGACTTTCAACGGGTTTTTGGTGATCAACACCGTGGGGGGGGTCGCATTGCGACCCTCGATCGGCGCAGCCTGCGCTTGATCCATGTCTATCAAACGCCCGAACCCGAAGAAGTGTTCAGCAACAGCTTCGCGACCAGTCGCGAGGCGCAAGGCGGCGCCGTCTATGTGGCCTCGAATCGCAAGCTGTGCCGATTCGTGGTCGATGCGCGCGGCCGCATCCGCACCGATGCGCGCGCTGGCGCTTGGTCGGCGCGCTACGATGCGCGCGAGCGTTTGCCCGTGGGCAAAATTGCCGATGGCACCGGGGCAACGCCGACGCTCATGGGCTTCGGGCGCGGTGAGGACGAGCTCGTCGTGCTTACCGATGGTCGTCGCAAGATGCGGCTCGTCGCCTTTTGGCGTAACGAGATTCCCAAGCACAGGCGCTTGCAGCCCGGGGTCGACCCGCGCATCGCCGATCAGCGCGAGGTCGACATGGGGTC
>Ga0194132_10010353_pt1 | contig 12434 bp, 9 predicted proteins | sample TA2KigOf80mmetaG_FD_148612 | JGI IMG/M metagenome (GOLD analysis project Ga0194132, IMG submission 148612) | Freshwater microbial communities from Lake Tanganyika, Tanzania - TA2015054 Kigoma Offshore 80m | ecosystem: Environmental > Aquatic > Freshwater > Lake | place: Tanzania: Lake Tanganyika... | reverse complement strand
GACAGTCCTTGGCCAACGAGCGGTGCGTTCGAGCCTGGTTGTAGTAGGCATCGTAGGATCGAAGAATCCGGCGCAGGTGCGCTGCACCCATAACGACGACATGGTCGAGGCATTCGCGTCGGATCGACCCGATCAAACGTTCGGCATACGGGTTCTGCCAGGGCGACCGCGGCGCGGTGGGGTGGTCTCGGATGCCGTAAGGTCAAAAAACCAATGCGGCCGGGAACCAGTCGATCACCCATGTCCGGGCGCAGCTTCGGAAGCCACTTGTTGGACCGTCCGGGACGTCCGACATGTACCTCTCGGATCCACGAATACACACTGGCAACCCATTGGGTTCTTCCGCCGTTTCAGTTCTTTGACCCTACGGGCACTATTCTTCGGGGGCGCATGCCGTTGGCGATTGATGCAGATTCGGTCGCCGATCTAGGATCGAAATGGATCGATTGAAATTTGCCGAATACCCTCCCATTGCGTCTGAGCGCATTCCGGAGCGGCAATAGGTGGTCATTCTGCAAGATGGCAACGAACGGTCCGCCCAGCCACTTGGCGAAGGCTCGGCTCAACGGTCCGGCAACTGTCCTGGGCAATCGGGCAGCGCGTATGGAATCGGCAGCCCGACGGCGGCGCGAAGGGGCTTGGCACGTCCCCGCCGATTGGGGGCGTGGCTCGCGGGCGTACTCCGCCGCGCCATAGTTTCGGCGCAGCTGCAAAAAGGGCTGCCGAGTAGGGATGGAGGAAACGGGCAGTCATCTCCTCTGTTGTGCCTTCCTCCACGATCTGGCCGAGGTACATGACGACGATGCGTTGCGCGAACCGCTTTACCAGATGAAGGTTGTGCGTGATGAACACGTAGGCGACGCCCGTCTGCTTCTGGATGTCGCGCAGCAGATTGATGATCTGCGCCTGAACTGAAACGTCGAGCGAGGAAACCGCCTCGTCGCAGACGATCAACGAAGGGCCGGGAGCGAGCGCGCGCGCGATTGCCACCCGCTGGCGCTGGCCGCCCGACAGTTCGTGTGGATATCGATCGAGGTGGCGTTGCTGCAATCCGACCCGCAGCATCAGTTGCTCGGCCTGCTCCCTGCGTTCAACGCGATTCCCCATGCGATGAACCCTGAGGGGGTCGTCGAGCGACTGACCGATCGTGCGCCGCGGATTGAGGCTGGCGTAGGGGTCCTGGAACACGATCTGTACGTCGCGCCGGAACCGCAGTGGCTCTATGCTCAGGATCGAGCGCGAGGGTGCGCCTCTGAGAAACAAAATTCCCGATGTCGGCTCCTCGAGCGCGACGAGGCATCGGCCGAGCGTGCTCTTGCCGCATCCGGATTCCCCGACAACGGCAACCGTCTCGCGCGTTGCGACCGAGAGCGACACGACGTCAAGCGCGTGTACGATCTTTTGGCCCAGCAACCCGCCGACACGATAGTGCTTGACGATGTCGCGAGCCTCGAGAAGCGGAACGGCCACTGCGTCTGTCATGACGGACTGCCCGCGGCAAAACAGCTGACGCCACCGCCGTGCAGTGCCCTTTCGACGGAAGGACGCTCGATACGACAGCGTTCGGTGGCAATCGCACAGCGCGGCGCGAATGCGCAGCCAGGAGGCATTTCACCTTGATTGGGCACGGACCCTGGAATCTCGCGCATTCGGTCGCTTGCCGCTCCCTCCCAGTCCGTGGCCTCGAGCAGGCCGCGCGTATAGGGATGCGCGGGACGCGAGAACACGCCCTCGACGTTGCCCTCCTCGACCATCCGTCCTGCGTACATGACGATGACCCGATCGGCCGTCTCCGATACGACGGCGAGATCATGAGTGATGAGCAGCATCGCCATGCCGAGCCGCGACTTGATGGCCGCGATCTCGGCGAGCACCTGCGCCTGCACTGTCACGTCGAGCGCGGTCGTCGGCTCGTCTGCGATCAGTAGCGCCGGGTCGCCGGCGAGTGCGATGGCGATCATCACGCGCTGGCGCATGCCACCAGAGAGGTTGTGAGGGTATTGGCGGGCGCGCTTCTCGGGCGCGGGCACACCCACAAGCGTCAACAATTCGATCGCGCGATCAATCGCGGTCCGCGGTGTCGCCTTGCCGTGCGCGAGCAGCGATTCGGCGATCTGGCGCCCGACGCGATGGACGGGATTCAAGGCCATCATCGGATCCTGGAAGACCATCGCGATGCGGCCCCCGCGGACGGCGCGCATGGCGGCCTCGGGCAGCGCCAGCAGATCCTGCCCCTCGAATGCAATCGATCCGCTCGATACGCTTCCAGCGCCCCGAGGAATGAGCCGCATCAGGGCGTGAGCGATCGTACTCTTGCCCGATCCCGATTCACCGACGAGCGCCAATGTCTCGCCACGCGCAATCGAGAAGCTGACGCCGTCAACTGCACGTTCCGCATTGTGCATGCCGTGATAGTCGACGGTCAGACCTTTAACCGCAAGCAGTGGGCTCATCGGGGCCTCATGCGCGGATTGAGAGCTTCATTGAGACCTTCGCCGACGAGGTTGATCGCCAGCACCGTCACGAGGATCGTGACGCCCGGAATGGCGGACATCCACCAGGCGGTGCGCAGCACTGTGCGCGCAACACCGATCATGTAACCCCACGACACGATGTTCGGATCGCCGAGGCCGAGGAACGACAAGCCGGCCTCCGCAAGGATCGCGCTCGCGACTGTGAGGGACCCGATGACGACCACAGGCGGGAGTGCATTGGGCAGGATCTGTCGCAACATGATCTCGAGATGGCCCATACCCATCGCCCGGCAAGCCGAAACGTATTCCCGGTGGCGCTGGCTCACGAACTCGGCTCGCGCCAGCCGGGCGACGGAAGGCCATGACACTGCGGCGATAGCCAGCGTGATGACGGCGACACTCGGGCGAAAGATGGCGACGATGAGCACGGCGAAAACGAACGAGGGGATCGTCAAGAAGAAGTCGGTCACCCGCATCAGGATTGCATCGAGCCAGCCGCCGACATAGCCGGCTGTGGCGCCGACGGCGGAACCGATGAGCGTGGCCGTCAAGCTGGCGGCAATCCCGATCAGGAGTGACACGCGCGCACCCGCCAGCAACCCGGCGAGAATATCGCGCCCGGATACGTCGGTCCCAAGCGGAAAGCGTGCCGAGGGCAACGTCGATGGACGGCCTGCCATGTCGAACGGATCGATGCCGTAGGCGAGCGGACCGAAGGCGGCGGCGAGAACAACCAAGCCGAGGACAACGAGGCCGCCCACCGCGGGGCGGTTGCGACGGTAGCGCTGCCAAAAAAGGGACAAGCCGCTCATGACGCTAGTCTCGGATCGAGGATGCCGTAGAGCAGGTCGACGAGAAGGTTCGTCACCACGACCACGACTGACGAGACGAACAGGATACCGAGCAGCAGCACGAGGTCGCGCTGCAGCAACGCATCGAGCACGAGGCGGCCGAGGCCGGGCCAGCCGAACACCGTCTCGACCAGTATCGAGCCGCCGAGCAGGTGGCCGATCTGCACGCCCATCAGGGTCACGACCGGTAGCAGCGCATTGCGCGCGGCATGGGTGAAGGCGATTCGCAGCTCCGAAAGGCCCTTTGCGCGCGCTGTCTTGATGTAGTCGAGGGTCATGATGTCGAGCATGCTCGTGCGCATCAGGCGCGTGTAGACCGCGACGTAGAACAGACCGAGCGTCGTCGCCGGCAGTATGAGATGCCGCGCGACGTCGAGCACGGAAGCGAGCGGGCCGAGCTCGACGCCGATCGTGCGCATGCCGCCCGAGGGGAACAGGTCGAGCGTTATCGAGAAGAACACGATCAGCATCAGTCCGAGCCAGAACTGCGGTGTGGCGTAGACGATCAGCGCCGCCACCGAGACGAAAGCATCGAGCCATCCGCGGTGGCGCAGCGCGGCGACGATACCGAGCACCAGACCGATCAGCACCGCCAGTCCGATCGCGGTCAGCATCACGATCAGGGTGGCGCCGAGCCGCTCGCCGATGAGCTCGATCACGGGGCGATTGAAAACGAGCGACGTGCCAAGATCGAGCGAGAGTAGCCGACCGACATAGACAAGGAACTGAACGTGGAGCGGCTGGTCGAGGCCGTAGGAGCGGCGCAGCTCCGCGACCAGCTCGGGCGAGCCGTGACCCGACGACGCGACGATGATGTCAGCCGCGTCGCCAGGCGCGAGGTGGAGTAGGAGGAAGTTGAGCGTCGCGATCGCGAGGATCGCCGGCACGGCCTGCGCGATCCGTAGCGCGAAGAATGTCAGTCGACTCATCCTCACACTCCTCGCGCCGCTGCTGGGATCAGCGTGCCTTCCACACCCCGTCCCAACCCGAATACATCGACACGCCGTTGGTGATCAGGCCGTTCACCCGTTTGTTCCAGAGGTGCACCCACTGCATCTCCACCAGGTAGATCACCGGCTGCTCGTCGTGGATGATCTGCTGCACCTCGTCGAACTGGGCCTTGCGCTTTACCGGATCGAGCTCGCGCGCAGCCAGCGCGAAGAGTTGGTCGACGCGCGGGTTCTTGTAGGCCATCGAGTTCATGGCCGTGCCGCCCCGCTTGATGTTCTCCGAGAGGTAGGCGCGCGCCACGCCGATCGAAGGATCGGCATAGTTGTGCTGGAATGTGCTGGTCATGTGGAAGTCCCAATCGGTGTAGATGGCCTTGAGCCAGCCAGCGAGATCGGTGCTCTTGGTCTCCACCGCGATGCCCTGCTTGCCCAACTCCTGCTTCACGTATTCGCCGAGCCGAGTCCACGACTCACCATAGGGCACCATATGCTGCGTGATCTTGAAGCGTACGCCGTCGCTGCCACGCTTGTAGCCGGCCTGGTCGAGCAATTCCGCGGCCTTGCGCGGGTCATAGGCGTAGGGTTTGAGCGCTTTGTTGAAGTGGTTCGGATCGGAGCTGACGATCGGCCCGATGCCGGGCTTGCCGTAGCCGTACCAGATCACATCGATGATGCGTTTGCGGTCGAGCAACATGCTGATCGCTTGGCGTACGCGCACGTCGCTCAGTGGCGGCTCGCGCAGATTCAGCTCAAGCCACATGTTGGGCCCGAGCGCCTCAGAGCCAGCAATCGACGCCTCGAGATGCGCGAGCTTCGAAAGGCGCTGGATCTCGGCCTCCGGCAAGGCACCCTGCGGCGCCAAGTCGACTTCGCCCTTCTCCATCGCGATCGCGCGCGCGGCACCATCAGGCAGGACGCGGAGGATCAGCTGGTCGAGATAAGGCCGGCCTTCGCGCCAATAGTCGGGATTGCGCTCGAGGATGATGTGGCTGCCGCGCTGCCACTCCTTCAACTTGAATGGCCCGGTGCCGACCGGCTGGCGCGTGAGCACCTCAGCGCCGCGCACCGCGGCGGCCTGGGTGAGATCGATGCCCTGGAATTTGTGCTTGGGCATGATCGGCGTCTCACTCGACTGGAACGCCTTGAGGAAGTACGGCACTGGCGCCTTCAACTTGAAGCTCACCGTCGTGGCATCGGGCGTCTCGATCGCCTCGACGTCACCGAACATGGCGCGGCCACGGGCGTGGTAGGGCCGCACGATGCCCTCGATCGAGAACTTCACGTCCTCCGAGGTGAACGGAGCGCCATCATGCCACTTCACGCCGGCGCGAAGCTTGAAAGTCCAGGTCTTGCCGTCCTCGCTGCGGGTCCAAGACTCTGCGAGCCCCGGCACCGGCCTCATCTCCGCACCCTCCCACTGCAGGAGGCTCTCGTAGATCTTGGTCGCGATGAGCGAGACTGGAACCGCCGTCGTCGCGATGGTCGACATCGCATTGGGCTCGGGATGGTAGGCGTAGGTCAGCGATCCGCCCTTCACCGGCGTCTGCGCCTGCAGCGGTTGCACGATCGCCATCGCTGCGCCGAGAGCGACCACGAGCGCCGGCAAGTTCACACCTGTTTTCATGACGAGTCCCCTCCCTGGGTCTTGATGATCCCGTTGACTTCCTCTCCTGCGCCGCAGCTCCGCCGCCCCCTCAAGCGACTGGCCGGGCAGAGCAGCGATACTGTCCAAAAAGGCAAAATCCATACGAGCGTCCAGAAACTTGACTTGCAGTCTAAATTTAGGTATCGTGTAATAAACCTAACGTGTCTTGTCAAATCAAATATGCCCCCATGGTCACGCCGCTGCCTTTGCGAGAGAGAAACAAGGTCCGAATCCGGGCGGAACTGCTCGAGGCGGTGCTGCAATCGTTCCTGCCGGGCGACAAGACGGCGCTTACCCTTGAAGTGGTAGCCCAACGGACCGGCTGTTCGCGAGCAACCGTCTACACTTACTTTCCAGGCGGGCTGAACGAGATGCTGTCAGCCGTGTACGCACAGATTTCCGACGAGGTTATTTGCGAGGCTGAGCAGTTGCATGACGGCGCGCAGGATGCACACGCTCGCATCATGGGCTTGGCGCATGCCTTGCTCAATATCGCGCAGCAGCCGAAGCGAGGCCCGTTCTTCGCGCAACTCGACCCCTCCTTGATCCCGGCGCTGCAGCCGGCGCTCGGGCGGGCGTCGCAGCGCTTCGAGTCCCTCATAGCGGTCGAACTGCAGGGCCGGATCGATGCCGAGCCGCGGGTCGTCGCAGCGCTCCTGGTCGGTGCGATGCGCGAGGCCTCGGTCCGCGTCGCGCGCGAGCCGTCGCGGCGTGAGGCTTACACCGCCGCGCTGTCGGCCACGATCGTCCGCCTGCTCGGCAAGGCGCCGCCCCGCCGTACCGGAAGGCATCGTTCATGAAAACTTATGCCTTGCTGATCAATGGCCGTAGCGTGCCGACCGACTCGCACTTCGAGGTGCTCAACCCCGCCAACCAGGGCATCGTCGGTCTTGCGCCCAAGGCCGAGGCCCAGCACTTGGACCAGGCCGTGGCCGCCGCGCACGAGGCTTTCGAGACCTGGCGCCAGAAGTCCGACCGCGATCGAAGGGCCTATGTGCTGCGGGTGGCCGAGCAAATCGAAAGGCATGCCGAAGAACTGGCGCAGCTGTTGACGCGTGAGCAGGGCAAGCCACTCAATGGTCTGGGTTCGCGATGGGAAATCGGCGGCGCCATCGCCTGGACTCGGCACACTGCCAGCTTGCAGACCCGTCCGGAGACCCTGCAGCGCAACCGCGAAGGCACGGTGCGGCTGTACCGGGTGCCGCTGGGCGTTGTTGGATCGATCACGCCGTGGAACTTTCCGGTCATGATCGCCTGCTGGCACCTGATACCGGCCATACAGGCGGGCAACACGGTGGTCATCAAGCCCTCACCCAACACCCCGCTGTCCACCTTGCGGCTGGTGTCCCTGATCAACGAAGTGCTGCCGCGCGGCGTGGTCAATTGCATAACCGGCGAAGACTTCCTGGGTGCCCAGATTTCGGCCCACCCGGGTATTCGCAAGATCGTGTTCACCGGGTCCTGCAGCACCGGCCAGAAGATCATGGCCAGCGCCGCCGAGACGATGAAGCGGCTGACGCTCGAGCTCGGCGGCAATGACGCCGGCATCGTCTTACCAGACGCCGACCCCAAGCAAATCGTCGAGCAGCTCTTCTGGGGTGCCTTCATCAACGGCGGCCAGACCTGTGCCGCGCTCAAGCGGCTGTATGTGCACGACTCGCTATACGACCAAGTCTGCCAGAAGCTGGTGCGCTTTGCCAAAACCGTGAAGGTGGGTGATGGCCTGCTCGAAGACACCGCCATCGGGCCCATCCAGAACCGTCGCCAGTTCGAAAAAGTGGTTGAACTCGTCGAAGACGCGCACGCCAATGGCGGCCAAGTGATTCTTGGCGGCACGCTGCCCAAGACGCGGGCACTAGGTTGGTTCTACCCCCTGACCCTGGTGCGTGATGTTGACAACTCACATCGCCTGGTCAGCGAAGAACAGTTCGGCCCGGTGCTGCCCATCGTGCGCTACACCCACATCGACGACGCCATACGCATGGCCAATGACAACCCCAACGGCTTGGGCGGATCGGTGTGGTCGCCCAATATCGCTCAGGCCGAGCAAGTGGCGCTCAGGCTCGAGTGTGGCTCGGTGTGGATCAACAAGCACGGCATGATCCAGCCCAACGCGCCCTTTGGCGGGCGCAAGGCTTCAGGCATCGGCGTGGAGTTCGGGCAGGAGGGCCTGCGCGAGTTTACCGACATCCAGGTGGTTTTCTCCTGATATGGCTTCATCTGCCCGCAAACCACAGATGTCCGCCCATGCGCGGCGGATGATGGCGCAGCGTTCACGGCTCTTGGGCCCCAGCGTGCCGCACTTCTACGACGACCCGGTGCACTTCGTGCGTGGTGAGGGTGTGTGGCTGTTCGACCATGCTGGCCGCCGATATCTAGACTGCTACAACAACGTGCCGCACGTGGGCCATTGCCATCCGCGCGTGGTGGAAGCCATCCAGCGCCAGACCAGCCTCTTAAATGTGCATTCACGCTACCTGCACGAGAACATCCTCGAATACGCCGAGCGGCTGCTGGCGACGTTCGACAAATCCCTGAGCACGCTACTCTACACCTGCACCGGCTCGGAAGCGAACGACGTGGCCTTGCGCATGGCGCAGTCGGAGACGGGCAACAAAGGCATCATCGTCACCGACTACACCTACCACGGCAATACCGCGCTGGTGATGGAGCTGGCCACGCTGCTGCCACGCGACGATGGCCACTTGCCCTGGTTGCGCAGCATCCCGGCGCCAGACAGCTACCGCCTCGAACCGGGCGAACGCAACAATCAAGACATGGGCGCCCGAGTGCTGCGGCACCTGGACGCGGCCATCGCGTCACTGCAGGCCGAGGGCCACGGTGTGGCTGCGCTGCTGATCTGCCCGATATTCGCGAACGAGGGCTTTCCTGACCTGCCGGCCGAGCTTGTCTCGCGCATGGTGAGCAGGGTTCACAAGGCTGGTGGTCTGGTGATCGCCGATGAGGTGCAGTCGGGGTTTGGGCGCACAGGCACTGCCATGTGGGGACACCAGCACTCAGGCTTTGTGCCCGACATCGTCACGATGGGCAAGCCCATGGGCAATGGCTACCCCATCGGTGGCGTGGTGGTGCGCAGAGACATCATGCGCACGTTTCGAACCAAGAACCTGTACTTCAACACCTTTGGCGCGAACCCGGTCGCCGCCGCAGCGGCGCTGGCCACCTTGAACGTGATCCAGGACGAAGGGCTGATCAAGAACGCCCACCAGGTCGGTGCCTATGCGCAGGCGCGGTTTGGCGAGCTGGCCAAGCGCTTTTCCGAGATCGGCGACATCCGCGGCTCAGGCCTGTTCTTCGGCGGTGAGTTCGTCAAGAGCCGCAGGACGCGCGAGGCCGACTCCGAACTGGCCAAGACCGTGACGAACCGGATGCGCGAAGAGGGCGTGATCATGGGTCTGATCGGCCGCAAGAACAACCTACTGAAGATCCGCCCGCCGATGCCATTTTCCACCGAGCACGCCGACTTGCTCTTCGAAACGCTGGAACGCGTGCTGCAGCGACTTTGATGCGCCGGTCACTAAGAGACGACACATGCCGTCCTTCTTGAACTTGATGCACATGAGCAATGGGCCCCGCTGAATTACGGGGCGTGGCGGTGGGCCAGCGGCTTGATCTCGGCGGCAGTGACGCGCTCGATCGATTTCATCGAATGGGCCGCACCATGGGGCAGCTGCATAACCTGTCGACCGCTTGGTCGCAGTAGAACCCGTAGCAGCGCCACGCCTGGACCTCGCGATGGCTTCGTCGATCAAGAGCCAGTCCGGGGCGCTTCTGGGGATCGGAATCAACGGCGATGGAGGTCGTCAGCCATCGCCCCGCTCACAAGAACGGGGTCGGGTCGGTGAAGCGCCGCACGACATTGGTCATCATGCGCGTCAACAGATCGTCGTAGTCGTTGATCGGCAGCGCGCCGACGAAGTTCATCGAGCCGACCGAGAACACGGCACCGCCTGCGGGTGTCTCGAAAAACACCATGTCGGCACGGATGAGTTCCTCGCGCGGCTTGGGCCAGTAGTGGCTGAGGCGGTCTTCGTTGGCCGGCTGGAACTCCGGATGATCGACCACCCCCGTAGCAACGATCAGCGCGTGGCGCGGTGTTCCGAGCCGGAAGTCCGCGCGGTCGAGCTCGTGGCCTACTGCTCCGCCACCCATGTAGCCGCGCTCACCCAGTTTCACGCCGGGCCGCAACTCGTTCTCGAGCCCCTGACGCAGGAAAGCGACGCGAGGGTCGTTCATCGCGTCGTTCACGGTGTAGGGATAGCCGATATAGATGCCTTGCGACGTGAAGCCGATGCCGACGAGCTCGTGCGCGGGCCGGCCGATGCGCCGCCACAACCCTCCATAGCTGCCATCGAAGGCGTGATAGTTTTCGCCGACCTCGGTCGCCCAGCTGCGGATACCGCTCTCCGCGCGCCGTACCTCGAGCGCCCACGGCGCTTCCTTGTGGAACGCCGTTTTCCAGTAAAAGCCGTTGGCGCCAAGATAGATAAGTCGGCCACCACGCGCGAGGTACGCCTCGAGCCCGTCGAGCATCTCCGTCGTGTGGTACTCGGGGTGCTGGCCGGTGATGACGAGAGTGTAAGGCTCCAGCAAGTCCACGCCCTCGGCATGAAGATCGTGGTCGGTGATGACATCGTGCTCGATGCCTTTGCGCGTCAGCCAGTCGATGATGTAGGTGTCGACGGCGACCCAGTAGCAGCCTGAGCCGTACTCGGCTGGATCCATCATCAGGAAGTAATTCACCCGCTTGTCGATCATCGGCCGCGCCATCGTAGCGATGGTCACGCCACTGTCGTCGGAATGGGTGTTGTACGGTGAAAGTCCGAGCTCGGGATTGTCGTCGGGCGTGTGCTCGATCGCCCCCCATTGCTTGGCTCGCGCCCGATTCTGCTTGCCCCGGTCGGGTCGCGCGAAATTGCCGTAGACGTGATAGCTCACCGTCGGCAGCAGGAGAGCGACCTTGGCCTTCGATGACGCGTCGGTGGGCCGCACGACGAATGGCACGTTGTCGAAACCGTTGGCGCTCTGGAGATGCACGGCGTACAGACCCGACGGCCAGTCGGACGGGATCTTGATCTCGAGCGACGGCGTCCAGCCGATATCGCCGAGGTCGTCATCGTGGAAATGGATGGCGCCCCAGTCCTGCGGGCGATGAACCCAGCGATGCTCGGCGCCCGACCAGTTCGAGCCGGTCATCGCGCGCGTCGGCATGTTTTGCGCGCGGCCGTGGCAGCCGCCCGGACCGACATCGGACATGGTGAGCGTGTCGATGCCAATGGCGAAATCCCAGCATGCGACGAGGCCCTTGTCGCCGCCGCGCGGTACAGCACCTCGCTGGCGATCCAGCGCTCCCGCCGCAGTCATGTCCGACCAGACGGTCGGCCTTTCCAGCTTGCCGTTGTAATGGCACGAGGGCAGATCTGTTATAGTGCTTGATGCGAGGGCAGCGAGACAGATCCGGCCGGACCCGAGCTGCAATCCGGCCGGTAGCGCGGTCGACGCCTCACCCTCGTCACTGAATGTCGGGTGAATCTCGCGTGCACGCTGTCCGACGCCGAGCATGCCAGCCCCACGATCCACCACCAGCCAAACGTCGTACCAAGCGCGTTCGAGCAACGACTTGGCCGTCGCAACGCGAGCGGTGCGACCACCGAATGTGACACTCGCGACGGTGCAACCGCCGTCAATACCGAGGCTCAAAGCTGTGCCGTCGGGCGCTGTCCAGCTCACCAGCGCCTGGCGACCCTTTGTCGGCGTCGTCGGCCAGATCGTGGCGCAGATGACGAGCTTGGTCCCGACCCGAGCGAGATCGAGCGCTGGCACCTCGACCCACGATCCGAGATGAGTGCGCTGATCTTTGCCCGGATGCTGGCCCGTGAGCGGATGCGCCATCGCCTGCTCGCGGTATCCAGGCCCACGCGGATTGGGATCGCCGCACTGAATGCGCGCGAACCGCGCCTGGTACGGCGCTCCGTCGCGTGACGACACCATCAGCTTGATCGTCTCGCCCGGCTTGACGCTCCACCGGTCAACGTAGCCCAGCAACGGATACATGCATTCTCCCCCTTGGCTCGACCGCCCCTCCTGCCGCCGGCTACCACTCTGCAACGGTATCGCTCAGCTGCTCGGCATTGTCACGTTGGTCGCGCTGCGGCGCGTCGATCGTCAGTTAATTCCAGACGTCACAGAGCCGCCGTGGCCTCCCGCCATTGCAAGTCGGCCTCCTGGCGTGTGAATCGGCAAGCAAGTCCGACCCTATGGAAGCGTGTTGTTTCAAAGGCTTGCCGTGCCGATCAGCGTCGAGACCCCACGCCGATCCACGGGCTGTCAGATGGCGAGTGTGGGCTGTTTGGCGGGTGCCGTGCCCAAACTGGAGAACGTTGGATTCCAGTTCCTTTCGCTCCGCCAACTTCTATCGCGACAACGTTCTCCACCTCCGGGCGGTGCCGACGAAAACCCCAGTATCCGCGCGGTTCACGCACCAAAGCTGTTG
>Ga0194132_10010352_pt1 | contig 12435 bp, 10 predicted proteins | sample TA2KigOf80mmetaG_FD_148612 | JGI IMG/M metagenome (GOLD analysis project Ga0194132, IMG submission 148612) | Freshwater microbial communities from Lake Tanganyika, Tanzania - TA2015054 Kigoma Offshore 80m | ecosystem: Environmental > Aquatic > Freshwater > Lake | place: Tanzania: Lake... | reverse complement strand
TGGCCCGTCACCAAGTCGATGATGCTCAGCCGCCGGTGGCCCAGGCCCACCCCCGGCTCCCGCCAGATGCCCCGGTCATCCGGCCCCCGGTGTTGCAGGAGGTCGGTCATGCGGTCGAGGACCTGGGGGTCCACCTCCCGCCCGGGCTCGCGGTAGACGATGCCGGCGATTCCACACATGGGTCCTCAGTTCCCCTCCAACCGCGCTGCCGACTCCTGGGACCGGCGGGCAAAGTCCTGGTACTGGGCCTTGGTCTGGTACTCGGGATCGGCCAGGAGCAGTTGCCGGCAGCGCCGGTACGCCGCCGCTGCCTCGGCCCCCTGCCCTTGGCGCTCCAGGGCCTGGGCCAGGTTGTACCAGGCCGGGGCCAGTTCGGGATTGAGGGCCAGGGACCAGCGGTACTGCTCCAGCCCCAGCTCCGGTCGGCCCAGGGCCTCGTACGCCTGGCCCAGGTTGTTGCGGGCCTCGGCAAAGCCGGGGTGCAGGCGCAGGGCCTCCAGGTAGTAGTCCACCGCCGCCTGCCACTGCCCGCCGGCCTGGGCCAGGTTGCCCAGGTTGTAGTGGGCCCCCTCCTGGGAGGGGTTCAGGCGCAGGGCCTGGTGGTACGCCTCGGCGGCGTCCCGGACCTCCCCCTGGTCATTGAGCAGGTTGCCCAGCTCGACCCAGGCGTCGGCGTACTCTGGATTGATCTCCAGGGCCAGGCGCATCTGGCGCAGGGCCTCCTCGTCGCGGCCGGCGTGTTTGTAGGCCAGACCCAGGTTGGCCCTCGCCCGGAACATCCCCGGCCCCTTGGCCACCGCGTCCTCCCACAGCCCCACCTCCGAGGCCCACACCGGGTTGCGCCCCAGGCTCAGGACCACCAGCAGGGCCAGCAGGGCAGGTCCGGCCCAGCGCGCCCGCCCCAGGCGGGGCCAGCACCAGGCCAGCATCAGGCAGAGGCCGGCGCTGGCCAGGTACATGCGGCGCTCACTGACCAGGATATTGAGCGGGACCATTGAGGCCGGGGCCAGAGCAAGGGCGAACCAGGCCCAGCCCAGGGCGGGCAGTTGTCCCCGGCCCCGCCAGGCCAGCCAGCAGACCGAGCCCAGGAGCAGGGCCCCGGCCACCACGGCGGCGTCCAGCCCCGAAGATACAAAGAACTGGTGCTCCACGCTCAGGCGGGCGGGCATGATGAAAAGCCACAGATAATACACGTACGCCTTCACCTGGGTGAGGGCCTGCACCCCCCAGCCGCGCGGGGCCTTGGCCAGGGAGCCGGGCAGGAAGGTGTTGAGGCTGATCAGGGCCAGGTACCCCAAGCCCACCAGCCCCATCAGCAGCAGCGGTCGCCAGGCGGCCCGGGTGCGGGCCCAGCCCTGCTGCAGGCCCACCAGCAGGGGCAGGGTGATGGCTACCTCCTTGGAGAGCAGCCCCCCCGCATAGGCGCCGCTGGCCGCCCCCCAACGGCTGCGGGCCGCCCACAGCAGGCCCCCCAGGTACCAGCAACTGACCATCAGGTCCGAGCGGCTGCTCAGGTAGATCACCGGCTCGGCATGGGTGGGATGGGCCGCGAAGATCAGGCCAGCGGCCCAGGCCCCGGCCGGAGTGCCCCGGTGGTACAACCAGGCGAAAAGGAGTACTGCGCAGGCCAAGTGCAGGCCCAGGTTCACCAGCCGGTACCCTACCACCCCCTGCCCACCCGCCGCGTAGTTGAGGGCGTAACTGAGCAGTACCAGGGGCCGGAACATGGTGCCCCGACTGTCGCTGGAAAAGGTGTGCAGGTCAGTGAAATAGGCCGGGATCTTATCCAGGGAGCGCAGGTGTGGGTTGTACTGGATGGAATGGCGGTCGTCGTACTGGAAGGGATGGGACAGGGCGCCCAGGTACAGGGCGAAGACCAGGAGGCCAGCCAGCAGCCCAAAGGCCGCCAGGGGCCGCGCCAGGACCAGCGCCAGGGCCCGCCTCGGACTCATTCCAGGTAGCCCAGGGCCCGCAGCCTTTGGGCCAGGGCCTTTTCCGCCGCCTCGCGCTGCGCCTTGAGTTCCTTTTCCACGCAGTGGCGGACAAAGGCCTCGGCGCTGGCAAAACCAGCGCTCTCCCGGATGGCCTCGATCTGGGCCAGAAGGGCCGCATCGAGCGGCACCCGTGCGGTTTTCGGCTCTCCCTCGCTCACTTGCTCCCCTCCAGTTCTCTGAGTTTTTCCGCGGCGGCGCGGCCAAAGGGGCTCTCCGGCGCCAGCGCCACGAGGGTGGCGTACACCCGCCGCTCTTCATCGACCTGCCCTAGTTGCTCGTAGGCCATGCCCAGGGTCCGGTAGGTTTCGAGGCGGACCTGCCGCGCCAGCGAGGCTTCGAGCGCCTCCGCCGCCTGGGCCGGCCGGTTTTCGATCAGGAGCATCAGCCCCTTCTTGTGCAGCAGTTGGGCGGTCGGTTCCCATTCCAACTCCTGCAGTGCGACCAGGGCGTCGAGGGCCTGGCGCGAGCGCTCATAGGTCGGGTCGATGGCCAAGGCCCTCCGGTAGGAATCCACTGCCTCGGTTCGGCGTCCCAGCGCCAGGTACGCGGCGCCCTGGTTGTTGTAGGACACCAACAGGTCCATCCCGTTCAGCGCCGAAGGATTGACCGTCCGCGCCAGGGCGTAGTGCCGCAGCGCTTCCTCGTACCGGCCCGCCCGCTGCTGGCCGTCGCCGACATAAATGTGAGATCGTGGCATCTGCGGACCTTTGCGCAGGGCGTCGGCCCACAGCGCTTCGGGCGAGCGCCATACCTGGGTGCGCTGCCAGCCCAGGAGTCCGTAGATGGCCAGGAGCGCGGCGGCCAGCCCGATTCCCAGCCTTCCCCTATCCTCGGCCACTCCCCGCAGCAGCCGGGCCACCAGCGCCGCAAAGGCCACCAGGGGCAGGTAGAGCCGGTGTTCGTTGACCAACACGTTGAGGGGCACCAAGCTGCTGGGGGCCAGGGTCAACAGCACCCATCCCCCCCAGAAGAGCGCCTCCTTGTCGCCGGCACGCCAGAGCAACCCTCCCAGCCCCGCCAGGAGCAGCAGCACGGCCAGCATTTCCCCTTCGCCCAGCCTGCCGGCCACCCAGAATTGGTGCTCCACGCTCAGCCCCTGGGGCAGCCACATGAGCTTCAGGTAATAAACCAGGGCCTTGGCCTGGGTCAGGGCCTGCACCCCCAGGCCCCGCACCGGATGGGAAAGCACCGCCGCGCCGATCGCCTCCCGCACCCCCACCAGGTACGCGGCGCTGATCAGCCAATATCCCACGTGCCGGAGCAGCAGCGGGCGTCCGCGCAACTGGAGGCGCCGGTAGAGCAGATCGTACAGCAGCACCAGCGGAGCCAGGGCAATGGCCACCGACTTTGCCAGGAGACCTGCGACCAGGGAGGCCAGCGACACCGCCGCCCAACCCGCCCCGCTCCGCAGGTGGGCCAGGAACCCCAGCAGGACGAAAAAGGCGCAGAGGCTCTCGGAGCGGCTGCTGATGTAGTTCACCGGCTCGCTGGCCAGGGGGTGCATGGCAAAGAGCATGGCCGCCAGAAGAGCCCACCGCCCACTGCCCAGTTGCCTAGCCACCGCGCCGACCAGCAGGCTGGCCCCCAGATGCACCCCGAGGTTGAACAGGTGATACGACCAGACCTCGTCGCCGCTGAGGGCGTGGTTGAGCGCGTAACTCACCAGGACTAGGGGGCGGTACATGGCGTTGCGGGGATCGGCGGAAAAAAGCTGCGGCTCAACAAAAAACGCCGGGATGGCCGCCAGCGAGCGGATATGCGAATTCTCGGCGATGGAGTGGAGGTCGTCGTACTGGAAGGGATAGCCCAGACCCCCGCCGTAGACCAGGGCCAGCAGGAGGCCGATCAGCAGCCCCTGCCCCAGGCGTCCCTCCAACCGCGCAGAAATATCCAACCCCTCCCCCTCAGGAGACAAAGCGGTGCGAAGCGGAACTCAGACGCTCCAGACCGGCCTGGTCCCTGGCCAGCAGGATCTCGTACAGCGCCCCTTCGCGCTCCTCCATCCTGCGGCCATCGAGCAGGAGCGCCCTTTGGCGGCCCCGGTTCCCCATGCTAGCGCGCAGATCCGGGTCCAGGGCGAGCCGGCGCAGGGCCTCCGCGAAGGCTTCTGGGGTGCGCTCGACAAGGAGGCCCGCCCCGTCGAGGATTTCGGGTATCGGCGGCGTGAGGCTGGCCACCACTGGCAGGCCGGCGGCCATGGCCTCCAGAACCGGGATGCAGAAACCCTCGTAGCGGGTGGCCATGGCGAAGATATCGGCGCGCTGGTACTGGGCGGGGATCTCGCTGTTGGGCACCATCGGGATCATCTCCACCCTTTCCTCGATCCCCAACTCCCGGACTAGAGTCTTAAGGCGCGGGGCCAGCTCCCCCTGCCCCACCAGCCTGAGCCTCAGGTTCAGGGGAGCGATCGCCCGGACCAGGCACTCGGGGTCCTTCTGGGGGTCCAGGCGCATCACCGCCAGCACCACCAGCGGCTGGCCGCCGGAGCCGGGCGAGCCGGAGAATCGCTCAGAATGGACCTTGTTGTAGACACTCACCGTGCGGCGGGCGCCGTAGCGGCGGGCGTACTCGTGGAGGTAGTTGCTGACGCAGAGCACGGCGGTGGCCCGACCCAGGGTGTAGTATTCCAGGGGCCTCACCAGGCGTAGGAGCAGCCTCCTGTCGAAGCTGCGGGTGGCGTCCATCTCGTTGTGGATGGATACCAGGGTGGGGATCTTCAGCCTCCGGCCGGCGTATACCCCCAGACTGCCGGCATGCCAGGGACCGTGCGCACGGATCACCCCGGGATTCAGTTTCTCCACCAAACGGCGGACCCGGCCATAGTACCAGGACAGCGAGAGCGGGTTGGGGCGACCCACCGCGTGGATGTGGAGCCTCGCCCTGCCGGCCAACAGTTGCACCTCTTCTGGGCTGACGTCCCGGGTGCAGAGGGAGAGGACGTGAATCTCGTCGAAAAGATCGCCTGGATTCCAGTAGCGCTCCTTCAACTCGCCCTTGGCCACGTATTTGTAGAGGGGATCGGCGGGGATCACCACCAGGCGCTTCACTGGTTTTCCCTCCTTCCATGTACCAGGTCGTACTGGCGGTCGAAGTACCCACTGATGGCGTAGTCCACCAGCTCTTGGGCCTGGTACAAGGCGGGCCCGAGTTCGGGCAGGGGCTGGCCTCGCACCTGGCGCAGGGCTTCCTGGCGCTGCCGGGCCGGCCCGGTGAATCCCTCCATCGCCGCGCACCGCTCATAGGCTGCCATCGCCTTGTCTGGCTTCCCCAGTCCTTCGTAGGCCAGCCCGAGCCAGTAGTACACCCCTCCGTCGGCGGGTTTGACCCGGCCACAATACGCGCCGGACTTGTTGCGGTTCAGATAATGCCAGACTACCGCGGTGGTCTGGCCGCGGTGCTCGGTGGACAGGTAGCTTTCCACCCAACCCACCACCTCGGGGAGTTGGGTGTCGCCGGGATTCATCCTCATGTTTCGCTGGAGCAGTTCCAACTGGTTGAGGTGCGCCTGGTGATTGAGGGCGATGAAGGTCTCGTAGTGGGCCGCCGCCCCGGCATAGTCCCGCCGGTACTCCAGCAACAGGTCGGCCAGCAGGATCTGGCAGGGGGGATAGTCGGGCCGGTATTCGACGCAGCGCCGGCAACCTTCCAGGGCCTCGGCGTACTGGTGCTGCCAAAGTTTGATGGCGATCAGCAAGGTGTGGGCCTCGGCGAAATAGGGCACCTCCCGCAGGGCGGTTTCGAGATGGTTCACCGCCCCCTCCGTGTCCTGCTCCCCCAGTGCAACCAGGGCCAGGCCCATTTGAGCGGGCCCGTAGGCCGGGGCCTGGGCCAGCACCCGCTCGAAGATCGCACTGGCCCCGTGGCGATCGCCGGCGATCTGCAGCCGCATCCCCTGCCCTACCAGTTGGTCCAGGTCTTCAGAGGGTGCCGGCTGTTCGGGGCTGGAGGCTGCCTTCCCTGCGGCCCTGAAGGTCGAAGGGTGCTCCCCGAATCCGGTCTCGCCGGAAAAAAGCCACCCCAGGAACCCGGCTGCCACCGCCGCCGGAACCACCGCACTCCACCAGGGGCGGGAACCGGCCAGACTGCCCAGCCGCCGCATCCCCCACCCGACGCCCACAGCCGCGCACAGGACGGCAAAGGGCAGGGCCGGCAAGAGCAGGCGGGGAGTGTAGCTCGAATGGGAATGCGCCTCGGCCAGCAGGCAGAAGGGGGCCAGGGCGGCAAGGAGCAAGAGGGGCGCCAGCCGCAGCCGGCCCTCCCGCAGCGCCACCACCGCGCCCACCACCAGGGCCAGGACCGCCACCGGCCCGCCCATCATCTCCCCAAGGATCTGGGCGACCATCAGGCTGCTTTTGCCGATGATGGTGGCGATCTGCGCCGGGGTATGGAACTGGAAGAGCCAGTCCGAGTTGCTGATCTGGAAGTACTCTGTGCGCAGATCGCGCATGTACCCCCAGGGCATTCGTCCGGACAGGAACTCGGCGTGGAAGAGGGCGTTGCCGGTGCGCAGGTCCATGGTGGGTATGCCCAGAACCTGGCTGCTGTAATACTTGTACCAACCATAGCTTGCCCCTGCCGGGAACAGCAGCACCGCCGCCCTCCCCAGCAGCAGGAGCCCGGCGCGGAATTGGCCTTGGTACAGTGCCGCCAGGTGGACCGCCACCAGGACCACCAGCAGCAACCACCCCTCCTGCTTGACAACCACCAGCCAGGCCCCCAGCGCCGCGAAAGCCAGCAGCCAGGGCCAGGGCCGGGGGGCGTGCAGGCGCGGGACCAAGACCAGCAGAACCAGGGCAATCAGGGCATAGAGCTGCTCGGTACCCGCGAGGGCACTGCAGCGCACCAGTTCGGTATTCAGCGCCACCATCAGGGCTGCCACCAGCGCCGGCCAGGGCCCACACATCCCCCGCCCCACCCACCAGACCAGCAGGATCAGCAGGCTGTCGAAGACCAAGCCCAGGCTAGCCTGGAGCGCGGCGCTTTTTCCCTGCTGGCCGACCACCGAATAGAGCAGACCCAGCAAGAGGGGAAAGCCCGGCGGCCGGTCTGCCTGAGGCTCGATCGCCGAGCGCCCTACCAGGTAGTCCCCATAGTCCTTGTACTCCAGCGCATCGGCGGTGAGGTCGGGGTACTTGGCCAGGTAGGAGGAGAGATGATACCACCGCATCCCCGCCCCCAGCACCACCAGGGCCATCAGGCAGAGCAACACCGGATTTCTGAGCCAGGTCATATCCCCGCGGGTTCCTCCCTGAGGCGGAGGGGGTCTGGCGACAGCAAGAACCTCAACCCTTGGGCCACCTCCTGCGCCGCCGCTGCCCTGCCGGCCAGATTCCAGTGGATATCCCCGCCGCGGTACGGGCTTTGCCCCCGGGCGGCCATCCCCCGGAAGAGCGGCAGCAGGTCGAGGCAGTGGAGGTCCTCGGCGGCGCAGAACTCGGCGAGCAGGCGGTTGGGCTTGGCCGCCTCCAGCTCATCCGGGGGCAGGTCCAGATCCCGCAGGATGGCCCCCAGCTGCTCCTCCTCCACCTGGAGCCGGTCCGGCACCAGGCAGACGGCCAGCCGGCAGCCGTCCTCGCGGCAGGTGTGGGCAAAGCCCTTCAGGGCGGCCAAGGTCTGGTCCAGGGCCCGCTGCTGGTACTCCCCGTACTGCCGGCGCAGCATGGCCACCTGCTGCGGATACGCCCCCCTTACCAACCCCAGCCGCGACAACAAGGCCCCGAGGCGCCCCCGCCGGCTGAAGCGCATGAGGGCGACGTAGAGGGCGCAGTGCCGCTCCAGCAGGACCTTGAGCAGGGCCTGGTGATAGGAGGGCAGCAGCCGGCCGCGGCGCACCACCCCCCTGGTCTGGGCCAGGTTGTTGCGGAAATCGGTGGCGACCGCAAAGAGCAGGAGCACCACCTCCGGCCGGTAGGTGCGGCAGCACTCTCGGTAGAAGACCAGTTCGTGGCGGGTGCCGTAGCCGCCGACCCCGGCCTTCACCACGTCGCATTTAAGGGACCGCTCCAGGAGGGCGAGAAAGGTCTGGTCGAAATCCTCGCCGGCGCCCATCGCATAGGAGTTCCCCACCGCCACCACCCGACGGCTGCCAGGTCCCCCTTCCCTTTCGCGGTCCCGCAACCCCTGGCTGTTGATCCGGTACTCCACCCCCAGGGAGGAACTGCCGCAAAAGCCGGGGGTCAGCACGTACCCCAGCTCGGGATGGGGGGAGAAAAGCCCCCGGGGCATGCGCTCCTTGCGGGGGAAGCGGCGGCGGGCCCACCACTCCAGCATACCCAAGAGCAGGCCCAGTGCCAGCCCGGCGGCGATCAGGCTGGGCATGGCCCTTCCCCCAGCGGCACTTTACACCTCATTTCAACCTCTTTTTCTTAACCAGGTCCTTCACCCACTGCATGGCCGCCTCGCGCCGGGGGCCGTAGACCTTGTCGTAGACCCCGTAGCGGATGACCCGGCCACCCCATTTGCCCTTGAAGGTGTTGATGCCCCGCTCCTTGTCGGTGGTGGGATCGGGGGTGTACCCCGACCAATCCACGCTGCGCTTGCCGCTTTCGCGGCCCCAGCGGATGAGGTGCCACTGCATCAGGTCATTGGCGGGCAGGCCGTGTTCCCAGGCGTAGTCCGACAGGCAGATGCCGGCCAGTTGCACGTAGCCGTTGAAGTGGACCAGCATCTGCCCGGACAGGACGCGGCCCTCGTATTCGGTCAGGAAAACCTTGCCCATGTCGTGGGCCAGGTACACGGGGCCGGCGGCGAGGATCCCCTTCAGGTGCGGGCAGCGCACCCCGGTGCGGCGGGAGTTTTCCCGCCGCACGGCGTAATACCGGCGTATCCCCTCCTCGGTGTGGGCCTCGACGACCCGTATCCCCAGGCGCTCGGCCTTCTGCACCTTCTGCCTGGCGTCCCGGCTCACCCCCCGCCAGAGGTTGTCGAGGTCGGGCCCCAGGTCCAGCACCATCGTGGCCTGTTCCCGCCGGGTGAATCCCAGGTCCGCGAAGATGGCGGCCTCTTCCTCTGGGGCCAGATGAGGGCTATGGAAACCAGGGGTGGCGTCGCGGATGGCCAGGATGCCTTCCTCCCTGGCGCGCTGGTCGAGGTAGTGGAGCATCTGCCGCAGCACCGCAGGGTAGGCTCCCTCCTCGACTACCAGGGGTCCGCCGATCCAGCGATACACTCCCCACCAGTTCCGGCACAGGCGGGTCCTCAAGAGCGGCTCACACCACTGCAAGAGATCGGGGTGGACGAAGCCTTGACTCAATAGGAGCTGCCCCACTACCTGCTGGTCCAGATGGGCGGTGAGGAAGAGGGGCCTGATCCCCTCGGCGCCGTGCCGGATGGCCGCCCCCTGGTAACTTTGCTGCACCCGCGCCTGGGGGTCTCGCAGGGCCGCCTCGTTCCACTGCCCGGCATCAATCTGGGAAAATTCCCTGGCGCGGATCTGGGGCGCCGCCATTCCCGCTGTGGCTGAAGCACTCATCACCCCCCCCTCAAAGACTGAGAAAGGCCCGCAGGGTGTACTTGCTGCTCGGCTCGCGTAGCCTTTCGAGCAGTCGCAGGCGAAAGCCGGCCCGTTCGCCCAGGGCGGCCAGCGAGGCGGCGCTGAAAACGTGCAGGTGCTCGATGAAAAACTCCTCCCGGCCGGGGCCTTCGGCCGCGGCGGCCTCGCCGTCGGGCACCTCGACGTAGACGAAGCCCCCTGGGGCCAGGCACTCCTTGGCCCGCAGGAGCATCAACTGCGGTTCGGGCACGTGTTCGAGCACCTTGTTGAAGGACACCGCATCGAAACCCCCCGGCAGGTCCACGGCCATGAAGTCGCCGCAAATCGCCCGCACCCCAACGTTTTCCTCGGCGTGACGCACGGCCCTGGGGTCCGGGTCCAGGGCGGTGCCCTCCCAGCCGGCCGCCTTCATCCGGGTGAGGAAGACGCACAGCCCCGAACCCACGTCGAGGATTCGGGGCGTGGGGCGCGGCCCCCAGTAATGGGCGGCGAACTCTATGAGGCGCTGCACCCGCCCAGCATTGTCTGAGCGCTCGGAGGGCAGGCCCATCACCCTGGCGTGGGCGCGGCAGATGCCCTCGTAGTCCCCATAGGTGGAGTTGACGTATTGCCCGCCGTAGAGGACCCCCTCGTCGAGATGATGCCTGGAGACATAGTGACCGCATGCCCCGCAACGGCAGACCTCGCGCCAGTAGGGCTGGCCCTCGGCAAAGGTGTATCGGGTCTCGCCCGCCGGTGGCGCGTGGTACTCGAAAGCCCGCACTAGCAGGCTGCCCGCGCAGGGACAGCCCATCGGTCCCTGGCCCATGCTCAGTCCCTTTCCTTCGGTGCCAGCGCCGCCAGCCCCTCGTCACTGTCCATCCAGCAGACGACCTCCTGCTCCTCTTCGCTCAGGTAGCGGTGGAATTCCTCCTCGTGCCCTTCCTCCATCAGCAGCAGGTAGTACCGCCCCTGCCGGTTGCGGACCAGCGCCGCGCGCAGGCCCTGGGCGCGCAGCCTGCCGTTGAGGGAGGGGGTGGCGTAGAACCCCCAGGACTTGCGCGCCACGTCGTACTGCCCCCCCCTTTCGGTGACCAGCGTCACCTGCTCGTCAGCCTCCAGGAGCAATTGCCCGCAATCCTTCATGGCGATGTGGCCCTGGCGGCCCACGGCGAAGATCCTCGGGGTATCGCGCAGCGCCGGCTTCATCCCCAGGCCCAATCCGAAACGAGGAAGCCGGGGATCACCCACTTGCCCCCTTCCCGGCGCCAGACCTGGGGGTTGCGGAAGCGCTCGATCAAGGCGAAGAATTCCTGCCGGCTCATGCCGAGGAAGGCGCCGAGCTTGTCGATGTCCTCCCAGGGGGTCTCGTCCCCCCGCGCCCGGAGGATCTCGATGGCCTGGTTCCGGCTCATCCGGCCGTTGCGGATCTCCAGGGAGAGGTTGTCGAAGAGCCGGGTGAAACCAAATTTGTACCATTTGAGCCAGTGGTGAATGGAGATGAAGTCGTCGTCGATGTCGGCGTAGTTGTAGTAGCCGGTTTTGGGGCCTTCGGCGCGCACGGCAAAGCCATGGGCCAGCGCCACCTCCAGGCTGATCTCCGGGTCCCAGCGGAAATAGTACCCCAGGAACACCGCCAGGACCCCGGCCGCTGCCAACTCCTCCTCATCCGGGCCAAAGTACGGGGTCAGGTCCCGAACGCTCAGTTCCGCTCCGATCCAGTCCGCCGCTGTGGTCCCCTGGGTGACCCCGTAGCGCCGCAGCCACTGGGCGTCCATCTTGAATCCCCGCCTTTCCTCCTCCGGCCCGCCGTACTCGAAGGCCGAGTTCTCCCCCCACACCACCAGGGGGATGCGCAGGCGGGTGGCGATGGTGAGGGGGATGTTGAAGAGGGCCATGTGCATGGGGATGGCCGTAGAGCCGCAGCGCTCCAGGGCGAGGCGCATGAAGCGCTGCTCCACCTTGGGGTTGACCTGGTAATCGACGTGATCGACCCCCAGGTCCACCAGGTTGGCCAGGTTGCGGGCTCCCAGTTCGGTACGGCCGGGGGATTTCCAGGTCAGGGCCAGGGGGTTCATCCCGTATTCCAGACATTTGACCACCTGCCAGGTGCTGTCCTTGCCGCCGCTGACCGGCACCAGGCAGTCGTACCCCCTTCCCTTGGCCTTGGCGTGGGCCACCACCTCGGCAAAGGCCCCCGCCCTGGCCTCCCAGTCGATCCGGGGTTTTTCGCCGTGAGCGGCGCAGGCGTTGCACACCCCCGCCGCATCGAGGCTGAGGTTGGGCCGGGTGTCGGGCAGGATGCAGCGGGCACAGTACCTCATCCCCCCGCCTCCTCGAGGAAGAGCTTGGCATTGAGGAAATAGAAGAGGAACTTGCTCTCGCTGTTGGGCAGTTGGCCGCGCTCCAGCAGCGGGGCGATCCGCTCGCGCCGGACCAGCTCGAATACCGGGCTGGGGGCCAGCAATTCGGCCCTCACCCCGGGGTCCTGCAAATCGAGGAAGTCGAGGATGGGCGCGTTGAAACCCACCTTGCGGTGGCTGTTGAGGGCCGCCTCTGGCGCCAGGCCCCGCACTGCGTCGCGGAGCACGACCTTGGTGAAGGCGTCGCGCATCAACAAAGGGGTGGGGATACGGCAGCAGAACTCGAACAAGGGGCGGTCGAGAAAGGGCGAGCGATTCTCGATGGAATAGTACATCGCGTTGAGGTCGTCCTCGTGCAGGATGACGGGCACCGCCTCGTGGCGCAGTTCGTTGAGCATGCGGTTGCGCAACAGGTCGCCGCAGTACACCGTTTCGGCAAAGGGCTCGAACCACGGCTCGCAAAGGTACCCGGCGAACTCCTCGGCGTTCAGGTAGATGTGGTCCCGCCGACCGGGATTGGCGGCAAAGTACTGGGGGTCGCCCAGGTACGGGTTGCGCACCAGGGGCTGGATGTGCTCCCGCCACGCCGCCAGGGAGCGCTCGTACA
>Ga0194132_10010349_pt1 | contig 12436 bp, 13 predicted proteins | sample TA2KigOf80mmetaG_FD_148612 | JGI IMG/M metagenome (GOLD analysis project Ga0194132, IMG submission 148612) | Freshwater microbial communities from Lake Tanganyika, Tanzania - TA2015054 Kigoma Offshore 80m | ecosystem: Environmental > Aquatic > Freshwater > Lake | place: Tanzania: Lake... | reverse complement strand
CAGCCCCTCGCGCAGGGTGGGGAGCAGGCCCTGGGCGATGGCGCTCACCTCTGCCTCGGAGAGCGGGGCAAGGCCCTTCTCCTCGCTCCCGCATCCTCCCAGCCCGCAAAGAAAAAGGGCTAGGCGGAAGAGGATCCCCGCGCCTGGCCCGCATCTTTTGTCCAAAAAATCAGCCCTTCAGAAAACCTTTCACCCGCGGGTGGCCCAGCACCTCCTGGTTGAGCACATGGGCCGGGGTTTTGCCCGCGATGGCGTCGGCCACCTGGCCGATGGTGCGGCGGTCGAGGCGGATGGTGGACTGCACGGTGATGCCGGCGTTGTGGTTGGTGCAAATGATGCGGGGGTGGTCCTTGTGGATGGCGCGGGGGCCGTTCACCGGATCGTCCACCACGTAGTAGCAGAGTTTCTCCTCGCGGATGGCCCGGTTCACCGCCTGGTCATCCACCAGGTTGCCGCGCGAGGGGTTGATCAGTGAGGCGTGGGGCTGCATGGCGCAGAGCAGGTCGTAGGTGACGACGGTTTCGTCGCCCGAGACGTGCAGGGCGACGGTCTCGCACTGCTCGAAGAGTGCGCGGGGATGGTCCACGGCCTCGGCGCCGAGGCTGGCGGCCAGTTCCCTGATGTCGGGCCGCACATCGTAGACCAGGAGCCGGCCTTCCGCGCCCAGCAGGGGTTTAGCTCGCCGGGCCACGGCCTGGCCGATGCGGCCCAGCCCATAGAGGCCCAAGGTGGACCCTTGGGCCTCGTAGGTGCGGATAATGGAGAAGTCGCCGTTGTGGGAGAGGCGGTTGAGGGTGTAGACTCGTTTGAGGGTGGCCAGCCACTGGGTGATGGCGTACTCGGCCACCGTCTCCATGTGCTCGGGGGCCACGGTAATCAGCACCCCGTTTTTGGTCGCCCCGGCCACGTTCACCTTGTCGAAGCCCACGCCCCAGCGGGCGATGAGGCGCAGATCGTGCCCCTCGGTGTAGAAGCCGTCGTGGACCAGGGCCGAGTCGGCGATCACCCCGATCACCCCCTTGGATTTTTCCTGGGTGAGGTCGCCGGTGTAGTACTCGAGGTCGGCTATCGCGGCGAACTCCTTGAGCATCACCTGTCGCTGGGGGGTGTCGAACTGGGGGTTGGTGAAGATGGGCGAAAGCAGGACCTTGTAGCGCATGGGTAGAGATTACTCCTCGATGGCTGCCCACAGGACGCCCTGGAGCAGCATCTTGCGGAAGGTGAGGTTGCCGCAGGCCCGCACGTCGTGTCCCAGGGCCAGATAGAAGACGCGCCCCTTGCCGTGGCTCTTGGTCCAGGCCACGGGCATGGCCTCGCCCTTCCACAGGGCCGTGGCCAGTACGTGGACCCGCGGGTCGTAGGAGAGGATGTACTGCTCGTCGGTGACCCAGAACTCCTCCTCGATGCCCTGGACGATGAGGTGGTCGGGGTCCTTGATGCTTACCTGGTACTGGCGGTAGCGCGGGTGGGTGACGAAGTGGCCGCCCACCAGGCTGCGGTAGTCGGGGTCGTCGCGGAAGGCGTCGGCAGCGCTGTGGATGCCGACGAAGCCCTTGCCCGCGGCCAGCCATTTGGAGAGGCTGTCGCGCTGGGCATCGGTGATGGAGCCGACGGTGTAGTGAAAGACCAGCACATCGTACCCGTCGAGGCGTTCGAGGGCAGAGAGGTCGTTCTGCACCGGGTGGGTCTCCACCACCTCGGCGGCGCTGAGGGCCTCGACCAGTTCGGGCTGTATGCCCTTCCAGTCGTGGATCTCGCCGCCGCCAAAGACCATGGTCTTGATCTTTTTCATCACCTGCTCGCTTTCGCCAGAGGATTATAAGGACAAGGGCAGGGCCGCATCAACCCACGGCCCTCCTAAGTCCAAATAATCTCAAGTGGCCAAAGGCGCGCCAATTCACGCCAATTCCAGGGGCAGCACCCAGGTGGGGGCTTTGCCCACGGTGTAGGTCTCGATGGGGCTCAGTTGGCCGCTGTCCTGATCGACGCGGTAGGCGGCTAACTTGCCGCTGGCCTGGCCGGCGGCGTACAGGTAGCGCCCTTGGGGGTCGAGGTTGAAGTCGCGGGGGGTCTGTTCGGTGGGCTGCTGGCCCAGGGAGGCGAGCCGGCCCGCAGCGTCGATGGCGTAGCAGGCGATGCTGTCGTGACCCCGGTTGGAGGCGTAGAGGAAGCGGCCAGAGGGGTGGATGCGGATCTGGGCGCAGGTGTTCTCGCCGGCAAAACCCTCGGGAAGGGTGGAGAGGGTCTGGAAGGGCGAAAGGGTGCCCTGGAGGGTGTCGAAGTGATAGGCGGTGACGCTGGAGCCCTGCTCGTTGTCGAAGTAGACCACCGGCAGGCTCGGGTGGTAGACGTAGTGGCGCGGGCCGGTATTGGCCAGGGGTACCACCTTGAAGATCGGGTTGGGACTGAGGTACCCGGTCTGCTCGTCGAAGCGGAACTGCCAGATGGCGTTGGTCTGGGCCACATGGGGCAGGAAGGCCCAGCGGTTGGAGGGATCGGTGAAGATGGCGTGGGCGCAGGGGGCGGTGCTGATCCACATGGCCGGCTGCTCCACGGCCGCACCTTGAGCGTCGAGACGGTGGACAGAGGTGGCTCCGGCGCTGTAATAGGCGGAGAGCAGGAAACGACCCCGCCGGTCCACGCTCAGGCAGCAGGGGTCGGAGAGCAGGGACACGCTGCCCAGGTGCTCCAGCCGGCCGCTGGCCGGGTCCACGGAAAAGCTGGCCAACTGGCGGGAGGAACGCAGGCCGGCGTAGAGGTGGCGGTTGTGGGGATCAACGGCCAGGGGGCCGGGCGCGCCGCTGAGGGGCACGTCCTCCCGATGGGCGAGTTTGCCGGTTGCGGGGTCTAGCTTGTAGATGGCGATCTTGTGCTCGCCGTTCAGGGCGAGATAGAGGTAGGTGGGCATTTGGTATTCCTGGTTTTAGTTGTTATGGCACCTAGGCTTCGGGGAATGACCCGCTCCAACCTTTCCCCAGGCGCGGACTTTCAGCCCCGCTCGCTCCTCCCCCAACCACCCTACCCGCGCAACGCCCCATACATTGGGGCGTTGCGGGCTCCGCTCTCCCTTCACCCATCCCGCGTCCTTCCCTGCCCATCCACTCCCCGGGAAAGGTTTCCGGGGTCATTTCCCCTCAGCGTGTCATTGCGCTCCCAGGGCTGACGGGCAGCACCCAGTAGGGATTGTTGCCCACGGTGTAGGTGTCCAGGGGCGAGAGCCGGCCGCTCTGGGGATCGACCTTGTACGCGGCCAGCCGGTCGCCGCCCTGGCCGGCGGCGTAGAGGAAGCGGCCGGCCGCGTCGGTGGCGAAGTGGGTGGGCACCTTCTCGGTGGGCTGCTGGCCTAGCGAGGTCATCTTCCCCTGGCTGTCCAGGGCAAAGCAGGCGAGGCTGTCGTGGCCGCGGTTGGCCGCATAGAGGAAACGGCCCGTGGGGTGGATGGCGATATGGGCGCAGGTGTTGTCTTTGGAGAACCCTTCGGGCAGGGTGGAGAGAGTCTGGAAGGGGCTGAGGGCGCCAGTACCCTTGTCGAGGTGGTAGGCGGTGACGCTGGAGCCCTGTTCGTTGTCGAAGTAAACTACCGGCAAGCTCGGGTGATAGGCGTAGTGGCGGGGGCCGGCGCCGGGCAGGGGCTTGACCTTGGACACCCGGTTGGGTGCTAGCCGGCCGGTTTTTTCGTCAAAGAGGTACTGGAAGATGACATTGCTCTGGGCCACGTGCGGCACATAGGCATAGCGGTTGGAGGGGTCGGTGAGGATGGCGTGGGCGCAGCGGGCCGTGCTCAGCCACACCGCCGGCGCCTCGTTCACCGAGCCGTCGGAGTTGAGGGGATGCACGGCCGCCGCCCCCGCCGTGTAATAGGCCGAGAGCAGGAAGCGGCCCGTCTGGTCCAGGCTCAGGTAGCAGGGCACGGCGCTGAGGGAGAGCAGGCCCAGGGGGCTGAGTTCGCCGCTTGCGGGGTCGATGGCAAAGCTGGCAATCTGAGAGGTGCCCAGGGCCGCGTACAGACAGCGCTGGGGGTGATCCACGGCCAGGGGGGCGGCCCCGCCGGGCAGGGTGGTGTCGCGCAGGAAAGACAATTTGCCGGTGTCCGGGTCCTGGGCGTAGCAGGCGATCTTGGCGGCGCTGGGCAGGCTGAGGTACACGTAGTGTTTGCTCATGGTTCTTCTCTCACTTTCTCGACATGCCTTTGGTGTAGACCTTGCCCTGGATGATCTTGTGGGCGGGCCGGCCTTCGATGAGGGCGTGGCGGGCAAACTCCTGCTGGCACTCCGGGCATTTCAGGTCGCCGGCGGTGAAATCCTGGGCGATGCGCTCGGGCCGGCACTTGACCAGGCCCCCCCGGCCGCCCTTGTAATAGCGGTAGAGCAGGGTGCGGCAGCGGGCGCAGTGGATGGAGATGGTGCGGATATCCTTGCGGGTCATGCGGGGTTCTCGGAGGACCAGGTCGCCGCGACTGCTGCTGAAACATGGGCCGGGACCGGCGGGTTGTCAATACAGGGTGTGCCAGATTGACAACAAGGTGCAGCCGGTCATATTTATATCCCGTATGGTGACGCGAATGGCAAGAAACGGGCTGCGCGGCCTGCTGCGCGCCCTGGGGCGGGCAGCGGGGTCGGTGGGCGGGCATACCGGGGGGATGGCGGTGTTGCTGTGGCGGATCGGCGAAGCGACGATGCGGGGCCGGGTTTCGCTGCGCGAGGTGGTGTCCCAGGCGTACTCTATCGGGGTGAAGAGCATCCCCCTGGTCTGCGTAACCGGGCTCCTGTCGGGGCTGGTGACCTCGCAGCAGGGCGGGTACCAATTCACCGGCTCGGTGCCCCTGTACGTGCTGGGCAGCGTGGTGACCTCCAGCGTCATCCTCGAACTGGGCCCGGTGATGACCGCCTTTGTGCTCATCGGCCGGGTGGGGGCGCGGATCACCGCGGAGTTGGGGACGATGAAGGTCTCGGAGCAGATCGACGCGCTCTATTCCCTGGGCCGCGATCCGGTGCCGGTGCTGGCCGCCCCCCGCCTGATCGCCGGCACCTTCTCCACCCCCCTGCTGGTGGGCATGGCCAACACCGTGGGGCTCTTCGCCGGCCTGGTGGCTTCGCGGGCCACCATGGGGCTGGGCCCGGAATCCTTTCTCTACGGGGCCCGGCTCTTCTGGCACAACTGGGACCTGCTCTACTCGCTGAGCAAGGGGTTGGCCTTCGGCTTCATCATCCCCCTCATCTCCTGTCACATGGGCTTCCGCACCCGGGGAGGCGCCGAAGGAGTGGGGCGGGCCACCACCTCCTCGGTGGTCATCATGATCATCGCGGTGCTGGTCCTCGACGCGCTCTTCCCGCCCCTCTTCCTCAACTGAGGGATCCGTGATCGAGTACCGCGACATCCACAAGGCGTACGACGCGCCCGTCCTCTCCGGGGTGAGCCTGCGGGTGGAGCCGGGGGAGTGTATCTCCATCGTCGGGCCTTCGGGCACCGGCAAAAGCGTGCTGCTCAAGACCACCAACGGCCTGCTCCGCCCCGACCGGGGCGATGTGTTCATCGAGGGGGAATCGGTGTTCGGCTCCGGGCGGCGCACCCTGGAGCGGATTCGCCGCAAGGTGGGGTACGTGTTCCAGTACGCGGCCCTCTTCGACTCGATGACGGTCTACGAGAACGTCTGCCAGGGCCTGCCCGAAGAAGAAGCGCGGCGGCGCTCCCCCGAGGTGCTGCGCCGGGTGTGTGCCGCCCTCGAGGATGTCAATCTCGAGCCGGCCCATATCCTCAACGACCTGCCGGCCGAGCTGTCGGGCGGCATGCGCAAACGCGTCGGCCTGGCCCGGGCCATCGTCGGCCGGCCGCGCATCGTGCTCTACGACGAGCCGGTGACGGGCCTGGACCCGGTCAACAGCGCGGTGGTGAGCCTGTTGATCACCGACATCCAGGAGCGCCTGAAGGTCACCTCGGTGGTGGTGACCCACGACATCGAACAGGCCCTGGGCATCTCCCAGCGCATCTCCCTGCTCGACCGGGGCAAGCTGCGTTTCGTGGGCACGCCCGGGGAATTCAGGGAGAGCCAGGACCCGGTGGTGCGGGCCTTTGCCAACCGCCAGGCCGCCGCCGACGTGGCGCTCAAGATCATGGAGGAACCGTGAGTCAGGAGAAACCCCTTCCGGTGCTGCCGCCCTCGCGGGCCCGGGATCGCGAGCTGTGGGTGGGGATCTTTGTCATTCTCGGGGTGGTGGCGGTGCTGGTCTCGCTCTTCACCCTGACCGACGCGGCGCTCTTCCGCGGCCGCTACAAGATCCAGACCGTCGTCGCCGACGCCGGCGGCATCCGCCGGGGCGATCCGGTGCAGATGCGCGGGGTGAACATCGGCCGGGTGATGACCTTCAGGATCGTGCCCGAGGGGGTGGCCGTCACCCTGGAGATCGAGGGGGAGTACCTCATCCCCGCCGATTCGCAGGTGGAGTTGCGCTCCTCGGGGCTGCTGGGGGGCATGGTGGCCAACGTGGTGCCCGGCACCTCGGCGCAGGACCTCAACTGGGGCGACACCCTGCCAGGCACCATCGGCAAGGGGATCTTCGACCAGATCGACGAGTTGCAGGGCCACGCGGACCAGGCCCTGGTCCGGGTGCAGAACCTCCTCGACGAGCAGACCATCCAGAACGTCCACGAGGGGAGCCGGGACCTGCGCCAGTTGCTGGGGCAGCTCAACGAGACAGCCGCCCAGCAGCGTGGCGAACTGGCCGCCCTCACCGGCAGCCTGCGGCGCTCGGCCGAGGCCCTGGAGAAAGCCGCCTCCGGTCCCCGGCTCGACCGGGCCGCCCAGCGCATCGACGACCTCACCGAGCGGCTGGACAGCACGGCCGCGGCCCTCGACCGCTCCTCCCGCGCCGCCGAGCGCATCCTGACCCGCATGGACCAGGGCGAGGGCACCCTGGGCAAGCTCTCCCGCGACGAGGCGCTCTACGACCGGGCCACTGAGGCGGCGGCCAGTCTGAAGCAGGCGGCCGACGAGTTGTCCGGGCTAGCCGCCGACGTTCGCGCCCAGCCCAGGAAGTACGTCCACCTGAGCATCTTCTGACCCCCTTCCCAGGAGTCCCCATGCGCGCCCGCCTGTCCCTGCTCCTGCTGCTGGCCGCCCTGCCGGTCTCCGCCTCCGAGTGGATCGCCATCCCCGCCGGCGAGCGCCAGGTCCACACCTACCTGGCCCGGCCCCAGAACGGAGAGGGCAAGGTGGCGGTGGTGCTCATCCACGAGATCTTCGGCCTGAGCGACTGGGTGCTCAGCGTGGCCGACCACCTGGCCGCCTCCGGGTACATCGCCCTGGCCCCGGACCTGCTCTCGGGCATGGGCCCCGAGGGGGGGCGCACCCCGGACTTTGCCGACCGCAACGCCGTCACCAGCGCCGTCTCCGGCCTGCCCCCGACCCAGGTCAGCGCGGATCTGCGCGCCGTGGCCGCCCACGCCGCCGGCCTCAAAGGAGTGGGCGCTATCGCGGCAGCCGGTTTCTGCTGGGGAGGCAGCGGCACCTTCTCCTTTGCCACCCAACTGCCGAGCCTGGCCGCGGCCTACGTCTTTTACGGCTCTGCCCCGGACAGCGCCGCGGCCCTGGCCCGCATCAGTTGCCCGGTATACGGCTTCTACGGGGGCAACGACGCGCGCATCAACGCCACGGTGCCGGCCACGGTCGAGAAGATGCAGGCCGCCGGCAAGGTGTACGAGCCAGTGACCTACGAGGGGGCTGGCCACGGCTTCCTGCGCGCCGGGGCCGAGTCGGGCGCCAGCGAGGCCAACCGCCTGGCCCACGACCTGGCCTGGGCCCGCTGGCTGGAACTGCTGGGAAAGCTGGCCGCCGGGCTGCCCACGGCGGTTGAGGAGGGCACCTGGGGCCAGGCCAAGTCCCGCTGATCCTTTCCCTTCATCCAAGGAGGACTGGATGCGCCGCTGCTGTGTTGCCTTGATCCTGCTGTGGTCCCTCGCCGCCTCTGCCCAGGACAGCCTGCAAGTGCGATTGAACAGTTCGCCGCGCCATCAGGAGTGGGTGCAGATCCAAAGCGGCGGGCGCCCCCTGCGGGCCTTTCTCGTCTTTCCCGAGGTAAAACACAAGGCCCAGGCGGTGATCGTCATCCACGAGAACCGGGGCCTCACCGACTGGGTGCGGGGGGTGGCCGACCGCCTGGCCGAGGCCGGGTACATCGCCCTGGCCCCGGACCTGCTTTCGGGCATGGGGCCGGGGGGCGGGGGTACCGAGAGCTTCGCCTCCTCTGACTCGGCCCGCCAGGGCATCTACCGCCTGAGCCTGCCCCAGGTGAACGCCGACCTGCACGCCGCGGCCGAGTACCTGGCCAAACTGCCGGCGGCCGACGGCCGGGTGGCGGTGTCGGGTTTCTGCTGGGGCGGGGCGCGGACCTTTGCCTTTGCCGCCGAGCGCCCCGGACTGGCCGCGGCCTATGTCTTCTACGGAACCGGCCCGGACAGCGCCGCGGTCTTTGGGCGGATCAACTGCCCGGTCTACGGTTTCTACGGCGGGAACGACGAGCGGGTCAACGCCACCATCCCGGCCGCCGTCGAGGGGATGAAGGCGGTCGGCAAGGTGTACGAGCCAGTGACCTACGAAGGGGCCGGCCACGGCTTTCTGCGTTCCGGCGAGGCGGCCGACGCCAGCCCCGCCGACCGGCAGGCCCGGGCCGACGCCTGGAGCCGGTGGCTGGGCCTGCTGGCCGGGCGGAAATAGCGGTCCCCCAAACCCCAAACCCCAGGAGTCCCCTTTGGCCAAGTACCGCACCGCCATCATCGCCTGTGGCACCATCGGCCGGGTCCACGCCCGGGGCTGGCTCGACGTGCCCGGCCAGCCTACCGAGCTGGCCGCCTGCGCCGACACCCACCCCGACGCCCGCCGCGAATTCGGGGATTTCTTCGGCATCCCCCCCGAGCACCGCTACGCCGATTACCGCGAGATGCTCGACAAGGAGCGGCCCGACTTCGTCGATGTCTGCTCCTGGCACCGCCAGCACGCCGAGATGACCATCGCCGCGGCCGCCCGCCGCCCCAAGGCCATCCTCTGCCAGAAGCCCATGGCCCTGAGCCTGGGCGAGGCCGACGAGATGATCACCGCCTGCGAGCGCAACAACGTCAAGCTGGTGATCGCCTTCCAGCGGCCCCACCACGCCACCTGGTTGCAGGCCCGGGAACTGATCCGCCAGGGCGCCATCGGCGAGGTGCAGCAGATCCAGCTCGATGACGGAGGCAATATCCTCAACACCAACTCCCACAATATCCGCCTGGCCTTCTTCCTGATGGACGAAACCGAGCCGCAGTGGGTGATGGGCGCCGTGGAGCGCACCACCGAGCAGTTGGAGCGCGGCATCCCCTGCGAGGATGCCTGCCTGGGCCTGGTGGGCTGCGCCAATGGGGCCACCATCCTCATCCAAGGCAACCTGGTGCGCGGGCTGGGTCAGGGCTGCCGGGTCATCGGCACCCAGGGCATCATGGAACTGGACACCGGCCGGCCGCCCGACGAGCAGGTCCGCTCCGACGGCGACATGGCCCAGCCCGAGGGCTCCTCGGCCAAGTACAACGACGAGTACGGGGTGGTGCGTTACTTCAATACCTCCACCAAGGGCTGGGTCGAGGTCGAAGTCCCCTGGCACGACTGCTGGGCCCACCAGTGCCAGGAGGCCATCGATTGGATCGAGGGCAAGGTGGACAGCCCCATCTCCTCCTATCACCACGGCCGCCGCGTCACCGAGGTCATGATGGCCCTCTTCGAGTCGGCGCGCAAGAAGCAGCGCATCCGCCTGCCGCTGAAGACCCGGATCAACCCGCTGCAACTGATGGTGGAAAAGGGCGAACTGCCCGTGGAATGGCCCGGCGCGTACGAGCGCCGCTCCCGGCTGGTGCGCGGCGAGCGGATGAGCTGGCACGACGACTGAGATAAGGAGGGGATCATGGCCCTGCTGCGCCATCTGGCCCTGCGCTGCCGCGACGTGGAGCGCTCGCGCCGTTTTTACGTGGAAGCCATCGGCTTCCGCTTCGTCGGGTACCGCCCCAGCGGGACCAGCATCGACCTGAGCGACGGCACCCTCAACATCACCCTGCTCCCGTACGAGGGGAAGGAGCGGCCGCGCCTGGAGGAGGGGGAGGAGTACATCCACTTCGGGGTGCTGGTCGAGGACCTGGAGGCCACCTGGGGCCGGCTGCGGGCGCTAGGGGCGCATATCGAGAAGACGGTCAAGGCGCGCGATCCCCTCGACGCCGAGGCCCCGCCCCGGATCGCCTTCAAGACCCTGGACCCGGACGGCAACGTGATCGACGTCAGCGCGGACCGGGGGGAATGGCGCGGGGTGGCGGTCTAGGAGGGATGGGCGCCGGACGGCAAAAAGAGAGCGGGCCTCGTTTTCCGAGGCCCGCTCCTGTTTGGGGCGCAGCTAGAATGAAATTTGGTTTTCTGGTGCTCCCACGGAGACTCGAACTCCGGTTACAGGATTGAAAATCCTGGGTCCTAACCGCTGGACGATGGGAGCAGGCCGGTGAAACGGAAGGGTTAAATTAGCGGTTGGACCCCATCTTCGCAAGTCCGCCAACCATGTCGCCGGAGCGCCTTTGCCCATGATCATCCTCGCTCTCTGTCTGCTGTTGGTCGGCCCCGCAAGGAGCAGCGCCGGCCTGGCCGCCGAACCCGGCGCCCTGGCGCTGGAGCGGCCCACCCTGATCTGCCTGGGGGTGAGCTGGCAGGTCCGGGGGGACGACAACCGCAACGCCACCGCCACCCTGGAGTACCGCAAGGAGGGGCGGGGGGAATGGCGGCGGGGCCTGGAGTTGTTCCGGGTGGACCCGGCGGCCCTGCCCAAGGACCGCCCCCTGCCGGCGGGGACCTGGCTGCTGGCCGGCAGTCTCTTCGACCTGGAGGATGACACCGAGTACCAATTGCGGGTGAGCCTGAGTGATCCCGATGGGGGGGGCGAGGTGCGCCTCTTCCAGCAGCGCACCCGCGCCGCGCCGCGGGCCTTGGCCGGGGGCCGGCAACTCCACGTGGTCCCCGGCAGTGGGGGCGGCAACGGGACCGCGGAGGACCCCTTCCGGGGGCTGGCCGCCGCCGATGCCCAGGCGCAGCCGGGGGACGTGGTGCTGGTACACGCCGGGGTGTACCGTGGTACCTGGTCCCCGCGCGCCAGCGGCGAGCCGGGCCGGCCCATTGTCTGGCGCGGCGGGGTGGACGGCGAGGCGGTGCTCGACGCCCAAGGCCAGGCAGCCGAGCGGCCGGAGCGGGGGATCAGCGCCGAGAGCCTCCACGATGTTTACTTTGAGCGCCTCACCGTGCGCGGCGCCCAGTTCCTCATCGTCGCCAGCCATGCCCAGCGCCTGGTGCTGCGGGGGTGTCACCTGTACGGGGGGGACTACGGCTTTACGGCCACCGCCGGCGACAGCGCCCGCCCGCTGCTGGATTTCTATCTGGCCGACAACACCGTCGAAGGCCCCAGCACCTGGCCGCGCACCCAGGGCATCGAGGACGCCCGGGGCATCCAGGTTTCGGGCGAGGGCCATGTGATCTGCCACAACCGGGTGCGGGGCTTCGCCGACGCCATCGACACCTTCCAGGGCCCCTCCTGCGCGGCCATCGACATCTACCACAATGAGCTGAGCGAACTGACCGACGACGGGATCGAGCTGGACTATTCCGAGCGCAACACCCGCTGCTTCCGCAACCGGCTCACCAATGTCTTCCAGGGGATCAGCGTCCAGCCGGTGTACGGCGGGCCGGTGTACATCTTCCGCAACGCGCTCTACAACGTGGGCCTGGAGACCTTCAAGCTGCACAATTCCCCCAGCGGGGTGCTGGTCTTCCACAACACCTCGGTCAAACAGGGCATGCCCCTGGTGCTGTGGACCACGGCCCCGGTGTCCCGGGTGGTGTACCGCAACAACCTCTTTATCGGCACCGAGGGGAACTACGCCTTTGAGACCACCGCGCCCATGGAGGGGTGTGATTTCGACCGCGATGGTTTCGGCGGCGGCCCCTGGGAGTATTTCCTCAAATGGAACGAGGTGCGCTACCCGACCATCGCGGAGGTGTGGCAGCGCGCCCCGGTGTACGGGCGAGCAGTGCGGGTGGACCCAGAGACCTGTTTCGCCTCGGGGCTGCGGGCCCCAGCGCAGGCCGAGGAGCAGCTTGCCCTCCACAGCAACGACCTGCGCCTGGCCTCCTCCTCGGGGGCCCTGGACCGGGGGGAGCCCCTGGCCAATATCAACGAGGGCTACCACGGCACCGCGCCGGATCTGGGGGCTTTTGAACTGGGGGCGGAACTGCCCCCCTATGGCCCCCGGCCAGAAGGAGGGGCGCCGTGAGCCTCCCCCGTGGCGCGGCCCTGGTCTGGCTGCTGGCCGGCTGCGTTTCCCTTTCCGCCCAGGAGTTGAAGGTGTCTGCCGAGGAGTTCTACCAGCAGGTGATGCGCAACCCGCA
>Ga0194132_10010348_pt1 | contig 12437 bp, 11 predicted proteins | sample TA2KigOf80mmetaG_FD_148612 | JGI IMG/M metagenome (GOLD analysis project Ga0194132, IMG submission 148612) | Freshwater microbial communities from Lake Tanganyika, Tanzania - TA2015054 Kigoma Offshore 80m | ecosystem: Environmental > Aquatic > Freshwater > Lake | place: Tanzania: Lake... | reverse complement strand
GCGGGCGGCGCGGCGGTGCCGGCGGGACTTACAGTCGAGAAGATGCGGGCGATGAACGAACGCATCCGCGAGCTGGCGATCGCGTTCGGCGCCCAGGTCACGTGGTGGCGGCCCGGCCCGGTCAATCCGGCGATGCTGTCCGGCAGCTGCATGCTCAACGGCATCGTCCCGATCGTCGCCGAATGCGGCGGCGGCCACTCGCTCGATCCGACCTTGGATCAGGGCGTGGAGTGCTCCCTGAACGTCTTCAAGGCGCTGAACATGATCGACGGCGCGCCGGTGCTGCCGAAGAAGCAGATCATGGTCACGAACTACGTCGTGTATCGCGCGCAGTGCGGCGGATTCTACCAGCCGGAGCCGCACATCCAGCTCGGCACGCACGTGAAGAAGGACGAGATCGTCGGCCGCCTCGTCGATCCGGTGACGAGCGAGGTCGTCGAGGAGTGCCGGTCGCCCGTCAACGGCATCATCATCAGCCGCCGAGTGCGCGTGCCGATGAACCCCGGCAGCTACGTGATCCACGTCGCCGACACCGATTCCATCATCTGGGAGAGGACGAACGCATGAGCCGGACCGGCGCCAAGGCGAGCGCGATCGACCCGATTACGCTCGAGATTCAATGGCAGCGCCTGATCAGCATCATCGACGAGGTCGACACGGCGACGATCCGCACGTCGTTCTCGACGATCGTCGGCGAGAGCCACGACTTCGGATGCGTCCTGACCGACGCCGACGGATGGGCGATCGCGCAGGCGCAGTGGAGCCCGCCCGGGTTCTCGACACGGCTGCCGATCACGACGCGGCACATGCTCAAGCGCTACCCGAAGGAGACGCTACGGCCGGGCGACGTGTTGATCACGAACGACCCGTGGATCGGCAGCGGCCACCTGCCCGACTACAAGCTCATCTCGCCGGTCTTCCACCGCGGGCGCATCGTCGCGTTCATCGGTACGACCGCGCACGTGACGGACGTCGGCGGCCACCGCGGCGACCTGGAGGCGGTCGACCTGTTCACGGAAGGCACGCGCGTCACGCCGACGTTCTTCTTCCGAGAGGGCGAGCCGGTCGAATTCATCCACGAGTTCATCGCGTCGAACTGCCGCGTTCCCGACATGGTCATGGGCGACCTGCTCGCGATCGTCGGCACGCACCGCATGGGCATCCCGCGCATCCAGGAGTTCCTCAACGACTACGATCTGCCGGACCTCGACGGCCTGTCGCACGAGATCATCACGCGGTCCGAATCGGCCCTGCGGCGAGCGATCGAGGCGCTGCCCGACGGCGTCACGCACACCGAGGAGCTGTGCGACGGATACTTCGAGCCGGTCATCTTGAAGCTGCGTACGGAGATCCGCGGCGGCGAGATCTACTTCGACTTCGAGGGCACCTCGCCGCAGCAGCGCAACGCCGCGATCAACTCGTCGTACAACATGACGTTCTCCAACACCGTCTACCCGGTGAAGTGCATGCTGACGCCGCGCATCCCGAACAACGAGGGGCTCGTGCGGCCGCTTCGCGTGACGGTGCCGGAAGGGTCCGTGCTCAATTGCAAGTTCCCGGCGCCGGTGCGGGCGCGCGCGAAGATCGGTAAGCACATTCCGCCGTTGATCTTCGGCGCGCTGGCGCCCTTGATGCCCAAGGAAGCGATTGCCGCCGCCGGCGGTATCTTCCCATACCGGTTCGCCGGCTCCGATCCGCGCTACGGAACGTTTTCCGTGCACGTGCTGCCGCACGGCGGCCTCGGCGCGATGGCCGAGGTCGACGGCTGGCCGCCCGTCGCGTACCCGCACAACAGCACGCTGACCCCGACGGAGATCATGGAGCTGCAGTGCCCAGTCGTCATGGAGCGCAAGGTGCTGCTCGCCGACTCCGGCGGCCCCGGCAAGCGCCGTGGCGGGCTCGGTCAGGAGATCATCTTGCGCTGCACGGCTCAGGAGCCGATCACGATGACGATCCGTCCGGATCTCATCGTCTACCCGGCCCCGGGCTTGCTCGGCGGCCATCCCGGGCGGCTCGGCGCGGTGTGGCTGAACGGCGAGAAGCTCGATCGCTTCCCGGCGCTGGAATTCAAGCCGGGCGACGTCTGCGTCATCCACGTGCCCGGCGGCGGCGGCTTCGGCGACCCCAAGGAGCGGGATCCGGAGCGCGTGCGCGAGGACGTCGCGCTCGGCTTCGTCTCCTTGAAGGAAGCGGAAGAGGTCTACGGAATCAAGTTCGAGCGCGCCTGACGCGCGCGCCGCCCGGAGGTTCCGCGCCGATCCACGCGCCCGGAGGAATCCGCGTTGTCTTGGTTCTCGTTCGATGCCGTGCCGGACGCCGTCCGTACCGAGGCGGAACTGCGTTCCTTCCTCGAGGCACTGGATCGGCGTCTCGAGGCTATCGGCGCTGCCCGCGCGAGGCTCGACTGGTCGCGCAAGCGCGGCGAGCCCTACGACGGCCCTCCCCCCGAAGCGATTGACGCCGCGCTCGACGACGTCTACTCGGAACTGCATCATGACCGGCTTCGACGCGGCCGCGACCTGGCGTCCGATCCTCTCCTGCGGCGCTCGGTCCACGTTCTCGACAACGCGTTCACCCTCGCGCGCATCGACCAAGGCAACGAGCTGCGCTGCGCGCTCCGCGAGATCGCCGACCTATACATGTCGTGGCGTCCGACCCTGGACGGCGACGATCTTTCGTACACGCGGATGACCGCGATCCTGCGCGGCGAGCCCGATCGCGGATTGCGGCAGCGGGCTTGGGAGAGCGTGGCCGCGCTCGGCGCGCTGCTTGACGCTCCGACGCGCGAGATGTTCTATCTGCGCAACGACGCGGCGCGCGCGCTCGGTCACGCGACGTACGGCGACCTGCGGCTGAAGATCGACGGCGTCACGCGGGAGTGGCTCACCGGTCTCGTCCACCAGATGGAGACGACGACCGGCCCAGAGTACGCATCGTACCTGCGATCGCAGGCCGACGCCGCCGGCATCGAGGCGGTCGAGCCGTGGGACGTGCAGTACCTGTACGATCGCGATCCCTGGCCGCGCGCCGAGCTGTTCCCGGCCGACCGGCTCATCGACAACACGCTGAACTGCGCCGAGGCGCTGTGCTTGCCGGCGCGCGAGCTCGGCATCCGCATCTTCTGGTACGACAGTCCCTACGGCGGCGAGTGGACGCGGATCACCCAAGACGATCTGCGCATCCTGACGAATCGCGGCGACGGCCTCATCTACTACCACACCGCCTATCACGAGTACGGCCACGCCCTGCACGATTGGCACAACCACCAGCCGTATTCGCTGCGCCGCGAGTCGTCGATGTTCTCGGAGGGCATGGCGCAGCTGTGGGCGCTGTTCGTCCACTACCCGAGCTGGCTGCGGCGCAGCGGCGTACCCGACGACGAGATCGCGCGCTACCGCCGGACGCGGCGCCTGCCCTGGATGTACCGCCACCGCCGCATCTGTACCGACGTGCTCGCCGAGCTGGCGGTCTGGGACGATCCGTCCGCGAACCTCGACGAGGTCTACGGGCGGACGACGGCGCGGTTCCTCGGTTGCGCGGCGTGGCCGCGGCCGTTCGCGGCGACGCCGCGCTGGGTGCGCGCGATGCAGATGCAAAGCTACTTCATCGCCGATTTGATCTCGACCCAAACGCACGCGTACCTGCGCCGGACGTTCCCGCCGGTCTTCGGCCGCCCCGAGGTTGTCGCGCACCTGCGCAAGCACTACTGGGAGCCCGGCAACTCTGTCGCCTGGCTGGAGAAGGTGCGCCGATGCACGGGGCGGGCGCTATCCTACGATGACCTCGCGGCCGAGATGACGCAGCCGTTGCCCGACGGGTAGCCGGCCGTCCGCGCGCCGACGGCCCGCGTGATATTCTTGCGCTAGGTAGGACGACAGGCGAAGCGACGAGGAGCCGAGATGCCGATCTACGTGTACCAGTGCCCCGACTGCGAGACGAAGTTCGAGAAGCTGACGGCCATGGGCGCGGACGCCCCCGATTGCCCGGACTGCGGCACGCACACGCGCAAGGTCCCGGCGACGATCCAATTCATGTCGGCCAACGGCGCGAGCGCGGGGACGAACTACGCGCCGGCGCCGCGCGCCGGCGGGGTGTGCGGGTGCGGTCACGGCGGCTGCGGCATCCACTAGCGCTACGCTTGCCGTAGGCGCCGCGATGGCGCAGAGGAGCGCGTTTCGGACGATCGGAGACATCCTCTCCGGTCGTCTTTGTTTGGGCGCGCCGTGCGGTCCCAACGGGCAGGCGGCGCCGGGCGGGAACGCCGAGTCGTGACATCGGGCGCAGACGCGCGACCGCTGCCGGGCACGCGGCGCGATCGGGTCCGCGGGCGGTTGGGGCTATCCGAGGGGTTCTCACGCCGCCAGACGCGCGACCTGGACGGACTGCGGGCCGTCTACGCGGCATGGTGCCGTCACGTAACGTTCGACAACATCCGCAAGCTCGTCGCGCTGCGCACGGAGCCGGCCGGGCCGTTGCCGGGCGCCTCCGCCGAAGACTTCTTCGAGGAATGGCTCGCCCACAGTGCCGGCGGCACCTGCTGGCCGGCGAGCAACGCGTTGCACGCGCTGCTGCGCGCGCTCGACTTCGATGCGCGCCGTGTCGCGGGTAGCATGCACGATATCGGCTCGCCGAATCACGGCAGCGTGAAGGTGCGTTTGGCGAACCGGGACTGGGTCGTCGACTCTTCCATGCTGACGAACGCGCCGCTGCCGCTCGATTAGGGAATCGTCGCCTCCGGCGACGGCATCGTGGCTGCCGAAGTCGAGCCGGTCGATGATGCGCACCTGCTGTGGGTTCAGGCGCCGCAGAACGAGCGCCACGTTCCGTGCCGCATCTTTCCCAGCGCGGTGGACCACGCCTTCTACGCGGAACGTTACGAGGCGTCGCGGCAGAGCAGCCCGTTCAATCAGCTGATCTACGCGCGGCGCGGCGGCGCGGCGCGGATGATTGTCTTCGCCGGAGCGACGCGATTCGAGAAGACGCCGGCCGGCCTCGACCGCCGTGACTTGCGCGCGGAGGAGATACCGGCGTGCCTGCGATCGGACTTCGGATTCTCGGATGCGATCGTCGATCGGTGGAGCGCCTGCGGCGGCGCCGAGGCGGCGGTGGCGCCGCCCGTCGGGCCGAAACCGCCGCAGGCGACAAACGTGCCGCCTTCGCGACGGAAACGCCCCTGGTAGGGTGTCCGCCCGCGAAATCCGCGCCGCCGTCGCGCCGAGACCCGGAAGCAGTCGGTCGGCGGGATCGGGGCCACGGCTGCGGGGCTCGTCACGCCGCCCCGGAACCGCTGGACCGACGCCGGACCAGGCGAACGACCGATGTCGGCTGCCGAAATCGTTCGCGAAATTGCCTGAGATGCGGCATACTGGGCGAGAGGTGACTCGGGAAATCGGCGCCTCGCGTGGTAAGACTTCTGGGGGTGCCCGATTGGGGAAGAAATTGTACGTTGGCAATCTAGCGTATGGGGTAGCGAACGACGACTTGCAGCAGTTGTTCGCGCCGCACGGCACGGTGGTCTCCGCGGACGTGATCACGGACCGCGACACCGGCCGGTCCAAGGGGTTCGGTTTCGTCGAGATGAGCACGGATCAGGAAGCGCAAGCGGCGATCGCGGCCTGCAACGGCCGTGAGATCGAAGGGCGCAACATCACGGTCAACGAAGCGCGGCCCAAGGAGGGCGGCTTCGGCGGCGGTCGGTCCGGCGGGTTCGGCGGCGGCGGCCGCTCCGGCGGCGGCGGCAACCGAGGCGGATTCGGGGGCGGTCGCCGCTACTAGGCGCCGCGCCGGGTTCTGCGCCGGCGTCGCTCGATAAGAGAAAGAGAGTCCGGTAGGCGCGGAGTTCCGCGCCCCGGACTCTCTGACTTCTAGGGCACCGTGCGCGGCGAAGGCCGTCCGGCTACGGCAACAAGTGCAGGATGTTGCCGGCCGGATCGGTGACGGTGAAGAAGATATTCCGGCCGTCTGGCCGGGTCTCCGGCGGCACGAGGTCGATGCCCTTCTCCTTCAGGACGGCCGATGCTTCCTCGAGGTCGGCGACTTTGATCGCCAGGTGGCAACGGTCGGTCTTGCCGACCTTCATGACCTCGATGCGGCCGGGACCGTCGCCGGCGGCGAAGTAGTACGCTTTCCCCTCCTCGACGTCCCAGGAGAACGTGTCGCGGTACCAGTTCGTAATCGCGGCCGCGCTGGAGCCCTGATGCTCGTACAAGCCCACGTGCTCGACGCCCTGGAAGAGCTTGCCGCCACTCGCCCGGCGGATCCAGCGCCGGACGTCCGCGATCTTGGCGCGCACGCCGTCGGCGGGCCCCGCCAGCAGATCGGTCGTCAGCGTGCCAGGCCCGACGACGAGCAGGGAAGCGCCGGCGTCGATCCACTGTCGAACGCGCGCTTCCGAGAGCGGCTGGTCGTCGCTGACCATCAGTCGCGACGCGGGCGATGCCCGGCGTACGGCCTGAACGGCTTCGAGTCCGCCGGCGCCGCCCACTGGAACGCCGATGATCTCCGTCCCCATCTCCTCCGCCCGCCCGATCGAAGCCGGGCTGCCGCACGTTGGCAGGTAGGCGACCCGGCGCCGGTTGCACAGCCGTGCGATGTCCTCGTTGAATCCGGCGCCTCGCACGAATGCCGCGCCGGCGTCGAGGGCCGCGAGCGCCGCGGCGGTGTCGACGAGGCCACCAGCGCCGAGCATCAGGGCCGGGTGCGCCGCTTTGGTTCGTGCCACCAAGTCGGCGAAAACGCGCCGTGACGGCTCGTCGGAAAGCGTGATCTCGACGGCGCGGGCGCCGGCGGCAGCCGCGGCCGCACCGAGCGTATCCGTGCGTTCCACGTCCGCGGCGTGAAACGCGGGCAGCATCGCGGCGCACGTCAGCTCGCCGAGTACCTGCATACGATCCGGGTGGGTCATAGACGACGTCCTCCTTGGCGCCGGGGCCTCCGGCACGGTGTGCATGGGGATATCTGTACTGTACGACAGGCGCCGGTGTGGTAGGCTAACACGTTGTGATTCCGACCCAGACCCGCACCGACCGCCGCGCCATAGCGATCGTCGCCCACGTCGACCACGGCAAGACGACGCTCGTCGACGCGTTGCTGCGCCAAAGCGGCACGTTTCGCGCCCACCAGCACGTGGAGAACCTCGTCATGGACTCCGGCGAGCTGGAGCGCGAGCGCGGCATCACGATCCTCGCGAAGAACACCGCGATCCGCTACGGCGATACGGTCATCAACATCGTCGACACGCCAGGCCACCGCGACTTCGGGGCCGAGGTCGAGCGCATCCTGGCGATGGTCGAGGGCGTGCTCTTGCTCGTCGATGCCGCCGAGGGTCCGCTGCCGCAGACGCGGTTCGTGCTTAAGAAGGCGCTGGAGAGCGGCAAGCGCCCGATCGTGCTGATCAACAAGATCGACCGGGCGGACGCGCGGCCGCTGGAGGTAGAGGAAGAGATCCACGACCTCTTCCTGTCGCTGGCGACCGAGGACCGCCACCTCGATTTTCCGGTGCTGTACGGCTCGGGGCGCATCGGGTTCGTGTCCACCGACCCGAAAGCGACGAGCGGCGACCTGCGGCCGTTGCTGGATACGATCCTCGAGGTCGTGCCGCCGCCGATCGTCGCCGACGCGCCGTTCAAGATGATCGTCGCCAACATCGACTACTCTGACTACTTCGGGCGCCTGGCGATCGGGCGCATCTTCTCCGGCGAGATCACGCGCGCGACGGCACTGGCCGCCGTGAAGCCCGACAGCACGATGGTCCAGCGCGGGCGCGTCGGCAAGATCTACATGTTCCAGGGCATCGAACGCATCGAGGTCGAGCGCGCCGGCGCCGGCGACATCGTCGTCCTGTCGGGGTTTCCGAAGATCGAGATCGGTCAGACGATCCTCGATCTCGTCGATCCGCAGCCGCTGTCGGGCATTCGCGTCGACGAGCCGACGCTCTCGATGGAGTTCCGCGTCAACGACTCGCCGTTCGCGGGCATGTCGGGCAAGTACGTGACGAGCCGCCATTTGCTGGAACGGCTGGAGCGCGAGCTGGAGCGCAACGTCGGGCTGCGCCTGCAGCGATCGGCGGAAGCGGACGCGTACGTCGTCCAAGGTCGCGGCGAGCTGTCGCTGTCGATCGTCGCGGAGACGATGCGCCGCGAGAGCTACGAGATGTCGCTGGGCCGCCCGCAGGTGATCTTCCGCCGCGGCGACGGCGGCGTGCTGGAAGAGCCCTACGAGGAACTGATCATCGACTGCGCCGAGGAGTTCACCGGGGCGGTCATCTCGGCGCTCGGCGAGCGTCGCGGCGAGCTGCAACACCTCGGCAAGCACGGCGATCGCGCGCGCATGGAGTTCTCGATTCCGTCGCGCGGGCTGCTCGGGTTCCGCACGGAGTTCCTGACGCTGACGAAGGGCACGGGGCTGCTGCACCACTTGTTCTCGGGGTACGGCCCGCATCGCGGTCCGCTGCCGAACCGCAAGCGCGGCGCGATGGTGGCGAAGGAAGGCGGCGACGTCACGGCGTACGCGCTCGATCAGCTCGCCGACCGCGGCACGTTCTTCGTCCGGCCGATGGAGAAGGTCTACGCAGGCCAGGTCGTCGGCGAGCAGGTGAAAGACGGCGACCTCGTCGTGCAGGTCTGCCGCCGCAAGCACCTGACGAACATCCGCTCATCGACCGCGGAGAAGGGCATCATCCTCACGCCGCCGCGCGAGCTGACGATCGAGTCGGCGATAGAGTGGATCAACGACGACGAGGTCGTCGAGGTCACGCCGGCGGCGCTGCGCATCCGCAAGCGGTACCTCGACCACAACAAGCGCAAGGCGGCTGCCGAGGCATAGCCGCCCGCCCGGCGGTCCCCCCACGCGGCTTTACACCGCCCGCTGGCGCCAACGCGGCTACCGCCGCGCGAACGCCTGCATCGTCGCCGCGAACCCGACTTCGCAGTCCACGAGTCCCTTCACACGATCGTTGCCGTCGACGACGAGGTACTCGTTCGGCGAGTGGGCGCGGCCGCCGTGGCCGACGCCGCCGGCGACTAACGACGTGCCGAGGTACTTCTGGAACAGGTGTCCCGGCCAGCCGCCGGGGCTGATTGGCCAGATCTCGGGCGCGACGCCGAACCGTTCGTACGTCGCGAGCAGGGCCGCGACGATGTCGTCCTTGACCGACACGCGGCCCCAGCTTCCCGGCTCCGTCGTCGTGCCCGGGCGCAGCGTCATCTTCACGTCGCGGTAGCCGTGGCGGTCGAGGTGGGCGCGGATCTTGTTCGCGACGTCTTCCTTGTTCATGTTCGGCACGAGGCTGACGCTCATCTTCGCGACGGCCCGGTGCGGCAGGACGGCCATCGACACCGTAACGTCGCCGGGGCGGACGTCGCCGCCGTGAAATCCACGGATGTTCAGCTCCGGCGTGAACATCAGCCGTTGCAGTGCGGCGCGGCCGTGCAGCCCGTCGATGAGTCCGTGCACGCCGAGCTTGCCGCGGAACGCCTCTTCGTTCCACTGGGTCGCGAGCCGATCGAGCAGCTCGTTCTGCTCGGCGTCGGGCGGCAGCGCGCCATCGTAGAAGCCATCGATCAATACCCTGTTGCCGTTGTCCGTCGCCATCGACGCCACGGCCTCGATCAAGCGTGACACCGGGCTGTCGACGAGCGACCGGTTGCCGCTGTGGATCCCGAACTTCGCCGGTCCGCGTCCCCACAGCTCTCCGTTGCACTCCAATTCGAAGATGACGCCGCGGCGCGAGCCGAGCGCCACGGTGACGCGACCGTCCGCTTCCTGGCGCGGCATGGGGAACAGCAGCGCATCGGCCGCGAGCATCGTCGCGTTCTTGCGGATGAACTCGCCGAGGTTCCAGCTGCCCAGCTCTTCCTCGCCTTCGGCGACGAACTTCAGGTTCACCGGTAGCGGTCCGCCGACCGCTTGGATCGCGCGCGCGGCGTTGAGGAACGCGCCCATCGGGCCCTTCGTGTTGATCGCGCCGCGACCGACGATGCAGCGCCCGAACGGCGGGAAGTCGACGAGGTTGCCCGCGAGCGGCGGCGCGATCCACGGCTGGTCTTCGAGGATCGCCTCAGTGTCGTACATGAAGTAGGCGATGAGCGTCTTCGGCGCCCCGGCGTCCAGGTGGCCGTAGACGATCGGATGGCCGGGCGTCTCGAAGATGCGCGCCTCGCGGCAGCCCAGCGCCTGGAAGTCGTTATAGAGCATCGTTGCCGTCTCTCGGATGCCGCGGTTCTCCGACGAGATGCTCGGTTGGCGAATGAGCGTTTGGATGCGCCCGATGTCCTCGTCGAGGTGCGCGCGGACGTGCCGTTCGACGCGGGCGAGCAGGTCGTCCATCGATTCCCCCTTGGGCGTTCCGCGGGCGTTGCAGCGCAGGACTTGCAGCGGCCGAATCGAATCCCCCGCTATCCGAGGATGTGGACTCGCCGGCACTGGGCGGGTGCGCAAAGCATGGCTGGGAGACACGCCGAATGACCGCCTACTTGCTTCGCCGACTGCTCCAGGTCGTCATCGTCTTGCTCGGCGTCTCCGTATTCGCGTTCTTCATCATCTATTTGCGCGGCGACCCCGTGCAGTTCCTCGTGCCGATCGAACATTCGACGCCCGAGCTGCTGGACGAGATCCGCAAGGAAATGGGGTTCGCCGACCCGCTGCACGTGCAATACTTCCGGTTCCTCGGCAAGGCGATGCGAGGCGACTTCGGACAATCGTGGCAACTGCGCGAGCCGGCGCTGCACGTCGTGCTCGAGCGTGTCGGGCCGACGTTCCAACTGGGCGCGACGGCACTCTGCCTGGCGCTGTTGATCGGCGTGCCGGCCGGCGTTCTCGCGGCGACGCGACGCGGCTCGACGATCGATCTGGCCGCGTCGTGGATCGCGACCTTCGGGCGCGCCGTGCCGAACTTCTGGCTTGGCATCATGATGATCCTCGTCTTCGGCGTCCTGTTCCAAGTGCTGCCAATCTCGGGACGAGGGACGTGGCTGCACCTCGTAATGCCGGCGATCGTGCTCGGGTCGGACGCCGCCGCGACGCAGATGCGCCTCGTTCGATCCAGTTTGCTTGAGGTGCTCAACCAGGACTACGTGCGCACGGCGCGGTCCAAGGGCCTGTCCGGCGGCGCCGTCATCGCCAAGCACGCGCTGCGCAACGCGCTGATCCCCGTCGTGACGATCCTCGGCGTGCAGGTCGCGTTCATCTTCTCCGGCAGCGTCGTCGTCGAGCAGGTCTTCGCCTGGCCGGGGCTCGGGCGCCTCATTGTGCAGTCGATCTTCCGAAAGGACATGCCGATCGTGCAGGTCGCCGTCGTGTTCTTGGGGTTGATCGTCGCGACGATCAACCTGCTCGTGGACCTGAGCTACACGTTGATCGATCCGCGGATCCAATATGACTGAAGCCGTCGCACGCGCCGCCGCCGGCGGCACGAGCGGGCCGCCGCGCGCGCTGCGCTTGTTCTTCGCGCGCCTGCGCCGCAGCAAGGTCGGCACGCTGGGATTCGTGATGTTCGCGTCGGTGGTGCTCGTGGCGCTGATCGCGCCGCTGCTAGCGCCGCACGACCCGCGCGAGATCGCGCTGGACAAGAAATTCTTGTCGCCAGTGTTCGCCGGCGGCAGCGGTGCGCATCCGCTCGGCACGGACCAGCTCGGGCGCGATGTGTTCAGCGGCGTCCTGTACGGCGCGCGCACGTCGCTGATTATCTCGATCTTGTCGGTGACGGGCGCGTTTTCGATCGGCGTGACGGTCGGGCTCGTGTCCGGGTTCTACGGCGGCGGTTGGGACCCGTTCTTCATGCGTGTCGTCGACATCTTGCAGGCGATGCCCTCGCTCGTCGTCCTGCTGGCGCTGATCGGGGTGCTGGGACCGCACCTGTCGACGATCATCCTCGTGTTCGCGTTCACGGGCTGGGGCGGCTACGCGCGCGTCGTCCGCGGCGAGGTGCTGTCGGTGAAGCGGCGCGAGTTCGCCGATGCCGCCCGCGCGATCGGGCTGCCGGAAGGACAGATCCTGCGGCGGCACGTATTGCCCAACGTGCTGTCGGCGGCGCTGGCCTTGGCGGCGCTGGCGCTGGGCAGCGTCATCATCGCCGAATCGGCGTTGAGCTACCTGGGGTTGAGCGCCGACGTCGTGACCTGGGGGCGGATGCTGGCCGGCGGGCGGGAATACGTGGTCACTGCGTGGTGGCTCGCCGTCTTTCCCGGCGTCGCCATCGTCTACACGGTGCTTGGCGTCGTGTTCTTCGGAGACTGGCTGCGCGACTACATCGATCCGCGCATCCGCGGGCGCTTCTAGGCCCGCCGCATCCCCCGTACGGACGATCCCCTGCAGTTGACCCGATGTCGTGGACACCTGATCGTTTGGGGTAGCCCCCAGGAAGGGGGTCTGCGATGGGTCCAGGCAAGAAGCCGTACCCCAAGGAGTTCCGATCGGAAGCGGTCCGGCTGGTCAAAGAG